>Ga0055464_10000018_pt1 | contig 19086 bp, 15 predicted proteins | sample Joice_ThreeSqC_D_FD_57690 | JGI IMG/M metagenome (GOLD analysis project Ga0055464, IMG submission 57690) | Wetland microbial communities from San Francisco Bay, California, USA, that impact long-term carbon sequestration - Joice_ThreeSqC_D2 | ecosystem: Environmental > Aquatic > Marine >...
GCATCAGCCCGATCGCCAGGAGCGTCCGACGGTCCATTCAGCTCTCCATCACGGAACGGGGTCGTACCCGCCAGGATGAAAGGGATGGCAGCGCAGTATCCGCCGCACGCCGAGCCACCCGCCCTTGAGCACCCCGTACCGACGCACCGCCTCGAGCGTGTACGTGGAGCACGTTGGCGCAAAGCGGCACGGCGAGGGAAACGGCGAGGCGAGAATCTGGTATCCCCTGATCAACGCCCCCACCGCCTGTCGCGGCCAAGTGGTCAGTCGGAGAGCGAACGCAGCCATGCGTCGAGATCCACCGCGAGCTCACGGAAGGTGGCTCGGTAGGCCGCTGTGCGCGGGCGGACGACGAGGTCCACCGCACCGGCCGAAGACAGCACGCGCCTCCGCACGATCTCGCGGAGGCGCCGCCGGAGCCTGTTGCGTGTCACGACCGTCTGCCCATACTTGGGCACCACAACGCCGAAGCGCGGATGTCCCGCGTCGTTCGCGCGCCATGCAATGTCCAGTCTCGGGGTTCGGCGGCGGCGTCCGTCACGCAGCACCACCGCCAAGTCAGATCCGCGCGTCAAACGCCAGCTCCGAGGAAGGCCCTCGGGCCTCAACGCCCTCCGTGCTTGGAGGGCACCGACACCGTCAGGCTCTTGCGGCCCTTCTTGCGCCGGCGGCTCAACACCGCCCGGCCCCAGCGGGTGCTCATCCGAGCCCGAAAACCGTGTTTGTTTACGCGCCGCCGATTCCGCGGCTGATACGTTCGTTTCATGCGAAGACAACCCTTGATGGCGGCCCGTAAGCTAGCCGGGCACCTGCCAAGGGGTCAAGGTTGACTTTTCCACATCGCCGGAGTAGCATCGGTAGCCCTTTCAAACCCCCTACCGTCGTTCACTAAGAAATCGATGGAGCTGTCGCCACAACAAGCGTGGGCTCGACTGCTGGAAGCCGCGCGTGCGGAGCTTCCCGACCCCACGGTGCGGACGTGGCTCGACCCGCTCGAACCGATGGTTCTGGAGGAGGGGCGCCTCATCCTCGGCGCCCCCGATCAGTTCGCGGTCGAATGGAACGAGTCTAAGCACACCAGCGTCCTCACCAGGCTGTCGGAGGATCTCTTCGGATCGAGGCTGGAGGTGGTCTTCCAGGTCCATGAAGACCGCACCCGCCGGCCACAGATGGATTTCTTCGTTGCCGCCCCACCCGGATCCCCCGAGCAGACACCGGGCCGAGCCACCCGGCCGCTGAACGAGCGTTACTCGTTCCGGACCTTCGTCATCGGCAAGTCGAACGAGCTGGCCGCCGCCGCTGCTCACGCGGTCGCCGAGGCCCCGGGCAAGACCTATAATCCACTGTTCATCTACGGGGCCACGGGCCTCGGCAAGACCCACCTAATGCAGGCCATCGCCCACGCCGTCCTGGAGCGCGATCCGGGCAGCCGGGTGGTCTACATGGGAGCCGAACAGTTCATCAACGAGGTCATCGAGAGCATCCACTCCCGGACGATGGGAGACTTCCGACGGCAGTACCGCACTGAAGTCGACATCTTCCTGGTGGACGATGTGCACTTCCTCGAGGGCAAGGAAATGACCCAAGAGGAATTCTTCCACACGTTCAACGCTCTCCACGAAGCGCAGAAACAGATCGTGCTGACCTCAGACAGGCCCCCGAAGGAAATTCCCGGACTCGAGTCCCGCCTCGTGAGCCGATTCGAGTGGGGGATGGTCGCCGACATCGGACAGCCAGACCTGGAGCACCGGATCGCGATCCTCCGCAAGAAGGCAGAGCAGGACCATCTCGAACTGACACTCCCCGACGACGTGCTCCGCTTCATCGCCGAGCACGTTCGCACGTCGGTACGGGAGCTCGAGGGATGCATCATCAAGCTGCTGCTGTTTGCTTCCCTCAAGCACCGTGAGGTCTCGATCGACCTGGCTCGCGAGGCGCTGGCGGACAAGATTCGTCAGGTGGGCGGCGCCGTGACCGAGCGGGCAGCCGCACTCCCGAGCGTCGATCGGGTCCAGGAGGTCGTGGCACGCCGCTGGGGCGTGACACCGGAGGGGCTGCGCTCCAAGGCCCGCACCAAGAGCCTGACGGTGCCGCGGCAAGTGGCCATGTTCCTCGCACGGGAGTTGTTGGGGATGCAGTTGGTCGAGATCGGACAGGCTTTCGGGGGCAGGGATCACTCAACGGTCATCCACAGCCTGGACAAGGTGCAACGGACGATGGTAAGTGACCAGAAGTTCCGCGACCGTGTGGAGCACGCGCGGCGCGAGCTGGTAACCGTTGCGTGAGCATGTGGACTGTTTCTGGAGACCTCTGGACTGTCTGGGGATTCCGGATCGACTATCGACATTCGTCCACAGGGCTTCCTCATGGCTCAACATGAGGTGACAGGGGCAAACCATGTCGGACGAAAGAAGTTGCACCATCTGTCAAGGTTTCCATGTACTCTACTAGTACTACTAGATAGTACTTATTGAGTACCGATAGGCTTTTCTATCCACGCTGCTTTGGGGAAGGGTATGAAGTTCACCATCACACGTGAGCGCCTACATGAAGGCCTGGTAGCGGTAGCGGCAAGTGTCCCGACCAAGACCACGCTACCGGTACTGTCGAACATCCTGCTCGAAGCGGTTGCGGACGGGATTCGCCTTTCAGGTACGGATCTCGATATCGCCGTGAGCACGCTGGTGCCGGCCGAAGTCGAAGTGCAGGGGGCGGTGACGATCCCGGCCCGAAAGCTGGTCGAGATCGTCCGCGAGCTGCCCAGCGCTGCGATCAGGATCGGAAGCTCCGGCGAGCAGCGTGTCGATCTCGAATGCGGTCGCTCCCGCTTCCGGCTACTTGGGATTCCGCGTGAGGAGTTCCCCAACTTCCCACCGGTCAGTTTCGAGGACAGCTGGACGGTCACGTCGAGCGATCTACAGAAGCTGATTAACCATGTCAGCTTCGCCTCCTCCACAGAGGAGAGCCGTCCGATCCTGAATGGGGTGCTGTGGGAGCTCCGTCAGGACATCATGCGGATGGTTGCGACCAACGGGCATCGGCTCGCGAGGATGGATGTGCCGGTTACGGGGGGGGCGTCGGCTGCGATCCTGATCGTACCCCCGAAGGCGCTAGAGCAGGTGCGCAGGTTGTTTGGGCCAGCGGACGAGATCGAGATCGCTCGCAGCGACAACCACCTCGGCTTCCGCACCGGCAGCACCGTGGTGTTTACGCGCCTGATCGAGGGACCCTATCCCAACTACGAGCAGGTGATCCCGAAGGACAACGATCGCTCCTGCACCGTGGAGAAGGACAGCCTCGCCGCGGCGCTCCGTCGGGTTGGGGTCGTGGCCAGTGATCAGACGCACCGGGTTCGCCTGCAGTTCTCAGGCGGTACGCTCAAGCTCAGCGTCAGCACTCCGGATCTCGGTGAGGCCCAGGATGAGATCGCGGTCACGTTCGACGGTGATCCCCTGGAAATTGGCTTCAACGCAAACTACCTGCTCGAGATCTTGAAGTTCATGCCCACCGACGAGGTCCGCATGACGTTCAAGGCGCCTGAGCGCGCCGCGACCGTCGAGCCGGTCGGCTGGGACGACCCGGCTGCGTACATGTGCCTGGTGATGCCGCTCAGGCTCGTCGACTGAGCGGGACGCGGAAAACGGAAAGCCAGCCGGGCTGCTACTGCGTGAAGGAGCGGGAGGCTACCCCGGTCAGGCTGAGTCGGTCGAGCCTGGTGTCGGTTCCCGAGCCAGTCGGTCCTGATCCCAGCGCCGTCCCGCTGTCGCGTCCCCCAACCACGATTCCGAGGACCCACGACGATACCTTGAAGTCGCGGTCGAGTTCCAGCGCGGTCGTGAGCGAGAATGGGAGCCTGCCGCCGGTCGACAGCAGGATCCCGCCGCGATACCCCATCTCCACTCCCGATGCGCCGATTCGCTCCGCCGCCACCGTCTCCAGCTGCACGGCCGCGTGCTCCGGGACCACCGTGACGGTGGCGCCGAGCACACCCATGATCGGCGCCTTGTCGAGCCGCGGCGTGGGCCGTCCGATATTGCGCACCACGAGTCCCAGATCCATGAACTCAAGGGGGCGATACCGCGCACCGAGGTCGATGCCCCGGTGAGAGACGGAGTCGACAGCGCTGCCCCCGTAGAAGCTGAATGACGCCCCGACGCCGCCCCGCTTGAACGGTAGAGCGAGCCCGAATCGCAGGGTGCTGGTGTTCGGGTCCTCCGCGAAGCGGTCGCGCTGGTATCCCAGTGAGAGGCCACGCGTGTTCATCGCCAGGGTCCACTGTGCCAGGCGGGCGCTCGAGTTCACGGGAAGTGCCATCACGGCCTCCGCCATGACCGACGCACCGGGGACGATGGCCAGGCCGGCGGGATTGACCCAGAGCGCGCGGGCATCGTTGGCTGATGCCGCGAAGATGTAATCTGCGGAGCGCGAGCGCACCGCCTGCGCGCTGGCGGGCGTGGCCCAAGCCGCCAGGCAGACCGAGACCAGCAGGAATGGGCGGCGCAATGTTTACCGGACCACCGAGACGGTGTCGTAGCGAATCTGGGTGACTGGGATGATCGCACCCATCGCGAGGACCGTGGCGGTGAGGTTGGTAGTGTCGGCGGAAGTCTGGCCCAGTAGCCACCCACCGGCGCCCAAGAGCAGCCGGGCGTGGGACGTACCCGAGCCATCAACAGTGATCTCGGCCCCACCCTGCATGCCGCCGCCGCTGATCGTGTAGTGCGAGATGCCGGTCACCTCGAGCGCCTGGACGCCGTCGTGCGCGCTCCACGAGCCGGCCACGTAGTCGGTCTTGGTGCTGATCTGCATGTCGAGCCCGCCACTGGGTGTGGAGATGCTCGTGCTGTCAGACCAGGTCTGACCCGTCTGGGCGCCACCTGCGGGGACGTGCGTAAAGAAGCGCGGCATTGAGGCGTTCAGCTGCCCCAGGAATTGTCCCGTTCCCTTTCCTTCCTGGAAACTCGACATCTCACCCGTGGGGCTCAGGACGCCGGAGAACGTCGCTCCCACCGCCGACTGGAAATCCGATGCGTTCACTCCCGGCGGCAGCGGCCCGCCCGGCACCACCGAGTCGAGCGTCAGCGACACCTGCAGTGCGTCACCGGCAGGGGTAGCCTTCGCACCGAGGAAATAGGCGAGGGAGAGATCGAACGCGTTGACCTGACCACCGAACTCCTGCTCGGTGTGGTTTTGCGAGGCGACCCGGTATTGCACGTCGAAGGGGCGGTACAGGAAAGACGCCGGCGGCGCCGGCGCAGCCTGGGCACGCGGTGCCCCCGATGGGGTGCCGGCGGCGCCGCACCCGAAGCTCGACGCGGCCACGCCGAGGGTGAGTACGGCAGCCGCGGCACTGCGAAACCCGGATTTCTGCTTCATGGACGCTCTACTTGTTCAGGAGTTCACTCTTCGTCCGTCCGAACACCGCGATGATCTCGCCGGCCTCGGCGCTCACTTGCAGCAGTCGCCACCCCTTCTTCCCGAGCTCGGCGCGCCACCCGATGAGCCGCTCCCAGTCGCGCTCCGCCGCGCGCAGTACCCGCAACTCGGCGACTTCCTCCCAGGACGGTGGATACGGCTGATCCGTGGATCTGGAAGGGCGCGTTGGCATCCTGAGCGCGAACCTCTGCTTCCTCGTCATCGAACCCGTCTGGCACCAGGAAAGGCATGGAGTGGTGAAGCGGTAAGCCGAGTTCTGTTCGACGAAAACCGCCGGACGGTCATCTCTCTGGGATGACGGTCACCCGCCACCTCGTGCGGCCTACCCGCGGCTCGAACGGTCCGGGCCGGACCTCGCCGCCTATTTGGCCTTGCTCCGACTGGGGGTTGCCATGCCGAGGCTGTTACCAGCCGCGCGGTGGGCTCTTACCCCACCGTTTCACCCTTACCTGCATCGCAGGCGGTTTCGTTTCTGTGGCCCTGTCCGTCACCTTACGGTGCCCAGGCGTTACCTGGCAGTCTGCCCTGCGGAGCTCGGACTTTCCTCAGCCCGCCATGTACGCGGGCCGCGACCGTCACGCTCCACCACTCCTGCCCGCGAAAGATAGCCTCCGAACCCACCCGGCCAAAGAGCCAAGGGTCCGAACTGTTGGCCGCCGTTGGCTTTGTGTTGGCTGGCGTTGACCGAGTGTTGACACCCCGGTGCCACATTGGGGCGGACCTCAGCCACCGGGGAACGTCATGACTGCCGTCGCGCCGCTCATCGCCACCGTGCTCGATCCCGCCGATCGATCCCGTCTCGACGCCGCGGCCCAAGGACGGTTTCGACCTCTCCACGCCGACTCCGTGCGGGAGGTCATCCGCGTTGTGCGAGAGGGGCCCATCAACGCCGTCCTGCTGTCGGCGGGCCGGATGGATCGGAGCGAGCTCCAAGGCGTGCCGAAGCTTGTCTACGGGTTCCCCGGGGTCCCGACCGTAGCGGTCGTGTCCGGGCATTCCGCGGACGCCACGGCCCGGCTCCTCGACCTCGGGGCGTGCGGGGTCCGCCGTATCCTCGACCTGAACAACCGAGCGGGGTGGCAGGAGCTTCGGGCACTGCTCGGCGATCCGACCACGGGAGTAGCGTGCGCGATCCTCGCTCGGGTCATGCCTGAGCTGGATGGGGTGCCGCTCCAGTGCCGGACATTCTTCGAGGCCACCATCCGGGCGGCGCCGTCGATCACGACGGTCCGGGCACTCGCCCAGCGGCTGGGGGTCAGTTCCAGCACGCTGATGTCGAAGTTCTTTCGGGCGCGGCTGCCCTCACCCAAGCGCTATCTGGCGGCCATCCGTCTCCTCTACGCGGCGGCGCTGCTCGCCGCGCCCGGCCTGTCGATCGCCGACGTGGCCTACCGCCTCGAGTTCTCGTCGCCACAGAGCTTCGGACGGCATCTGCGCAGCGTGCTCGGGATTACCGCAGTCGACTTTCGGTGCCGTGTCGGGTTCGACGCCGCTCTGGAGGAATTCGTCGCGCGCCTGATCGTGCCGTACCGTGGGAGTCTTCGGGCGCTTCGTCCACTCAACCATGGGGTGGCCGACCTCGGACCGCGCTGAGAAGGCCGGCGGAGGGTACGTCAGGCGCGCGACTGTAGTCAGTGTGAGGAGGGAGCGTCCGGGGGCAGACCGAGATCGGCGAGCGAAACGAGCGAGCGGAGCGGACATCCAGCCTGCTCGATTGCCTCCCGGCCTCCCTCCTCGCGGTCGACCACCGCGAGGACGCCCCTCACCGTTCCGCCGCCGTCCCGAATCGCCGCGATTGCCCGCAACGCGGACTGTCCGGTGGTCACGACATCCTCGACGACAACCACCGGCATCTTCGGATCGAAGCATCCTTCGACCTGCCGCTTTGCACCGTGGCCCTTCGGCTCCTTGCGAACCGTAAAGGCGTTCACGATGGGAGGGGCGTCGCAGCTGGCCCGTGCAATGGCGTACGCAACGGGATCGGCACCGAGCGTCAGGCCCCCAACCGAGGCAGGCTGCCAGCCAGCCTCGCGGATCACGCTCAGCCCCACGCTGCCGATCAGTTCGAGCCCCCGGGCCGACATGGTCGTCAGCCTGGCGTCGATGTAGTAGGTGGATCGGCGCCCTGATGCCAGCGTAAACTCTCCCACGGCAACGGACTGCGCGCGAAGCAGTTGCACGAGGCTCTGTTGCTGATGTTGCGTGGGATGCGCCATTCGCGGCTGGTAGTTGTTAAAGCTACTACTAGTGATCGGCGTTGTTGCGCTTGCCCTTGAACAGTGACTTCACCTTGCCGAACAGGCCGTCGGAGTCGGCACCGGCCCGCGGCTCTGGAGGAAGCGAGGGTGCTCCCTCGGCGGCGACGCCCAACTCTCGGGCGAATGCCCCGACGGATGGCTGCCGGTCCTTCGGGCTCCGCGAGAGCGCCCGCATGACCGCGGCCTCGAGCGGTGCCGGAAAGCGCACGCCCTTCAGGGCCTCGTTCAGCGGCGTGGGTGGTTGGGTGAGCAGTTGCTGGAACAGCTCGCGCGGCGAGTTGCCGGTGTAGGGATGGACGCCCGTGAGGAGATAGTAGGCGATCGTCGCCAGGCTGTAGAGGTCCGCGGACTCGTCGACGAGCTCGCCAGAGAGGGCCTCGGGCGCGACGTAGTTGAGCGTGCCGACGAAGAACCCCGTGCGCGTGAGCCGGTCGGCCGAATCCAGCTGGGCGTCGCGCGCGATGCCGAAGTCCAGGAGCTTCACCACCCTGGTTTCCGGGTTGTAGATGATGTTTTCCGGCTTCAGATCCCGGTGGACGATTCCCTCGGCGTGCGACGCCTCGAGCCCCCCAGCCAACTGGGTGACGATGTGTGCCACGAGGGACGGAGCTAGGCGCCCGGTGCGGTGTACGAAGTCGGCGAGTGCGGTGCCGTCGGCCCATTCGAGCGCCAGGTAGTACACGCTCTCGAGCTCGCCGAAGTCGTAAGTCCGCACGACGGCGGGGTGCGAAACGCGCGAGCCATAGCCGGCTTCCCGCAGGAAGCGCTTGACGGCCGTGGCATCGTGCCGCATGCGTTCACGGAGGATCTTGACCGCGCACACGCCACGCTCCGGGTGCTCCGCGCGGTATACGGTGGCAGTCCCGCCCTCGCCAACCCGCTCGAGCAGGCGGTAGCCGGCGATCGTTCGTCCGGTGAGGTTCTCTTGGTTCATAGGGCGCAGCGTGGCAAACTAAGCGCCGGACGTCTGGATCGGCAAGTGAGGATCGGGTCCATGGCACACGGTTCGTGGCAACCGGCGAGCGCCGGCATCGGGGTCATGGGCGCGCTGCTCGTCGCGACGGCGACGGCGGCCTGTGGGTCCTGGCAGCGGGTCGGCGGTGAGGTGCCGCCGCCCGATCCGAGCACCTATGTCTCCCGGCTGTTCGATGTCACCGCCGTCTATCGCGAGATGGGCCTGCTTGCGGCCGACCGGCCCCAGGCCTTCGTGGCGGGCGTGCGGTATCTCGCGGGACCGTCACCCGATTCGACCGAGGCGATCTTCGCGCTCGCGCTGTCCAACCGGACCCTCACCTTTCGGCGCACGCAGAGCGTCTTCGAGGCTCGCTACCGGGTCGAGGCGGCGTTCCGGCAACAGGGTCGTGTCGTGGAGACCTTCACCGAAGAGCGCACGGTGCGGGTGTCCAGCTTTCAGGAGACCCAGCGCGTGGACCAGAGTGTCGCATTTCAGCAGACGTTTCGCATTCCCCCCGGGACCTACCAGGTCGAAGCCACGGTCCGCGACCTCAACGGATCGGCGATCGGACGCGCGAGCGCCGAATCTCGGGTGCCGCGCTACGCCCCGGGAAAGCGAATATCCTCGCTCGTCCCGGTGTACCGCGCGAAGCGGAGGACGGCGGTCGCGGTACCGCCCGATCTGGTGGTCAACGCGAACGCGTCGGTGCCGTACGGAAGCGACACACTGCTTCTCTACGCCGAGGTGTACGACGCGGATTCCTCGGATGTTGTGATCATCCGGGCTGTGGCCCGGGATCCCGAGCCGTCGGAGGTCTGGCGGGACAGCGCCCTGGTCGGCAGCCACGTCGCCCCAGTGACGCCACTCCTGTTCTCGGTGCGGCCCTCTCTGCTCCCGATCGGCGAGCTCGAGTTCTCCGCCGTGCTCTCGGGAAGCGGGGACACGGTGCGAACCCCGATTCTGGTCTCGTTTTCGGACCAGTGGGCCGTCGCGAACCTCGATGAGACACTCTCGCTCCTGCGGTACTTTGGCGCGGAACGGGCTTTGCAGGAGATTCGGGATGCGCCGCCACAGGAGCGGGTCGACCTGTGGCGCCGCTTCTGGCGGGAAACGGATCCGGATCCGCGAACGCCGGAAAACGAGACACTCGAGATCTACTTCGCGAGGCTCGAGGAAGCGAACGAACGGTTCCGCGAGGGCAGCGATCCGGGGTGGCTGACCGACCGCGGTCAGGTGTTCGTCACCCTCGGGCCCCCCGACGAGTTCTACGACTCGAGTTCGGACCTGGTCGACAACGGGATTCGGCTGATCAAATGGTACTACACGGCGGAACGCCTGATGCTCGACTTCGTCGACGAGACCGGGTTCGGGAAGTTCCTTCTCACCTCCCGCTCCCGGGACGACTACATGCAGGTGCTTGCCCGGGTACGTCGGGGCGGCTAGTGGGGCGCAGCCTCGCTCTCACCCTGGTGATCGTGGCGACCCTCGCGCTCCCGGCGCGCCTCCACGCCCAGATCCCCCTTGTCTCGAACGCCGACACGCTCGCCTGGTGGCACGTCGCAGCGGAACTCCGGCCGCTCGTCGAGCGCGGGACGGCATCGAACCAGGACATCCTGCGGCTTGCCCAGGCCGAGCTGGCGCTCGGCCGCCCCGATCACGCCCGCGACCTTTTGCAGGGCGCCCGGCAAGCTGGTGCGCTGGACACTTCGGGGCTCGCCCTCCTCGCTACCGCCGCGTACGCGGCTGGCGACTACGCCGCGGCCGGCGTCGCATTCGCCGACGCGCTGCCGGGGTTCGACGGCGTCGAACGGGGCGTGCTGGCCGCCCGTGCGGCGGAAGCCTGGCGCCTGAGCGGGCAGGACTCCCTCGCGGTGGCGTTGTACCAGGCGGCGCAGCGGGATCTTCCCGCCGTTGCCGGGTGGCTGGCCGTACGGGAGGCCACCGTCACTCACGATCCCGCCCGAGCCCTCGCACTCCTGCGGCGCGCGCCGCCTGAGGCGGCCCGCGAAGCCGCACGCATCCGGTCGCAGGTGCTCCTGGCTGCCGCCGACAGTGCGGGCGCGATGCTGTCCCTGATGCAGATTGAGAACTGGGGCGGAGTTCTGCCGCTGGCACTGGCACTGGACGACACGGCACACGCCCGAGAGGCTACGTACCGGATCCTGCAGTCATCGGACACGACAGCACTTGCGCTCGCCGTCGGCACGGCGCGCGGCCCGCTGGTCCCGGAGTCCGAGGAGGAAGTGTTCTTCCTCGCCTACGGTCTCAAGCGGCTGGGCCAGCCACGGGACGCGGCGGCGGTGCTGGAAGGCGCGGCCGCCGCCGGCGACACGTCGGCGGGGCTGCTGCGCCGGCTCGGGGACCTGCAGTCGGGGCTGGGTCGCACCGGGGAGGCGTTGCACGCATATGCCCGTGCCGCGGCGAGTATCGATGACGAAGGGGGGGTCGCCGCCTATCGCCGGGCGCGTCTGCTACTCCGCAGCGGCAAGGCCACGGCCGGATACGCGGCTCTCTCCGCATTCGCCGAGGAGCGGCCGGAGCATCAGCAGGCGCCACAGGCGCTCTACCTCGTCGCCGACTGGCATCGCGGGCAGGGGCGCACGCAGGTCGGCGACAGCCTGTTCGCGGCCGTCGCCGCGGGCTGGCCGGCCGACCCGTACGCGAGCCGTGCCCGGCTGGCGCTCGCGCAGGAAGCGCTGGTGGCGGACGACGCGCCGCGCGCCGCCGAGTGGTATCAGGCAGAGCTGGATGCCCGGGGGGGGCAAGGAGCGGCCGCGCAGTATTTCCTCGCGGATCTCAAAGCGGCCGCGGGCGACAGCGCCGCGGCCGAGGAACTCTGGGCTGATCTGGCCCACAAGGACGCCGTCGGCTACTACGGCACGCTGGCAGCCTTCGCTCTGTCGCGGTCGATGCGGGATCTCGGTCCCACCCCGCCGCTGCCGGCGAGCGAGGATGCGGCGCGCACGCTCGAGCGGATCGACCTGCTGTACGCCTCCTTCCTGACCGACGACGCCGACCTGGTGATCCGGCGGCAGCTGCAGCGCGCGGAGTTTCCCGAAGGCGAGCTCGTGGCGCTCGCCTACGGACTGATCGAGCGCGGCTGGGTTCAAGAAGGCGTAACCTTGGGATGGCGCGCCGCCCGATGGCGCACGCTGGAGGATCCCGTGGTCCTGCGTCTGGTCTTTCCGTTCCCGATGCGGTCGCTGGTCGAGCGGGCGGCGACGGAGCAGGGGCTCGACCCGTATCTGCTTGCCGCGGTGATCCGGCAGGAATCGACGTTTCGTCCGGGCGTCGTGAGTCGGGCCGGGGCGCACGGCCTCATGCAGCTGATGCCCGAGACGGCCCGGGAGGTGGCGCGGCGTTCGGGGATGAGCTGGGACAGCAGGTATCTCGAATCGGCCGACGCGAACCTCCACCTCGGTGCGGCGCATCTCGCCTCGCTGCTCCGGCAATTCGACGGGCGGGTCGCGCCCGCACTCGCCGCGTACAATGCCGGTGGCCGCCCCGTTTCACGCTGGCTGCGGTATCCCGAAGCCGCCGACCCGGTCCGGTTCGTAGAGCGCATTCCGTACGAGGAAACTCGGGGGTACGTGCGGGCGGTGCTGCGGAACCGCGAGTTGTACCGCCAGCTCTACCCGTCGGCGCCGCCGCCAGCGCCAGCCGGCGAGCCGTGAGCGGTCCGGCCGTTCGCCGCCTGATCCACGCGGCGACAGCCTTGGTCCTCCTGCTCGTTCCATTGACGTCCTGGATGTTTCTCCGGGCCGCCCTCGTGGTGGCCGCGATCGTCGCGGTGATCCTCGAGGTCGCACGCCTGCGCTCCACACATTTCCGCCGGATCCTCACCAGGTTGGTTCCGGTGTTTCGGGAGCACGAGGGATCGCGGCCCAGTGGCGCGATGTGGCTGGTGGTCGGCTACGCGCTGGCGGCGCTGACCCCGGCTCCCGCTCCCGTGGCCGGACTGCTCGTCGGAGCGCTGGCGGACCCTGCCGCGTCATGGGCGGGCTCGACTTGGGGCCGTGGGGTCGGGAAGACCGTTGCCGGCAGCGCGGCTCACTTCGCGGTGGCTGCGGCGGTGCTCTACGGGGTCGGCTGCTCGTGGGCGGCGGTGGCGGTGGGAGCCTCGCTGGCCACGGCGATCGAGCGCTGGCCCCTCGGCTTGGATGACAACCTCCTCGTCGCGCCGCTGACGGCGCTTACGGCCACGCTGCTCGGCTGATCGCCCGGCCCGCGGCCACGGCGCTGGTCGCTATCTTCCGCCCATGTCCTCCGAGCCCACGCGACAACTCTTCCTGGTCGACGGGTACGCGCTCATCTATCGCGCCTTCTTCGCGATGATCAGCCGCCCCCTCCGCACGAGCCGCGGGGAGAACACCTCGGCGGCGTGGGGGGTCGCGAACTTCCTCCACCGGCTGACCGAGCGGTACCGCCCGGCGTACGTCGCCTGGGTGCACGATGCTGGCACCTCGTTTCGGGCCGAGATCTATCCGGAGTACAAGGCGACCCGCGAGAAGCTCGACGACGAGCTCCAGGCGGATTTCGATCGGTCGGTGGAGCGGATCGAAGAACTGCTCGAGGCGTTCCGGGTCCCGCTCGTCGAGGTCGACGGCTACGAAGCCGATGATGTGATCGGGACGCTGGCCACCCGCGCGGCCGCCGTCGGCCTCCAGGCGGTGATCGTCTCCGGCGACAAGGATTTCTACCAGCTGATCGGCCCGCAGGTCGCCCTCCTGAATCCGGGTCGCAGGGGACCGGCCGGTGTGGAGGAGCAGTGGGTCGATCCCTCCAACGCGGTGGAGCGGCTCGGCGTGCCGCCGGAGCAGGTCGTCGATTTCCTCGCGCTCGTTGGGGACTCCTCCGACAACATTCCCGGCGTGCGGGGGGTCGGAGAGAAGACCGCCCGCAAGCTCCTCGAGGAGTACGGGGATCTCGACACCGTACTCGCGCACGCCGGTGACGTGTCCGGCAAGCGGGCACGGGAGGCGCTGCTTGCGGACGCGGACAACGCGCGCCTGAGCCGCGACCTCGTGACCATCCGCCGGGACGTGCCGGTTGTGTTTGAGCCCGAGGATCTCCGGGCGCGCGAGCCCGATGTCGAGCGGCTCCAGCGCCTGTACACCGAGCTGGAGTTTCACAGTTTGGTGCCGAAGATCGAGAGCGCGCCGGCACAGCCGATGCCGGCGTCCCCGTCGCACGAGGTCGTGAGTCGGGTCCAGGATGTGCCGCGCGTCCTCCGGCAGGTGCGTGCGGCGCCGCTCGTGGCGCTGGATGCTGAAACCACATCGCTCGATCCGCTCCGGGCAGATCTCGTGGGGTTCTCGCTGGCGGTTCCCGGTGGGCCCGCCTGGTACTTCCCGTTGGGGCACCGGCTGCCGGACGGGGAGCTGATGCAGGACCGGCCGCCGGCCAACCTGCCGCCGCTCTCCGACGAAGCGATGCGGCCGGTCGTGGATCTGCTGCAGGATCCGGCGGTCCGCAAGGCCGGTCACAACATCAAGTACGACTGGCTGGTGCTGCGGCGGGCCGGCATCAGGCTGCAGGGGGTCGCGTACGACTCCATGCTGGCGAGCTTCGTGCTCGATCCGGGCCGGCGCTCGCACGCGCTCGACGCGCTCATGCTCGAACACCTGAATGAGCACCTCACGACCTACGCGGAAGTGGCGGGGAAGGGGAAAGCTGAGCGGCCGTTCGCCGAGGTGCCGGTCGAGCAGGCGGCCGCCTACTGCTGCGGAGACGCCGTATCGGTCCTGCGGCTCGCCGAGTACTTCGCGCCACAGCTCGAGACGCTCGCTCTGCAGCCCCTGTTGGACGAGATCGAGATGCCGCTGGTCGGTGTGCTGGTGGACATGGAGTGGCGAGGTATCGCCGTGGACCTCGCCGGTCTCGAGGCTCTGTCCCGCATGTTCGCCGCGGAGCTGCGGGAGCTGGAGCAGACCATTCACCGTGAAGCCGGCACCGAGTTCAACATCAACAGCACGCCCCAGCTCCGGCACGTGCTGTTCGAGAAGCTCGGCCTGCCCGTGCTCAAGCGCACGAAGACTGGGGCGTCGACGGACGCGGACGTGCTCTCGGAGCTGGCGGCGATGGGATTCCCCCTGCCGGCGCTGCTGCTCGACTACCGGGAGGTGAGCAAGCTCCGCTCGACATATGTCGATGCGCTCCCACAGCGGGTGAACCCCGACACCGGGAGGATCCACACCAGCTTCTCGCAGACGGGGGCGGCCACGGGCCGGCTCTCGTCCTCCGATCCCAATCTCCAGAACATCCCCGTCCGCACGCCGCGGGGAGAGCAGATCAGGCGGTGCTTCGTGCCGGCGCCTGGGGCGGCATTCGTGGTGGCCGATTACTCCCAGATCGAGCTGCGACTGCTGGCCCATCTCTCGGGCGACCCGGCCTTCGTGGAGGCGTTCCGTCGCGGAGGGGACATCCATCGGGAGACGGCGGCGATCATCTTCGGCGTTCCGCTGACGGACGTCACGGCGGAAATGCGCGCGCGTGCGAAGACGATCAACTTCGCGACCATCTACGGACAGGGCCCGTTCGCACTGAGCCGCCAGCTCGGCATCACGCAGGACGAGGCCCGTGAGTTCATCGACCTCTACTTCGAGCGGTTCGCCGGTGTGCGGGGATTCCTCGACGAGTGCGTCGCGAGGGCCCGGCGTCTCGGTTACGCCGAGACGTTGTTCGGCAGGCGTCGATATATCCCGGAGCTGAAGGACCGCAATTTCAACATGCGGGCCTTCGGCGAGCGGGTCGCGATGAACTCCCCGTTGCAGGGCTCGGCCGCCGACCTGATCAAGCGGGCGATGATCCGGCTGGCCGCCGCCCTCGCCGAGGCGGAGTCGGCCGGAGGAATCCTGCTGCAGGTCCACGACGAGCTCGTCGTCGAGGCCGCCGAGGACGGTGTGGATGTGGTGGTCCATCTCGTGCAACGGGAGATGGAGGGTGCCGCCGAGCTCGCGGTTCCGCTGGTGGTCGACGTGGGGGTCGGCTCCAACTGGCTGGACGCGAAGGGGTAGGGCGCCTTGTCAGCGCCGCGCTACGGGTGGCATAATCTTCGGAAGAACACGGAGTCGTCCGACGCCATGATTCCCCGGTCCCACGTGAGCCGCTCCACCCGAGGGTTCACGCTCATCGAGTTACTGATCTCGCTCGTTATCGTCAGTCTGCTGATGGCGATCGCCGTCCCCGTGCTGGGGTACGTGCGCGAGCGTGCCTACATCACGGCCATGAAGTCGGATCTCCGCAACCTCGCCGTGATGGAGGAGTCGTACTTCTTCGACCACAGCTCCTACACCGGCAGCCTGGCGACCTTGGAGGCGCGCGGATTCCACCCCGGCCGGGAGGTGACCGTGCAAATCCGCGAGGCGGCGCCCACCGGGTGGTCCGTGACCGTCACCCACGGCGCGACGCCCCAGGAGTGCCACCTGTTCGTCGGTGATGCTGCGCCCGTGGGTACCGCCACGAGTGCGGGCGTCACCAGCTGCGGCTGATGGAAATTCGGTTGTTCCGGCTCTGGCGCGATGGCGTGCTGCACGCCTTGGACGGAGGGCTCTGGCTCCATCCCTTCCTGCTCCGCGGCGAGCGGTGGGCCCACTTGGTGTCAGCGGACCGTGAACGCCTGCTCGGCGCGGGGCGAGAGTTGGCGATGCGTCCGGAGTGGCTGCAGTATCGTCCCCTCAAGCATCCACGGACGTGGGATCCACATCCGGCGTGGCACTGGGACTTGCGGGGGCGGCGTCTGGAGCAGGCGCTGGAACAGGCGTCGCGACCGGGCGAGGACCGGACGGCCCTCCGCCCTCCGCGCTCCGCCTGATCTTCCGGCCTCCAGGCCACCAGTTCCAGGTGCCGGCGATGTGCATGAATGCCGGGACGAGCACCATCCGGATGAGCGTGGCATCGAGGAGCACGGCGACCGCCAGACCGAATCCGAGCATCTGCGCGGCCAGCACTCGCGAGAAGGCGAAGGTACCGAACACGATCATCATGATGGCCGCCGCGCTCGTGATTACCGACGCGGTGGCCGTCAGTCCCTCCATCGTCGCCTGGTCGTTTCGTCCTGTGCGGTCGAACGCTTCCTTGATGCGGGACAGCAGGAAGACCTCGTAGTCCATGCTCAGCCCGAATACCACGGCGAACACGACGACGGGCACCACCACGTAGATCGCCTCGGTCGGTCCCTTGAGCCCGAGGATCTGCCCGCCAATCCCGTCCTGAAACGTCAGTACGAGAATGCCGAACGCTCCGGCCACGGACAGCAGGTTCATCAGGACGGCCTTGATCGGCACGAGGATTGACTGGAAGGCGATGAACAGCATGACTGCCGTCGCGCCCACCACGAGCAGGATGACCCAGGGGAACTGCCGCAGTAGCTCGTCCTGCAGGTCCACACTCGAGGCCTGAAATCCGGTCACGTACACCTTCACCGAGTCGAGGCCCTGCACGCCGTCGCGTACGATCCGGCGGATGTCGCGCACCACTTCCATCGAGCCGGGGAGAGACGTCGTGTCCGTCAGCATGACGTCCATCAGGGTGGTCCGGCCGTCCTCCGACAGGTACGACGCGTAGAAGTCCGGGGCCCGGGCGCGTGCCCGCTCGAGGTTCGAATACATCAGGGTGTACTGCAGGACCGACGTTCCGGGCTGAATATCGACGACGCTGCGCACGTCCTCGACGTGTGGGTTGCTCCGCACGGTATCTGAAAGCCGCTTGAGGCCTCGGATGTAGCGCGACCCGACGACGCGCTCCCCCTCGGGGGCCTGGATCACCAGGCGCACCGGCTGCAGCGCGCCGCGGGCACCGATCGCGTCGAGGGATGCGACCGCGTCGCTCGACTCGGTGTTGGACGGGTACCAGCCCTCGCGCGGCAAGCCGATCTTGATGTGGACGAGCGGCCAGGTCACCAGCGCCACGAGCGTGCCGCCCAGGATGAGCGCGCGCCACGGATGGTGGCCGAGCCAGCGGGCCCACCGCTCCCACCCCGTCGGGGCGTGGTACCAGGCGAGCTTGCGTGCCAGCCAGCGTGGGCCGTCGATCGCGCGTCCGACGAGCGAGAGCGCGCCGGGCAGCAGCGTGATCGCGAGGAGGACGGCCGCCGACACCACGAGGAGCCCGCCGATCCCCACCGACCGCGTCTCGGTGATCGGGGTGACGAGGAGGGCGCCGAAGCCGAGGAGCACCGTGAGCCCGCTCGTGATCACGGCCCGTCCGGCGGTGTCGATGGTCCGCTCGGCCGCCTCGCGCGGGCCACGCCCCCGATTCATTTCCTCGCGAAACCGCGTCACGATCAAGAGCGAGTAGTCGATGCCCACCCCCAGCCCGACCATCGAGACGATGGTCAAGACGAAGACCGACATCGGGTAGAAGCTGCCGGCCACGTGCACGAGCCCCAGGGCGCAGACGATGGCCAGGACGCCGATGACGATCGGCGTGACCGCGGCCACGAGCGCGCCGAAGGCGAGCACCAGCACGCCGGCGGAGAACGGCAGCGACTTCCGCTCGCCCACGCGCGTGTCCTGCCGGCTCACGGTGCGCACGTCGTAGTCGAGGGCCGGCCCACCGGTGACGTAGACTTCGTACTGGGACGCCCACGCGATGCGGGCGAGGGTCCCGTGGATCGCGTGGCGGAATGCCGGCACGTAATCCGTGCTGCTGCGGTCCAGATCGCTTCGGGCCGCCGCGATGAAGAACGTCGTCCGCCCATCCTTGCTCAGGAACGTGCTGTCCCTGGTGGTGAGGTAGGACGCCGTCTGGCTGATGTACGGCTCGAGCGCTGCCGCGCGGGTGAGCGAATCGAGGACGGCGCGGTACGACAGGCTGTCGATCGGGACCGGTCCGTGCATCGTGACGACGAAGAAGCTCGTGACGGGGCGCGGGAACGACTCGCGAATCAGCTCGGTGCCGGTCTTGGACTCCGAGACATTCAACGTTTGGCCCTCGACCCGCAGGACCTCGTCGACGCGCGCGGCCTTGGGGAACGCGAGCGCGGCTACGACGATCCAGAACGCCATGATGGGAAGGCGATACCGGATGACGAAGCGGGAGAGGCGTGAATTCACGGCCTATGCCCGCCGCTCGACGGTGACTCCCCATCCGCGCCCATCAGCACACATCGTCGCGTCGATCTCGCTGGTCGGTGGTGACGTCCGATCTCGATGAAGCGACAGGTATCATAGGCCACCAGAACGTCCGATGCCAGCCATCGCATGCGGCGAGGACGGCAGCTATCTGATGGTCCCGCAGTCTCTTGGGCCGGATCGCGCCGCTATCGGCCGGGCGCGAACCCGCTGTCGGCCGCCTCGGCGAGCCGCAGCGCGAACTCCGCGTACTGCACCAGGCCGTCGAACGGGAAGTCCGGAGACCACTCGTCGGCGGCCTGGTGATAGTGATCCCACCGCTGCCGCAGCGCGGCCGTGCCGTCGGCGTCCATCCCCTCGTACG
>Ga0055464_10000021_pt1 | contig 17914 bp, 9 predicted proteins | sample Joice_ThreeSqC_D_FD_57690 | JGI IMG/M metagenome (GOLD analysis project Ga0055464, IMG submission 57690) | Wetland microbial communities from San Francisco Bay, California, USA, that impact long-term carbon sequestration - Joice_ThreeSqC_D2 | ecosystem: Environmental > Aquatic > Marine >...
ACTCGTGCTCGGGAGCCTCGTGCCCGCTGCGCCCGGCGCCGAGCAACGCGGGCAGCATGGAGACGCCGTCGAGACCGTCCGGCGCCTGCGCGCCCGCCAGCTGCGCCAGCGTTGGGAGCACGTCCCAGAACGCCCAGACGTGGTCGCTCGCCTGCCCAGCAGCGATCACGCCCGGCCAGCGGACGACGAGTGGCACGCGGATGCCCCCCTCGTACAGGCTCATCTTCCCACCGCGCAACGGTCCGTTGCCCTGAAAGAACGCCAGGTCCGCCCCCCAGCCATCCTGCCCCCCGTTGTCGCTCGTGAACAAGACGATCGTGCGCCGGTCGATCCCGAGGTCCTGCAGCAGGGCCGCCAGCCGGCCGACGTCGCGGTCCATGCGGCTCACCATGGCCGCGAAGGCTGTGCGGGGCTGCGACTGGGCTGCGTAGTGCCCGTCCCCCGGATAGGGATTCGGCTCCGGAAACTCCCCCTCGTACTCGCGCATCGACTCGTCGGGGACGAGCAGCTCCGTGTGCGGGATGGTGTAGGCGAGGTACAGGAAGAACGGCCCGTCCCGGTGCTCGCGGACGAACTGCAGCGCCCGCTCCGTCACGACGTCGTGCGAGTAGGTCGTGCGCGCTCCGCCGGCGTTCCCCGGCAGGTCGAGACGCCGATCGTTCTCCCACAGGAACGGCGGGTAGTAGAAGTGCGCGTGGACCTGGTGCAGGTAGCCGACGAACTCGTCGAAGCCCTGGGCGTACGGCACGCCGGTGGTACCGTGATCGCCGAGTCCCCACTTGCCGAAGATCCCCGTGGCGTATCCCGCTTCCCGCAGGACCTCGCCGAGCGTCACATCATCCGGAAGCAGCGGGATGCCGCCGGTGTTGCCCCGCACGGAGGTGTGCCCGGTGTGGCGGCCCGTCATCAGGACGCTGCGGGAGGGCGCGCACACCGTCGAGCCAGCGTAGAAGTCGGTGAACCGCAGGCCGTCGTCCGCCAGCCGGTCGAGGTTCGGCGTGCGGATCCTGGTCTGCCCGTACGAGCCGAGGTGCCCGTATCCCAGATCGTCGGCGAGAATGAAGACGATGTTGGGTCGCTCCGGAACGTCCGGGCCACGGCACCCGCCGAGCGCGACCGCCGCCAGCAGGGCGCAGCACCACGCGAGGGACCGGAACCGGAGAGGTGTAATTCGCATGGCTGGCCGACCCGGCTGATGGACAGGGTGAGAGTCACCGCCGGGACGCGCCCCGTCAAGCCGGCGGTGTCCCGCCTTCCGTGGCACTATCATTCTTCTGTCGGCTGTTCCGTACCGGGCCGGACGGGGGCCGGCAGGCTGCGGGCGGCGCGTCGCGCACGGAGCACGGCCCGGTGACATCACCAGTCCACAGGCGAACGAGACCATGAAGGCACTGGCAGAGATCCAGGTGATTCCCATCGGTTCCGGGGTGTCGGTTCGGGCCGAGGTCAAGCGCGCACACCACCTCCTCGAGGCGTCCGGCCTGCAGGTCCACCTGCATGCCAACGGAACCAACGTCGAAGGAGAGCTGCACGACATCTTCGCCGCGATCGAGCGTGTCCACGAGACGCTCCACGCGGAGGGAACGGCGCGGCTCTCGACACACATCAAGATCGGCACGCGAACCGACAAGACGCCGACGCTCGCGGCCAAGCTGTTCTGAGCGACGCCGGGGACCCGGCGCAAGCACTCTTGCCGCCGGTGACCCGACGCGCTTCCTTTCGTCCGACTCGCGACCCCGGCGAAGGGATTCGACAGCCGATCATGTCACTGCGATCCAACCTCCGGGCCCTGCTGACCATGGGGCGCGGCGTGGTGCAGGGCCTCTCCGACCTGCACGCCGCGGACGACCCCATCGTGTACTTCCAGCAGTGGTTCGCGGACGCGAAGCGCTCCGGGCTGTTTCTGCCCGAGGCCGTCTGTCTCGCCACGGCTACGGCCGACGGCGAGCCGTCGGCGCGGATGATGCTCTTCAAGGGAGTCGATCAGCGCGGATTCGAGTTCTTCACCAACTATGAGAGCCGCAAGGGCGACGAGCTGGCGGCCAACCCCCGGGCCGCCCTCGTCTTCCACTGGGCGATCCTGGAGCGGCAGGTGCGGGTGGAGGGGAGCATCGAGCGGATCACGGTGCCGGAGTCGGAGGCCTACTTCCGCAACCGGCCGCGTGGAAGCCGCATCGGCGCGTGGGCGTCGAAGCAGAGCATGCGGCTCCCCGAGCGTGCGGAACTCGAGGCGCGGGTCAGGGAATACGAGGCGAAGTTCCCAGGCGAGGACGTTCCCCTGCCCCCGTTCTGGGGGGGATTCCGCCTGAAGCCGGAGCGGATCGAGTTCTGGCAGGGTCGGCTCAACCGGCTGCACGACCGGCTGCGGTACACCCGAGCCGGGGAGCGCTGGAATCTGGAGCGGCTCTACCCCTAGGCGCCGCGTCTCAGCCGAGGCGCGGATCGATCACGGCCTTCGTCACGCGGAGCGCCGCCACGTCGTCCAGCGCCCGCTGGGCGTCCGTCAACGCGTATTTCCCGCCGATTACCCTGTCGAACCGCAGCCGCTCGCGGTGTTTGGCGAGGAGCCGGAGCGCCCGCACGATGTGACGGAAATCGGTGCCCCACTGCCCGCGGACATCCGCGTGCCGCCGGTTCACGTGCAGGTGCGGGTTGATCTCCGCGGTGCCTGTATCGGTGTAGTGCCCCGCCACGACGTACGTGCCTCCGTCCCGCAGCAGCTCGAGCGCCTCAGGGATCGCCGCCGGATTGCCGCTCGCCTCGATGACGACGTCGGCTCCGCGCCCGCCGGTCAGCTCCCGCACTGCATCCCGCCGCGCGGCCACCTCGAGATCGAGCGGTAGTGCGACGTCCGCACCGAGCTGCAGCGCGAGGTCGAGACGCGGCTGCGGCGCCCCGATCACCGCGACCACCGCCGCACCCCGCAGCGCCGCGAACGCCGCAGCGGCGAGCCCGACGGGACCCGCACCCTGCACCACCACGACGTCGCCCATCGCCGGGTCGGCGCGCTCGACGGCGGCGAACCCGGTGAACAGCCCACAGCCGCCGCCGATGACCTGATCCGCCGGCAGCCCCTCGGGCAACCTGACGATCCGCACTCCGGGCTTGAGGTAGATGCGCTCGGCCCAGCCGCCGAGCGGGCCGTCATGCGCCGAGTACGTGATGCCGTACACCTTGCGGCTGGGGCAGCGGTTCGGCTGCTGCGCGACGGTGCAGTGGTAACAGACGTTGCACACCTCGTGCACGTCGTAGAACGTCACCTCGTCTCCCGGGGACAGCGGCGCCCCGAGCGCGTCGTGCTCGACCCCGTTGGTCTCCCCCACCCGTCCCACGCTGACGTGTCCGGGCACGATCGGGTACGGCACCCCCTCGAGGCGCCCGTGATAGAGGTGGACGTCGGTGCCGCACACCTCGCTGGCCACCGTCTCGAGCAACATCCCTCCCGGCTCGAGCGGGGGCTCGGCTAGGTTCCACACCACGATCGGCGCCCGTGGCGCGGTCATCACCGCCGCACGAATGCTCATGGCCGTCTCCGCCTCCTCACGTGAGTCCGATGCTCCGCAGGATGTCCTGGAACCTCGGGTCGCCGCGCAGGCCGTCGAACATCGGGTCGACATCGAGGAACACGAGATGCAGCGCCCGCTCGCGCCGTGCGCGCTCCAGCCAGGCGAGCGCCTCGTCGCGCTCGCCGAGACCGAGGTGCAAGACCGCAAAGTAGTCCGCCGGCACGTACGCGGTGGCCGCGCGCTCGCGGAGCACGGCGAGCACACGTCGCGCGTCGTCTTCGAGGCCCTTCCGCCCGAGGGCGTGGCCCAGGTAGGCCAGCATCCCGGGATGCCCGCCGCTCGACTCCACGCCTCCGCGCAGCGTCTCGACCGCCTGGCCGACGTGGCCCGCTGCCAAGTATGCCTGGCCCAGGAACAGGTTCAGGAACACGTAGTTGGGCTCGAGGTCCCGGGTGCGGGAAAAGCGGTCCACGGCGAGCTCGTAATCGCGCATGAAGTAGTGAATCCACCCGAGCCCGGCGTTGATGTTCACCGATCCCGGCTCCGCGGCGAGGGCGCGCTGGGCGTGCTCCCGGGCCTCGGGCAGCCGGCCGCGCGCGATGAGATACTCGCCGTACACATGGAGTGCCGTCGGCTCGTCCCCCTTGAGGTCCAGCGCGCGGAGGAGCGCGCGCTCCGCGCCGCTCCAATCCCAGTCGTAGTAGAACCGCACGACGCCGGCCGATGCGTGGGCCTGCGGCAGCAGCTCGTCGCACTCCAGCGCACGGACCGCTGCGACGTTCGCTCGCGGAAACGCCTCGCGGGGCGGCATGAAGCGGTACCACGCCAGCAGCGTGTACGAGTCCGCGAGGCTCGCGTAGGCCAGCGCGTAATTCGGATCGGCCGCGATCGACCGTTCGAAGAACGCGATCCCCTCCAGCAGCGCGGCGTGCCGACGCGTTCGTCCGGCGTAGCGCCCCCGGAGATACAGCTCGAATGCGTCCACGCTCTCGGTGTACCGCCGCACCGCGCGCTCGTGCCGCTCGACCGCCAAGTGCCCCTCGAGCGTCGTGACGACAGCCTGCGCGATGTCATCCTGGATCGCGAAGACGTCCCGCATCTCCCGGTCGTAGTGCTCGGCCCACAGGAGGAGCCCGTCCGCAGTGCCGGTGAGTTCCACGCTTACGCGGAGCTGGTTCCCGGCGCGCCGAACCCGTCCCGACAGGACCGCCTCCACGCCCAGTGTCATGCCGATCTCACGCGCATCGATGTCCGGCCCGCGATGCGCGAACGACGAGGTGCGCGCAGCGACCCGAATCCCCTTGAGCTTCGCGAGGTGGCTGATGATCTCCTCGGCGATGCCATCGCCGAGGTACTGTTCGCCCCGCTCACCGCCGAGCGACTCGAAGGGGAGCACGGCCACCGAGCGCGCGGGGGCCGGTGCCGAGACCGGCGTTGGCGACGCGAGCGACGCGGCGAACTCCTCGGCCGACCGAAAGCGCTCGGTGGGGAACTTGGCGAGGGCGCGGGAGACCGTCGCGTCCACGTGCGGCGGCACGTCCGGGCGCCGCGCCTTCGCCGACGGCGTGGGCTCGGCGAAGCAGCGCGCCACGATCGCGTGCGTGGTCGGGCCGGTGTATGGCGGCTCGCCGACGAGCATTTCGTACAGCACGCATCCCAGCGAGTAGATGTCGCTCCGGCCATCGAGATGCCGCTCACCGCTCGCCTGCTCGGGACTCATGTACGCGGGCGTCCCGACCGCGATCCCCGGCGCCGTGATCGACTCGGGGCTGATCTCGCCGATCGCCCGCGCCACGCCGAAATCGGAGACGTAGGCGTGCCCGTCGGCCAGCAGCACGTTCTCCGGCTTGATGTCCCGGTGGATGACGTGCTGCGCGTGCGCGTAGCCGAGTGCGGACGCGACCGCCCGCGCGATGGACACGGCCGCATCGACGTCCAGGCGTCCGACCCGGCCGAGCCGGACCCGCAGGGACTCGCCCCGCACGAACGGCATGACGTAATAGGTGATGCCGCCGGTCTCGCCGGAGTCGAAGACGGGCAGGATGTGGGGGTGGGTGAGCCGCGCCGCGAACCGGATCTCCCGCAGGAAGCGCTCGACGCCGACGGTGAACGCCAACTCGGGCCGGATGACCTTGATCGCGACCGGGCGGGCGTAGCGGACGTCCTCGGCAAGAAACACCGTGGCCATGCCGCCCCGGCCGAGCTCCCGCTCGACCCGGTACCGCGCGGACAGCAGACTCCTCAGCTCCTCCAGCAGATTCGGCAACCCCGACCCCTCACCGAGTGACGTCCAAGAATAGTCACTCGTCGCACGGCGGTCCACGAAACGCCGGGGGGGCGCTATTCCAGCTCGCGCAGCCGCTTCGCAAGATCCTGCGCCGACGGCGGGCGCTGAGCCGGCTGCTTGGCGAGGAGCTGGACGATCAGGCCGGCCAGCGCGGGTGGGACGTCCACGTTGACATCGATCGGCGAGCGCGGCTCTTCGTGGAGCAGCTTCGCGATGAGCGAGACCGGCGTCGCGGCATCAAACGGGAGACCGCCCGTCAGGCACTCGTACAGCACGACGCCGGCCGAGTAGAGGTCGCTGCGCCCGTCGATCGCCTCGCCGAGCAGCTGCTCCGGCGACATGTAGGCCGGCGTCCCGACCACGAGCCCGGCCTCCGTCAGGGTGCTTTGGTACTCCGCGAGTCGCGCGACACCGAAGTCCATCACCTTCAGCACGCCGTCGGGATCGAGGAGGAGATTCTGGGGCTTGATGTCGCGATGCACCACCCCCTGTTCGTGTGCGACCGCAAGGGCGTCGGCGAGCTGGGCACCGATGGCGAGCGAGGCGGAGACCCCGAGCTGGCCGCGGCTGTCGACGAGGTCCCGCACGGTGATGCCCTCGACGTACTCCATGGTGAGATAGTGCACGCCCCCCCAGACGCCGAAATCGTGCGTCCGCACCACGTTGCGGTGGGAGATCTTCCGCGCGAGCCGGATCTCCTGCTTGAACCGCTCGATCAAGGTCTCGTCCGCCACGAGTTCGCGCCGCAGCGTCTTGATCGCGACCTCTTCGTCCAGTTCACAGTCGCGCGCGCGGTAGACCGACCCCATGCCACCGGTGCCGATCACCGCGCTCACCTCGTATCGCTCGGCAAACCGCTCTCCGGGCTGGAGATTGCCGCCGTCGATGACCGTCCCGTTCTGCTTCCCGCTGCCGCGGGCGGCCCCGATCTCCGCCCGGAGATCACGCACGCGGTCGCGGAGCCGCTCCTCGCGGGCGCGGATGCCCTGCGCCATGCCGTCGAACACGCGGGCCAGCCGACCCAGCTCGTCGTCACGCTCCCCGAGGCCCACCAGCCCGCCGGGACGGTACTCCCCCGACTCGACGGCCCGCGCAGCCTCGATCACCTGCCGCACCTGCGCCAGGTACTCCTTTTCCTGGTCGCGCAGATGCTTCTTCTCGAGGCAGGCGCTGACCCGCGCGCGCAGCAGAGTCGGATCGAACGGCTTTGGCAGGTAGTCCTCGGCTCCCCGCTCGATGCAGCGGACCACGCTGGCCATGTCGTCGAGCGCGGAGATCATGATCACCGGGATGTCGCGCGTGGCGGGCGCGGTCTTGAGCTGCTCCAGCACTTCGTAGCCGTCCACGTCGGGCATCATCACGTCGAGCAGCACGAGATCGAACGGCCGCGCCGAGACCGCCGCGATCGCGGCGCGCCCGCCCGACGCCTGTTCCACGCGGTACCCCTGCCGCTCCAGGCGCCGGCGGAGCAGCTCCCGGTTGTCCTCCACGTCGTCCACGACGAGGATCGCGGCCCGCGGTGCCGTCGCGATGGCACCGGCCGGGGTCCCCGCCGCCGCGGCCGCGGTACCGTCGGCCAGCGTCGGTGCATCCGGCACCACGAGGCGCTCGGCGGCCTTCACGATCCGCTCGACGTCCTCCCGGAAGCCGTCGCCCGCTTCGGCCCCGGATCTGAGGAGGTCGCTCATCGTCCGCAGGATGCGTCCCTGGGGCTCGCGCAGCGAGTCGTACAGGCCGGCCAACTCGCGCGGCGACACCTCCGGGCGGGACGGGGAGAGGTCCCGGTCGATGATGGCCAGGACGTCGCGCGCGGCGCCAAGCGTTTCCTGGAGGGCCAGGCGCGGCGCGGCGTCAGGCGGCCCCTCCAGGTCCTCGAGCAACATTTCCGCATACCCGACGATGTGGTTCACCGGCGTCCGGAGATCGTGGCGCAGACCAGAGACGGTCACGGCGAGCGGTCCGGTCATGCGACGCCGGGCAGGAGGGCCTGGATCTTGGCGAGCAGCCGGTCGAGCTCGATCGGCTTGGTGTCGTAGTCGTTGCAGCCGGCCTCGAGCGCCCGCTCGCGGTCGCCCGACATGGCGTGTGCCGTGAGTGCGATGATCGGCAGCGCACTCGTCTCGGGCGCGGCCCGCAGCTGGCGCGTCGCTTCCCAGCCGTCGATCTCGGGCAGGCTCATGTCCATGAGGACGAGATCGTACGCCCCGTCCCTCGCCTTCTCGACTCCTTCGCGGCCGTCGATGGCGATCGCGACCTCGTACCCCTTGCGCGCCAGGCGCCGGGACAGCATGTCGCGGTTCATCTCGTTGTCCTCGACCAGGAGGATCTTCGGCATCACACTCGCCTCCAGCGATCAGTCGGTTCCGGGTGCATCGGCGGCCGGTTGGTCGAGCCGGGCCGGCAGGCGCACCGTGAAGGTCGACCCCCGTCCCTGCGCGCTCTCCACCTGGACTTCGCCCCCCATCATGTGACAGAACTGCTTGGTGATCGCAAGTCCGAGCCCCGTCCCGCCATACTTGCTGGTCGTGGACGCGTCGGCCTGGGAGAACGCCTCGAACAGGCGGTCCATCTGCTCGGGCGTCATCCCGATCCCGGTGTCCGACACGGCGAACACCATCATCTCCCGGCCGTCACCACCATTGGTGCGCGCGCGCTCTGCGCGCAGCGTGATGGTACCCCGCTCGGTGAACTTGCACGCATTCGACAGCAGGTTGAGCAGCATCTGCCGGAGCTTCGTCAGGTCGCTCCACATCACCCCCAGCTCGCCATCCCGCGCTATCACGAGCGCGTTCGCATTGCGGTCGACCAGCGGGCGCGCCGTCGTGGTGACCTGCTCCAGCATCTCACCGACGTCGAATCGCTCGACGAACAGGTCCATCTTCCCGGCCTCGATCTTCGAGAGGTCGAGGATGTTGTTGATCAGCGAGAGGAGATGCCGGCCCGCGGTGTGGATCTTCTGCAGGTCGGCCGCCAGCGCTGGCTCGCCCATCTCCTCGACCTCCTCCTGCACCATCTCGGAGTAGCCGATGATGGCGTTGAGGGGCGTCCGGAGTTCGTGGCTCATGCTCGCCAGGAACTGACTCTTCGCGCTGTTGGCCGCCTCCGCGTCACGCCGCGCGGCGAGCAGCTCGGTGATGTCGTGGTACAGCCCCATCAGCCCAACCCGCTGGCCATCCACGATCACCGGCACGCCCAGCACCTCGACGTCGACCGGGGTCCCGTCCTTCCGGCGACGGCGGCCGATGCCGTGCACCGGGTGATCGAGCGCCTCGCGCGTGTACGCGACCGCCTCCGTCCTGGTCGCTTCCGTGGTGATCAGAGAGTCGAGCTGACGCCCCACCGCCTCCGGCCGCCCGTACCCGAACAGCCGCTCGAACGCCGGGTTGCAGGAGACGATGTTGTGATCGTGGTCGAGCGTGACGATCGCGACCGGGTTGTTCGACACCAGCGTTTCGAAGTACTCCCGCTGCTGCTGCGCCGCGGCATACAGCCGCGCGTTCTCGATCGCGATGGCGGCCTGGGGAGCGAAGAGGTTGAGCAGCCGGAGGTCCTCCGGCCCGAAGACGCGCGCCGGATCCGAGTGGACGGTCGCGATGGCGCCGACCAGACGCCGTCCGATCATCAGCGGCGCGGCCATCACCGAATGTACCATGACGTCGGCGTACTGCGCCGACTGCCCGAGCCACTCGTGGTAGGACGGGATGATGAGCGGCTCGAGCGACTGCGCGACGGCGCCCATCGCCCCCTCACCCAACGCGATCCGCGTGCCCGTCGAGTCCTTGCCGATGTTCGCGCTGGCCACGACCGCGAGCGCCTTGCGCTCCTCGTCGAAGATCGCGACTTCGCCGCCGGTGACGCCGAGCAGGGTCACGGCACGTTCGAGCACCGCCTGCAGCACCCGCGACAGCTCGAGCTCGCCGGCGAGATCCCGCATGGTGTCGAGCAGCGCCTTCTGCTCCTCGGCCCGCTGCCGCTCCGCGGTGAACAGCCTGGCGTTCTCGATGGCGATCGCCGCCTGCGGGGTGAACGAGTTCAGCAGCCGGAGGTCCTCGCGTCCGAACACCCGCTGTGGGTCAGCGTGCACCGTGGCGATCGCCCCCACGAGGCGGCGGCCGATGGTGAGCGGCGCGGCCATGACCGAGTGCACCATCACGTCGGCGTACTGCGCCGACTGCCCCAGCCACTCGTGGTAGGACGGGATGATCAGCGGCTCGAGGGTCTGTGCGACGGCGCCCATCGCCCCCTCGCCGAGCCGGATGCGCGTGCCCGTAGAGTCCTTCCCGATGTGCTCGCTCGCGACGACGACCAGTTCCTGGCGCTCCTCGTCGAAGATGGCCACCTCGCCGCCCGTCACCCCCAGCAGCGATACCGCACGCTCGAGCACGGCGTGCAGCACCCGCGACAGCTGCAGCTCGCCCACGAGGTCCTGCATCGTGTCCAACAGTGCCTTGTGCTCGTCGGCACGGCGCCGCTCCGCTTCGAGCAGCCGCGCCCGTCCCACGGCGATGCCGGCCTGGTGGGCCGCTGCGGTGAGGATCTCGAAGTCATCCTCGCCGAACGCGTTGGGCTCGCTGCTCTCGACCACCAGCACGCCGATCGTCCGGCCGTCGACCTGGAGCGGTACGTCGACCTCCGAGCCGCTGTTGAGCGACGGGAGGTACTCGGCGTCGCGGGTGACGTCGGGGGTGTAGTGCAGCTTGCCGTCCTCGATCGCCCGCTCGCTCACCCCACGACCGTGCGGGACGCGCCACGCGTCCGGGACTCCCGGCCACCCGACGCTGGCCTGCAGAACCCGGTCGCCGTCCTCCTCATCGAGCAGGAAGACGCCGAGGAAGTTGTAACCCAGCGCTTCGTCATGCAGGCCGGTGACCACCGACCGGTACACCGCAGTCTCGTCGTGCGCGGCCGCGATCCCGGTGCTGAGCCGGAGCAGGGCGGCCTGGCGGCGCGCCAGCGAGCCCCGACCGGGAATGAGCCGCTCGGCGGTGTGCTGCGTCCGGGTCACGCCGCCTCCCCGTTGGCGCGCACGTGGGCCGCGACCAGCTGCCGGAGATCCCGCAGCAGGTCCTCTCGGTCCTGCGCGCCCTTCTGCACGACGCGTGCGACGCCGCCGTTCAGCCGCGCTCGGTCCTTCTCCGTGAGATCCTTTGCCGTGAGCACGACGACTGGGACGGTCTGCCACGCGGTCACCTGGCGCGCTGCCTCGAGGAACTCGAAGCCGTCCATCTCGGGCATCATCAAGTCGAGCAGGACGAGATCCGGCACCTGCCGCTCGAGCTGCTCGAGCGCCACGCGTCCGTTCTCGGCTTCCGACACGCGCCAGCCCTCCTGCCCCAACGTCCGGCGCAACACGGCACGGGTCGCTGCGTCATCTTCGACCACTAGCACGTGCCGGGCGCTCCCCCCCCGGCCATGCTTGCGCAGCACCGCCACCAGCCGATCGCGGGCGATCGGCTTCATCAGGTACTCCGATGCGCCCAACGCGTACCCGAGTTGCTCCTCGTCCGCGATCGTGAGCATGACGACCGGGATGTCCGCCACGCCTGGATCCTCCTTGAGCAGCCCGAGCACCGACCAGCCATCCAGTCCCGGCATGAGCACGTCGAGCGTAATCACATCAGGACGCAGCTCCCGAGCGGCGCGCAGGCCAGCCTCGCCGTCGGCAGCCTCTTCGACCCGGAAGCCCTCCCGTCCGAGCACTCGCCGGAGGAGGGCCCTGGACGTCGGGTCGTCATCGATCACGAGCACCGTCCCGGCGGCGCCCATGTCCAGGGGCTCGACTTCGCCGGTGTCGCCCAAGCGGGCCGACGTCGCCTGGACGCCGTCACCACTCCCAGTGCGCACGGGGAGGCGCACCGTGAAGGTCGTGCCGCTCCCTACCGCACTCTCCACGGTGACCTCCCCGCCCATCATTTCGCAGAACCGCCGGGAGATGGCGAGGCCGAGGCCAGTCCCACCGTACTTGCTGGCGGTTGACGCCTCGGCTTGCGCAAAGGCACGAAACACGCGGCCCAGCTGCTCAGGCGTCATTCCAATGCCGGTATCGTGGACCCGAATGGTCACCCACTCCTCGTCGTTGGCTGCCAGCGTTCGCGTCGCCTGGAGAGTGATGGTCCCGCGCTCGGTAAACTTGCAGGCATTCGAGAGCAGGTTGAGCAGCACCTGGCGCACTCTGGTCTGATCCGAGTGCATCATCCCCAGCCCGCCGTGCGCCTCCACGACCAGGTCGTTGTCGTTCTTGGCGACCAGCGGTTGGATCGTGGTCACCACGTCGTCGATCGTCTGGCGGAGTTCAAAGGTCTGGAGATGGAGTTCCATTCGCCCGGCCTCGATCTTCGACAGGTCCAGCACGTCGTTGATGAGCGTCAGGAGATGCCGCCCGGCCGAGTGAATCTTCTGGAGGTCCGGGATGAATGCATTCTGCTGGGCATCGGCAGCGTCTTCCTGGAGCATCTCGCTGTAGCCGATGATGGCATTGAGCGGGGTGCGCAACTCATGGCTCATCGCGGCGAGGAACTGGCTCTTCGCCTCACTGGCAGTCTCGGCCGCGCGCCGCGCGGCGAGGAGCTCGGTGATGTCGTGGTACAGTCCCATCATGCCCACGAGCGTGCCATCCACCAAGACCGGAACGCCGAGCACTTCGACATCCACCAGCGTGCCGTCCTTGCGACGGCGTTGGGCGATGGCCCGGACCGCCTGGTGGTCCAGCGCCTGCCGCGTGTACTGGACCGCCTGCGCCCTCGACTCCTCCGTGGTGATGAGGTCGTCGAGGTGCTGACCGAGAACCTCTCGTTCCTCGTAACCGTACAGCTCGAGGAACGCAGGATTGCACGAAATGACCTTGTGCTGCGTGTCGAGCGTGACGATCGCAACTGGGCTGTTCGCGACCAGCTCAGCGAGATACTGATGCTGGTGCTGCGCCTGGGAGAAGAGTCGCGCGTTCTCGATGGCGATGGCCGCCTCCGGCGCGAACAACTCAAGGAGTCGAAGGTCTTCGGGTCCCAGGTACCGGTCCGGGTCGGAATGCACGCTGGCGATGACGCCCACCAACCGTGAGCCGATGAGCAGGGGAGCCGCCATGACCGATTGAACGGTGCTCTGCGTGTACTGCGGTGACCGCCCTTCCCAATCCTGATAGCGGGGAATGATGAGCGATTCCAACGTCTGTGCCACACGACCCATGGCGCCTTCGCCCATCGTGATCCGCGCGCCGACGGCGTCGGTCCCCATGTTGTGGCTGGCCACGAGCACGAGATCCCCCGACCGCTCGTCAAAGGTGGCCAGCTCACCTCCGGTGACACTGAGCAGTGCCACCGCCCGCTCCAGTACCCGTTGGAGGACACTCGACAGCTCGAGTTGGCCCGCGAGGTCCTTCATCGTATCGAGGAGCGCCTGCTGCTCCTCAGCACGGCGTCGCTCGATCGCGAACAGCCGAGCATTCTCGATGGCCACCGCGGCTTGTGGCGCGAAGAGATCGAGCAGCCGGAGGTCGTCCGAGCCGAACTGTCGCGCGCGATCCTTGTCCATGAAGGCGATCGCGCCGACGAACTGCCGGCCCATCATCAGCGGGGCCACCATCACAGCGTGGAACTCGACCTGCGCGTACTTACCCGATTGCCCCGGCCACACCTGATAGTCCGGGATGACCAGTGGCTCGTGGGTCAATCCGACGTGCCCCATCGCACCCTCACCCAGCCGCATCCGCGTGCCGATCGTGTCCTTCTTCCCCACGTTGTAGCTCGCGACGATCTCGAGTTCCGCGCGATCGGCGTCGTAGATCGCGAGTTCGCCGTGACTGACGTGGAGCAGGTGCACCGCGCGCTCGAGCACGGCCTGCAACACGTCCGACAATTCCAGCTTCGCGGACAGCGCAGCCATCGTAGCGCGGAGCGCCTCCTGCTCGTTCGCGCGGCGCCGTTCGGCCGCCAGCAGTCGGACTCGACCGATCGCAATGCCGGCCTGATGAGCGGCTGCTCGCAGAACTTCGAAGTCGTCCGCACCGAACGCGTGCGGACGGTTGCTCTCCACCACGAGCACGCCGACCAGTTGTTTGTTCACCAGGAGCGGGACGTCCACCTCCGATCCGTCGTTTCGGGTCGGGAGGTACCGGGTATCCTCGCTCACCTGCGGGGTGTAGTGGAGCCGCCCATCGAGGAGCGGTAGCTCGCTGAGGCCCTGTCCGGAGCGCACCCGGAGCCCCGGAGGGGCATCGTCCCAACCCTTGCTCGCCACCACGACCCGGTCCCCCGTCGGCTGATCCACGAGCAGCACTGCCACGAAGTCGAAGCCGAGCGCCGGCTCTCGGAGTCCGTTGGCCACCGCCTTACAAATCTCGCTCTCGGAATCCGCCGCGGCGATCTCGTTGCTGAGGCGGAGCAGCGCCGCCTCGCGATGCCCACTCGATTGCCGCTCGGCGTTCACCCGGGACCCGCGGCCCTCGTTGATCACGCCGGCACCCCCGGACTGCTCCGCACATGCGATCCCACACGCTGGCGCACCTCGGCGAGCAGCCCAGCGATGTCCCGTGACCGCTTCTGGACGACATCGCGGACCCCACCATTCAGGCGCTCCCGGTCGGACTCGGTCAGGTCCTTCGCGGTGATCACGACCACCGGAGTCGCACTGTGACCCTCGTCGCTTCGGAACTCGTCCAGGAATTCGAACCCATCCATCTCCGGCATCATGAGGTCGAGCAGCACGAGATCAGGCCTCGCAGTTTGGAGGAGGTCGAGGCCGACACGGCCGTTCTCTGCCTCCATCACGATCCACCCCTCCCCTTCCAACGTTCGCCTGAGAATCGCACGGGTCGATGGGTCATCCTCCAACACCATGGCGCGCCGTCCCGGAGATCGCCGGGCGTGTGTGCGCAGCATGGCGACCATCTGGTCGCGTTCGATCGGTTTGGTCAGATACCCCGAGGCTCCCAAGGTGTACCCCATGCTGCGTTCGTCGAGGATCGTGAGCATGACCACGGGAATCCCAGCCAGTTCCGGATCCTCCTTCAGCGCCGTGAGCACCGACCAGCCGTCGAGCCCCGGCATCATGACGTCGAGCGTGATGACGTCGGGCCTCACCTCGCGGGCCATCCGCAGCCCGACGTCACCGGCGGGCGCCTCCTCGACCCGGAACCCCTCCTTGGACAGGAACCGCCGCATGAGGTTCCGCACCGCCGGATCGTCGTCGATCACGAGCACCGTGCCCTCCGTCCCCGCTCCCTCCGCTTCGGCGGTGCCCACGGCCGCGGATTCCTCTGCCCGCTCCTCCTCCTCGCTCGGCGTCCGCGCGGGGAGCATCACGATGAACGTGGATCCCTCCCCCGGCGTGCTCTCCACGGTAACGTCGCCGCCCATCATACGGCAGAAGCGGCGGGAGATGGCGAGCCCGAGCCCGGTGCCGCCATAGCGGTTGGACGTCGACGCCTCCGCCTGCGTGAAGGCCTCGAACAGCCGGCCGAGCTGCTCGGGGGTCATGCCGATCCCGGTGTCGGAAACGCGGAACGTCACCGTGCCCTCGTCCTCGCCGGCTCGGCCTTCGCGCTCCACGGCGAGCGTGATCGTGCCGCCTTCGGTGAACTTGGACGCGTTCGACAGCAGGTTGAGCAGCACCTGCCGTACCCGGGTCTGGTCGGAGCGCATGGCCCCCAGGTCGGACGGGCACTCGAGCGCGAGCCGGTTCTCGTTGCGCGCGACCAGGGGCTCGACCGTCGTGACGACCTCGTCGATCACAGTCCGCAAGTCGAACGACTCGACGTACAGCGACATCTTCCCCGCTTCGATCTTGGAGAGATCGAGGATGTCGTTGATCAAAGTGAGCAGATGACGTCCCGCCCCGCGGATCTTCTGCAGGTCCGGGATGAACTGCTTCTGGCCGGACTCGTCGGCGTCCTCCTCGAGCATCTCGCTGTAGCCGATGATCGCGTTGAGCGGGGTGCGGAGCTCGTGGCTCATGCTGGCGAGAAACCGACTCTTGGCGTCGTTGGCCAACTCCGCGTCGCGCCGCGTCCGCAGCAGCTCGCTGATGTCGTGGTACAGGCCCATCACCCCGACCCGCTCGCCGTCCACGACCACGGGCACCGCCAGCACCTCGACGTCCACGAGGCTCCCGTCACGGCGGCGGCGGCGGCCGATCCCCTTCACCGCCCGGTCGCCCGCCTCGGTGGTGTAGGCGACCGCCTCCGACTTCGTCTCCTCGGTGGTGATCAACTCGTCCAGGTTGCGCCCGACGATCTCGCGCTCCCGCCAGCCGTACAGCCGCTCGAAGCCGGGATTGCACGACACGACGTTGTGCTCGGTGTCGAGCGTTACGATGGCGACGGGGCTGTTGCGGACCAGCTCCTCGAAGTACCGCTTCTGGCGCCGGGCGCTGGTGAACAGGTGCGCATTCTCGATCGCGACGGCCGCCTGCGGTGCGAACAGACCGAGCAGCCGCAGATCGTCTTCCCCGAACTGCCGCCCGGGATCGGAGTGCCAGAAGTTGATCGCGCCCACGAGCCGCCGCCCGATGAGGAGCGGCAGCACCACGGCCGCGTGCACGTCCACCTGGGCGTACCGCGCCGAGCGGCCGACCCACGCGCCGTAATCGGAGATGAGGAGCGGCTCGAGCGTCTCGGCGACATGCCCCATCGCGCCCTCGCCTACGGCGATCCGGGTCCCCAGGGAGACCTGTTCGGTGTTGCGGTTCGCGACGATCTCGAGGTGCCGGGCCTTGCGGTCGAAGATCGCCAGCTCGCCCCCGCTCGCGCCCAGCAGCGACACCGCGCGGTCGAGCACGGCCTGCAGCACCTTGGACAACTCGAGCTCGGACGAGAGGTCGGCCAGCGTCGCCAGCAGCGCCCGCTGCTCCTCGGACCGCCGTCGCTCGGCGTCGAGCAGCTCGCGTTGCCGCTCGAGCAGGCGGTCCCGCCCGATGGCGATGCTCGCGTGGTTGGCCGCCGCGGTGAGGATCTGCAGGTCCGCGTCGCCGAACGCGTTCGGCTGCCCGCTCTCGACCACGAGGACACCGAGCGGCCGCCCGTCGATGATGAGCGGCACGTCCACCTCCGAGCCGGTGCTCAGCCCGGGAACGTAGGCCGGCTCCTTGGTGACGTCGGGGGTGTATTGCAGCTTGCCGTGCTCCAGCACGCGGGCGGACAACCCCGCCCCGGCCGGAACGCGCCATCCATCGGGGATCCCCGACCAGCCCACGCTGGCCCGCATGACCCGGTCCCCGGTCGCCTCGTCCACGAGGAAGAGGCCGACGAAGCTGTAGCCGATGTGCTCGTCACGGAGCCCGTGCACCACGGCGCGGCAGATCCGGTCCTCGTCGGGAGCGGCGGCGATATCCGTGCTGAGACGGAGTAGCGCCGCCTGCCGCCGGACGATGCGTTCCTCCCCGGCCACCCCACCAACGGAGGGGACCGGGTCGGTCATGCGCTCACTCGGTGCGATCGGATTCCTCGACTGAGGAGGGGTGTGGAAAATATCTGATAAACTTGCTCGTATTTCCCTCCCGCGCAAGGGTTTGCGGCAGGCATATTGGGCTGGCGGGGGTTCAGCGGGGCGCTCGGATCAGCGAGCGACTACCGCCCGTCGCACCACTCCCGCGCGTTCTGGAACATCCGGAGCCAGGGGGAGGCCGGCACGCGGCGGCGCCACGCCTCCGGCATCCAGCCCCACTGCCAGGGAAACGCGGTTCGCTCCGGGTGGGGCATCATCGCGAGGTGGCGGCCGTCGGGCGAGCAGAGTCCGGCGATCCCCCGCGGCGAGCCGTTCGGATTGAACGGGTACCGCTCGGTGACGCCGGCGTCGTCGTCCACGAAGCGCACCGGGGCGAGACCGTCCCGCTCGATCCGCTCGAGGATGCCGGCGTCGGGGAAATGCGCCCGTCCCTCGCCGTGGGCGGACCAGACCCCCAGAACGCTCCCCTCCATACCGGAGAGCATGACGGCGGGACTCGGCTCGATCCGGACGGTGGCGAAGCGCGACTCGAAGCGGCCCGACGCGTTGTGGATGAACCGCGGCTGTGCCGGCCCGTCGATGTCCCTCCACGGAACCCACCCGAGCAGGGCGGAGAGCTGGCATCCGTTGCACACCCCGAGGCTGAAGCTGTCCCCCCGGGAATAGAACTCCTCGAACTGCCGCCA
>Ga0055464_10000022_pt1 | contig 17696 bp, 10 predicted proteins | sample Joice_ThreeSqC_D_FD_57690 | JGI IMG/M metagenome (GOLD analysis project Ga0055464, IMG submission 57690) | Wetland microbial communities from San Francisco Bay, California, USA, that impact long-term carbon sequestration - Joice_ThreeSqC_D2 | ecosystem: Environmental > Aquatic > Marine >...
GGTAGCGTCTGCCACCAGTCGAGCGTGTCCTTCGCGGTCACTGCGAGCGGCCGGTAGGTGAGTCCGGCGGCCACCGCGCGGGCGTTGGAGAACATCGCCGAGCCGGCGGTCTCGCCCCGAGGCGGGACCCACGCCGTCATCTCCGACCAGGCCTGCACGCCGTATTGTTCCAGCGAATCGGCGCCGATCCAGGTGAACGAGATCTCGTTGCTCACCACTGCCCGCATGCCGGCGAGCATCTCCCCCATGCCGAGGCGCGACAAGGGGCCGACCGCCGCGAACGTGCCCAGGGTGCGCTGTTCGAGCAGGCGGATGTCGAACTCCGCCAGGTCACGGGCGTCGATGTACTGCGTGGGGTCCTCCGGCGTGCCGGGCGCCAGCACTTCCCCACCCCGCGCCACCCGCACCGGCCAGTACGTCCACCGATCGGACCGGTCGCCGGGGCCGACGATCAGATGCGGCCGCACCACGATCGCGCCCTCGGGAAAGGCCTTGCGGGTCTCCTCTTCGCACAGCGCCTTCAGCGCCCCGTACGTCTCGCCCGTGATCTGCTCGACGGTGGGATCGGCGATGGTCGCGACGGGATCGTCCTCGGTGATCCCGATCTTGCTCTCGTCCGCGTGCACGGAGAGCGACGAGGTGAAAAGGTATGTGCCGACGGAGCCCTCGAGCAGCTCCGCGGTCTGCCGCACCCAGCGCGGCAACGACGCCGAGTTGTCGATGACCGCGTCCCACTCGCGTCCCTTCAGGGCCTCGAGGTTGTCGTTGCGGTCCCCGACCAACTGCTCGACGTCCTCGAGCGGAGCCTCCACCGTGGGCTGCGTCCGGCCCCGATTGAACACCGTGACCTGATGGCCACGCTCCAGCGCGTAGCGAACCTGGAAGGGACCGGTGAAGCCTGTCCCGCCCAAGATGAGGAGACGGAGCGCCTTCGGCGCTCGGCCTGCACCAGTCGGCCTCCGTGCCGTCGCGTGTGCTGGGCCACCCAACATCCCGAGCCCGATCGCGCTGGTCGCGGCGGCGGCCGTGCGGACGAAATTTCTTCTGCTGCTCTTCATCGGGGGCCGTTCCTGTCGATGGCGATGGCGTAATCATAACGCGGGATCAGGAGGATGTGGGATCGGGAGACGGGTCCGCGCCAGGTTCTGTTCAACTCCGTCCGCACCCAAACGCGCCGCACCACCACACCGTGCGCCTTCCCTCCTCCGCCCTGTTTGCCCAGGCACGGCGACGGGGTACGGCAACTGCCGTCACTCCGTGGCGCTGCGCCAGCTATGCCGCGCTGCCCTTCACTTCGTGCATGTGCACATCCCGTTGCGGGAAGGGGATCGTGCATCCGGCCGTCTCGAGCTGCTCCTTCATCGTACGGGTGAGATCGAAGCGCAGGGACCAGTAGTCCTCGCGACGGCACCAGGGCCGCACGACGAGATTCACCGACGAGTCGCCCAGCTCGCTCACGGCGATCGTCGGGGCAGGCTCCTTCAGGACCCGCTCGTCGGCGTCGAGAATCCCCTGCAGGGTGCGGATCGCGACGGCGATGTCGTCGTCGTAGCCAATAGCGGCCACAAGATCGATCCGCCGCGTCGCGTTCGCCGCGTAGTTCTTGATGGTCTGGCCCCAGACCGCCGAGTTGGGAATGACGATCCCAACGTTGTCCGGCGTATTGAGCGTCGTGGTGAAGATGTTGATGGCCCCGACGCTGCCGGCTACCCCGGCCGCTTCGATGAAGTCACCGACACGGAAGGGCCGAAACAGCAGCAGCATGACACCCGAGGCGAAGTTGGCCAGCGTGCCCTGCAGGGCAAGGCCGACCGCGAGTCCCGCCGCACCGAGCACGGCAATCACCGACGCCGTCTGCACGCCGACCATGCCGAGTGCCGCGATCACCACAAAGGCCAAGAGCAGGTAGTACGTGACACCGGTGACGAACGGCATCAGCGTCGGATCGATGGTGCTGCGCTCGAGCACTCTCCGCAGCCCGCGGCGGGCCCAGCGAGCCACCGTGCGGCCGATGACGAACACCACGAGCGCACCAAGCAACTTGAGCCCCCACTGAGCCACGAGGTCGGAGAGGCTCGCGAGGAGTGTCTGCAAATCGAATCCACCGCCGTTCAGGATCGGTCACTCCACTCTGGGGAAGGAATGGCGAAAGTGGCAACGTAACCCTCAGCAGCACGGAGGCAAACCGGTACGTCGGCGGTGAGGCGAGAGTGCGTACCACAGGCGCGGCACGCGGAGCCGACGCCTGCGTCGACCATGGCGCGCGACGAACTCCGGCGTGAAAGAGGCGCCCAACGGCAAGCCGGGAGACGCGAACCGCTCCTCAGATACTCCGTAGCCGCCTGCTTCCATTACCACGGCACCGACGAACCCAAGTTCGCGGGACAGGCCCGGCGCATACATGCACCGGATTCTGTCAGAACATGATGATGACGCCGCTGCCGCCGCCCATCCGTGGGTTCACAACGTTGGCGAACTTGGAGCCGAAGCGGTAGCTGAGACTGAAGTTGGTGCTGTAGCGGTAATCCGTCTCAAGGGCCCGGCGCTGCAGCAAGATCTCCTCGTCGGAGAGCCCTTCGGCCGGCAGCCCGAACTGGTCCTTGATCCTGGCGAAGCTGCCGAAGACGTTCAGCTCCAGCCCGCGGAAGATCCGCAGCGTGAAGCCGGCGAAGGTGTCGATCCGGTGCACGCTCAGGTCGTAGAAGTACTGGGTTCCCGACACCGCTCCATAGACCTGCCCCCACGGCTGCTGCACCTGGACGCCGACCTGGAGCTGGTGCCGGGGCCGCGTCTCCTCCATCCGTCCGGTGACCGTGATCTCCGCGTAGTTGAAGTACGCCAGCTCCACGGAGTACATGACCGTGAGTTTCTGACGCGTCGATTCGTCGTATGGGAAGATGTCGTACTCGATCGCTGGCCCGCCGAAGATCCCCAGGTCGAGGTTCGAGTAGGTGGAGCGGCTAGCCGACACAGTGCCCCCGACCGACCAGTGGTCGCCGAGGCTCCAGGCGCCGAGCAGATTGGCCGAGTAGGACTCCGAGGAGCTCACGTACTCCGAGCTGTCGCTCAGGGTGTAGGCCTCGCGGCTCGCACTCCCGTAGACCCCGAAATCGATCTTGAACCCCTCGGTGGTGCGGTTCGCGCCGAGCGAGCCGTTGAACGAGCGCGAACTTTGCTGCCGCTCTCCGCTCAAGTACCCGCCCGCTCTGATTCGGAAGGTCCAGAACTCCCACGGGTCAGCCTCGGGCGAGGCTACGAGCTGAGCTCCCTCGTTGGGTGCCCGATACGTGAGACTCAGCCGGGGTGCGACCGCGGTCTGGAGCAGGAAGCGCGTGAGCCCGAGCTTCAGCAGGCGAGTCACCTCGTCCCGGATCTCGGCGTCGGTGTCGGTGTTGCGCGAGACATGCCGGAGGGTGTCGGCCTGGTCCGCGAATCGCCTGAGCCCGATGAACGTCAGCGTGGTCTCGTACCCGCCCCCACCGGTCTCCTGGGCGGTCACGAGTACGTGTACGTCGGCGTCCTGGCGGTCGCGCATCCAGTTCACGAACGGGATCTCGCGCCGAGCGTGGTCCGGATCACAGCCGATGTAGGTCTGGCAGTCGAGGAAGACGCCGATGGTGCCGGAATCCGGCGGGGGCGGCAACGGTCGGGGCTGCTGTGGGGTAGCCCGGGCGGGGAAGATACATGCGGCGAGGGCCAGAACGGCGCGGAAAGTCCGCAGCATGGGAGTCCCCCCTCAGTGTGGGCGACGATGCGGGACGGTCATGACGAAGGATGCCCCCGAACGACCGGACGTTACAGTCGACCACGGGGTACCCCACACGACGCAGGGGAACCGGCCCGACGGGCCAGCCCCCCTTGCGTCCTGCACCTAGCGCCGCGTGCCTACGGTCTGTCCGGCCTCCGCCATCTTATCGGCGCGGGCGGCTCCTTCTTCAGCTCGATCCCCTCCGTCTGGACCAGCCGCAGCACCTCCTGCACCGCCGCCTCGAGTTGTGGATCGTGGCCCGCGATGACCGGCTGCGGGTCGTTGCGCACTTCGATGTCAGGCGCGACACCCTCCCCCTCCACCGCCCAGTGTCCGTCCACATCGAAGAACCCACCGCGGGGGGCCACGAACCGACCGCCGTCCAGGAGCGGCGGGGTGTCCCACGTTCCGACGAGGCCGCCCCAGGTGCGCGTGCCGATCAGCGGCCCGACCTTGCGGAACCGGAAGAGATACGGCATGAGATCACCGCCCGACCCCGAGCGCTCGTTGATGATCATCACCTTGGGCCCCCACAGGCCGGCCATCGGCTGGGTGAACGGCCGGTGGTCGCCGGCGCGGGAGTTGAAGTAGCCGGTCAGCTCGCGGGCCAGGACCTCGATGATGTAGTCCGCGGCCGAGCCGCCGCCGTTGTTCCGCTCGTCGATCACCGCGCCCTTGCGGTCCTGCTGGGCGAAGTACATCCGGTTGAAGTACTGGTAGCCCCCCTGGCCCGTGTTCGGCAGCCAGATATAGGCGAGGCGGCCGCCGCTCAGGTCGTCCACCAACTTCCGGTTCTGCTCCACCCACGCCCACGAGCGGAGCTGTCCCTCGTTGGCGACGGGCTCAACCACGATCTCGCGCGCGCCTTCAAGCGACGGGCGGCCGTTGACCGATACGGTGATCGCCCGGCCGGCCGTCCCCTCGAGCAACGCGTAGGGGTTGATCGGCGCCTGCAGCGGTCGACCATCGATCGCGACGAGGTAATCTCCCTCGTTCACGCCCATCCCGGGCACCGCGAGGGGGCCGCGGAGACCCGGGTTCCACTCCTCGCCAGAGTAGATCCGAGCGATGCGATACCAGCCGTTGGTCAGCTCGAGGTCCGCCCCGAGGAGACCGGTGCGTGGGTTCGGCAACTCGGGATAGTCACCCCCGCGCACGAACGAGTGGCCCACCGCAACCTCACCGGACACCATGTCGAGCAGGTGGTTGAAGTCGGAGCGGTGCCGCACGCCGCCCAGCCACGGCTCGTACCAGCGCCACACGTCGTCCCACGGCGCTCCGTGCACGTTGTCCACGTAGAGGAAGTCGCGCATGAACCGCCAGCCGTCGCGAAGCATCTGCGCCCACTCGGCCGGCGGATCCACGAGCATGCGCATACCGTTCACGGCGAGCCGCTTACCACCGTCCTTGGGTGGTGCCCCGTCGGCGTCGGCAATTGCCCACGTGCTTCCACTGCGGTGCAGCAGCTTCTTGCGGTCGTGCGACACCGTCGCCTCGCTCACCCCTTCCAGGAACTTCTCGGCCTTCTGGTCCTTCAGGGTGTAGCGGTGGAGGACGAAGCCGCGCTCGTTGGGAATCGCCTCGGCTACGAAGACGCGGCCTGCCGGGCCTGCCATGAGCCCGGGGTAGTCCCGGAGCGGGAGATTCGGCGCGTCGACGATACGCTCGCCGATCCCGTCGAAGTCGATCACCACCTCGGGGACCTTGGCTCCGTCCTGCTCGGCACCACCGCGGCTCGGACGCCCCTTCCCCGAGTCGGGCTTGGCGCCTGTCTCCTCATCCGATTTCGGCAGGAACGGCGAGGCCTCGTCCTTCCGCAGCAGCGCGACGTACAGTGCGCGCGTCACCGGCCGGTCGTAGGACGTCATGTCGAGCCAGCCGGTGTTGAGCCCGTAGTTGGTGGACGCCAGGAAGTAGAGGTACTTCCCTTCCGCATCCCAGACGGGGCTGATCGCGTCGGCCATCCCGTCGGTGATCTGGTGCTTCTCGCCCGTGCGGGTGTCGTAGACAACGATGGCACGCAGTTGGGTATCGAGCCGACGGGCATACGCGAGCCAGCGGGAGTCCGGCGACCAGACCGGGTTCATCGACCGTTCGGGATGCGCGTACCGGTCGGTGTCCACGTGAGTGAGCTTGCCACTCTCGAGGTCGACGACCAACACGCGGTAGTCCGTGTCGGTGAACGCGAGACGCGTGCCGTCGGGAGACCAGGTCGGGACGAAATAGAAGGTAGGATGTGGAATCTCGATCCTCCGGGGGTTGCCGCCGTCCTGGTCTGCCACCATCACGCCGTATTCCCCACCCTGGTCGTTGAACCAGGCGATCTGTTTTCCGTCGGGAGACCAGACCGGGCCGCGGTCGGCCACGCCGGAGGTGCGCGTGATGTTGCGCCAGCTCCCGTTCTCGGCGGGGACCGTGAAGAGGTCGCCTCGGAACTCGAAGAGCGCCCGCTTGCCGGTCGGGGAGAGCCGCGGGTCGCGCAGCGCGGTCGCCTCGATGTCCACCCAGCGTGGCCGCGCCCAGTTGAGGTCGGCGGCCACCCGGATCTCGAGCTGGCGCGTCGCACCCGTCGCGGGAGTCAACTCGTGCAAGTACCCGCCCTGCTCGTACACCACGACCCCGTAGCCTGCGCCGAGGCTCTTCACGTCGAAGTCCGCGTGGAAGGTGAGCTGCTTCTCCTCACCGGTCTGCGGATTCCATGACCAAACGTTGCTGGCCCAGTCCCGCTCGGACATGTAGTAGACGACGCTGTCCATCCAGACCGGTCCCATCTGCCGCTCGCCCTGCCACGGGGCCGTGCGGCGCTCCCAGGTCGTGGTGGAGACCGCGGCCACGGGCTGGGCCTGCCCGCCGCGGTAGTTGCGCCACTCCGGATCCCAGTAGCCGATCTCCTGGTATGCGATCCAGCGGCCGTCGGCGCTCATCTCACCCTGATACGCCTGCGGCAGCGCGAGCGCCTGCGGGAACCCACCGTCGAGCGCGACGGTGAAGAACTGCCAGAGCCTCGTGGGTTGCCCCGCGCGACCGGACTGGAACAGGATCTTCCCGTCAGGCGTCCATCCCTGCACCATGTCCGTCCCCGGATGCCACGTCAGGCGCCGGGGCTCGCCTCCCGTCGCCTCGACGACGTAGACGTCGGCGTTGCCGGCGTACTCGCCGGTGAAGGCAATCCACTTGCCGTCCGGCGAGAACACGGGGTCGGTCTCGGCCCCCTCGGCGCTGGTGAGCCGGCGTGCGTCGCCGCCGTCGCGGCCCACGAGCCAGAGATCGTTGGCGTGCACGAAGACGATGTCGCTCGGTCCGACGTCGGGATCGCGCAGGAGGCGCGTGCCCTGGGCGGACGCGCGCGCGGCGCCGCCGAAGTGCAGGCAGCAGACGACGACGCAGAGCGCGAACGCGTGCGGGCGGGGGAAACGTGCGGATGGCATGCTAGATTCTCCCTCGGGCGTGGTGGGGATGAGCCCTTCTACGAAAGCCCGAGGTACGCGGTGCCGCAATATGGCCCGGGACGCCGCAGCCATCCTGAAGGCCGCGGCGTCCCAGGCAATTCTTCCTACAGCCGTCGGCTCCGCACGCGAAAGTCCACGTTGTCGCCGATCCACTTCCAGAGATCGTCCTCCAGCTCCGGGCTCTGGCCGCGGTCCGCCTGCTCCCGCCACCCCGCCATGACCTGATCGTCGACGGTCCACATGCGAACCCGCTGCCGCTCGATTTGCCGCTCCCACGCCACCGACGCGGTGGGCGAGCCGTAGAGCAGACGGACGGTCACACTGCGTGACAGGAACTCCAGCGGGCTGACATCGATCCTGGCGTAGGCGTTGGTCGTGTCGGCGGAGCTGCGCCGCGTCTCGTCGGGGATGCCGTCGCTCAGCACCACGACATCGAGCGGCGCCAGCACCAGGCCTTGCCGCTTGACGAGCGTCGCCACGCGGCCAAAGAACGAGTTGAAGTCAGTGAGTGCGTCCTCCGGGGGAAAATACCCGCGCAGTTCCGCGGCGATCTCGTCCACGTTCTTGCCCGCGAAGGCGTGCATCGGCTGGAACGACTTCGGCTCGCCCACGCGGGCACCGCCGACCGAACCAACGAAGACGGCCGACGGGACCCGTAGGTCGCCGAGCCCGTTGAGGTGGCCGTAGAGATAGTGCGCCGCGAAGTCGATCGCGTCGTCATAGTGCCCGCGCGCGCTGAACGAGCCGCTGACGTCGATCCCGATCACGAGGGTCGAGCGGGCCGTGCGCGTGCCGTCGGCGGGCGCACAGGCGGTGGCCGCCGCCAGCACGAGGAGGAGTGGGTATCGGACGCCGCGCATCACGCCCCTCCTGAATCCGTCGCCGGCTGCGGCCCCGCCGACGGCATGGGGCGCCGGGCGAAGCCGATCCGCGGGGTCTTGACCAGGACCTCGTCGAGGCTGCGGAACGGCAGGGCGAAGAGCGGACGGGAGCCGAGCGCCACGACCGGGAAGTTCACTGCCGCCGCGGCAAGCTGCAGCACCGGGAGCGAGAGCATCTCGAAGAGCTTCCGGGCTTCGCGCTGGAACCACTCCGTCTCGGCCTTGAGCGCCGCGACCGGGGCCTTCCAGAAGCCGGGCTGCGCCGCCGGGGAGACCTGCCCAGCCACCGTATTCTGGCTGATCGTCTCTCGCGCGAGCACGGCGACCAGCGCCGGCGTGCCGTACCGCCCGAACAGGAACCAGGTCATGCCGCGCACGCCCACCCACCCGAAGGAGGCCAGCGCTAGCGTCGAAAACAGCCCCAGCCTGAGCTGCTCGTTGGTGGTCTGGGCGACCCACGGGGTAATCGCGTCGATCAGCTCGCGATAGAGGAATACCACCTCGAAGAACATCACGAACAACTCGACGAACGACATCTGGACGATCGCCGCGACGTCCTTCTCCCTGATTGCCGTCGCCAGCGCGTAGACGCACGCGAAGCTACCGAGCACCAGGAAGTACAGGAAGACCCAGAGCAGCGGTGCCACGACGCGCGGATCCGGTTCGAAGCCGGTGATTCCGGCCAGGACCTCGGTCAGCGTCGGTTGCAGCGTATACATGAAGATGAGCGCCTCGACCGCCGACCAGAGCATCAGCGCGAGGAAGGCAAGCCACGGCACCCCGGGCTTGAAGTAGTTGCGCGAGGTCCAGTCGAGCAGCCGAAGTGGTGACTGGAACCCGGCCTTCACGGCAGCTACGACCAGCCGCCCGACGAGCCGCGTCAGGCCCCAGATCCAGCCAACGATCACGAAGGCGAGGCGTACGAGGCCAGCCCAGAAGAACCAGGCGGTGCGGCCCGCGTCCCACCACGACGTCAGCATCGCCGTCGCGAACCGGCCGCGGTTCGACCGGAACGGGATCGTGTAGAGCGAGGCCATGGTGACCCAGACCCCGACGATCACGAGCAGCATCGGCAGCAGGATCACGCCGCGCTTCAGCACGATCTCGAGCGTGGAATCACCGTACCAGGCGAAGTTGATCATCGCCGTGTGCCACTTCGGGATCCACGCAATCGGGGCCGAGAGCAGGTTGAAGGATCCCTGCCATTCGGCCGGAACGAACGCTTGCAGTGACTGCATACGATCCACTCCTCGGCGTGAGCCAGGAACAACGGGAACCAGAGCGGATGCACTCCGCTCTCGGTTCCGCACCGGACATTTCGGGGATGATGTATCCTGCAGTGGCGCGGACGGTCCAACGATGATCTTTGTCACAAACCGTCGAGCGGGCTTTTACGGGTTCTCTTCGGCTCCAAGCAGCTGTGAGACAACGCTAACTGGATACCGGAGCACAACCTGGACGGACACCGGCCCGGCAGTCTCCCCGACCGGGGGGTGGATCCGCGAGCCGGCGGAGCGCGCGGAAACGCGAGAGCCCGGCCTCACGGCCGGGCTCTCGCCCCTGGTCACTCACTCGACGACGGAGGACCCGTCGACAGCGACGGGCGTCGGTGTGCGGCGCTCGGAACGCCGCTCGCTCAGAAGCTCGTGCCGAACCCGAACGAAAACTGCAGGTCGTTTTGGGTGTTGGATTTCACGCCGAGATCCTCAAACACGCTCGGGTTGTAGATGTAGTCGTCCACCGAGACGAAAAGCCCGATCACGCCCAGGTTCACGCCGGCGGTGCCGCCGACCACGCCGCCGACGTCGGTGCGCGACTGGTCGGTGTACGGCGCGCCGGTGTCGTCGTACACGGTCGTCGCACCCCGCCCCACGACCCCCACCCCACCGTTCACACCAATCGCGAGGATGCTCGTGGGAGGCAGCAGCCAGAGGTTGAGCCGGCCGGTCCCGAACCAGAGATCGGTATACTCCCCGGTCTCCTGCGAGATGCCCGTTTGGCCGACCGTAGCCTGCAGGCTCTTGGGGACATACGAGCCGGTGGCGGAGATTCCAACCCTCGAGCCGAAGGCAAGGCCGAGCCGTCCGCCAAGGGAGAGCCCTAGCTGCTGCTTGAACGAGATGGTGCTGCCGCCGTTGACCACGCCGCTCACCAGATCGGTGGTCGGAGCATAGACCCCGATGGTCGGTGCGATCGAGAACCGCTGCGCCAGCGACGGGGGGGCGGCAAGCAGGCCGAGGGCCGTGATCGCACCAAGTGCGCGCGCCGTGCGCCGTGCTCGTACGCTCATTCGTTCCTCCACTGAAACGGGCGGCATCGGTCCGCTGTCGTCACCGGGGTGCGGTGCCGCTTTCGCCGGTCGACCTCACAAACTACCGGAGGTCCGCAGCGCAACATACCGGAAAGTATGGGGTTGGCTCTGTGACGATCCTCACAACACAGAGCGGCGGCGGGAAACGTATTCCCGCCGCCGCTTCGAGGCCTCGGACCGAGGCGACCCTAGGCCCGGAAGAAGACCAGCGTCACGACCACGAACACCGGGATCAGCACGGCGGCGCTGTACAGCATGTACCCGAAGAAGCTCGGCATCTTGATGCCGTTCTCCTCGGCAATCGCCTTCACCATGAAGTTCGGCCCGTTGCCGATGTAGGTATTGGCGCCCATGAACACCGCGCCGCATGAGATGGCGGTGAGCAGACGGATCGCTTCGGGGCCGCGCTCGAGAAAGGCGGCGAGGAAGCGGCCGCCTACGGCTACGCCCTCGAGTCCGGCTGCGGTGGCGCTGAAGGTGAGATAGGTCGGTGCGTTGTCGAGGAAGCTCGAGAGCGCACCCGTGCTCCAGAAGAAATGCCAGGAGTGCGACAGGCCAAACGGGATGCCGAGGACTTCGCGCGCCCCCTGGCCCCAGGCATTGAGGATGACCAGCGCCGGCGCCATGGTCACGAAGATCCCCGCAAACAGCACGGCAACCTCGACGATGGGGCCGAAGGTAAACGCGTTCCGCTCACGATTCTCGGAGTGCGTCGTCAGGTACGCGCCGACCGCCATCAGCGCCATCAGGCCCTCCTTGACGCCGTACGGCCACTCCGCTCCTCCCATCCCGACACCTTTCCCCGCGGCCAGCACGATGAGCATGATCCCGAGCAGGAAGAGGACGTTGAGGCCGCCGTGGATGCGGAATGGCTCGTGCTTCATGACCTCCTCGAGCTGGGAGCCCGGACGCTCCTTCTCCTCCCGGTCGAGTATGATCTGATCCCACACGTTGAACACGACCAGCAGGATCGTGTTGACGAAGAGCCACTGAGGCCAAAGCCGGAGCGTCCACTCGAACGGCACGCCCTTGAGGAATCCGAGAAAGAGCGGCGGGTCGCCGAGCGGAGTAAGCAGGCCGGCGCAGTTGGCCACCACGAAGATGAAGAAGACGATCACGTGGACCTTGCGCTGGCGGGACCGATTCGCGCGCATGAGCGGCCGGATGAGCAGCACCGATGCGCCCGTGGTCCCGATGAGGTTGGCCAGGACGGCGCCGATCGCCATGAAGACCGTGTTCACCAGCGGCGTGCCGGAGAACGACCCCTGCAGGTAGATCCCGCCACTGATCACGAACAGGGCGGCCAGCAGCACGATGAACGAGACGTACTCCATGATCTTCTCGTCCAGCACTTCGCGTCCCTCGGGCCCCCAGACGACGAGGAGGTAGGCGGCGACCGGCACCGCCAGCAGGGCCGAGATGATCGCCTTGTTGCGGTTGTGCTCCCACCAGTGCGGGGCGAAGAGCGGGAAGATCGCGATGGAAAGCAGGATCAAGGCAAAGGGGAGAACCGCGATGAGTGGAAGGCCAGTCTCGAGCGACTCCACGATCGCTCCTTCCTGGGCGGCTGCGACGCCGCCGAGCGCAGCAAGGATCACGAAACGACTCCGATTGTCACAGGCACGGGGCCTGGCAGATTGACGTGGGACGACCGCGGGCACGCACGGGCGCGCTCGTTTTCCGCGGCAAAGATAATCGGTGAACTGCCTCCGTGAGATTGGTGTGGGTCCGGGGCGATCCGATACCGTGGCGTGCAACGGGGAGGAGAAGTGAATTCGCACGAATACGATCGATTTTCGCACTGGCGATCGGGGGCTCGTTCAACTAGCTATCGTCGAAACTGAGTTGCGGGTGCGCCCGTAGTCAGGGTGAGGTGCCGTCCGCGCGGCCGCCGGCCACCACTTCAACTCGAGAGTCAGCATGTCATCGCTCACACGAATCCTCGGATCGTTCGCCGTGTCGCTCGGGATGGCGTCACCCCTGCTCGCGCAATCGGGCGCCCAGTCCGCGACGGCTCGGAGCGCAGTCGAGACAATCACCGAAACCGACTTCCGCTCGCGGGTCGGCGTGCTCGCCGACGACTCGATGCGCGGCCGGGACACACCGAGCCCTCAGCTCGAGCAGGCCGCCGCCTGGGTCGCCTCGCAGTTCCGCCGTATCGGCCTCGCGCCCGCGGGTGACAACGGATCGTACCTGCAGTACGCCGGGCTGCGGCGCAGCCGGTCCGACTCCGCGTCTGCGGTGACGGTGAAGGCGAACGGGGTCGCCACGACGTTGCGCTTGGGCCGGGAGATCCTGCTTCTCGGGGGCCCGCCGCCACGGTCGCGCACCGCTCTGTCCGTCGTGCTCATGGCGGGGGTCCCGGCGGATCTCGAGCACCCGTTCGCGGGTGTCACCGCGCGGGGCAAGGCCGTGGTGCTCTTTGCCCCTCCGGACGAGCTGCGGAACAGTGTGCTGAACCCACTGCTGACCGCGGCGACCGCCGAGGGGGTCAGCGCGTGGATCGTCGCCTCCGACATCCCCGAGGCCCAGTGGACCCGCCTAGCGCCGCGATCGCTATCGATCGACCTGTGGGAACTCCCCGACGGGCCCGAGCGCGACGGCCATGAAGCGCCCGCGCTGTTCGTCGTACAGCAAAGCCAGTTGGGTGCGGTGCTGTCAGCGGTCGGTGAGGACGCCACGTCGATGATGGCACCGCCAAGCCCGGAAGTGCGGGATCTGACCGGCGCCGAGCTGGCGCTGGAGCCGGTGTGGAACGTGTCTCCCGAGCTGCGGGTCCCCAACGTGGTGGGCGTGCTGGAGGGGAGCGACCCCTCCCTGCGCCACGAGTCGGTTGTGTTCCTGGCGCACATGGACCACGTCGGCGTGACGGCGGATGGCCGCTGCGCGGCCGTAGGCGCGGACTCGATCTGCAACGGGGCCAACGACAACGCCTCAGGCACCGTCGGCGTGATCGAGCTCGCCGAGGCGTACGCCTCGATGCATCCCCGCCCGCGACGGACGATGGTGTTCCTCACCGTCGCCGCCGAGGAGCGCGGGCTGCTGGGTGCCTCCTACTACACCGACCATCCGGCGGTCCCGCTGGAGCGCACCGTGGCCGCGATCAACTTCGACATGCTCGCGCGCAACGATCCCGAGTCCATCCAGCTCGTGGCCAAGGACTACTCGACGCTCGGCGTGGTGGCAGACCGCTCGGCGAAGAAGCACCCGGAGCTGCACATGGTGCCCGTGGTCGACGAAGCACAGCATGGATTCGCCTTCCAATCGTCTGACCACTACCCGTTCGCTATCAAGGGCGTGCCCGTGCTGTTCTTCTTCTCGGGCCTGCACCCCGACCTCCACGGGCCGACCGATTCGCCCGAGAACGCGGACTTCGACAAGGCCGCTCGCGTGGCGCGGCTGGCCTTCTACATCGGGCTCGAGGTAGCGAACGCGGACAGCCGCCCGGAGTGGGACCCGGCCGCACGAGAGAAGGTCGTGGGGAAGACGGGAGGGCACTGAGGGACTGGTGCACGGTGCGAGGTGCAAGGCGCGAGGGAATTCTCCACACGACGGAGCGATCTTGCGCCGCGCACCCTGCACGTTGCACCGACCGATCACCGCCTCCGCAGCGTGCGGATCTTCGCGAGATGTTCTTGGTAGGTGCGTGAGAACTCGTGGTGGCCATCCCGGGTCGCGACGAAGTAGAGAAAGTCCGTCTCGGCAGGATAGAGCGCGGCGATGATGCTGGCGCGCGACGGCTGGCCGATCGGCCCAGGCGGCAATCCGTCCACCTGGTAGGTGTTGTAGGGCGAGTCGAACCCATAGTGCTTGTTGTAGAGCCGGTTGCGCGAGCCGAGCGCGTACACCACCGTCGGGTCGGCCTGCAGCCTGAGGCCGCGGGCCATGCGGTTGTGGTACACCGACGAGATCAACGCGCGCTCGCCGTCGTCCCCGCCCTCTCCCTCGATGATCGAGGCCAGCGTGACGATGTCGTTCCGGGTAAGACCGAGCGCGTCGAGCCGGGCGTCCCACTCCGGCCGCCAGCGCGCCTCGAACGTGTCCGCCATCTGGCGCCACACATCGGCGGCCGTCGCTGTGACCGGTACGTAGTAGGTTGCCGGCGGCAGGTATCCCTCGATCGTCTCCGCGGGTGTTCCGAGACGGGTGCGAAGCGCCGAGTCGTGCGCGGCGGCGATGAGGCTGTCGAGCGGGATGTCGAGCACGCGGCTCAAGACGGGAGCAAGCTCCGAGAGCCAGACACCCTCCTTCACGCGGACCCTCACCGCATCGGGACGCCCCTTCCGCAGATCCACGAGGACCTTTCCCATCGGGGTGCCCGGCCTGAACGGGTACACTCCCGGCACGATGCCCAGGTGCCGCCGTCCGATGCGGGCGAAATCCTCGAAGTCCTCCGCCGAGGCCACGATGCCGTGCGCCGCAAGCGACTCGGCCACGGCGTGGATCGAGTCCCCCGCCGGGATCCTGATCCACTCCGCGTCCTCGGGATCGGGAACCTCGCACGCGTATGCGGCGAACAGCAGGACCAGCCCCGCCAGGAGGCGGCCTCTCGCAATCGGGTCACGGAACGGCATGGCGTGAACCCTAGATCCGAGGCTGGGGCTCGTCTGTGACATGTTTGACAGCGATCACAGATCGACGTTCCCGGCACCCGGGGGCACGGCGCGCCGACGCACCCTCACCGTCATCCTCTCACCCGGGGGAACTCGGTCACCCGGATGTTCGTGCAGCCGTAGGGGATGAGCGTCAACTCCTCGAGGGACTCGGTCGACTCCTGCACGCCGGGAGCGACCTCGGCCGCCCAGCCGTGCGCCAGCTTCCAGCTCGGAAGGCGCCGGCCCATCACCAAGGCCTTCATCCCCGCGCCGTCCGGCGAGAAGGGGCGGTCCCCTACCGGCCGCTCCGCGAACGTGAGGCCCGACTCCGGCTTCCCCTCGGGGAGAGCGAGCCCGTAATTCCACGGTGAGGCCGGCCGGACCTCGAAGTCGCCGTGCGGCAGTTCGCGCCCCGGTTTGTCGGCATTGATCCGGGTCCAGTCTTCCGCCAGGCCCAGCGCGTAGACCAGCGGGCCGCGCTCGATCGCGGCGGCCTCGTTGTAGCGCAGCGGGACCGCGGGGCGCATCCGGAAGCGCAGCTCGACCGGTGTCGTGCCGCGCCACTCCCGGGTGATCCGATGGAACGTGCCGGGCTGCATCTTCTGCTCGGCGCCTCCTCCGACGCGCACGGTCGCCCCCTCGGCCCAGCCGGGCACGCGGAGCACGAGCGGGAACGACACCGGACGCGCGGCGGTGACGTCGAGGCTCAGACCCTCCCGAAAGGGATAGTCGGTGTCGAGCGCGACCGTGACCGGAACGCCCCGCGACTCGAACCGCGCCTCGCTCGGTGCGTACGCCACGGCCGCGAGTCCCTCGTCCGGGGTCTTCATCCAGAGATGGGCGGCGAACTTCGGCCAGCCCTGGTGCATGTTCGACGTGCAGCACCCGAAGTTGGGCTCGAGACCGTAGAAGTTCGACTCGGGCCCATTGGTCGTCCACATGTGGTCAGGATTCAGCATGCACTGAACCTGATTGTTCTGCTGGTCGTACTGGTGCGCCCACATGTCGGGGGTGAAGGTGGCGGGGAGCGCGTTGAACGCCACGCGCTCGAGCCGGTCGCCAAGGGCGGGATCGCCCAGCACGCCAAGCGCCGTCTCGAGCGAGTAGAGGAACTCCACCACCGCGCACAACTCAGAGCCCTGGAGCGGGTTCTTGCCCGCCAGGCACTCGTCGCCCGTGAACATCCCCGTCACCTGGCCGTGGTATCGGTCGAGCAGCCCGATCATGCGCGTGGGCTCGGTGCGGTCCTCCTCGAGGCCGGTGAGGCGCCAGGCGAGCGCGCCCGCCTTGACGGCCATCCCCGTATTGACTACGTGCTTCGCCCAGGTCCAGAGTCCGCGCCGCGGCGTCGCCAGGGTGACGTCTTCCCCGCGGTAGTACTCCGCATAGTCGAACCCTTGCTCCTTGAGGCGCCGGGCAAGATCCAGCAGCCAGGCGTCGCCGCTGCGCTCGTAGAGGTAGTACACGGGGATCAGCCCCTCGAACCAGCGGTACCGGCCCCAGTTGTACAGCGGGGCCTGCTGCACCTTCGCTCCGAGCGCGCGCAGGCTCGACTCCACCGCCCCGAAGACGCGTTCGTCGCCCGTGGCCTCGTGGTACTGCGCCATCATCTTGTTCGCGAGGAGGATCGCCCAGAGATCGTACGCGCGCGCCCCTGCGTCTGCGGGATACGGCCCGTACCAGCCGTCCGGGCGCTGGCCATCGACGATCTGCGCGATATGCCCGCTGACCTTCGCCTGCAGCCCCGCATCGCCGAGCGTCCACGCGAGTGGGATCACGCCGTCGAGCCAATAGGGCGCGCGCTCCCATCCTTCGGCCTGACCCCCGAACCACTGGCTCTGCGCCACGTCCGGCCAGAACTCGTCGAGGTGGCCGCTCAGTCCGTCGGTCTGGATGCGAAGCTGTCGCGCGAGCCATCCGCGAGGTCGGATCGACCCCAGCGGCAGCGGCCGGAAGGCGGGATCGAGCAGGCCATCCGGCGTGCGACCCGGCACTGACGCGTTCCCGCCGCCCGAGCCCTGGGCGTCGCTGAGCGGCGTCCCCAGCAGGCTCATCCCGCCGGCAGCCCATGCCGTCGTCCCCGCTGCGAGACCGCCCAGGAACCGCCGCCGATCGATGTTCGCCATGTCTCGTCTCCTTCGCAGTTCGTGGCTGGGCACATTCGTGGCCTCTCGTCCCACGGTTCGCTATCGCTCGGCGTCGGCGCGGATGAGCCGCACGCCGAAGATGGTCGGGATCCGCCCCCCCGCGGTCGCCTCGAAACGCAGCGTTACCTCCCGCCTGCCCCGCACCAACGCGGCGGGGATCGACGCCTCGACATCGAAGAAGCGCGGTGGCTCGCTCCGCGCGATGCTGAGATCCGCCACGCGCGTCCCGTCGATCAGCACCACGAAGGACGCCGGAAGGCCGCGGCGGTCCCCACTGAAGCAGGTGAGGATCAATGATAGAGCTGCGCTCCCGTCCACGGGCACGACGTATGAGAACCAACTCCCCGCCCGACGCCCGGGCCGCCCCTGGATCCGGTCGGCGACCGCGTCGTCTCCCCCGAGATACCCGTACTCTCGCTCGAAGACGACCTCGCCGGGTTGGAGATACGCAACCGTCGCCGCCTCGAGTTTGCGCTGTCGCTCGGCCTCGGTGGCGTACTCAGCGCGCTGCCGCACCCACTCGTCCGGCGTAAAGAGATCCCAATAGATGGAGTAGGTGCGACGG
>Ga0055464_10000023_pt1 | contig 17476 bp, 13 predicted proteins | sample Joice_ThreeSqC_D_FD_57690 | JGI IMG/M metagenome (GOLD analysis project Ga0055464, IMG submission 57690) | Wetland microbial communities from San Francisco Bay, California, USA, that impact long-term carbon sequestration - Joice_ThreeSqC_D2 | ecosystem: Environmental > Aquatic > Marine >...
TGGAGACACAGGAAGGGGATCACGATCGGCTCAGGGTGCGGGCTGGACCGCGTGAGCCGTACCTGCGGAGCATCCGGTTGGAGTGTGCTGCGGGGACTTCAGTTGGTGTGCGGACAGTGCGGATCTGGCGGTCCGGCGTGAGCCGTGCGCTCCACGAATTCTGTTAGATGGGAAGGGTAAGACGTGTCATGGCGCCCGAGAATGGCCAGCGTGTCCCGCGTTCGCAGCGGATTGACGGACCGTTGGTCCGGGTCATCCACGCACCGAAAAGGCGGTTCCGATGCATCCCATGCCGAAGGTGAGCGCGGCGTTTGCCTGCATCAGCGTCGTCGTGGGCTTTTCCGGTTGTACCGATCGTCTCTATGTCATGGCCTGCGACCCGGACAGGAACTACCAGACCAAACCGATCGCCTTCGGCCAGACCGTTGTGGGAAGCACAAGCGACCAGGCGTTCACGCTCTATAATCTCTCCGAGTCCTCTCGAGAAGACTTCTTTACCGTGTTCCTCGGTCCGATGGAACGTCGGGCATCCACTAAGGTACAGATCATCGGTTTCTCCGGTGAAGCGATTGCGGGCGACCCTGGTCCCGAGTGCACAGGCGCTGACCTACCTTTTTCGGTGGAAGGCCCATTCCCAATGGAACTTGAGCCCGAGGAATCGGTTGAGTTGATGGCTCGGTTCACTCCGACAAGGACTGGATCTTGGGAATGCAAGATGAGGCCGGACGTCATACTGCTGGAAGGGCCGAGTTGGGCCAACGAGAATGAGATCTATGCAGGCTGTGTGTTGCACGTTTCCGGATCGGCCGTTGCTGGTCCCGATCCAGCATGCACGCTGGAACCGGCCGCGGAGTTCGACTACTTCGACGTACAGGTCGGCAACTGGAGCGACCTCACGCTGACCATCCGCAACGAGACTCCCGATCTCCTGACGACTAACCAGTTCAGGTACCTGCTCGAAAACCCGAGCACCGACTGCCGCCTCTTCACGATCGATCCGGCGGATACGACCGGCGTCATCGGCCCGGGAGAGTCCAGGGACATCGTCGTGCGGTTCGCGCCGGATGCTAAGGACAGTTTCGAGTGCACCCGGTCGCTCGCGTCGCTCAAGGAACCTGCGGATCCCGCCGATCCCTAAATCGCGAACGCGTGCGCCGCCACGGTGGTCTGGCGTGGCACAGGGACGATTGGCGCGCCTGTGTGGCGCAGCTGCGCCCCCGGCGGCAACAACGACTGGCACGGTGTCACCGGACGGTCGGGCAGCGAGATCTACGTCGCGGGCAACGGTGGGTCCGTGCTCGCGTCTGGCGGGGACTGCCAGTGGGGGGCCGTGGGGACGGGCTTCGCGGACGTCGACCTTGCGGACATCTGGGCGTACTCGGACGGCGCCTCGAACGCCCTCTGGGTGGTGGGCAATATCCCTCCACCGCCCGGAACCTTTGGCACCACGGGGGCGATCCTCAAGTTGGACGGCATCCAGTGGAGCAAGGTGGACGAAGGCTGGCTCGTGACCTACGGGGCCGTATGGGGCAGTGCGCTCGATGACGTCTACTTCGGCGGGCTCGGCGTCTCCACCGACTTTCCCAACGCCAAGCACTGGAACGGCAGTGCAATCGACACGCTGCACATGTCGGAGATGGGGATGAGCCCGGTGACCGGCGTGAGCGGCACGGCGAGCAACGACGTCTGGGCAGTGCTGGGGCAGTCATGGAACCCCGTGGTCCGCTTCCAGGGCGTCCAGTGGGCCAGCCAGTCGCAGGCCTTCATGACCAAGCCGTTGCACGACGTGTGGGCCGTGCAGGGCACGGGGTTCTACGCGGTCTACGCCGTAGGAGAGGACGGGGCCATCTACCACTACGACGGGAACCAGTGGACCGACGAGTCGATCGCCGGCGAGACGCGGGATTTCTACGGTGTTTGGGTGAGCACTACGGGGAAGGTGTTCGTGGTGGGTGAGGCGCACGTCATCTACCACTACGACGGGAACACGTGGACCCAGCAGACGGTCGCCAACCTCGAGGGCGACCTCATGGACGTGTGGGGTGCCTCCGATGACAATGTGTACGCAGTCGGCACCAATGGACTGATCCTGCGCTACGCGCCCATCGGGGGCTGACCCGCAGCGGCGCAGTCCTATTCTCGCCGCGCAATTCGGACCATTTCAGTCCTTGGGGTTCGGGACAGGTTGTCCCATCTTGATCAGCGCCCTGTGTGTGTTGGGATGCTTCGGGAGGTGGACCATGCAGATCGAGCAGCTGCATCGGATCCTCGAGGGCCCGCTGCTCCTCGGTGATGATTCCCCCGAGCGGCGAATGAGTGCACGCCCGCGCCGGCGCGACACGCGTGCGATCTTGGCCGGACCGGCCGGTCCGGGGTGGGAGCGCGACTCGGTCGGTGCGTTGGGGCTTGTACGTGTTGAGGAAGGGCGAGGCCACGCGGAGTAGGAGGCCCGCGTCGATCGAGGAATCGGCATCCCGCGGCCGGGAGTGAGACTCTGCAACCCTGCCCGTGCCGCTCCCCTCCGTGCCCGGCCGCTGTTACCGTCCTGCGTGGCGCAACAGCAGCCCGGTGATCGAGACGAGCACCTGCAGTGTGTCCGGCCGTTCGGCCGTCACAAAGGTCCCCGAGCCATACTCGGCGTCGAGCAGCGGGGTGAACGCCGCCCAGCGCCGGCGCAGCGCGAACATGTCGATTGGCTTCGCTTCGGCGAGGGAGAAGATCGTGCGCGCCGAGTCGCGCTCGTCCTCGATCTCGAGATAGCGGCCGCCCACCCGATCCAGCTCGTAGGCGGTGTGGAGGCCGAAGACGTTGGCGATCGGTTTCCACTTGAGGATGTGAGCGTCTACGTAGATCTGCTCGCCCGCCAGCAGGTAGGTGGCCTCCCGCCCGTCCGGGAAAATGAAGTGGGCGGTGAAGTGCCGAGGGCCGGTGGGCTGCACCACGACGGTGGCCGCCAGTTCCTCGCGGGTGAGAGCCCGGTAGCCTTGGGTGGCCACCGAGATCGTGGCCATGAGGGCCGCGACCGCGAAGAGCAGGAGCGCCAGCGTCACCCCCGCCGCCGTGCCGAACAGGCGCCGCCGGCGCAGCGCAACGATGGCACTCGAGAGGAACGCGATGGCGAGCAATGCGGTGCCGATGGCGACGATGACGAGCGGTCCGGGCATGGTCTCACGATCCGGTGGGGCCGACTCGTACCTTCGCTCTGATGCGCCGCTCCGGCAAGGACACCGCGAACCACGAAAGCCTTTGGTGGTCGCCCGACGGTCCTCCTCCTGCGTCGCCCGCAGGGGACTTGCTCTGGGCGCTCTCGAGGATGGCGCCGGGTGACGTCGGGTCTCCCGGAGGCATCGTCAATCCAGATGGCTGGCTGAAGTGGAGCGCGGGCCGGCCCGCGACGAGGCTGGCACCGGCGAGTCGGCGAAGCATGGCTTGTCTCCTCAGGTCATTGGGGGGACAACTATGCCAGGGGGTGTGACACCGGCGTCGGCAGCCGTTGCCACCATTGCCAACGGTCGCACCCGCGCCCGATATCGGGCCGAGTGCCCCGCGGGTTCGCTCAGCGGCTCTGTCCCGTCCCTCCCCTCAGTTCGGCCATAGCCACCCGAACATCCCTGCCGTCAGCAGCGCGTACACGAGCCCGTCGAAGGTGTTCTTGATCGTCGTGGTCCATGCCCGGTTGTACCAGATCGAGTCCTGCCAACCGGCGACCGCGTAGGCGATGAACGCGGTGGCGCCCACGAAGCGGAAGACCGACAAGTAGTCCGTGCCCGGGCCCAGGGCCCGTCCCGCGACGTAGGCCGCGAAGATCCCGACCACCACGGCGTACAGGAACCAGAGCGCCAGGTTCTTCCCCATCCCCGGAATGCCGTTCGGACGCACGGTCATGAACGCCACAGGGCCGCGGTTGGCCTTCTCGACAAACTCGGGGCTCTTCATCGCCTCCATGCCGCCGGCGTACGGCATGATGTACTCCCCCGGAGGGATGCGGAAGCTCTCAAGGGCCTGCATCACCTGATCTTCCGCGGGGAGCCTCGCGTAGTCGTTCGCGTGGTAATCGAGGAACATGTGGATGACGGAGCTGACGACGAATACGAAGACCGCCGAGAGCAGGATCGGGAGCCACAGCGAGAGGATCGGGACCATCGGTGCCTCCGAGGAGCGAACGGGAGCGGTTGGGGATGGGGCTGACGCGCCCTTAGTATTGCGCAATACCGAATATTTTGCTAGGACTTTGCCTTGGAGGGGCGGCTGCCTGTGGTGGCTGCAAGGTTCCCCCCTGGTACAACCGCCCCCCCACAAATCCCGACCGGCGGCTCGGCCGCCTCTGTTCCGGCGGGCTCGAATGCGGCGGGACTCGATCCGATCCGGCTCTGGTGCGGGGGCGGGATCAGGACGCATCTTCTCCTCACTGCCAGAGAGGCGGTGGCGATGACGAAGTCCAATTCCGGGCCGGGCGGGTTCCCGCTGCACGTCCAGGTTGCCGGCAGTGAGCGGATCTGGAGATTCGAGCGGTCCTTCAGCATCGGGCGCAGCGACGAGAACGACGTCGCGATTCCCGACGCTCTGGTGAGCCAGCGTCACGCGGAAGTCGTGGCCGCCGACGGCGAATGGCGCATCCGCGACCTGGGCAGCACCAACGGCACCTTCATCGACGGCAAGCCGGTGCAGGATGCGGTCATCCGTCCTCCGGTGGACCTCCGGTTCGGATACAGCGGCCCGATCCTGCATCTCCGGCTCCCGAGTTCTGCCGTGGCCGCGCGGGAGACGGTGGCGGCGCCGCAGCCCCGCGGGACGGCGATCGCCGAACGCTACCTCGGCGACCACGCGCCCTCGGACATGGGCGAGCAGACGGCGAAAATCCGCCGGATGGTCGCGGAGGAGCGACGACAGCGCACGCGGAAGTACCGGTTCGCGGTGGGGATTCTGGCCGTCGTTGCGGTGGCGACCGGAGGCTACGGGTACTGGCAGCACCGGCAGGCGGTGCGGCAGCGGGCGGCCGCGGTCGAGTTGTTCTACGCCGCCAAGGCGCTCGAGCTCGAGGTGAGCCGGCTGCAGCTCACGGCCGAGGAGCGTCAGTCCTATCGGGAGCGCCGGGCCGAGATGGAGCGGCAGTATCAGGAGTTCGTGAAGGCACTCGGCATCTACAGCGACAGGACCTCCGAGGAGACCAAGCTCGTGTATCGGGTGATCCACCGGTTCGGCGAATCCGAGGTGAATGCCCCCCCGGAGTTCGTGGACGAAGTGCTCCGGTACGTCGAGCGCTGGAAGCGCTCGGGTGAGCTGAAGGGCGCGATCGCGCGCGCCGACTCTCTCGGGTACGGTCGCCGCGTTGCGCAGATCATGCTGGAGCACGACCTCCCGCCGGAGTTCTTCTACCTCGCGCTGCAGGAGAGCAGGCTGAAGTGCGAGGCGGTGGGGCCCGAGACCAGGTTCGGGATCGCGAAGGGCATGTGGCAGTTCTTGCCGGCCACCGGCCGCGCCTACGGTCTGCAGCCCGGACCGCTGGTGGGGCAACCCCGTCCGGACCCGCTCGACGACCGCCAGGACTTCGACAAGGCCACGACGGCGGCGGCCCGATACCTCTACGACATCTACACAACCGACGCGCAGGCGTCCGGTCTGCTCGTGATCGCGTCGTACAACTGGGGGCAGACCAACGTGCTGCGGCTGATCCGCTCGATGCCGGAGTCACCAAGGGAGCGGAACTTCTGGAATCTGCTCACCCAGTACCAGGGCCGCATTCCACGGGAGACCTACGGGTACGTGTTCAACATCGTCGCGGCCGCGGTGATCGGCGAGAACCCAGGACTCTTCGGATTCGACTTCGCGCCACCGCTGCCGTCGGACGGCCCGCAGCAGGCCGCGGCATCCGGCGACTGATCGGCCCGCCCCGATCAGTGGGATCCCGAGTGCGGATGCTCCTTCGCGGGGCTCAGTCGCAGCCCGAGCGACGCCAGCGCGGCCCGGGTGGCCGCGTAGGACTCGTGATGGATCGACCGGATGCCGAGTTCGCGCGCAAGCTGCACGAACATCTCCCGGTCGTCCAGATAGACGATCGCTTCCGGCGGGACCTGCATGACGTCGAGCGCCATGCGGTAGATCGCGAGCTCGGGCTTCCGGTGGCCGATGAATGCGGAGCCGATGAACGCATCCACAAATGATGATAGTCCGAAGAGCCGGATGCGATACAGCATCAACTCCCGGCCCTCGTTGCTCACGGCCGCGACCCGCAGCCCAAAGGCCTCCTTCAGGTGGCGCACGAGCGCGATCATGTCCTCGTGCGCCTGCGACTGCGAGAACATGAACGCCGTGAAGGCCTCGCGCGTGAAGGTGCGCGGGCGATGGAACACGACCCGATTCAGGTACTCGTCCAGGTTGAGCGCGCCACGCTCGTAGGCGTCGAACGTCATGTGGTGACGCTCCTCGAAGTCGTCCGGCTCGAGGCGATACCTCTCCGCCGCGCGACCCCGGGCCTGCCGGTCCCATCCGTTCGTCAGGAGCACCCCGCCGATGTCCAGGAACAGTGCCTGGATGGGGGGAGCGGTCGCACCAGGCTCGCTCGCGTGCGCCCGGATTTTCGTCATTGGGTCACCGAGCTGCCGAGGGCAGCGGCGAGGGCGTCGTAGAGTTCCTGGAGGCCCTGCACCGTGTCGGAACCGAGGTCCACCCGCACCACGTCGCGCCCGTGTTCGCGCAGCGCCTGGAGGTCGCCGAGCGCCTGCGCTGCCCGGAACGTCGCGAAGCCGTAGGATTCACCTACGACGCCGGCATCGATGTCCGTCGCCGTCGTCAGCTGGAGGAAGCGCCCCGTGCCGGGCCCTCCCTTGTGCAGCTGCCCAGTGGAGTGGAGGAACCTCGGGCCGTACCCCACCGTGGTCGCGACGCGAAGGCCGTCACGTAGCAGCACCCGCAGGCGCTCGAGCGCGGCATCGGTCTCGGGCGATTCCGTCAGGTATGCCATGACGGCGGCGTAGTCGCCATGGTCGACCTGGCCCAGGAACCGGGTGACCAGCTCCGCCGGATCCCGTGCGGCTTCCTCGGCGTGCCACGTCAGGTGCGCGCCCTTCACGGTGCGGTCGCCGACGTCGGGGAGGCTGCCCTTCGCTCGGACCGTGGCGAGCAGATGCCGCGTGTTCACCTTGCTCTCCTCGACATTTGGCTGATCGAACGGATTGATCCCGAGGATCGCCCCGGCCGTTGCGGTCGCGATCTCCCAGCGCACGAACTCCTGGGCCACGTCGCGCGCGTCGTGGAGCTGGATCGTGATGAGCGGATGACCCGCATCCTGCAGAGCCGTCAGCGCCTCGTCCGGCACGGCTGGCTCCGCATCCAGGAGTCGGAGCCGCACGAACACGCGATCGTCGCCGTAGCATGAGGGGTTACCGACGGGCTCCCCCGCAACGGGGATGAGTCCCTGGCCGTCCTTGCCGGTGCTCTCGGCGAGGAGCTGTTCGAGCCACATCCCGAGCGTGGCGAGCGGGCTGTCCATGACGAAGGTGACCTTGTCGCGCCCGCGCCGGGCCAGCTCGCCGAGCGCGGCCCCGAGCGCCACCCCTGGATTCTCGGCGTGGGGGACCACGCCGTCGCAGGCGTGGACCATCCGCTCCGCGCGGGAGAGGAGGTTCTCCACGTCGATCCCCATCAGGGCGGCAGGCACTAGCCCGAAATGCGTCAGCGCGGAGTAGCGGCCGCCCACGTCGGACATATTGAGGAACACGTCGCGGTATCCCAGCTCATCGGCGAGCGTCACGAGGGGGGTTCCGGGATCGGTGATCGCCACGAAGCTCGCGCCCGCCGCGGTGCGGCGCACCGAGCGCACCTTCGCGTAGAAGTAGTCGGCAAACGCCCGCGTCTCGGCCGTCGTGCCGGACTTGCTGGCAACGATGAACAGCGTCTTCCCGAGCGGCAGACGCCGTGCAAGGCCGTCGATGGTGGAAGGGTCGGTGGTGTCGAGCACCGTCAGGGGCAAGCCGTCCCCGGACGAGCCGAGCATCCGCTGCAACGCGTGCGCGGCGAGGCTGCTCCCTCCCATGCCCAGGTGCACCACCGCCTCGAAGCCGTCCGCTCGCACGTCGCGAGCGAACCGGGTGAGGGTCGCGGCTCTCCGGGCCATCACCGTGGGTGCGCGAAGCCAGCCGAGACCGTTCACGATGCTCGATCGGTCGTCCGGATTGCGCGACCAGAGTGTCGGGTCGCGCCGCCAGAGCCGTGTGCCGAACTCGTCGTCGACCAGGGCACGGAGACGGCGATCCACGTCGCCCCGGTGGTCGCGGAGGTCCCAGTGCCATGCGCCGGGCCGGCCGGCACGCGCACGCTCCCGTTCCGAACGGAGCGTATCCATCAGATCGTCGAACGACCGGGCGAACTGCTCGATGCCCTCCTCCTCGAGCTGTGCCGTGACGGCGTCCAATTTGATGCCGATTGTGCTGAGCTGATTCAAGGTGCGCTCGGCATCGGACAGACCGCGGTCGAGCCGTGCCTTGGGCTCACCGTGGTCGCGGTACGCGTCGAGCGTGTCGGGGGGCACCGTGTCGACCGTTTCCGGGCCGATGAGGGCCTCGACATACTTGATGTCGCTGTACTCGGGGTTCTTGGTGCTCGTGCTCGCCCAGAGGAGCCGCTGGTGGCGCGCCCCCGAATCCGCTAGCGTGCGGAATCGCTCGCCGCCGAAGATCTCCTCGTGGATGCGGTAGGCCCCCTTGGCCAAGGCGATGGCGACCTCGCCGTGCAGCCGGCGCACCAGATCGGCGTGCGCGTGCCCGTCGGCCGCCAGGCGCTCCAACATCTCGTCCACGAGCACGTCGATCCTGCTCAGGAAGAAGCTCGCGACCGAGGCTGTCCGATCGAGCGGCTTCCCGGACCGCGCCAGCGTCTCGAGCCCCGCGATGTAGGCCTCTGCCACTTCGCGGTAGCGCGGTAGGCCGAACAGCAGCGTCACGTTCACGTTGACGCCTTCACCGATGAGCCGGCGGATCGCGGGTAGTCCTTCGGCCGTGCCGGGGACCTTGATCATCACGTTGGGCCGATCGAGTGCCCGCCACAACTCGCGCGCCTGCGCGATCGTGCCCTCGGTGTCCCGGGCGAGGTGGGGCGAGACCTCGAGGCTGACGAATCCGTCCCGGCCCCCGCTGCCGTCGTACACCGACCGGAGCACGTCGGCGGCTTCCTGGACGTCCCCGATGGCGAGCGTCCGGTAGATGTGGTCCGCGTCCTCACCGGCGGCCGCGAGCCGCCGGACGTCGTCGTCGTAATCGCTGCTGCCGCCGATGGTCTTCTCGAAGATGGTGGGATTCGACGTGATCCCGCCGAGACCATCTTCGTCGATGAGGCGGCGCAGCTCACCCGAGCGCACGAGGTGACGTCGGAGATAATCGAGCCAGATGCTCTGTCCCAGCTCCCGAACCCGAAGGAGGGGGCTGCGTGCAGTTGTCGTATCACGCATGATGGCCATTCCCTTCAGATGATGCGGCGCCCACCAGGTGTAGGTCGGCGGCGCGGCGCGCGGCGCGTGCCAGCGCCCGGTGCGCGGCTCCGGCGATCCGCTCGGCGGTGAAGCCGAACCGCTCCTGATTCACCGGGCCTGGGGCGGACGCGCCAAAGCGATCGAGCGCCACAACGATCCCATCCGGCCCGACGTACTCGCGCCACCCGAACCACGATGCCGCCTCGATGGCGACGCGGGCCGTGACCGCCGGCGGAAGCACCTCATTTCGGTAGGACCGCGACTGTGCCGCAAAGAGCTCCCAGGACGGCATGCTCACGACGCGGACCCGGTGCCCCCCGGCCGTCAGAGCTGCCTGCGCCTCGAGCGCGACGTGCACCTCGGAGCCGGTGGCGATGAGGATGGCCTCCGGGTCGCCGTCCTCTGGATCCGCGAGGGCATAGGCGCCGCGGCGCACCCCCGTGGCGTCGGCGTATCGCGCGCGATCGATCACCGGCAGTGCCTGCCGCGAAAACACGAGGGCGGTGGGGCCGCCACGCCTCTCGAGCGCAACCTTCCACGCCTCCACGGTCTCCGTGGCGTCCGCCGGCCGGAGCACGACGAGATTGGGCATGGCGCGCAGACTCGCGAGGTGCTCGATCGGCTGATGGGTCGGACCGTCCTCGCCGAGCATGACGGAGTCGTGGGTGAAGACGTAGATGACGTCGTGGTGCGAGAGTGCCGCGAGGCGCAGCGACGGACGCAGGTAGTCGGAGAAGATCAGGAAGGTGCTGCCGTATGGGCGGAGTCCGCCATGGGCGCTGATGCCGTTCAGGATTCCGCCCATCGCGTGTTCGCGCACGCCGAAGGCGACGTTGCGCGCCGCGTACGTCCACGGGCCGGTGGGAGAGCCCTGGATGCTGTCGTCGCCCGACTGCGCGGGGTGGAAGCTGCCGGCCTCGGCCAGCCTGGTCTTCGTGGACGGATCCAGGTCGGCCGATCCCCCGATGAGATTCGTGACCCGCCGCGCGATCGCGTTGAGCACGTCGTGTCCGGCCTTGCGGGTCGCAACCGGCTCGCTGCCGGCGCCGTACGTCGGTATGTCTTGGTCCCAGCCCTCGGGCAGCGTGCCGGCCCAGTACTGTTCCCACTCCGCCGCGAGGTCGGGGTGCGCGTTGCCGAACGCGGCAAACCCTTCGTTCCACGCTCGCTCCAGCTCGCGGCCCCGCGTGGTCGCGCGGCGGAAGTGCTCCAGGGCGCGGTCGGGGATGTGAAACGGGGGCTCGGCCGGCCAACCCGCACGCGCCTTCGTCGCCGCCGTCTCCTCCTTGCCGAGCGGTGATCCATGGGCCTCGAAGGAATCCTGCTTGTGTGGACTGCCGAAACCGAGGTGGGTGTGGCAGATGATGAGTGAAGGCCGCGTGTCGTCGCGGACGGCGCGGGCGATGGCAGCATCCACGGCGGAGAGGTCGTTCCCGTCCTCGACGTGGGAGACGTCCCAGCCGTACGCCGCGAACCGCGCACCCACGTCTTCGCTGAATGTGATCCGGGTGGAGGCCGAGAGCGAGACGTGGTTGCTGTCGTAAAGGCAGATGAGCCGGCCGAGTCCCAGGTGTCCCGCCAGGGAGGCGGCCTCGGAGGCGATGCCCTCCATCATGTCACCGTCACTCGCGATGACGAACGTGCGGTGATCGACGAGCGGGAATCCGGGGCGGTTGAAATGCGCGGCCAGGTGGCGCTCGGCCATCGCGAGCCCCACGGCGTTCGCGAAGCCCTGGCCCAGCGGTCCGGTGGTCACCTCGACGCCGGGCGTCCTCTCCGCCTCGGGGTGACCGGGTGTCATCGATCCCCACTGACGAAACCGCTTCAACTCGTTCAGCGGGAGGTTGTAACCCGTGAGATACAGCAGCGAGTAGAGCAGGGCCGAGCCGTGTCCGGCGGACAGTACGAACCGGTCACGGTCGCGCCAGTCCGGATTTGCGGGGCTGTGGCGGAGCCACCGGGTCCACAGCACGTACGCCATTGCCGCGGCACCCATGGGCATGCCGGGATGCCCGCTCTCCGCGCGCTCGACCATGTCGATGGAGAGGAACCGGATCGTGTCGATGCAGAGTGCGTCGAGGTCACGGGCGCTGCGTGTCGCGATGGTCATGAGCGTTTCGCCTGGTTGCGAACGAGGAACGAAGACGGACGAGGAGCGCTTGCGACCTCCTCGTCGCATTTCTCATTTCGCAGATGGCATGCCAGAGGCGACGCGTGCGGATCGCGTGGTGATCGCGGAGTGTGCAAGATCGACGATGTGCCGGGGGCGCGGGGACCGGACCGACCGTTTCCCCCGGGTTCGCTGGCAATCCGGCGCTTGGCGCCGGTCGCGCTGGTCGGACGGTGCCGCGCGCGCCCGCCGGACGCACGCGCCAGCGCGGGTCGACGTACGCCGGTGACGATCCGATCGAGTGGTGGTTATGACGCGAGGATGGTGTATTTACACCGATCCGGCTGGCGGCCGGAACCGCCGTTTGGCGCACGCATTGGCCCCTCCGCGCGCGTCTGCGGCCTGCGGATCAGCCTCGTGTTGCAGCGTGCGCCGCTCCCAGCAAACCGACGTCCTCGTTCACGATGGTGAGGACGGGAGTGGCCGAGAGCAGATCGGTAAGCCGTCCCTTCTCCCGGAACGCCGCCGTGAACGTCCCGTCGCGCAGTTTGGCGAGCATGCGCGGCGCGATGCCGCCGGCGACGAACACCGCGTCGGCCCGCACGGTCAGGGCGAGATTGCCCGCGGCGGCACCGTACGCGCGGACAAAGATGTCCAGCGCCACGACACACGCGGGATCGGCACCCGCCATCCCGCGTTCCGAGACCACGGCGGCGGGGTCCTCGCTGTCCGCCATTGCGTTGCGCGTCGCGGGCAACGCCGGCGCGATCCCCGTGCCGGTGACGAACTCGTAGACGTTCACCAGCCCGGGGCCCGAGACGACGCGCTCCGTCGACACGTGCCCGAACCGTCCGCGGAGGAACGCGAGCAGCAGGGCCTGGCGTTCGTCTCCCGGAGCGAAGTCCGCGTGCCCTCCCTCCGAGGAGTGCACGTGGCCCTGCGTGCCGCGCACCACCACCATGCCCATGCCGAGACCGGTCCCGGCGCCGATCACGGCGGCGGTCCCGTCACCGCGCCACGCCGCGCCCTGCAGCGGCACGAGATCGGCCTCGCCGAGGATCGGCACGGCGTGGCCGACCGCATCGAAGTCGTTGATGAGCGTGGTGTCCGCGATCCCGGATGCGCGTGCGAGAGAAGGCTCGTCGACCGTCCAGCCCAGATTGGGGAGACGCCCCGCGCCGTGCACGACCGGGCACGCCACCGCGAACACGGCCCTGGCCGGCGTCGTTCGGAGGGAGCGCAGGAACTCCTGCACGATGGGGGCGAGGCCGTCGTAGTCGCGGCTGGGAAAGCGCGCCTCATCGAGGATCCGCGGTTGCTTCCCCTCGAGCGTAACGACCGCCAGGCGCGCGTGCGTTCCCCCGATGTCCCCGGCGAGCACCGTCATCGCGATGCCTCCGACCGCGCCGCGGCGGAGGACACCGTGACGGCCGCCGTCATATTGCCTGCCACGACCGTCCGTCGCGCCCGAGCAGCTCGTCGGCGGCGCCGGGGCCCCAGGATCCTGCCGCATAGTTCGGGAATCCTGATGGGGGCTCCTCATCCCAGTGCCGGACGAGCGGGTCCACGATCTCCCACGCCCGGGCGATCCAGTCGCGCCGCGCGAAGAGGGTCTGGTCACCTTCCATGACGTCGAGCAGGAGCCAGGCGTAGGCCCGGGGGAGCTCGTCCAGGCCGAACGCGGTCGCGTAGCGGAACGACATCGTCACCGGCTGCATCGTGAGGTGGGGGCCCGGCTGCTTCGCGATGAAGGTCTGGAGGATCCCCTCCTCGGGTTGGAGCCGGAACACCATGCGACTCGGCGCGCGCACCCCTCCCTCGACCGGGAACATGAGGTGCGGGGTCGGGCGGAAGTGGACGGCGACCTCCGTGAGCTTCTGGGCCAGCCGTTTGCCGGTGCGGAGATAGAACGGCACACCGGCCCAGCGCCAGTTGTCGATGGTCAGCTTGACCGCGGCGAAGGTCGGCGTCAGCGACTCGTCGGCCACGTTCTCTTCCTGCCGGTAGCCGGCAACGGCCTCACCGTCCATGGACCCGGGACCGTACTGGCCGCGCACACAGTCCCGGTCCGGGTCCACCGCCGCGACGGCTTGCAGAACCTTCACCGTCTCGTTCCGCAGCGCCGTGCCGTTGAACTGCGTGGGCGGCTCGATCGCTACCATGCAGAGGAGCTGCAGGAGATGGTTCTGCACCATGTCCCGCACGACGCCGGTCTTCTCGTAGAACGCGGCCCTGGTGCCGATCCCGATGTCCTCCGCCACGGTGATCTGCACGTGATCGATGTAGTTCCGGTTCCAGATCGGCTCGAAGCTCGGATTCGCGAACCGGACGACCAGCATGTTCTGGACGGTTTCCTTGCCCAGAAAGTGATCGATCCGGTAGATCTGCGACTCGTCGAACACGCCGAGGATCGTTCGGTCCAGCTCCCGGGCGGAGTCTTCGTCGACCCCGAACGGTTTCTCGATCACGATCCGCCGCCAGCCCTTGTCGCTGTGCGCGATGCCCGACTCGTGCAGCCGCTCGACGATGGTGCCGAAGAACGACGGCGGGGTCGCCAGGTGCACGAGGACGTGATCCGGGAGCTCGAGGGACTGCTGGAGCTCGGCGATCCGCTGCCGCAGCGACGCATAGTCGGCGTCGGCCGGCGACGTGAAGTCCCCCGGGACATAGAACACCGAGCGCGCGAACCGATCCCAGGCCTTCGCGTCGAACCGGCACTCCTGCTGCACGGCCTCGCGCATCCGGTTGCGGAACTCGTCGTCGCTCCATCCGTTCCGCGCAAACCCGACGATGGCAACGGGCTCCGGGAGCAGGCCCTGCTGGGCGAGCTCGTAGAGGGAGGGAACCAGTTCTCGATGGGTGAGGTCGCCGGACGCGCCGCAGAGCACCAGCAGGCACGGCTCGGGGGGACAGCATGCCTGCATGCCTGTCGCACTGGAGTGGAAGTCGCGATGTGCCATGGCTTCAAGTCCGTTTCTTATCGTTCCTGCCGAATCGGTTCCGCCGCTCCCCAGGACCGGTACGCCACCACTCACTCGCGAACGTGAACTCCGGCCGACTGCGGCAGTCGAGTTGCGTGCCTGCTTCGTTCACCGGCCGCACACGGCGGGACGGTTTTCGCCATGCCTGCTGTACACGCGTCGACCGCTCAACGGTCCATCCGCACTCCCTGCTGCGGCGAGACTACGTCACAGCGACGACAAAGTCGGTGCCCTCCCATCCGCCGGCCTCGGACCAGTGGAAGGCGAACCGGATCTGCGATCCTGCCGGTACGTTTCGCGTTTCGAGGTCGGCGACGTGCACGCCGAGTCCCGTCGCAACGGTCGGGACATCCGCCCTCGTGGCCCACCCGTCGGCGCTCCAGCGCACGGTCGCCGCGGCGAGGACCTCGATCCGGAGGATCTTCCCGGCGGCCATGCGCCTCCGCTTGCAGTTGAACCGCCACGCGGCGTGGGGAGAGCCGGTCTGCGCGGTCGCGTAGCGCTCGAACGGCTGTGGCGGCCGGTCGAAGACGCGGCCGTCGCGGAGCGAGCGGAGCAGCTTGACGTGTTCGGCGTGGGCCCAGACCAGCGGCATCGCCGAGCCGGTGGGTTGGCCCGCGAACAGGGCCTTCTCGGGGATGTCCGGCGCATCCCATACCTGCTCGGGGATCATGCCGCCGTCGCTGCCGAACGCTTCGAGGGCGCGGAGCAGCTCCTCCGCGCGAGACGCGTTGCCGGCGGCCAGCTCGTAGTGCGCCCGCTCGCCCGTGAGCAGCGGCCAGGCGCGCCCGATCCCGGTCCCGTCGAAGGCCGAGCCGTCCTCGTGCTCGCCGTAGCCGTCGTCCTGGTAGCGATGCCACGACGGTCCGGCCGGCGTCTTGGCCTCGAGCACGGTGTCGATCACCACCAGCGTATTGCGGATCCGTGGGTCGTCCGGTGCGCGCAAGCCGAATCGGACCAGGGCGAGCGCATCCGGGCTCACCAGGCTTGCCGCCAGCTCGAGACTCGCGCCGGGCGGGCGGTTCTTGATCGGGACGAATCCCGACGCCGGCGAGGCCGCGTCGGCCGTATCGGGGGGTGCGATCCGCACATAGTAGCCCTCGACCCCCCGCGCGCGCGCGAGGTCGGTATCCGTCACGTACGTCCAGCTCTCGACGGCGGAGTTCCACATATCGGCCGTCTCGCGCAGGTAGCCGGCGGCCGTCGCGTCGCCGCTGCGGTCGGCCACATCGGCCGCCGCGAGCAGTGCGGCGATCTCCACGGCGAGGGTGAACGGGGAATAGCCGGGATCCTCCTCCCAGCGGTCCTGCCCCGTCACGGGACCGTTCTGAACCAGGAAGGCGGCCGCCGCCCGCACCATGGGCCAGAACCGCTCCATCCGGCTCTCGTTGAGCGCCCCCTCCCGATACGCGAGATCGACGAGCAGGATCGGCAGGGCGGTCTCGTCCATCTGGACGCCGCTCCAGTACGGAGTCCCGTCCATCCAGGAGTTCTGCACCCAGTGACCGTCGGGCTCCTGGATTGACTGGAGATACGTCAGGATCCGCCGCACGTCGTCGTGCGCGCCGGCAGCGAGCAGGCCGCCCGCCGCTTCCACGAGGTCCCTCGGCCAGACGAGATGATAGCCCCCCAGGTCGTTGTCGCCCTTCGCCGAGCCCCAGGGAATGGACAGGCTCGCGATGAGCCCGCCCTGAAAGCGTTTGGCCTCGTGTGCCCGCAGCACCATCGCGCTCGTGCGGTACCGCCCCGGCGTCGGTGACCATCGGTCGAGCGACGTGAGCGTATCCTGCCAGGCACGCCACTCGGCGATGTACGCGTCCCGGATGGCGTCGAACCCGTCCTGCAGGCTCGCAAGTGCGCGATTCCCCGCCTCCGACCAGGTGCTGCCGAAGCCGAGTGCGAGCGTGAGCTCGTCGGTCGCGCCGAAGTCGAGCTCGCCGATCATCGCCACATTGCCGTTCTCGGCCCGCTCGTACCGCCACGTGAGCTGCCGGTGGTGGACCAGATCCTGCCAGCCGTCGGAGCTGCCGACGAAGCCGACGCTGCGCGCCAGCCACGGCGTCGAACTGGCGAGGGCGAGCGCCACGCCGCCGCGCTCGGCGAAGAGCATCGGGACGCCCTTGTAGGCGTCGATCCATGTGGTGTTGCCGGCGCCCTGGTTGCCGAGGTGGGGGGCGAGCAGCGCGAAGACCCGATATGTCCGTTCGCCAGCCTGGCTCCGCGCGGCAAACCGGATCCGCTGGAGGACGACGTCGCGCTGCGGATCGGTGAGCACCCACTTGTCGATGCGGAACCGCCCGTCCGGGCACGCGTTCGACAGGTGGTAGCAAGGGACCCCGGGCTCCGGCAGCGCGACAGTGTGCAGCGTGTCGCGCTTCTCCTCGGAGAAGAACCCCTCGCCATCGGTGACCAGGAGTCCGAGGTCTCGGGTGCAGGCCTGATCGATGCGGGGGTAGTAGACCTCGTTCAGGATGCCGTAGCCGATCGTGAACCAGACGCGGCTGGCGGGACTGAGGGAGGTACCCACGCCCGATTTCGCGCTTGACGTCCAGCGCGCCGGGATGCCCGGCCAGCCGGGGGCCGCGGAAGGCGTCACGCGCCTCCCAGTCGGTAGAAGCCGCCCAGAATCGCGCCGTATACGAGATGGGCGATGATGGTGACCAGCGGCGTGCGCCGTCCGTAGTTGAGGCCGAGGAATCCCGGCGGCTCCAGTGCCCGCGTGGGTTCCGGCCCGCGATGTTCGCTCGCCATGCGCGGGTGGAGGCCCGGCAGGAGCGGCAGGAGCGCGATCAGGACCACCAAGCCATGGGTCACCCCGAGTCCCGCGCCGAGCCACGCGGTCGCTCGGCCCATACTCTCGAACACCGCGCCGTAGAGCAGCGCGAACGCCCATCCGTTCACGAGGTGCACGAGGAAGCCCAC
>Ga0055464_10000024_pt1 | contig 17447 bp, 15 predicted proteins | sample Joice_ThreeSqC_D_FD_57690 | JGI IMG/M metagenome (GOLD analysis project Ga0055464, IMG submission 57690) | Wetland microbial communities from San Francisco Bay, California, USA, that impact long-term carbon sequestration - Joice_ThreeSqC_D2 | ecosystem: Environmental > Aquatic > Marine >...
GCCGGCACCAGCGCCCATCTCCTCGGCGGTGTGCTGATCGGCGTGATCCTCGGCCCATGGGCTGGCATGCTCGTGATGTTCGCCGTCCTGCTCGTGCAGGCACTCCTCTTCCAGGACGGAGGGATTGGCGCGCTCGGCGCCAACACGCTCAACATGGCCGTGCTCGGCGTGGGTGGCGGCGTCCTCGTCTACCGCTGGCTGCTGGCACTCCTCGGCGTGGGACAGCGGCGCCGGGTAGCGGCGGCGGCCGTGGCGGCGTTTCTCTCGACACTGCTCGTCGGCAGCGCGGTCGCGGCGGAGTTGGCCATCTCCGGCACCGTGCCGCTCGTTCCGGCGCTCGTGGTCGTCGGGGGCGGGCACCTACTGATGGGCATCGGCGAAGCGGTGATCACCGGCGCCATCCTCGCCGTGGTGCTCAGGGCCCGGCCGGAGCTGGTAGCGGGCGTCGCCGAGCCGTCGCGCGTCGGGCGGACGCTTGCCCGTGCGACGGCGATCGCGGCGGTCGGGCTCGCCGTCGGTGCCGCCTACCTCGCCTCGAGCCGGCCCGACGCGCTCGAGGCTGCGCTGGACAAGCTCGGGCTCGGGTCGCTCGAGACGTCGTATCTGACCGCTCCCTTCGCCGACTACGCCGCCCCGCTCGGTGGGGCCTGGTTGGCGGCGATTCTCGGAGTCGTCGTCGTGTTCATCGTCGCGTGGATAGCGGGCCGCCTTCTGCTGCGCCGGAGCCCGCGGACGTGAGCTTCCATCACCTCGACCAGTACGCGAGCGTGGCCTCGCCGCTCACGCGCACGGTGCCGGCCGCGCGCGTGCTCGGTGTGGCGGTGCTGGCCGTAGGGGCTGCGACGCTGCCACTCGGCGCATGGCCGCAGCTCGCCGTCCTCGGGATCGTGGTCGTGGGGATCGTCGCGGCCGCGCGGATTCCGCCACGGGCGATGGCCAACCGCCTGGCTGGGCCGTTCGCCTTCTTGCTCCTCGCTTCGGCGGGGCTGCTCTTCCTGGTGCCAGGGGAGCCGCTCTGGCACGTCGGACCGATCCGGATCAGCGAGGCCGGCCTCGAGCGGTTCGGCTTCGTGCTCGGGCGGGCCTCCGTGGCGCTCGCGGCGGCGGTGGTGCTGGTGAGCACCACCAGCTTCCCCGAGCTGCTGCACACCCTCCGGCAGCTGCGCCTCCCGGCCGTCGTGACCGCAGCGCTCGGGCTCGGTTACCGCCTGCTCTATCTCCTGGTTGACGAAATCGAGCGGCTGCAGCGCGCGGCGCGCTCGCGGAACGCCGGTGCCGGAGCCGCTCGACGGCGCAGCCTGATGGTGGGGATTAGCGGTGCGGCGATGGCGCGAGCGTTCGCGCGCGGCGAGCGGACCCACCGGGCGATGCTCGCTCGGGGCTTCACTGGCGACCTCCCCTCGCTCGAGCCGCACGAGTGGGATCGCCACTCCGGGATACTCTTGGCCGGGCTCGCGCTCGTCGTGGCCGCGGTCTCGCTCTCGGCGCGGGTGACACTCTGATGGCGCTCCTCGAGGTCACGGGCCTCGAGTTCCAGTACCCCGGGGGGAGCCCTGCCCTCTCGGGGGTGTCGTTCGCGGTCGAGCGCGGCGAGCGGGTCGCGCTTCTCGGGCCCACCGGCTCGGGGAAGAGCACCGTGCTGCAGCACCTGAACGGACTGCTGGTGCAGGCTGCCGGCAGCGTGAAGGTGGATGGGGTCCTTGTGGGCCCGGACACCGCGCGGGAGGTGCGCCGGAAGGTGGGCCTCGTGTTCCAGGACCCGAACGACCAACTCTTTCTGCCCACGCTGATGGAGGACATCGCGTTCGGCCCGCTCAACGCGGGGACGCCGCCGGCCGAGGCGCGGCAGCTCGCGGAGGGGATCCTCGACGAGCTGGGCCTGCACCACGTCGGAGGGCGCGCGGCGCACCACCTGAGCGGGGGAGAGCGCCGACTGGCGGCGCTCGCAACCGTCCTGGTGTCGCGGCCGGAGTTGCTCGTGCTCGACGAGCCGACCGGCGATCTCGACGCCCGGAGCCGCCAGCGCCTCGTGCGGCTGCTCCGGCGGCGCGAGGAGACCCTGCTGGTCGCCACGCACGATCTGGAGGTGGCGTCCGCCCTCTGCGAGCGGGGGATCGTGCTGTACGGCGGGGCCGTCGCTGCGGACCGGCCCCTGGGCGACCTGCTGGCTGACCTCCCGTTTCTCGAGCGGCACGGGCTCGCCGCGCCGCTCACGGAGTGATCCGCTAGCTCCCCTGCTCGGCCGTTAGCGTGGTCACGTGTACGTTCAGGCGGTGATTGATCCGCAGCCCGAACACGCCATCGGTCGCGACCTTTGCCTTCTCGAGCCGGCCCACCTCGGCGCCGTTCACCATGAATGCCACGTCTGAGGCCCCCACCTTCACGTCGATCACGTTCTTGACCGGGTCCTCGCCCCCGGTGTGGGGGACGATCGCGTCGTTCGCGGTCCACGGGATGAGCGTGGTGGTCTCCTCGCCGGTGCGGTGCTTGACGAGGAACTGGCCGTCCTTGCGCAGCAGGAAGTACGTGTAGGCCTGCCCGTCGCCAGCGAGGTCCTGCCCGCCGAAGAACACGCCGTAGCCTTCCCGGTACTCGCCGGGGAAGAGGTAGATCTCCGAGTGGAGCGTGTACGTGCCCAGCGCAGAATTTTCTGGGTTGTAGAGGATGACGGCCGGCCCCGTGGTGATGTGCCAGCCCGGCGGCATGTCCACGAAGTAGATGGCCGAGTCGGGCGCCGGCTTGTCGAACCGGATGCTCCAGTCGGTGGGGCGCTTCAGGTCGGCGTCCTGTGCCGTGGCGGGTACGGCCGCGGCAGTCAGCGCCGCGAGCAGGAGGATTGCGCGCATAGGGGACCTCGGAGGATTCGAGCTGTCTGAGTGGAGGATATGAGATTAACAAGCTCGGCTTTGGGGCGCTAGTTCCTGCAGCTGCGGGTGCTCAGCGATCACCGGGTAGTGCGCCGGTGAGCGACCACACGTGAAGGATCGGATTGCCGCCATCGGACTCCCCAAGACCGAATACCATGCGATCGTCGAGGAAACCAAGCAGCTTCATGTCAAAGCGCTGTGATGCCAGGACGATTCGATTCACGCGGAAGCGGCAGTCCGGCCTCGTTCTCACGAGGCTTGAACCATTCGACCTCTTGAACGAACTCGTCACGTTGATTACCGAGCGTGTCAAGCAACTGAATCTCACGTCTGTTGCCATGAGCGGCCGAGAATGTCCCAGCCGCGGTCTCTGGTGTCAGATCGTGCGAACCCGCCCAGGCGCGCCACGCATTCGACGGCTGCCGGGGCCATGCCACGAGGGCGCGGGCGGTGGAGGATCGGGAGTGGACTGGCGAACGCCGAGCTATCGGATCTGAGCCGGGAAATGGCCGGCCCCGAGGTTAGATTGACGGGCATGTTGCGGCAGTTCGGGGATGGCGCGTGGGGCGCCGTAAGACCCCGCTGGCTACCGGGTGGAAGGAGTAAACGAGGATGAGTGGCAACGTTCAGGTTCCGATTCCCGACAACGAGCCGGTACGCGACTACGCGCCCGGCACGCCCGAGCGCGAGAGCCTGAAGGCGACGCTCGCGCGCATGGCGGGCACCGAGATCGAGATCCCGCTGATCATCGGGGGTGAGGAGGTCCGCACCGGCAAGACGCGCAAGGCGGTCATGCCGCACGACCACGGCCACGTGCTCGCTACGTGGCACGGGGGCGGCAAGGCGGAGGCCGAGCGCGCGATCGCCGCGGCGCGCGAGGCGTGGAAGGAGTGGTCTGCGTGGCCCTGGGAGGAGCGGGCCGGGGTGCTGCTGCGCGCCGCCGAGTTGCTCGCCGGCCCATACCGCGACACGGTGAACGCCGCCACGATGCTCGGCCAGAGCAAGACGGCCCACCAGGCGGAGATCGACAGCGCCTGCGAGCTCGTGGACTTCTTCCGCTTCAACGTCTACTTCGCCGAGCAGCTGTACAGCGACCAGCCGATCTCCGCGCCGGGAATGTGGAACCGCCTGGAGTACCGGCCGCTCGAGGGCTTCATCTATGCCATCACGCCATTCAACTTCACCTCCATCGCCGGAAACCTGCCCACCTCCCCGGCGCTGATGGGGAACGTCGGGCTGTGGAAGCCGTCGCGCACCTCGCTCTTCAGCGCGTACTACCTGATGCGGATGTTCGAGGAGGCGGGCTTCCCGCCGGGCGTGATCAACTTCGTGCCGGGCGACCCGGTCGGGATCACCGACGCGGTGCTCTCGAGCCCCGACTTCGCCGGGATCCACTACACTGGCTCGACCGCCGTCTTCCAGGGGTTCTACCGTACCATCGGCGAGCGGATCGCGAGCTACAAGACCTACCCGCGGATCGTGGGCGAGACGGGCGGGAAGGACTTCATCGTGGCGCACGGGAGTGCGGATCCCGACGTGCTCGTCGCGGCCATCGTGCGCGGGGCCTACGAGTACCAGGGCCAGAAGTGCAGCGCGGCGTCGCGGCTCTACGTGCCGCGGAGCCTGTGGAAGACGATCAAGAAGGACCTGCTCGCGCAGATCGCCGACATCGCCATGGGCGACGTCGCCGATTTCCGCAATTTCATGGGCGCGGTGATCGACGAGAACGCGTTCAACGACATCACCAAGTACATCGAGAACGCGCGGAAGTCCGACGACGCCGAGATCCTCGTCGGTGGTGAGGCCGACAAGTCGAAGGGCTACTTCATCCGGCCCACGCTCATCGAGGCGAAGAAGCCGGACTACGTCACGATGTGCGAGGAGATCTTCGGCCCGGTGCTAACGGTCCACGTGTACGCGGACAACAAGTGGGAGGAGACGCTGCGCGTGGTGGACCAGACTTCGCCGTACGGCCTGACCGGTGCGGTATTCGCCACGGACCGCAAGGCGGTCATGGAGGCCATGACCGCCCTGCGGCATTCCGCGGGGAACTTCTACATCAACGACAAGCCGACCGGCGCGGTCGTGGGACAGCAGCCGTTCGGCGGGGCGCGCGCGAGCGGCACGAACGACAAGGCGGGCTCCATGCTCAACCTCGTGCGCTGGATCTCCGCGCGCTCGATCAAGGAGAACCTGATCCCGCACAGAGACTACCGGTATCCGTACATGGACGCCGAGTAGCGGCGTGCGGTGACGGAGGAGCCGGTGTGATCTCGGTCATTGATCGCACTGGCTCCTCTCGTGTTATTGGAAGGACGCCCTTCAACCCGGGACGGAACCGTGCGCAACACCCTCGTCTGTCTGGTGACTGCCGCCGTCGCGCTCACCCTCGGAGCGTGCGAGCCCGCGAGCCTCACCGATGCCCGGAACCAGCTGGGCCGGTCCCCGGCCGACACGACGCGCTATCTCCTGCCGCTTACGCGGGACACGTTCGACGTGACGGACCTCGAGTTGGTGGGCGACACGATCATCGGTGACCTCGTTGCGGTGCGCGTCGCCTCCGAGACCGCGCGGTTCCCGGTGCTCGGTGACATCCAGATCGATACGGTCGCGGTGTCGGCACTCTCGATCAGCTTCCCACCGGGGGTATTCCAGGTCCCCGCGGGCACCGGGCTCGACACCACTGCCTCCTACCCTGCGCTGGCCGACGAGCCCCGCCTGCAGGGCATCGACAGCCTGCGCGCCCGGAGCGGAACGCTGCATCTGACCACCGGCAACCGCCTCGTCGAGGCCGTCGACTACACCGTTACGCTGGCGGGCTTCCGCTCCGCCACGGGCGCCACGCTGACGGGATCCGGTACCCTCCCGGCCGCGCCCGGCGACGGCTCGTACACCACCGACGTGCTGACCTTCGATCTCGCCGGCGTGACCATCGTGCCGGGCGCCACGTCCTTCACCGTGACCGTCTCCATGGTGGTGTCGGGTTCACCGCTCAACGCCGCGAACGCGGCCAACGCGATCGTGCAGGGAGGGACCGCGGACCTCGTGGTCGAGTGGCTACGCGGCCTGCTCGACCCGCAGGCGACGCCCGAGCTCACACGGGCGGTCGAGGGCCACGTCGAGATCCCGGTCGGTGCGGTCGACGCGCTCGGGAAGTTCAAGGACGTGATCCGCGACGTCACGATCGAATCCGCCTTCGGGCGGCTGCGGTTCCAGAACGGGTCCGGCGCCCCGGTCGACCTGAGCGGATTCACCCTCGGTGTCGTGCAGCTCACGCCAACTGGAAGCGTGCCGCGCGATCCGGTCACCGGAGAGCCGGTCTACGAGACTGACGATCTCGGCAGCCCGATCCTGGTGCCGGTGCCCGGCGGAGGGCAGTCGCTGGTGGTTGGCCGGAACGCACAGGCGTCCGTCGACGTCGAGATGCCGGCACTGGTGGACCGGATGGTCCATCTGCTGCTGGACGGCCACCGCGCGGCGATCGTCGGGGCGGGCACGGCCACGGCGGGTGACGGCCAGCAGAGCTATCTGCGGTACACCGACTCCGTGGCGGTCGCGGTGGATGCGTTCGTCGGTCTCGACGTGACGCTGCCTCCCGAGGGGGTGGACTACCCGCCCCAGAACGAGATCAACGATGGTCTCGACCTCGGGCCCGACGACATCGCGGACGTACTGGACAACCTCCTCGTGGGAGCCTACGCCACGGCGGAGGTGATCAACGACACCCCGTACGAGTTGGAGGTCGTGATCGCCTATGTGGCCGGCGATGCTGGTGCCGCTGACGTGTCCATGCTCCCGGGCGCGGTGGTGCTGGCACCGGTACACGTGGCGGCGCCGCAGCTGACCTCGGACGGCCGGGTGATCGCCCCGGTCGTGGACACGGTAGAGGTGGCCGTGGCGCCAGCTGACGTCGAGCCGCTGCTCACGACGACGTACACCACCACGGTGAAGCCGAGATTCTTCGCAGGAGGCGGAGGGAACGGCCGGGCCGCCTTCGGCCCCGAAAGCCGGGCGGTGGTCCGGGCGACCGTCGTCGTCGACATCAAGAAGGGAGGTGCCCAGTGAGACGCACCGCCCTGGTCGCGATTCTCGGTGCGACGCTCGCGGGATCGGCCGTGGCGCAGGCCGTCCCCGACGCCTCACCCGCCACGCGGGTCCCGGCGGCGTTCCGCCGCGCGCCGCAGCTCCGCATCGATCCGTTCCGGCACGTGTTGGTGCCGCACTGGGGCTTCGTTCTCGAAGGCGGCGGGATTGCGGCGAACAATGCGCTCAACCTGTCGGACATCGGTGCCCTGATCCTGCTCAACGACAGCAGCGCGATGCTCACCAGCGACCTGCTGAACACCGTCAACCTGGTGCCCGCTGGGAATCCCGCCACCGGGGACGGTCAGGGTGAAGGCGGACTCTACGTCGGAGGGCCGTTTGGGGAGCACGTGAGTGCGGGCATCACCCTGCAGGGACGCGCGTACGGCTCGTACCTCGTCGATCGCGATGCCGTCGCCATGCTGCGGGACGGGAACAGCGTGCAGCAGAGCTTCGATGTCGGCAGCACGACGGGGCAGGGGCTCGGCACGGCCGAGCTGGGCGCGCACATCCTCGTGCGGCTCGAGCCCATCGGCTCCCAGGACGGCGCGCGGTTCAGCCTGGGATTCGGCGGGCGCTATGTCCGGCCGGTGGCGTACGCCCGTGAAGTGACGACGCTGCAGGACAACGCGCCCATCCTCATCAGCGGCGACTCGGTCGCCGCTGCGGTCAGCTTGGATGCCGAGTACACCCCGGATATGACCACGAACGGCGGCTCGGGGTTTGCGGCGGACCTGCTGGTTCGGGTCGAGTGGCCGACGTCCGGTCTCTACCTCGAGGCCCTCGCGGCCAATCTGGGCAAGGTGACCGTGAACGACGTCGAGCGCCGCACGCTCGCCTTCTCGGTGGCATCCACGGATCTGAGTGAGATCTCCGACTCCCTCGACGCGGCCGACTTCGTGGTGCAGGACACCGTGCCGGTGGACGTGAGCCTGCCGCGGATCCTGCGCCTGTCGGCGGGTGCGTTCGCCAACCGCTATCTACAGCTCGACGTCAGCGCGTCACTGCCGATGGGTGGGGCGTTCGACATTCCCGTTGCGGTGGACATCTGGTCGACCTGGCGGTTCACGCCGATCCTGCCGCTCCGGCTTGGCCTGGTGCTGGGAGGCACGGGCGGGATTGGGTACACGGCCGGGTTCGGGGTGGAGACTCGACGGTTCTACTTTGGAGCTCTCGGCGGATCGTTCGGGGGGCTGTTCGAGAACGCCAAGGGGGTGGCTGGGCGGTTTGAGCTGGGCGTGTTCTTCTGATCTGGGTGCCCTCAGCGTGGCCGTCAGCCCGAGGAACGGGGCCGGGTTTGGTTATAATTGCCGGATGAACACAATCGCCTTTCCTCCCAGCCACCGGCGCCTTCGCGCCGGCCCCCTGGCAGCCACCTCCCTGCTGGCCGTGCTGGCCTGCTCGGTCGGCAGCCAGGAGAAACAGGTAGCAGCGAGCCCCGCCGTCGCGCGGGAGCCCGCACCCGGTGAGCAGTTCTTCTCGGGCCTCACGCAGCTGACGTTCGGGGGCCAGAACGCCGAGGCGTACTGGTCACCCGACGGGAGCCAGTTGGTCTTCCAGCGCACCACGAGCGATTCCACCTGCGATCAGGAATACGTGATCAACGCCGATGGGTCCGGGCTCCACAGGGTGTCGAACGGGCTCGGTCGCACGACGTGCGGCTACTTCTACGAGGGCGGGTCCCGAATCCTGTACTCCAGCACCTTCGGGGCGGACGCGAAGTGCCCGCCGACGCCGGACATGAGCCGCGGATACGTCTGGGCGCTGTACGACTACGATGTCTACACTTCGAAGCCGGACGGGTCGGATCTCCAGAAGATCTTCGGCACGCCAGGCTACGACGCCGAGGCGACCCTCTCCCCGGACGGCAAGCGGATCGTGTTCACGTCCACGCGTGACGGCGATCTCGACGTCTACACGATGAACGTCGACGGCAGCGATGTACGGCGGCTCACGACCGCGCCGGGGTACGACGGCGGGCCGTTTTTCTCCCACGACGGCAGCAAGATCGTGTACCGGGCGTGGCACCCGGACACCCCGGAAGCGGTGGCCGACTACCGGGCGCTCCTCGCCAAGAACCTGGTCCGTCCCAGCCGCATGGAGATCTTCGTGATGGATGCCGATGGAAGCAATCAGCGGCAGATCACGGATCTCGGGGGCGCCAATTTTGCCCCGTACTTCACCCCGGACGACCGGCAGATCATCTTCGCCTCGAATCACGAGAACCCGCAGAGCCGGAACTTCGATCTGTATCTGGTCAATCTCGATGGGACCGGGCTCACGAAGGTCACGACGGACGGCGACTTCGACGGATTCCCCATGTTTTCGCCGGACGGGACGAAACTGGTATTCGCGTCCAACCGGTACGGGAGCGTGCCGGGCGAGACGAACATCTTCATTGCCGATTGGGTACAAAGTCGGTAGCGCCGGTTCCACGGCGAAGCGAAAGGCACGGCGGTGGCTGAGAAGACAGGAACGCAGAGGAACGGCGAGGGCACGAAGTCCCGGACGTACAAGAAGTCGGCGTCCGAGAGCGCGAAGGAGTGGATCAAGTCGATCGCGATCGCGCTCGTGATCTGGTTCTTCGTCCGATCGCTGCTGGTGGAGGCGTTCCGGATCCCCTCGGGAAGCATGGAGAATACGCTGCAGATCGGGGATTTCCTCTTCGTGAACAAGGCGCTCTACGGAGCCGAAATCCCAGTGGTTGGCGCCAAACTCCCCGCCTTTCGGGAGCCGCACCGGCTGGACATCGTGATCTTCGATTCACCGGAAGAAGCCGGGGTCAATGTGGTGAAGCGGGTGATCGGCGTCCCGGGGGACACACTCGCCATGGTGGGAGGGGATCTGTACCGCGATGGCCGGTTGGTCGACGAGCCGTATATCGTCCACTCGGGAACGTCCTACGATCCGGAGGACCCGCGGATGCGTGAATGGCAGGTCCGCTACCTCGTAGACCGGGATCCGCGATCGTACCGGCCATCGCTGAGGAACTGGGGGCCGATCGTCGTACCGGCGGACTCGTTCTTCGTGATGGGTGACAACCGCGACAACTCGTACGACAGCCGCTATTGGGGATTCCTGGGGCGCGACCGCGTGTCGGGACGCCCGCTCTTCATTTACTACAGCTTCGACAAGAACAGCGTGATGCCACTCCCGTTCTTTACCGGGGTGCGCTGGAGGCGCATCTTCTCGACACCGCGGTAAGACGTTCGCGACACCAGGCGCCGCAACTTACGTGGCCCGGGCCAGCACCGCGGGCCACGTGGTGTTTCTGGGAACGCGGAGTGCACGAAGCCGTGTCACTGGATCGCACAAGTACAAAAATGTACATTTGATAAAAGCTGACAATGCAAAATTACCTTTTGTCATAGAACTGAAAGAAGAAATGCTGGATCGCATCGACCTGCAAATCATCGCTCTGCTTCAGGACGACGCGAGAATCGGCTACCAGGAGCTTGGTGAGGCGGTCGGGCTCAGCGCTCCGGCAGCGTATCAGCGGGTGCGGAAGCTCGAGGAGTCCGAGGTGCTCACGGGCTATCACGCCGCCGTCCAGCCGTCTGCGCTGGGATGGCCGCTCCTGGCGTTTCTGCGGGTGCAGCCCGGTCCCACAACGGACCGCCGTCGTCTCGAAGACGGGTGGGCGGCGAGCCCGGAGGTGCTGGAGTGCCATCTTCTCACGGGCGCCGCCGAGTATCTCGTCAAACTCCGGCTTCGGCAGTTGGCGGACGTGCAGGCCTACGTCGTATCGCTACGGCGCGGTGGGTGTGGTGTCGCCGTCGAGATTGCGCTAGTGACGCCCCTGGAACGCCGGGCCATTCCGGTGGGGTGACCGGGGCCCCCGCCGTCAGCCCCCGAGTAACTGACGGCCCGGCCAGCTAAATTGCGTAGAGGCACCCGTTCCGCGGCTGCGTGGGGTGCTGATGCGATACCGGTTGCAGGGAACCACGCGTGGGGCGCGCCGGTCCCTCCAGCGGTCTACGGGCTGGCCACCAACTCCTTTTCCGATGGCTGGGTGACGTCCCGGGGGACGTACACTGCCTGCCGGCCGCACTTCGCACACCTCAGAGTAACTTGGCGGTACGTCTGCGACCGACTTCTCGGGAGCCGCCGCTTCGGAGTCCGCTCGATGCTGCCATTCCCGCAGGATGGGCAGATCAGACGTTCTCGGTCACGGTCGGCGAGGATGAGCTGAAGGGCTTCGTTCGCCCGATATTCTTTTATGCCTCTGCGTCCCACGTGCTCCACTCCCGCGTTCCTGCCACGCAGTGAATGTATCCTCGATCGGGCTCGGGTGCCACATGGCTGCCCGCCACCCTTGACGGCCGGGGATTTGAGCGGCACACTCTCCCTACCAGCCTTTCGAGGAGTGCCTCATGCCTCCGACCGATGATCCGGACCACGGTTACGTCAGCGTGGCCGAGATCGAGATAGATGCGGTCCAGCCAGGGCGGACGGGGTTCGTGCTCACCGGTCGTGGCGGTGACCGGGCCGATTACCGGATCGAGATGGAACTGGAAATGCCGGTCGACCACCGGACCAAGGCCGTATTGGCCGAGATCTTGGCACAATCCGACTGGCGGATTCAGCGCCGGGCCTCCGAGCCCTTTCGATCCCGGCGACCCGCCACCAAGCGAGAGCCAGTGATCTAGCTGGTTTGCGAGGTCGCCACAATGGCGTTAATGGTTGTGAAATAACAAGTTAAGTGTTTTTGTCACTCTAAAGGGCCGGCTTGACGCCGGCCCTTTGTGTGGCTAGCTTGGCGGCCGACCACACGCTCTCCAAGGAGCGCCCGATGGCGCGCGAGCTCGGCGGATCCCAAATTTCAGCTCTCCTCGAATCTGTCCCGGGGATCGCCAACGTCCTGCGGAGTCCGGTCGCGGATGCTCTCATGGGGATGATCCGCGCCGGCGCTGGAGTTGGCGAGTTCAACCTCGAACAGGCCAAGGAACTCGTGCAGTACGCCGTCAGGCGCGGCCTGATCCAGTCCCGCGAGGGAGACGAAGTGCTCGCCGAGGCGGAAGCGGCTGGAGCCCGGCGGCGCTCTGAGCAGCGAGCTGCCAAGCGGGAGGAAAAGAGGGCAGCAGCAGCGGGCAAGCGAAGCGCCGCGGCGCCTACCGCGAAGGCTCCGAAGAAGCCATCGGGGCGAGCGGCAAAGCCTGCCAAGGCTGCGCAGAAGGCCGCGAAACCGGCCAAGAAGTCCACGACGAAGCCAGCCGGCCGGCCGGCCAAGAAGGCGGCGAAGCGGCGCTAGCGGTAGACGTGCCGCAGTACGACCATCCCGCTCTCGGGCGGCATCTCCTCGAACAACAGTGCGCCCCCAGGCGGATCGTACTGCGCCGTCCAGACTGTCGAGTCTGGCAGCCACGTGAACTCGATCGAGCGCGAGGTGCGGTCCCACTCGCCACTGGTCCAGCCGCTACCGGGGAGCCGACGCCAGCGCGCCACGCCGCCCCGTCCCAGCCACAGCTCGATCCGCCGGCCCGACGCGATCTCCGCGCCACGCCACGTGCCGAACATCGGTCGCGCGAGCGGGTCCTGTTCGGCCATGGTGAGCACCGTGCCGTCGTCGGTCTCGAGGAGGAGACGGTCGAGCATGAACCAGTACTTGACGGTGAACGACGTATCGCCGAACACCGAGAGCCTCCGATCCTCGACGCTGTAGCCGTCCACATAATCATCGTTCACGATGACCATCGAGTCGCCGTAGAAGTCCAGCACTAGGGGGCGGTTCTCGTGCGTCCCCACCCATCGCCTGAAGAGGGGGTTGTCGGACTGCGCGGCCGCCGCGAGAACGAGCGTGGCTCCGGCGAGCAGCGCGATGGTGAGCGGTATCGATCGACGCATGGTTTCCAGCTTGATGTTTCGTTCTCAGTCTACTGCGGCGCCGCCCCGGAGTACAGGACTCCCGCTGGCTATCGACCGAAGGACCGGTGCGGTTATCTTGCTAGACTGATGACAACGGCCACGACGTCCCGCTCGACCCATACCTGGGGTGACCGAGCTAGCGCGCTTGCGTATTTCTTCCAGCGAGCCGGCGAGGCGCCGCGGCTCATCGCCTACGACGAGGAACTCGGCTGTCCGTTGCACAGCGCGCTGTCCTCGCTCGAGTGGACGCTTGCCGTCGGGATCTTGAACGACTCCGACCTGATCCATGCGGCCCGGCTCGGCGGCGAGTACGCCGCCGCGGTGGTGGAGCGACGTCGGGACGATCTGCGTCGCTTCGTGTACATGGGACCGCGAATGGACGCCCCGCCGGCGGACCCCTACGAGGGGTCGCTGCTGTACGACGAGCCAGGTGTGCGGGCGTTCGAGTTCGTCCAACGGGCGCACGCCGTTGCGCACTTCCTGCGGGCGACGCAGGGAGCAGGTGGCGTGTTGTCCATGCTCTCGCGCCGCGCGCCCGAGTTGCTCCACGTGCGACGCTGGCTCGCGGCCATCTTCGAGGATCCCCCGCCGAACGTCTCGAACTTGCTCCTCGCGGGCTGGTTCGCCACGACTGGAGGAGGCGTGCTCTTCACGCCCGGCACCCCGGGTGAGCCGTACGTGTATCAGGAGGTCGGAACCGGATCGTGAGAATCTCGAGCTTGACTGTCAGCGTGCTCGCCCTGGTCCTCGTAGCCACTTCCGCCGCGGGCCAATCCGGCGCCAGTGTGTTTGCGTCGGCCTCCCAAGACTCCGCTGCGTACGAAACCGTGCTCCTCACCCTGCGTGACTCGGTCGCGCAGGTGCGAGCCGAGATGTCCCGCTTCCGTCGGGACCTGCAATTGGCGGGTGCCCAGACCGTGGTCGGACGAGCGCGGAGCCTCGGGGCGTCATGCACGGGCCTGCGGCGCGCACTGACGGCTGCTGCGCCCACGCTGCGTGCGCCGGCATCTGCGAGCCCGGGACTGCGCAGCGTGAGTCGGGACCTCCTCGCACAGATCCAGGCGACTGGACGGGTGCTGCAGCAGGAATGTGAGCGTGGGCTTGCTCCCGAAGGCCCGGGAGCGCACGCCGACTCGCTCAAGGCGTGGGGGCCACACCGAACGGGCAAGCTCGAGCAGGATCTCAACGAACTCGACGGCGCGATTGCGGCCTTTGCCCGAGTGGCGAACATCGAGCTGAAACCCCGCCTGCCGTAGCAGCCCCTTCGCGAGATCCTGAGTGGGTGTTGGCGGCAGCCGAAGCGCTGTCGCCGATCTTCGTGGTTTCATCGGGTGTCCTTATGCCACATTCCCTATGTTGAGCGGGTGTGGCTTTCGGTTTTTCACAGTTCCACATCCAAGTGGAAATGGCCCATTCTGGTCAGCGATAGTGCGCTGCCTTCTTCAACATCGAAGGCACAAGCAAAGGTGTAAGCCGAAGAAAATTCGGCGCTTGCACGAACTTCCGGCACTCGTAACTTGTAACCAGTCACGCAGGGGAAGGGTTGGGACCCCATAAGTCTCGGCTACGCCTTGAGTGACCGTCCACGGATGGGAATTCCGGGGAGGGCGCCGACGCAATCAAGGGCTCGGGCGCTTGACGATCCGGGTGATCACCCTACCTGGACAGACGAGGCCAGTCGCGTTGCCTCGTCCGCACCGACGTGGCGCCTCGGTGTGCAGTGCGTGAGGCCGGTCCGCGACCCGGTCGACTCGCAGCGCCCGCACTGGCGAACCATGCGGCCAGGCCAGGCTGTGTGGGGATGGAAGCCGGAGCTCCCGATCGCCCTACCGCGGGCGAACCAGTCCATGCGGTGGCGAGGGGAAGAAGAACAGCGGGAGTGAATCTCCTGACTCCGGGTAGCCAGCGCGCGAGGCGGCCTGTCACCTTCGGGTGCACAGGCCGCCTCTCTTTTTTCCCCTCGTTGCCTGCGGCGGCTCCATCGGGCATTCTACGGGATGCTCTCGCCGCCGACCCCGGAATTCCTCGCGCTGCAGGAAGCCGTTGCGGGACACTACTCGCTCGACTGTGAGATCGGGCGGGGAGGGATGGGGATCGTCTTTCTCGCACGCGACGTGGCACTCGACCGGCCCGTCGCGATCAAGCTGTTTCCCCCGGAGTTCGCGCGCCAGCCGGATCTGCGCGCGCGCTTTCTGAACGAGGCGCGCACCGCCGCCCGGCTGTCGCACCCGAACATCGTGCCCATCCATGCCGTCGAGGAGCACGGCGACCTCGTCTTCTTCGTGATGGCGTACGTCGACGGCCAGACACTGACCCAGCGCATCCGCGAGCGAGGCCCGCTGCCAGCGCGGGAGGCGACCCGGATACTGAGGGAAGTGGCGTGGGCACTGGTGCACGCGCACGCGCAGGGGGTCGTGCACCGGGACATCAAGCCCGACAACATCCTGATCGAGAATGGCACGGGACGCGCCCTGGTGACCGACTTTGGCATCGCCACCGCCGGACCGGTCTCGGACGAAGGCGAGCACCTGCTCGGCACGCCGGAGTACATGAGCCCGGAGCAGATCCGCGGGGCATCGGTCGACGCGCGCAGCGATCTCTACTCGCTCGGCATCGTCGCGTTCCTCACGCTCTCCGGCCGGTATCCCTATCCGCCCGGCACGGCGAGCGAGGCCATGGCGCACCACCTGAGCACGGCACCGCCGCGCCTCTCCACCCTGGCACCGGGTGTTCCGGCGAAGCTGGGGGACCTCATCGACCGCTGCCTGCGGAAGGACCCGGAGCAGCGTGCGGAGTCGGCGACGGACCTTGCCGACCGGCTCGGTGCGGCGCTCGAAGACCGACACCAGGTGCCGGTACCGGTGCGGCACTTCGTGGAGGAGTTGAAGCGGCGATCCGTTCGCAATCCGGCGGTATACGCCGTGATCGCGCTGCTGTTCGCACCCTCGGTTGTCCTCAGCCTAATGAACAGCCTGCCGCTGGGGATGGCGCGGATCGTGGTCGTCCTGATCATCATGGGTGCCGTGTCGGCGATGCCTCTAACCGGGGTGCTCGCGCGGGTTCGGCGGTTGCTCAGGGCGGGGTACGGCCGAGACGATATCCTGCAGGCGCTGCGTCAGGACCTCGAGCACCAGCACGAGGAGTTGGCGTTCCTCTACGGCGAGCGGTACCGCGAGGATGCACGCCGCCTACGACGCATCGGCTACGGTGCATTGGGCGCCGCCTTGGCCGGTGCACTGGGCATTGCGTCCATGGTGATCCCCGACGTGCTGCCCGCGTACGCCGGTGTCGCGGTGCTCGCTGCCGGCGGTGCGGTAGCAGGGGTGCGTGCCGATCGTCGTTCCGACAAGAAGGCCCGAGACCGCGTGAAGTTCTGGAAGGGGCGCGTCGGTGCCTGGCTGTTCCGGGTGGCCGGGATACGGCTGAAGCGGGTCGCGCTTCCCTCCACGGCGCTGACTGCTCGCCCCACGGAGCTGGCGGTCGGTGCGGCCGTCGTGAGTCTGTACGAGTCGCTCCCCGCTGACGCGCAGCGCGCACTGCCGGACCTGCGGCGCACGGTCGAGGGCCTCGAGGAGGACGCCCAGCGGATGCGCGGGCTCCTCGACGAGTGCGACGCGGCGCTGGAGGGCCTTGAGGGGCGCTCCCCCACCGTGGGTGATACTGCGGAGCGCGTCGCGCAGGTGCGGGCGCTGCGCGACCAGGCCGCGCAGCGGATGCAGCAGGCAGTGGCCGCCCTTGAGACGCTCCGCGTGGACTTGCTGCGGCTCACGGCCGGAACCGTCGCGCTCGATGCCGTGACGACGCGCCTCGGCACCGCGCGCGAGGTGGCAGCCGACCTCGAGCGCCTGCTGGATGCGCGCGAGGAGGTGGACAGGCTGCTCGAGCCGTAGCTCGCTCCGCCGCGGGCCATTGCGCCAGCCAGCCGACCGCCGCAGTATCGTAGTTCGTACCACCCAGAAGGAACTCGATGGCACTCGAAGTCCGCCTGAGCCGCGAGATGCGGCTCATCGATATCACGATGATCGGCGTCGGCGCCATGATCGGCGCGGGCATCTTCGTGTTGACCGGCATCGCCGCCGGGGTGGCCGGCCCGGCCCTGCTCATCGTGTTCCTGCTCAATGGAGTGGTCGCGTTGCTGACGGCAATGGCGTACGCCGAGCTGGGCAGCTCATTCCACGACGCTGGTGGCGGCTACCTCTGGGTCAAGACGGCGCTGCCCGACCCGAACGGCTTCCTCAGCGGCTGGATGTCGTGGTTCGCACACGCGGTGGCGTGCTCGCTGTACGCCCTGGGCTTCGGGGCGTACTTCCACCTGGTGCTCACGGCGGCCGGTGCGCCGGAGATCCAGTTCGGGTTCCTCACGCTCGAGAAGTGGCTCGCGGTGGTGGTGTGCGTGCTGTTTGCGTACATCAATTTCCGCGGCGCGTCGGAGACGGGGAAGGCGGGGAACGTCGTCACCGTGGGCAAGGTGATCATCATCCTGGCCTTCGTGGGGATGGGCATCTGGGTCATGCTGACGCGGCGCCCGGACTGGCACTCGGCGTTCCAGCCGATGCTCAGCGAAGGCTGGGGCGGCGTCTTTGCGGCGATGGGGCTCACCTTCATCGCCTTCGAGGGCTACGAGATCATCGC
>Ga0055464_10000026_pt1 | contig 17348 bp, 14 predicted proteins | sample Joice_ThreeSqC_D_FD_57690 | JGI IMG/M metagenome (GOLD analysis project Ga0055464, IMG submission 57690) | Wetland microbial communities from San Francisco Bay, California, USA, that impact long-term carbon sequestration - Joice_ThreeSqC_D2 | ecosystem: Environmental > Aquatic > Marine >...
GGGCCTCCCCGCCGAGTTCTACACCGGTTCCGGGAAGATCGAGCTGTACTCACAGCGCCTGGCGGCCCACGGCTTCGACCCGATGCCCACCTGGCACGACGACGATGTCGAGGATCCACCGCCGGGGTACTACCGCCTGCTGACCGGCCGGGCCCCCGTCCACACGTTCGGGCGCACGACGAACAATCGGCTGCTCTCCGAAGTCTTTGACGAGAACGCCGTCTGGGTGAACGCCGCGGTCGCAGCCAAGTGGGGCCTGACCGACGGCGAGCGCGTCCACCTCGAAAACCAGGACGGCGTGCGCTCGACGTTCACCGCCCCGGTGAAGGTGACGGAGCGGATCCACCCTGAAGCCGTCTACATGGTGCACGGATACGGGCGCAAGCCGAAGGGACTGCGGTTCGCGCACGGCCGCGGGATCGACGACAACGAACTCATCACGCGCTACAAGGTCGATCCGATCATGGGCGGCACCGGCATGAACGTGAACTTCGTGACCTTCGTCCGCGCCGGGGTTGCCGAGCCTGCCGAGGCCGACACGGTGACGGCGGGCACGGAGGCCAAGACATGAAGCGGAACGGCGAGCGGTACGGGATGGCCGTCGACACGAGCACGTGCGTCGGCTGCAGCGCCTGCGTCATCGCCTGCAAGACCGAGAACGCGGTCGCCGCCGGGTACAGCCGTGACTGGATCGCGACCAGCACCACGGGCACGTTCCCGCATCTGGCGATGACGATCCGGTCCGAGCGCTGCAATCACTGCGAGGACGCCCCCTGTGTGAGCGCGTGCCCGACGGGAGCCTCGTACTACGGACCGGGCGGGACGGTGCTCGTGAACCAGCGGAAGTGCTCCGGTTGCAAGGCGTGTGTCGCGGCGTGCCCGTACGGCGCGCGGTTCATCGACCCCGCGGTGGGCTCCATCGACAAGTGCACGTTCTGCGTGCACCGCACCGAGGCCGGGATCTCCACCACCGCGTGCCAGGAGGTCTGTCCCACCGGCAGCATCTACTTCGGCGACCTCGACGATCCTTCGAGCGAGGTGTCCCGGCAGCTGGCGACCCGCGAGCACTACACGCTGCTCCCCGACGCCGGAACGCGCCCGAAGCACTTCTACCTCGCGTGAGCGGACGATGACGCAAGAGATCACGACGACCCGTTCCAACGCGCTCATCGATCCGGTGCTGCACGTCTGGCACGCCGAGGTGGCGGTGTACCTGTTCCTCGGGGGCATGGTGGCCGGGCTGATGGTGATCACCGGCCTCTGGGTGCTGCGCCCGGCGGAGGCCTCGCGATCCCGCGCGCTCGGGCTGGTCCCGTGGGCGGCTCCCCTGCTCCTGTCGATCGGGATGTTCGTCCTCTGGCTCGACCTGGAGCATCCGTTCAACGCCTTCCGGTTCTACCTGGCGTTTCGCCCCACGTCGCCCATGTCCTGGGGCGCATGGATCCTGCTCGCGATCTACCCGGCGTCGGTGCTCCTCGCCTGGACGACGACCCCGGCGGACGTGCGTGGTGCCGTCGCGCGCCGCTTCCCGCTCGGGCGGTACGTCGAGCGAATCGGAGGCTGGGCGCTGCAACGGGCGCGGACGGTTGCGATCGCGAACGTCGTGCTGGGCGCCGCGCTCGGCATCTACACGGGTGTGCTGCTGGGGACCCTCCAGGCGCGCCCGCTCTGGAACTCGGCCGTGCTGGGGCCGCTGTTTCTCGTCTCGGGCCTGTCCACGGGTGCCGCCTTCATGCTGCTCTACCGGCTGGACGCGAGGGAGCGGATCGTGCTGGGTCGGGCCGACATGGGGCTCATCCTGGTCGAGCTGGCACTCGTCGCCATCTGGCTGATCGGGCTCGGCACGGGCGGAAGCGCCGCTCGTGCGGCGGCCGGGGTGCTCCTTGGGGGCCCGTACACGGCTGCGTTCTGGGCGCTCGTGGTGGTGCTGGGACTGCTCGTCCCGTTCACGGGCGAGTGGCTCGAGCGCCGGCACGGTGCCGTGCCGGGGCGATTCGCGGCCGTTCTCGTTTTGATCGGCGGCCTCGCCCTCCGATGGATCATCGTCTACGCGGGCCAATATGCGGGGTGGGTCAGCGACCTCGCGCTGCGATAGGAGCACAGGTGCCATGAACGCGAAACCGTACTGGAACCCCTACGTCGCGGGTGTCCTGCTGGGCCTGACGCTGCTCGCCACCTTTCTCGTCGCCGGCCAGGGACTCGGCGCGAGCGCCCTCCCCAAGCGCACCGTCGCGTTCGTCGCGCACGAGGTGGCCCCGACCTGGACCGAGGACAATCCGACGCTCGGGCGCTACGTCGAGAACGGCGCGAACCCGTTCAAGGACTGGCTGCTGATCGAGGTCATCGGCGTGGTGCTCGGTGGCTTCATTGGCGCCATGACGGCCGGACGGTTCTCGGCGACGGTCGAGAAGGGCCCCCGGATCTCGGTCCGCACACGCCTCCTGTTCGCGCTGGGCGGGGGCGTGGTCATGGGGTTCGCCGCAGGGCTCGCCCGAGGCTGCACCTCGGGACAGGCGCTGAGCGGCGGTGCCACCCTCGCCACCGGGAGCTGGGTGTTCATGCTGATGGTCTTCGCCGGCGGCTACGCGCTGGCCTACCTGGTGCGGAGGCAGTGGATATGAGCGCGATCTTCCCGCTGACGTTCGCGTCCGAACAGCTGTACCTGCTGACCGCCGTCGGACTCGGCTTCCTGTTCGGCTTTGCCCTCGAGCGGGCCGGGTTCGGCAACGCGCGCAAGCTCGCCGCCCAGTTCTACCTCTACGACATGACCGTGTTCAAGGTCATGTTCACGGCGATTCTCGTGGCGATGGTCGGACTGTACACACTGGCGGGACTGGGCCTGGTCGACCTGTCGGTCCTGTGGATCAATCCCACGTTCATGTGGGCGCAGGCGATCGGCGGCTTCCTCCTCGGGGCCGGGTTCATCATGAGCGGCCTGTGCCCCGGCACTTCCGTGGTCTCGGCGGCCTCGGGACGGTACGACGGCGCCGTCACGCTCGCGGGCATCTTCATCGGCACGGCGCTTTTCTCGGTTGCCGTGGACTGGTTCCCGGCGCTCGAGCGGCTGTACGAGTCCGGCGGCGAGATCTCTCTCCTGCCGACCGCGCTCGGCCTGCCCACGCCGACGGTGGTCTTGGCGGTGGTCGCCGCCGCCGCAATGGCGTTCATCGGTGCGGAGCAGGTGGAGCGCATCTTCCAGTCGAAGTACGGCACGATCGAGCTCACCCCCCGACCGACCCCACGAACGCCCCGCATCAAGTTCGCGCTCGCCGGCTCGCTGGCAGCGGTCACGCTCGTCTCCGTCGCGTGGAAGGCGCCGGCGCCGGAACCCGTGCCCATGCCGATGGGCGTGATCGAGCCCCTCGATCTCGCGGAGTCGATCGTCGCGAGCGATCCGAATGTCATGATCCTCGACCTGCGCCCCGACCGCAGTGCGGCGGGCATACCCGGCGCGTTCGCCGCCGACGACAGCACCGCCGGGGCGCTGCTCACGGGCGTCGCACCGAGCGTCCGCGTGGTGGTGTACGACGACGACGGCGTGCGTCGCGCAGCGCCGGCCACGTGGCCGAGCACCCTGACGTACCGGTACGTCCGCGGCGGTCTTGCCGCGTGGACGGCGGAGGTCACGACGCCGATGGAACCGACCGGCTACACCCTCGCCGAGCGGGAGCGGCTGCTGCGGCAGCACGAGATCGCGGCGTACTTCTCGGGAACGGCCGCGACCACCACCACAGCCGCACCGCCGCCGGCGGCGATGACGTCGGGTGCGGGCGGGGGGAAGAAGCGAAAGGGCGGCTGCTGACCGGCGGCTACTTCTCGATCTTCTCGAAGCTGAACTTCTGCCCGCCGATCGCGGCCTCGTACATCAGCCCGCCCTTCGTGGCCGTCATCACCGCGACGCCCTTGTTGTAGGCGATATCGCGCGACGCGCCCGCCGTGAGCGCCACAGCCGACGCGCCGGCCTCGAACTCGAAATTGCCGCGCGTGAAGTCGTCGAGTGCCGCCTTGTCCTTGAAGAAGATCACCTCACTGAACGCCTGCCCACCGAGCTGGAACCCGACGGTCACCGCCGTCAACGAGGACTTGCCGATCAGCGCGCCGCGCTCGTACACCAGTCCCTTCCCGTGCGCGCCGCCGATCCCGATCGCGCCCTTGCCCACGGAGGGATACACCGCGTACCCGTACGCGTCCCGGAACCACCCCTGCATCCCGGGATCCCCATCCTTGAACTTCTGGATGACCGCCTGCACGTCCTCGTTGGTCTGCGCGCGCGCAGGCTGCACCGCGGCAACCAGCCCAGCCACAGCCAGCAGACCGATCGAAACCGCCTTCGTCATGCGTCGCTCCTCACGGATCGGAATGGACCCAGGGCGCGGACTCCCACGGCGCCCCATCCCGCACCTTCCACGGTACCACCTCCCTTCCGTGCACGCCAGCCGGTGCCGGCCCCCCGTTTGGAGCCGGCCCTTGCAGTCCTCAGCGCCCTGGATGCCGGCCACCACGGAGTGGCCGCATCTCACTCTGACGCACCCTCCGACCGGGCGAGTCAAGAGGTTTCGGGACAATACGTAAGGCGCCGTTCGAGCCGGCAACGCATGGCACCGGCCATGTCGCGGATTTCCGAGCACGAGCCGCGACCGAGCCGGGCGGAATGCAAACGGACGCAGAGGCTCAGGCGCCTCACCGCCCAATCTCGCCGAACGGGTCCCACGCGCTCCCTCAGCACCTGCGAGGTCTCCCCCCCTCCCCCCCGGCATCGTCAGGGCAAGGGGTCGCCCTGCTCCCCCCCATGCCCGCACGCAGCTCGGCCAGCTCCCGTGTGGCGGCCTCGGCCTGGGGGGTACCCGGCACGAGCTGCGCGATGCGGGCAAGCTCGGGCATCGCCCGCCGCGGCTCGTCGAGCTTGTGGCGGTACAGCTCGATGAGCTCCTGCGCCACCAGGAGGTCCTGCCCCAGGGTCGGCCGTGCGTCGCGGCGCGGTGGGCCTGCGCCCGCGAGTACTCGCGCCGCACGGGGGTGGACGCGCCGCTGGGCGCATAAACGGTCTGCGCAGCCCGGCCGGCACCTTCGATGAGTCCGATAACGATGAAGTAGGCCATCGCCCACCCCAGGACGAACCCGATCAGGCCGGCCAGCGCCCCGAGCTTCGAACCGAGGACGGCACCCCCGACGATCCCCCCCGCGATGCCGAACATGGCGGCGCGGAGCTTGTACAGGAGCACCGCAGTGTCGGTGTCCTTCGGCCTCCTGGCGCTCGCATCGTCCGGACGTTCCGGGAATTTGCGTTGCGGGGGGTGGCGCATCGCGCAAACGTGCATCCCGTCGGCGGCCGGGGGAAGATGGCTACCTATCGCAGGAACCCCCCCTCGAGGCCACCGTCCACCTGCAGCACCTGGCCGGTCGTCTTCGCGAGCCGGCGGCTGACGAGGAGGAACACCGCCTCGGCCTGGTCGGCGGGCGTGATCGCCTGCTTCGTGAGCGTCCGGTCCGCGTAGAACTCCGCCAGGCGCCCGCGCAGCGACTCGTCGGACTCGTCGTCGCCGTAGGGCAGGCCGTACTTGGCGAGGGAGGCGATGACGCGATCGCGGGGAAACATCGCGCTCCCCTCCACCACCGTGGCCGGCGCCACCGCGTTCACCCGAATGCGCGGCGCCAGCGCGATCGCCAGCTCTCGCACGAGGTGGTTCGCCGCGGCCTTGCTCGTGTCGTAGGCGAAGCTGCCGGTCTTTGGCACGACGGCGTTGACGCTGGTCGTGAGCACCAGGCTCCCGGGGAGCTCCTGCGCGGCCCACAGCCGATTCGCCTCGTCGGCCACGAGGTAGGGACCGATCACGTTGGCACGAAACGAATCCTCCCAGCCGGCATCCGGAATCCGCCCCGCCGTGTCGGGTGCGACGTAGAGACCGGCGGTGACGACGACGTGATCGATGCCGCCGTAGGCGAAGACGACGTCATCGAGGGCGGCGCGCACGTCCTCTCTCCGCGTCATGTCCGCACCGAGGCCGATGACATCTCCGGCGCCGGAAAGACCACTGCCCGCCACGCCGATCCCCACTCCGACGCGGCCGATGATGGCGTCGGCCGTCTCCTTCGCGGCGACCGCGTGCCGATCGATCGCCGCCACGACGGCGCCTTCCCGGACGAGCCGGTCGGCCACCGCCCGCCCGATCCCGCTCCCCGCCCCGACGACGGCGACGATCTGCCGGGCCAGCTCCTTTTCCGGCGGCATGCGCCGCAGCTTGGCCTCCTCCAGCGCCCAGTACTCGATGTCGAACGCCTCCCGACGCGGCAGGGCCGTGTAGCTCGAGACCGATTCGGCACCGCGCATCACTTCGACGGCGCACCTGTAGAACTCCCCCGTCACCCGGCTCTCGCTCTTCGACTTGCCCCAGGTGACCATGCCCAGTCCGGGGATCAGGATCACCGTCGGATTCCCGCCGCGCATCGCCGGTGAGTCGGGGCGCTTGCAGGCCTCGTAATAGGCCGTGTAGTCCTCCCGGTACCGGTCCAGCCCCGCGTCGAGCTTGCGCTTCAGGTCGTCCGCATCATCCCGCCGTGGGTCCCAATCCACGTAGAGCGGCTTGATCTTGGTCCGGAGGAAGTGATCGGGGCACGAGGTGCCCAGCTCGGCCAGGCGCGGTGCCTCGTGGGAATTGACGAACGCGAGCACCCCGTCGCTCGCCTCCACGGTGCCGATGACGAGCTGCTCCCGGCTCAGGCGGCCCCGCATCCAGGGCAGCACCTGCACGAGGGTGGTGCGGCGCTCCGACTCCGGCAGCGTCTCATACTTCGCCCCGCCGAAGGCCCGGGCGCCGAGGTCACGGCGGGCCAGGTACTCGGCCGCCTGGTCGATGAGCCGGAGGGTCAGCCGGTAGCACGCCCGGTCGTCGTCGGCCCAGTTGATCAGGCCGTGTCCGCCGAGCATCACCCCGCGAGCTTCGGGATGCTGCCGGCAGATGTGCTGCAGAGTCAGCCCCAGCTCGAAGCCCGGCCGCTGCCAATCGGTCCAGATCACCTCGTCGCCGTAGATCTCCCGAGTCAGCCGCGCGCCATCCTTCGCGGTCGCGACGGCAATGCACGCCACGGGGTGCATGTGGTCGACGTGCCTGTACGGAATGAAGCCGTGCAGCGGGGTGTCGATGCTCGGTGCGCAAGGATTGAGACTGAACGTGGTGTGGGCATACATCGCCACCATGGCATCCTCGGCGGCGGTCTTGGCGCCTCGCTCGCCGAAGCGCGCGTAGACATCCTGGAGGGCGAGGAGCCTGTCCTGGTACAGCGAGGCGAAGTTGCCGCGCGTCGCCGTACGCAGGTCGCCGCCCGAGCCCTTCACCCAGAGCACCGTTACGGGCTCCCCGGTCAGGGGATCCGTCGCCGCGAGCTTGGCGGAGGTGTTGCCGCCGCCGGTGTTGGTGATGCGCCAGTCGCTGCCGAGCAGGTTGGAGCGGTAGACGAGCCGCTGGACCGGGTCCAGCGCATCGGCCACGGCATCCTCCCACAGGTCCGCGCAGTGCCGCAGGGTGTGCGTGTCAGGAGACGCGTCCATGGTCTCTCAGTCTGAGTGAAGGGTCGGTGTGAACGTTTCGATGGTGCTCGAACGGGCGGCGACCTGTCGAATGGTCAACTCCTCGCCCAGGTCCCCCAGCGGGCGCGCCTGGAGCAGCAGGTTGCCCAACGCCGTCGCCTCTGCCGGGCCCGCCACCACGGGAATCGCGCATGCGTCGGCCGCGAGTTGGCACAAGAGCCGGTTCTGCGAGCCGCCGCCGAACACGTGGAGCACGTCCGGTCGCCTCCCCGTCACGCGGTGCAGATCGTCCACGGCCCGTCGGTAGCTCGCCGCGATGCTCTCCAGGATGACGCGGACGAGTTGGCCGCGGGTGTCCGGCACCGGTCGGCCGTGCTCCCGGCACCAGGCCCGCAGACGGTCGGCCATCCCTCCACGCGGCAGAAAGCGCGGGTCCTCGAGGTCAACGAGCACCGCTCCGGCGGGAGACGCGCGCGCTTCACGCTCCAGCGTGGCCCAGTCCACGTCGCCCCATTCCCGGACGCACTCCTGCAGCGCCCACAACCCCGTGAGGTTCTTGAGAAAGCGAATCGTGCCGTCGACGCCGGCCTCGTGCGTGAAGCCGGCCTCCCGGGCAGCCGGCGTCAGCAGCGGCTCGGCCCGCTCCACGCCGAGCAGGGACCAGGTGCCCGAGCTGACGAACGCCCAGGGTCGGTCACCCGTGGCGGGAGCCGCCGCCACTGCGGCACCGGTGTCGTGGCTGCAGGAGGCGATGACCTCCACCTCCGGGGCGCTCCGCACCCGCCCCAGGCGGGTGCCCGACGGTACGATGGGCGGCCAGCGGCCGACCTCGAGGCCGAATGCCTCGAACACCGGACCGGACCACCCCTTGGTGCGCACGTCCATGAGCTGCGTCGTGCTCGCCATGGAGACCTCGACGACGGCGCGCCCGCCGAACCGGTGATTGAAGAAGTCGGCGATGGGGAGATAGCGATGGACGCGCCGCATCGCCTCCGGGTCGTGCTCCTGGTCGGCAAGGAGCTGGAAGATGGTGTTGAACGGCAGGAACTGAATGCCCGTATGCGCGTAGATCGCCTCGGCCGGGAGCGCCTCGAACGCGCGCTGCATGATGCCGTCCGTTCGCGCGTCGCGATAGCAGTAGGGCCGCCTGAGCGGCGTTGCGTGCGCGTCCAGGGACACGTAGTCCACCGCCCAGCTGTCCACCGAGACCGAGCGCAGTCCGGGCGCCGCCTCCCGGGCCAGCGCCAGGCCGACCGTCAGCTCCTGCCAGAGCCCGTCGATGTCCCAGAAGAGGTGTTCCGCCTCTTCCACCATCGGCGTCTCGAAGCGGTGGACGACGTCCGTGCGCATCCGGTCCCCGTCGAGCGTGCCGAGCACCGCGCGGCCGCTCGAGGCCCCGAGATCGAAGGCGAGGTACGTCGGGAGACGGGGCACGAAGCGCGACGGCTACGCCGGCGAGTTCACAGACTCTGCGGTGGAGCGTAGCCGGTGCGGCCGCGTGCGCGCGCCGTGCGTTGGCGATAGCCGGACGCGCGGAACGCCGCGACGGGGTCGAGGGCACCACCCTGCCGCTCGCGCAGTGCGGCGACGAGGGGCCGCACGTCCGTCTCGTAGGCCTCCCGCAAGGTCCGCTCGGCCATGACCACGTCGTTCGCCTCCTGGTGGTGGTCCAGCGCGTCCCGGTCCACCAGCAGCGCCTTCGCATACGCCCGCTGCAGGTTGTCCACGGTCATCAGCAGCGCCTCGATGGGATCCTTCAGGTTGTGGCTCTGGTCGATCATGTGCGCCGGCGCGAAGGCGGGCCCCAGCTCACGTGCAGCGTCCACCAGCTCGTTCATGATCAGGAAGAGCTGAAATGGTTTGATGGATCCGGCGGTCAGGTCGTCGTCGCCGTACTTGGCGTCGTTGAAGTGGAAGCCGCCCAATCTGCCCACCGCGATCAGCCGGGCCACGACGAGCTCGACATTGGTGTTCGGGAGATGATGCCCGAGATCGACGAGACAGGCAGCCCGCTCGCCGAGGGCCTGTGCCAGCATCAGCGACGAGCCCCAATCCGCTACGACCGTAGCGTAGAACGCGGGCTCGCAGGGCTTGTGCTCCGTGAAGAGCCGCCAACCCTCCGGCAGCGCCGCATACACGCGTTCGAGGCAGGCGAGGGTGCGCTCGAAGCTCCGTCGCAGGTGCATCTGGCCGGGGTAGTTGGAGCCATCGGCGAGCCAGACAGTGATGCTCTCCGAGCCCAGTTTCCGCCCGACCTCCATCACGTGCAGGGTGTGCGCGACCGCCTGGTCCCGCACCGCGGCGTCGGTGTGGCAGAACGAGCCGAACTTGTAGCTCACGCGCTGCCCCGGCTGGTCCTGAAAGGTGTTGGAGTTGACGGCATCGAAGCCGAGCCCCAGCTGCGCGGCGTGGGCCTTCAGCGCCTTGGGATCGTCCGGCTCGTCCCACGGGATGTGGAGCGACACCCGCGGCGTGGCCCGCGTGAGGCGGTGAATCACCGCGATGTCCTCCAGCTTCTCGTACACGTCCCGGGGCTCACCGTCGATCGGGAAGCGCCCGAAGCGGGTACCGCCCGTTCCGAGAGCCCACGACGGCACGGCAATGTCGAACGTGCGCAGGCGCTCGAGGATCGACTCGATCTCGATGCCGTGGCGCTGACACTGTTCCGCGAGGGCGCCCAGGTCCCGCCGGTGCTGCTCCGCCTGGGCCTCGTGTGCCGTCTGGCTTGCGTCCGGGTCGAGCATCGGCGACCCCCTGAAGAGCGGTGTGCGAGTGAATGTATCCCGAGGAACGGCGGCCGCGACAGGCCATCGCCGGCCGCGACAGCTGCTAATTGCATCCACACTCGCCTTCCCTGGGCCTCTCGTGCTATATCCCATCGTCCGGTAACAGGGAGGTGCACGATGCGGAGCGGATGGATGCCGTTGCTGGCCGTACCGGTCGTCGTGCTGGCGATGCACGCCGTCCCGCCTTCCGGAGAGAGCCCGGCGCCGGTATCGCTGACCTCTCTTCGCTGCGAGTACAAGGTCGATCCGCTCGGCATCGACGTACGGCGTCCGCGCCTGAGCTGGCAGTTCACCGCGGACGGGCGCGGCGTGGTGCAGGCGGCGTATCAGGTCCGCGTCGCCGAGAGCGAGGCGGGGCTTGCGGCGAATCCGATCTGGGATACGGGCCGCATCGACTCGGACCGGTCGATTCACGTGGTCTACGAGGGGCCGGCGCTGGTCTCCGGCCGCCGCTATTACTGGCAGGTCCGCGTCTGGGGCGGTGACGGGGCGGTCTCCAACTGGAGCGCGGCGGCGTTCTGGGAGATGGGCCTGCTCGACCCGACGGACTGGACCGCCGCGTGGATCACCCCGGCGTGGGACGAAGACCTGACGACTCCGCAGCCGGTGCCGATGCTGCGCACGACGTTCGCGGTCGAGGGCGAGGTGCGGGCGGCCCGGGCCTACGTCACCAGCCTCGGGCTGTACGAGGTCGAGCTGAACGGCCGGCGCGTGGGCGACCAGGTTTTTACCCCCGGGTGGACCAGCTACGACACGCGCCTGCAATACCAGACCTACGACGTCACCGGCCTTCTGGAATCGGGACAGAACGCGCTCGGCGCGATGCTGGCCGACGGCTGGTACCGAGGGAACACCACATGGGATCGGCGCCGCAACGTCTACGGCGAGCACCTGGCACTCCTGCTGCAGCTTCGGATCACCTACGCCGACGGCCGCGAGCAGGTCGTCGGCTCCGACCCCTCCTGGAAGGCCACCACCGGTCCCATCCGCATGGCGGACAACTACAACGGCGAGACGTACGACGCGCGGCTCGAGCAGCCCGGCTGGAGCCGGGTCGGCTTTGACGACGGCGCCTGGACCCCCGTGCGCGTCATCGATCATCGCAAGGACATCCTGCTCGCGCCGGCCGGGCCGCCGGTGCGCAAGACCGAGGAGATTACGCCGGTCGCCATTCTGCGCACTCCCGCCGGCGAGACGGTGTTCGACATGGGGCAGAACATGGTGGGCTGGGTGCGCCTGCAGGTGAGCGGTCCCGCGGGGACGACCGTCACACTGCGCCACGCCGAGGTGCTCGACCAGGACGGCAACCTCTACACGGCCAACCTGCGCAAGGCCGAGCAGACCGTTCGGTACACGCTCAAAGGCGGCGGCGAGGAGACCTACGAGCCGCGGTTCAGCTTCCAGGGTTTTCGCTACGTGGCCGCCGACGGCCTGCCCGGTACGCCGACGCTTCAGAACCTCACCGGCATCGTCGTCCACTCGGACATGACGCCGACCGGGACGTTCGAGTCGTCCTCGCCGCTGATCAACCAACTGCAGCACAACATCGTCTGGGGCCAGAAGGGGAACTTCCTCGACGTGCCGACCGACTGCCCGCAGCGCGACGAGCGCCTCGGGTGGACGGGCGACGCCCAGGTCTTCTCGCACACGGCGGCGTTCAACATGGACGTGGCCGGCTTCTTCACGAAGTGGCTGGGCGATCTCGCCGCCGACCAGAAGCCCAACGGCAGCATCCCGTTCGTCATCCCGGACGTGACCAGCCGCGGCCGCGAGACCGGCGGCGGCGCCACCGGATGGGCCGACGCCGGCGTGGTCATCCCGTGGATGCTCTACGTCGTCTACGGCGACACGCGCATCCTCGAGACGCAGTACGAGAGTATGCAGAAGTGGATCGGCTACATGCAGGCCCGCGCCGGCAACGATCTCATCTGGGACGGCGACTCCCACTTCGGCGACTGGCTCGCCTACGCCACCACCCGGTCGGACTATCCCGGCGCGACGACGGACAAGGACCTCATCGCTACCGCCTACTTCGCGTACTCGACCAACCTGCTCCAGCGTATCGCCTCGGTGCTGGGCAAGACCGACGACGCGGCGCGGTACGCCGACCTGGTGGAGCAGATCAAGCGGGCGTTCCGAAAGGAGTTCATCACGGCCAACGGGCGCCTCGCCTCCAATACGCAGACGGCCTATGCGCTGGCGCTGTCGTTCGGGCTGATGCCAGAAGGCCAAGAGGCGGAGGCGGCACGGCGTCTTGCCGCGGACGTGCGCGCGTTCGGCAATCACCTCACGACGGGGTTCCTCGGTACGCCGCTGCTGAGCCGCAGCCTCAGCGATCACGGCTATCTCGACGTGGCCTACCATCTCCTCAACCAAGACACGTATCCGTCCTGGCTGTACCCGATTACGAAGGGCGCGACCACCATCTGGGAACGCTGGGACGGCATCAAGCCGGACGGCAGCTTCCAGGACCCCGGGATGAACTCGTTCAACCACTACGCCTACGGGGCCATCGGGGAATGGCTGTACAGCGTCGTGGCCGGCCTCGACGGCGACCCGGAAGAACCGGGATACAAGCACCTCCGCATCCAGCCGCAGCCCGGCGGCGGCCTGACGTACGCTCGCGCCGCGCTCGAGACGATGTATGGCCCGGCGGCCTCGGCGTGGGAGTTCACCGGCGGGCAGTTCCGCCTCGAGGTCACCGTCCCGCCCAACACGCACGCCACGGTCCGCCTGCCCCACGCGACCTTGGCTCAGGTCACCGAAAGCGGCCGGGCCCTCGCCGCCGCCGACGGGGTCGCCCGCGCACTTCAGGAAGGAGAGGCCGTGATCGTGGAGGTGGGCTCCGGACGGTATCGGTTTGCGTACGAGGCGTGGGAGCGCGAATGAGTCAGGACCCGTGACTCAGGACCGCTGCGGCCCGATCATGATTCCATCGCGCCGTGGGCGGCGTCCTCCCTGAGGATCCAGAACGGCGCCGTGGCGAACCAGACCACGGCGCCGACGGCCATGAGCGTGGCGTGCGCACGCCAGGTCAGCGTCCCCGAGAAGACGAACAACGCGGGCACGACGGTCAGTCCGAGCCCGACGAACGATCCGGCCTTGAGCAGGTGTCTCATGCGGCGTCCCCCGCGTACCGTTCGGCCTGCGCCATTCCGAACGCGCGTTGCTGCGCGAAGCTGAGCGCGACGTAGATCGCCGTGGCGATGAACCAGCCGGGGAGACCGAGGAAGAAGATTTGCAGGCCCCACACGGCGTTGATCGCCCAGCATGCGGCGAGCGTCAGGCTCCAGGACGCCGCCGCCGGCCAGCTGAAGGCGATCTGCTTCCAGTCGGCGTAGTCCTGGCGCAGCCCGAATCGCGGCAGGAGCCAGAAGTCCGCGAAGATCACGGCGCCCATCGGCATCAGAATGAGTCCATAGAGGGCCACGAAGTCGAGCAGGCGCATCATGAGCGCCGGGAACAGCGCGGCGACCGAGGTGATGGCGCCGACGGCAAGCGTCACCTTCCAGCGCTTCCAGTTCGGCGTGATCGTCTGCATGGCGAGCCCGGCGCGGTAGATCGTCGGGTTGGCCGTGGTCCACCCGGCGATGACGACCGTGGCGAGCCCGGTGACGCCCGCCCCGAGGTAGGCGATGGGGCCCGGTGCGATGTCGGTGGAATTCTGGATCGCCAGCGCGACGAGGATGCCGGAGGCGATCCACGCCACGTAGTGCCCGAGGTACATGCCGAACGCGCTGAAGAAGCCGTAGTGCCACTTCTTCGCGTATCTCAGGATCGTGAGGTCCGCCATCCCGATGTGCATCGCCATGTTGGTGAACCAGGCGAAGAACGTGACGTGCCAGAACGTGAAGTGCACGCGGCCCTCGACCGGCACCCCCGTCCAGATCTTCTCGTTCGCCACCGCCCAGAAGTCGCCCGGCGACCGCACGCCCAGCTGGGGAAGCACGGCGATGCCGCAGGCGACGAACACGAGGAACATCCACGGTGCCGCCACCTTCGAGAACCGGGCGATCTGCCTGAAGCCCAGGATGGCGAGCAGCGTTACGACCGAACCGACCGCGAGCACCGTGACCACCCATCCCACCGAGCTCGGATACAGATCGTTCAGTCCGGGCATGGCGATGTCGAACGGCATCCCGACGGCGGTCGCCGCCACGGCAATCATCGCCCCGGCGAGGAAGCAGAACATGAGGGCGTTGACGATGTTGTAGGCGAAGAGCAGCTTCGGGCCCGCGATTTTGCGCAGTTTCCAGTACAGATTCAGCCGCGTGCGGACCGCGATGGGCGCGCAGATGAACGCCCAGGACAGCACCGCGAGGAAGTTCCCGAGCAGCAGGCCCAAGAGCAGGTCACCCGCCGCAACGCCGTGCGCCACGAAGAGCGGCCCGATCACGAACTCGGTTCCGGCGACGTGCTCCCCCGCGTAGAACCCGATGAAGTTGCCCGGGCCCTGGAGGTGCCCGTCGGTGACTGGCTCTCGATCGAACTCGTTGATCGCGTCCAGCCGATCGGCGAGTGAGCTGCCGCGCCCACGGCCCCGAGCGACGCCGGAGCGGTCGGCGATGGTGGCGGAGGGACGAGTGGTCGGATCGGTCATGCGATTGGCGACCGGTGATTGGCGAGTCGAGATTGGCGATTGGCATCCCGAGGGTCAGATCGCCATTCCGCACCCCGCGCTCGGCACTCTGCGATCACCGGTGCCGTCCTACCGTCCAGTCCTCGGTCACGGAACCGCTCCTGACAGGAGAGTGCTCTACGATACGGGCCGCCGGGTCAGCCGGCCAGCGACGGGCCAGCGCAAGGAACGAAGGTCAGATCGAGAATCGAGGCCGTCAAGGGTCTCTCGGCCGGGTTTGACAACCTCGGGGAGCAAGCCCCTGGGGGTGGAGCTGCAGCGGCTCACGCCGGCACCTCCTCGGTTGCCGCGTGGCCTCTGCCTCTTTGCACCGTGCCGGCCTTGATGAGGTCCTTCAGGAACAGCAGGTCTTCCTTGCGCTCCACCGCGACGAACGACCGCAGCTCGTGGCGCACGAACCTGGAGAGCGCGAGCGCGCGGAGCTGGCGGTCCGTGCCCCCGATCCAACGCCCACCCCCTTCCCTGCCCACGATCACGAGCGTCCCCCGGCGAGCGAGCCCGCGTCTCAGGTGCGACAGCGACCGGTTCCCCGCGGTGTCGAGGATGACGTCGTAGCGCCGGCCGGGCTCGGCGAAGTCCTCGCGCGTGTAGTCGATGACGCGGACGGAATCCACATCGTCATGGTCACCTTACCGGCTTGCACTATCGCGCTCCCGGGCCACCTTGGAAGGAAGGCGCTCCCCATCGCCGGCCTCCGATGCGAGCGAAACCTCCGCGCCTCGAACTCGGTAGGGACCCGTATGAGACACCATCATCCGTCCCGCAGGGACTTCGTGAAGAACAGCGCCAGCGCGGTGCTCGGCACGGCCGCCGGCAGCCTGATACCGCCGCGGGCCTGGGGCCGGTCCCCCGCCGAGAAGCCAGTCGTCAGCGTCGTGCGGATCCGGAACGGCAGGGTCGATCTGGCCGTGGAGGAGGCGATCGACCTCCTCGGAGGCATCGAGACGGTCGCGAAGGGCAAGGACCGGATCATGCTCAAGCCCAACCTGGTGGCCGAGGGCCCGACGTTCACCACCAAGCCGGGCGTGGTGAAGACGCTCGCCCAGCTCATGCAGCGCTCCGGCAAGGACGTGCTCATCGGCGAAGGATCGGCGGCCGCGGGCGGCTTCAACGTCCAGGGCGCGGTCACCTACCGGACGCGGAACCGCGAGACGCTGGACCGCATGCAGCAGTACGTGTTCGACACGCTGGGCTATACCGATCTCGCCCAATCGCTGCGGATCCCGCTCGTCAACCTCCACTCAGGCGAGCTGGCCGAGGTGCCGGTGCCGAACGGATTCGTGTTCGACAACCTCACGCTGCACCGGTCGCTGACCGACATCGACCTCCTGTGTTCCGTCCCGATGATGAAGACCCACGTGTTGGCGACGGTCACGCTGGGCATGAAGAACCTGATCGGGCTCTACCCCGGGACGATCTACTACTCGGTGCGTGCGTGGCTGCACGACCAGGCGGCGATGGCGGAGTCGCCGGGCATCGCGTTCGAGACGATCGACATGGTGCGCGCGAACAAGCTCGGGCTCACGGTCGTGGACGCGTCGACGGCCATGGAGGGCGACGGCCCGTCGGGCGGAAGCCTCGTGCCGATGAACCTGATCATCGCGGGGACGAACCCGCTGGCCACCGACCTGGTCGCCGCGGACCTCATGGGCATCGGGCCGAGCGAGGTTCCCACGTTCACCTGGGCCTACCGTGCGGGGCTCGGGCCTGCGGGCGTGAGCGACGTCGAGGTGCGGGGCGAGAAGCCCGACGACGTCCGGCGATCCTTCGTGAAGCCGAACGTGATTCCCTGGGGTGCCATCAACACGACGTGGGGCGTCCAGGAGATCTAGCGCCGGCGCCGTCATTGCGACGTGGACGCAACCGTGGTTCCGCTCGTTGCGGCCGCCCGGGTCAAGGTGCTGCTGGTCGTCTCGCGCCTTCGCGCTCGGGCAGTCCCCCACTGACGTCCCGCACGCATTCCATCCCGCGAGTAGATTGGGGCCACGGACCGGCGGATGCATCCGCGGGCGCCGCAGGCCCGCGCGTCGGCGCGGAACCTACACGGGGAACGACTCCACCCTCTCGGGCGAAGGTGAGCAGATGTCGCGGTCCCTCGGCACCGATGTCGTGGCGGTTGCCTCAGCCTTTGACCGAACGTCGCCGATGAGGTCCGCGGGCCGCGGCGTGGCGGGCGGAGCGATCGCGAGCCGAGGCTCGGTCAGAAGTCGTACCGCAGGCTGATCCGGGCCTGGCCCAGGTTCAGCACGTTGTCCGCCCCACGCTGGCTGATGCGCTGCCACCCCAGGTCCAGCCCGACCGTGAATTCGCTCCGGCCGGTGTAGTAGATCCCGAGTCCGCCCATGTTGGAGGCGCCGCCGAGGTCGTCGGCTTCATTGCTCTCGGAGACGTACTGATA
>Ga0055464_10000029_pt1 | contig 16826 bp, 14 predicted proteins | sample Joice_ThreeSqC_D_FD_57690 | JGI IMG/M metagenome (GOLD analysis project Ga0055464, IMG submission 57690) | Wetland microbial communities from San Francisco Bay, California, USA, that impact long-term carbon sequestration - Joice_ThreeSqC_D2 | ecosystem: Environmental > Aquatic > Marine >...
TCCTCCACCGTACAGCTGCCGGCGATGCCGGTCTGTGCCATCACGACGCAGTGGCGGCCGATCTGCACGTTGTGCGCGACCTGCACGAGGTTGTCGATCTTCGTCCCCTCGCCGATGACGGTGTCGCGCGCCGCGCCGCGGTCCACCGTGGTGTTGGCGCCGATCTCGACGTCGTCTCCGATGCGGCACCCGCAGAAGTGGGGTACCCGCTCGTGACAGCCTCCCTCCCGGACGAATCCGAACCCGGAGCCGCCCACGCGCGCGCCTCCGCGGATGACGACCCGCGCACCGAGGAGCGCGTCCCGGTGGACCGTGGCGCCAGCTCCCACCCGGCACCCAGCACCCAGCACGGCATCGTCCTCGATCACCGCTCCCGCCTCGATCACGCAGCCCTCGCCCAGCTCGACCCCGCCACCGACGACGGCGTGAGCACCGATGCACACCCTGCCCGCCCAGTGCGCGCCGCGCCCAATCTGCGCGGTGGGATGGATGCCCCAGGACGGCCTGCGCGCGCCCAGCATCGCCATCACCTGCTGCACGGCCCGGGCGGGTGTCTCCACCACGATGGCGCAGGAACCGCGGGGCAGGTCGGCGGCGAGTTCGGCCGGCACGAGTACCGCACCCGCCCGGGTCGCCCGGAGGTTCGCGCAGGCTTCCGGCCCGGCCGCAAAGGCGAGATCGCCGGGGCCGGCCGCGTGGAGCGGCGCGACCCCGGCGAGAGAGCGCTCAGTCGGACCGTGGATGTCGCCGCCGACCAGCTCGGCGATCCGGCCGGTGGTGACGGCGGTGGTGAACCGCAAGCGGTGGCTTACTGGCCGCTGTCGTTGAGGCGGCGCACGACCGTCGTCGTCAGGTCGATCACCGGATCGGCCGACACGATGTTGTTGCCGGGCGCGGAGACATCGAACACGATCGTCAGGTTGCGCTCGGCCCGCAGGCCGTCGATCACGGTCTGGATCCGCGCTTCGAGCGGACCAACCAGCTCTTGTCGCCGCTGTTCGGCGCGCTGCTGCAGCTCGGTCGCCCGGGTCTGGTACTGCTGCTGCAGCTGCCGCAGCTCGTCGCTCTTGCTCTGCCGCGCGCTCGGCGACAGCACGACGGACTGCTGGTCGAAGGCGGTGGCCGCCGAGTCCAGCCGCGTCTGCAGCGCCTCGACCTCCGAGCGCCAGGCGGTGAGGTCGGCGGTGAAGGTGGACTCCGCCTGCGCGTAGCCCGGCGTCTGCCGGAGGATGGTCTCCGAGGCGACGACCGCCAGCCGCGGGCCCTCCTGGGCGGGCGAGGAAGGCAATGCCGCGACGCCGACGACGGTGAGGACAGCCGCGGCACCGATTCCGAGTCCACTGAGGGTCCGACGTTCAAGCTTCATGTTCACGTTCCTGCGAAGGGTGATCAAAACATGTTGCCCAGACGGAAGTGGAATTTCCAGCCTGGGTCGGGTCTTCCGTAGATGTCCACCTTGTCGAAACCGTAGGCGAAGTCCAGCCCGATCGGCCCGAGCGGCGTGATGAGGGACAGCCCCACGCCTGCGCCGCGATACAGGCGGGCCGGGTTGAATCTGGCCGGGTCGGCCCAAACGTTGCCCGCGTCGATGAACAGATCGGCGTAGATCGCCTGGCTGAACCGGAAGCCCAGTTCCCCGGTCATCGCCAGATACGAGCCGCCGAAGGCATCAACCGTGCTCGCCTGTTGCCCGCTGGCGTACGGGTCGTAGCCCCGCGGCGTGATCGAGAACTCGTCGTAGCCGCGCAGCGGAATGCCGTACTGCACACCGCCCATCGAGAACAGCTGGCGGAAATGAGGCCCCACGTCGCCCCAAACAAACCCGGTCTGTGCCGAGAAGCCGAGGAGCAGCTTCATCGGGCTGCTCATCGTATTCGCGCCGCCCAGGTTCGCCAGCGGCGTATACCACCGGCCCTCGAACGTGGCGCTCCGGAAATTTCCGCTGCCGCCCAGCGGCCCGCCGCCCTGCGCGACGGAGAAGCGGTGGAGGACGCCGCCGCTCGGGAACGGCAGATCGATCCGCGTGTCCCGCACCAGGGTCAGCTTGATCATCGAGAGCAGGCAGTTCTGGCAGTAGAACCGCGACGTCAGCGTGGGAGAATCGTAGCTGCTCTGCTCGATCGAGTATTCCGGGAAGAGCCGGGTGTAGCGCGATCCCCGAAGCGGGAAGCCGACCCGCAAGCTCGCGCCGCGCGAATTGATGCGCCCGAGGTCGGCCACGGTGTAGCGGAGCCTCGAACTGTGGAGGGACACCGTTCCCGAGATCATGGAGCCGCGGATCGCCGGGTCCGTGTAGGACAGATTGACGTTGTTGATGTTCCGTCCGAACTGCCACTGAACCGACACGCGCTTGGCCCGCCCGAAGAGATTGGGCTCGTCGAGCCCGATGAAGCCGCCGACCCCCGTTCCCTGCCCCACCGACGCCCCAAAGTTGACGTTGCCGGTGTGGCGCTCCTTCACGTTGAAGATGACGTCCACGTCGCCCTGTTCGTTGGCGGGCTGGACGTCGGGCACCGGCAGCGGCTGCTCGAAGAAGCCGAGGTTGGAAACGTTCTGGTACGAGCGGATCAGCGCCGTCTGGCGCATCACGTCTCCGGGGATCATCTCGATCACGCGGCGAATGACGTCCTCGTGCGTCACCGTGTTGCCGCGGATGACGACGCGATTGATCACGGCCGGCTGCCGCTCCATGATCTGCCAGCGGAGATCGACCACGTGGCGTCCGTCGTCCGTGGTGCGCCGCGCCATCGTTCCCTGGATTTGCGCGTAGATGTATCCGCTGTTCATGTAGAGGTTCCGCACCTGCTGCGTCGCCTCGTCCCACCGCGCTTGATCGAAGATGGCCGGTCCCTGGCTGCTGGCACCGCCGATACCGAGGAATCCGCCGCCACTGCTGCCGCGGAAGGGGTAAAACTGCTCCAGCTGTGCCGTGGAAAAGAACCGGTTGCCGATGACGTCGAAGTTGCCGACCTCGTACTGGTCGCCCTCGCGGACGGCGAGCTGCAGCGTCCCCTTGCCGGTGCCCTCGGCGACCAGCAGGGTATCCTGCACGACCTGGAAGTCGACGAACCCCTTGGATGCGTAGAAGCTCGGCAGCTTGTCCCGCACGTCGAGCTCGAGCTTGTCCTCGGTGAACTCCCCGGACTGCCACCACCAGAACCCCTCGGGCTTGGACGACATCTTCCCGACGAGCTCGTAATCGGTAAACTGCTCGTTGCCGTCGATCACCACCTGGCTGACGGTGACATGGCGTCCCTCGTCGATATCGAAGGTGACGTGCACCGTCCCGTCGTCCTGGGGCACCTCGCGGGCCATCACGTGCGTCAGGAAGAACCCGGCGTCGCGATACACGGAGTCGATCCCCGCGATGGATCGGGCCGCCTCCGCCGGATCATACGGACGTCCGGCGAGCAAGGTGACCTTCGAGCGGACCCTCCGCTCCGACACGGCTTCGGCGCCGCGGACGGACCAGGAGACCAGCAACGGACGCTCGGCCACCCGGATGCGAAGCACCGTCTTGTCACCCACCCGCCCCTGCTCGAACTCGACCGAGGAGAACTGCTTCAGATCGTAGAGGGAGCTCATCGCGCGCTGCAGATCACGGAACACGACCGGCTGTCCGACAGGGAGTGCCGCCGCGCCCAGGATCGTCGTGGCGGCAACCCGGCTGTTCCCGACCACCGCCACGCTGTCCACGATGATGGGAGCCGGGGCCGCCTGCTGTTCCTGGGCGAGCGCGGGTGCCGCGAGGAGCAGCGCAAGGACCGCAACGGCGAACGCCGGGTGCCGCACCTTAGGCCTTCGACCCCGTGAAGGCGCGGAAGTCGAGCTTCTCGCCGTCCGCGCTCACATCCACCTCGATATCGTCGCCCGGGGAGAATTCGCCGAGCAGGATCTTGTCCGAGAGCGGGTCCTCCACGAACCGCTGGATCGCCCGCTTCAGCGGACGGGCCCCGAACGCCTCGTCGTACCCGTGCTCCACGAGGAACTCGGTGGCCGCATCGGTCCGCCGGAGCTTGTACCCCTCCGGCGCGATCCGCGACTGCACCTGGTGGAACAGGATCCCGACGATCGCCCCGATGTGCTCGCGGCTCAACGCGTGGAACACGATGACGTCGTCGAGGCGGTTGAGGAACTCGGGATTGAACACCTTATTGACCTCGTCCCGGACCTTCTGCTCCATCCGCTCGAACGACGCTTTCCCGTCCTGCTGCGTGAACCCTAGCGAGCGCGTCTTGGAGATGTCGCGGGCCCCGATGTTCGAGGTCATGATCACGACGGTGTTCTTGAAGTCGATCTTCCGCCCATAGTTGTCGGTGAGGTGGCCCTCGTCGAGCACCTGGAGCAGGATGTTGAACACGTCGGGATGGGCCTTCTCGATCTCGTCGAGCAGCACCACCGAGTACGGCTTGCGCCGGATCGCCTTGGTGAGCGCACCCGAGTCCTCGTACCCCACGTAGCCCGGGGGCGCACCGATCAGTCGGCTCACCGAGAACTTCTCCATGTACTCCGACATGTCGATCCGGATCAGGGCCTGCTCGTCCGCGAACAGGAACCGGGCGAGCGCCCGCGCCAGCTCGGTCTTTCCCACGCCGGTCGGCCCGCAGAAGACGAAGCTCCCGATCGGGCGCCGCGGGTCCTTGAGGCCGGCTCGAGACCGCCGGATGGCCCGGGCGATCGCGTCGATCGCCTGGTTCTGCCCCACGACCGACTCGTGCAGCTCCTCCTCCATGCGCAGCAGCCGCTGCGTCTCGGCCTCCTGGAGCCGTGTTACCGGAATCCCCGTCCAGCGCGACACGATGAACGAGATCTCGTCCTCGCCGATCGTGGGACGGTGCGCCTCCCGCTCCTTCTCCCACTCCTCCTGCCGCTTGCGGATGTCGGCCTGCACCTCGCGCTCCTGATCCCGCAGCGCCGCCGCGCGCTCGAAATTCTGATCGCGGACGGCTTCCTCCTTCTCCCGGTTGACCGCCTCGAGCCGCTCTTTCAGTTCGGCCACCTCCGGTGGGGGGACCTGGGCGGCGAGCCGCGCCCGCGCCGCCGCCTCGTCGATCACGTCGATCGCCTTGTCCGGCAGGAACCGGTCCGTGATGTAGCGGTCGGAGAGCCGGGCGGCGGTTTCGAGGGCCTGGTCGGGAATGAGGACCTTGTGGTGATCCTCGTACCGTTGCCGCAGGCCCTTGAGGATGTCGATGGTCTCCTCCACCGTGGGTGGATCCACGATCACCGTCTGGAAGCGCCGCTCCAGCGCCCCGTCCTTCTCGATGTACTTCCGATACTCGTTCAGGGTGGACGCCCCGACGCACTGCAGCTCACCCCGGGCGAGGGCCGGCTTCAGCATATTGGATGCATCGATCGCCCCTTCCGCCGCACCGGCCCCGACGAGCGTATGCAGCTCGTCGATGAAGAGGACGACGTTGCGGTTCTGCGCGATCTCGTTCATGACCGCCTTTAGCCGCTCCTCGAACTGCCCCCGGTACTTCGTGCCGGCGATCACCGCGGCCATGTCCAGTGCGAGCACACGGAACCCCTTGAGCGATTCGGGGCAGCTGCCGGCGGCGATCAGCTGGGCGAGCCCCTCGACGATCGCCGTCTTGCCCACGCCCGCCTCGCCGATCAGCACCGGGTTGTTCTTCTTGCGGCGCGACAGCACCTCGATCACCCGCTCGATCTCCTGCTGCCGCCCGATCGTCGGGTCGAGCTGGCCGTCGCCAGCGAGCGCCGTGAGATCGCGGCAGAAGTGGTCGAGAGCGGGCGTCTTCGATTTTTTCTCGCCGGCCGGCCGCGCGGCACCGGGGGCGGGCGCGGTGCCCTTGGCCCCGGCGGGCATGTCGGAGCCGAGCAGGCGCAGGGTCTCCGCCCGGGCCTGCTCCAGGCTCACCCCCGCGTCGCCGAGCACCTGTGCCGCGATGCCCTTCTCTTCGCGCAGCAGGCCCAGCAGGAGGTGCTCGGTGCCCACGTAGGAGTGGTTCAGCTCCCGCGCCTCGCTCATCGCGAGTTCCAGCACCTTCTTCGCCCGCGAGGTATAGGGCAGATCCGGACCCTCCGGTGCCGGGGCCTTGCCCTTCTTGACGGTCTCCTCGATGCGCTGCTGGATCTCGTCGAGATCGACGCTGAGATTGGTCAGCACCGCGGCGGCAACGCCCTCACCCTCCCGGATCAGACCGAGCAGGATGTGCTCGGTGCCCACGTACTCGTGGTGCAGACGGGCGGCTTCCTCCCGCGCCATCTGCAGCACCTTCCGCACTCGGTCCGTGAAGTTGTACCCGTTCATCGGAGACTCACGTTCGCAGGGAAGTCAGGACCGTCACGCCGCACCGTCCCCACCGCGCCGTGCGGCGTCGGACTCCAGCGTCCGGCGCACGAAGGCGGCCCGGTGGATCGGCAGCTCCGGGTCGGACAAAGTCCGCCCCTCCCGGTCGGCAAGGTGGGCCGGCTGCGCGAAGATCAGAAGCTTGTTCAACGTGTATACACTCACGTCCTGGATCAGGTTCAGTCCGACACCCAACCGCACGCCGCTCAACAGGTTCATCGTCTCCTCGAGCGACAGACTGCGGGCGTACCGCAGCAGTCCGTACGCCCGCCACACCTTGTCCGCGATCACCGCGGGCGCTTCCTGCCGGAGGACGTCCCGCGCCCGCACCTCGTATTCGATCACCTGCCGCACCATGGTGCTCAGGTGATCGACGAGGTCCTCCTCGGACTTTCCCAGCGTCGTCTGATTGGAGAGCTGGAAGAAGTTACCGACGACCTCGCTGCCCTCGCCGTACAGTCCGCGAAACGTCAGTCCGACCTGCGACAATCCTTGCAGGACCTTGGCGATCTCTTTCGTGAGGACGAGGCCCGGCAGGTGGATGAGGACCGACGCCCGCAGTCCCGTTCCGGCGTTCGTCGGACAGGCGGTAAGGTAACCAAACTCCGGATGGAAGGCGAAGGGAATTCGGGTGCCCAGCTCGGCGTCAAACCGGTCGATCGCCGCGTGCGCCCGCGGCAGGTCGAAGCCCGAGCGGAGGCACTGGATCCGGACGTGATCCTCCTCGTTGACCATCACGCCGAGCTCCCCGTCGGTGAGCAGCGCCGCGCCCCGTGCCACCTGCCGCCCACGCTCCAGGCCGGCCAGCTCCCGGGAGATCAAGTGCCGCTCGTGCAGCAGCTGCCGATCGAGGAGATCGAGCTCGTCCACGCGGAAGAGCGACGCCGTCGCCTCCAGCTGCGGCGTCGACCTCACGGCGCCGAGGACCTGGTCCCGCGTCGCCTCCAGGTCCGCGTCGCTCGCCCGGCCCGTGAACACCCTCCCCTGGAGGTTGCGCCCCAGCCGGATGCGGGTGGACAGGACGATCCCGCTCTCCGGCCCGCTCCCGTCGAGCCACGACAGCCCACCGTCGCGCAGGAGGCTCAAGTCCACCGTCACTCCAGACCCCGGATCCGGTCGCGCAGCTCCGCGGCCAGCTCGAAATTCTCTGCCTCGATCGCGCGCTCCAGCCGCTCGCGCAGGCCGGCCAGGACCCGCGGCACTTCCTCCGAGGAGGGCGGCGCGGCCCCCAGGTAGGGTCGGCCCACGTGCATGCTCGCCCCGTGGATGCGCCGAAGCAGTTCCCGGAGCTGTGTCTCGAACGCCACGTAGCAGTGAGCGCAACCCAGCCGGCCGGTCTCGCGGAAGTCCTGGAGCGACGCGCCGCAGAACTCACAGGTCCCGAGGTTGGCGCCCTCAGCCAGCACGGCGCCGATTGCCCCAGTCGAGCCGAGGAACCCCGAGAGCGGCAGTTGGGCCGTCGGTCCGCTCACCTGGACGCCCTGCTCCGACGCGCACTGCTCGCAGAGGTGGGCGGTCGTGACCGAGTTGTCCACGATCTGGGTCAGATGGATGGCCGCGGGCCGCTCTCCGCAGCGATCGCACAGCATGTCAGAACACCTCGCGCTGCGCCGAGACGTCGTGCAGCGTGCCGTTTCGCAGCAGGAGCACGCGGTCCGCCCGCTCGGCCAGGGGCTGATTGTGCGTCACCACCACCAGGGCGGTGCCGTGTTCGCGGACCAGCGCAAACAGGAGATCGTGCAGCTGACCGCTATGAAAGTTATCCAAGTTGCCGCTCGGCTCGTCCGCGAGGAGCAGGCTGGGGGAGTTGACCATCGCGCGGGCCACCGCGCAGCGCTGCTGCTCCCCGCCGGACATCTCCGTCGGGCGATGGGTCATCCGCTCCGCCAGGTCCACCGCGGACAGCAGTTCTGCAGCGCGCGCATGAGCACCTGCTTCGTCCCAGCCGGCAATCAGCAGCGGCATGGCCACGTTCTCCAGCGCCGTGAACTCCCGCAGCAGGTGGTGGAACTGGAACACGAACCCGACCTGTTGGTTCCGCAGCCGGTTTCGGGCGGTAGCGTCCAGCGACGCGTACGGCACCCCGCCGAGCGCGATCGCTCCCCCCGTCGGCCGGTCCAGCGCGCCCAGGAGGTGGAGCAGCGTGCTCTTGCCCGATCCGGAGGCACCGACGATCGCCACGGCCTCGCCCTTTTCGACCGCGAGGCTGACGTCGGTCAACACCGGGACCACCGCGTTGTCGCCTCCGCGGTAGCTCTTGCGCACGCCGGTGGCCTCGAGGAGCGGCATCATTCGTAGCGTATCGCGTCGACGGGATCGAGGATCGCGGCCTGGCGCGCCGGATAGAGCGTCGCCGCCGTGGCGACGGCGATGCTCGCGACGACGATCACCACCAGATCGACCGGATCGACCCGCACCGGAAGGTGGTCGATGAAGTAGATCGCCGGATTGAGATCGATGATCTTGCCTTGGTCGACGAGGCGTCCGAGGGCCAGACCCAAGATAGTTCCGAGCCCCGTGCCCACCACGCCGATCACCACGCCCTGTAGGATGAACACGCGCCGGATGGTCTGCACCGGCATCCCCATGGCGCGGAGGATGCCGATCTCCCGCGTCTTGTCCCGCACCAGCATCGTCAGCGTGCTGACGATGTTGAACGCCGCCACGACCACGATGAGCAGCAGGATCGTGCCCATCGCCAGCTTCTCGAGCTGCAGCGCCTGGAAGAGTGAACCGTTCAGGCTCTGCCAGTCGACCGCTCGATACGGGTAGCCAAGCTCCGTCTCCAGCTCGGCGCCGACACGCTGCGCCTCCCACGCATTCTTGAGGCGCACCTCGATGCCGCTCACCGCCGTGTCGAGCCCCGCAAACCGCTGCGCCGCCTGGCGCGACATCACCACGTAGGAGTTGTCGTACTCGTACATCCCCGTCTCGAAGCTCCCCACTACCTCGAAGATCCACCACTTCGGAACGTACGCGCCCAGTGCCGCGTTGAACTTGCTCCCCGCCGGCGAGAGCAGGGTGACGCGGTCCCCGGGGAACGCCGTGAGGCGCATGGCCGCGCGCCGCCCGATGACGATGCCGCCATCGACGTCCGGCTGGTCGGTCGCGAACGTGAGGTCGCCCGAGAGAAAGTGCTGCGGCAGGGACGTCACCGACCGCGTGCCGGTGTCGGGCTCGATCCCGAGCACCATGACCCCTTCGGCATAGTCCGCGCCCGCCTGGATCAGTCCCTGAGACAGCACGAACGGCGCCGCGGCGACCACCTCTGGGTTCTCCAGCACCCGGCGCTCCACGCCGCGCCAGTCGTCGAGCCGGAGTCCCCGCCCGTAGGTGAGGATCCGCAAGTGGGGACTGGCGACCAAAATCTTCTCGCGCAGTTCGGTCTGCAGGCCGTTCATCACGCCCGTGACGACGATGAGCGCCATCACCCCGACCGTCACGCCCCCGGTCGCGATCAGGGTGATCAGCGAGACCATCCGGGACGATCGGCGGCCCCGCAGGTAGCGGGCGGCGAGCTTGAGATCGAGCCGGCTCACTCGACAGGCCTCAGCGTCGGAAACAGGATCACGTCGCGGATCGACTCCTGGCCCGCGAGGACCATGATCAGGCGGTCCACCCCCAGACCGCAGCCGCCCGTGGGCGGCATGCCGTACTCCAGGGCGCGGAGGTAGTCCTCGTCCACGAGATGTGCATCGGCATCGCCGGCTGCGCGGGCCGCACGCTGGGACTCGAACCGCTCCCGCTGGTCTTCCGGATCGTTTAGCTCGCTGAAGGCGTTGGCGAGCTCCCCTCCGTTCACGAAGAGCTCGAATCGCTCGGCAAGCTTGGGATCCCCGCGCTTGGGTTTGGCCAGCGGGGAAAGCTCGATCGGGAAGTCGACCACCAGAGTCGGCTGCACGAGCTTGGGCTCGACGTACTCTTTGAAGATCTCGTCGATCAGCCTCCCGTGTGGCAGCGGATCGATGTCCGGCACGTCCCGCTGGCGCAGCAGGTCCTTGAGCGCCTCGTCGTCCACCTCGGCGAGGCGCACGCCGGCGTGCGCCTCCACCAACTCGAGATAGGGGTGCCGGGGCCACGGGGGGGTGAAGTCGAAGGAGGTCCCGAAGCGCTCGATGACCGGCGTGCCGAACAGGCGGACGACGAGCCCATGCACCATCGCCTCGAGCATCGCCATCATGTCGTGGTAGTCCGCGTACGCCTCGTAGAACTCCAGCATCGTGAACTCGGGATTGTGCTGGCGGTCGATGCCCTCGTTGCGGAAGTCCTTGCCGATCTCGTACACCCGCTCGATGCCCCCGACGATACACCGCTTCAGGTAGAGCTCGGTCGCGATCCGCAGGTAGAACCGGGCGTCGAGCGCGTTGTGGTGCGTGGTGAAGGGCCGCGCGAGCGCCCCGCCGTACAGCGGCTGCAGCACGGGCGTCTCCACCTCGAGGTACCCTCGCTCGTCCAGGAACGCCCGGAGATGCCGGATCACGTCGGCGCGCAGTCGGAAGACCTCGCGGTGATCGGGGTTGGCCAGCAGGTCCGCGTACCGCTGGCGGTACCGCGTCTCGGTGTCCGCCAGCGAACCGTATCGCTCCCCATCGACGTTCTCCTTGCCGATTGGGGGCGGCCGCAGCGCCTTGGCCAGCATGACGACGTCGTCGGCGTGGACCGTCGTCTCCCCCGTCTTCGTCCGGAACATGTAGCCCGAGACGCCGACGACGTCTCCCAGGTCCAGCAATTTCACGATCTCGTACGCGCGCTCGCCGAGGTCGTCGCGGCGGAAGTACACCTGCACGCGGCCCGTCTGATCCGCGAGGTGCACGAACGTGGTCTTGCCGTGCCCCCGGCGCGCCACGACGCGGCCCGCCACGTGCACCCGCTCCTCGCCGTCCTCGCGATAGGCGGCGACGGCCGCCTCGGCGGTATGCGTGCGGTCGTAACCGTACCCGAACGGCGCCACGCCGAGGCCGGCAAGCTGAGCCAACTTCTCGCGGCGCGCGTCCTCGACGAACGATCGGTCTTCGCTCACGCTGCGCGGCCCCCGAACTTCTTCAAGTAGGTCTCGATGAACTCGTCGAGCTCCCCGTCCATGACGGACTGAACGTCGGTCACCTTCAGCTCGGTCCGATGGTCGTTCACCATGGTATACGGCTGGAACACGTACGAGCGGATCTGGTTCCCCCAGCTGATGTCGGTCTTGGTCGCTTCCAGCGCCGCGCGCTTCTTCTCCCGCTCCTCGATCGCACGCTGGTACAGCGCCGCCTTGAGCATCTTGAGCGCGGTCGCCCGGTTCTTGTGCTGGGAGCGCTCCTGCTGGCACGACACCGCGATGCCCGTCGGCGTGTGACGCAGGCGTACCGCGGAGGAGGTCTTGTTCACGTGCTGTCCGCCCGCGCCCGAGGCCCGGAACACCTCCATCTCGATGTCCTCGTCCCGCAGATCGATCTCGACGCTGTCGTCGACCACGGGGTACACGAACACGGAGGCGAACGACGTGTGGCGCCGCGACTGCGCGTCGAACGGCGAGATCCGGACGAGGCGGTGCACCCCCTTTTCCGCCTTCATGTACCCGTAGGCGTACTCCCCGCGGATCTCCATCGCGACGGACTTGATCCCGGCCTCCTCCCCGGCGATCAGGTCGAGCACGTGCACCGAGTAGCCCCGGCGCTCCCCCCAGCGCGAGTACATGCGCATCAGCATCTCGGCCCAGTCCTGCGACTCGGTGCCGCCGGCGCCGGGATGGATCGTCACCAGCGCGTCGCGCTGGTCGTCCGCTCCCTGCAGCATGCCCTGCAGCTCGAGCCGGCCGATGCTCAACTCGAGCCTATCAGTCTCTTCGCGCAGGCCGGTTTCGAGCTCGGGATCGGGATCCTGCTGGACGAGCTCCGCCAGTTCCCGGGCGTCAGCGAGACGCCGCGACAACTCGGAGTACGGCTCGACCCAGCGTCGGAGCGCACGGACCTGCTCGACCACCTCCCGCGCCCGTTCGGGATTGTCCCAGAACCCGGGTGCGGCCATCGCGGCGTCGAGTTTCTCTAGGCGGGCAGTCTTGTCGGCGAGGTCAAAGATAACCTCGGAGTTCGGAGAGACGTCCGTCCAACCCACTCAGCCGATCAACGACATCGTGCAGCATCGAGGCTCCGGGACCGAGAGTCCACCATGGGCCGAGCCGTCCCCTCCATCGCGGAGAGTGACGGCTCGGGATAACCGTGTAAAGATAAGCGGGGCGCGGGGTTTACGCGACCGGAATCAGAAGATCTGCTGACCGCCGGCGAGGATCTCGTTCAGGGCGTCGGTGAAGAACGGCGTGGAATTCGCCATGTCCGTTCCGACTTGCTCGACGTACTCCTCCCAGCTCTTCTTGATCTCCTCGGCGAACGCCTCCTTGAGCGTGCCGGCCGCCAGCGCTTGCTGCCGCTTCTCGGGCTGGTAGACGATCATGTCCGACACGAGGGCTCGCGCGAGACGCCGAGCCTTCTGCCGGGGATCCTTGGAGAGGAACGGATTGATCGGTGCCCGCGCGCCGGACGGCTTTGTGGCGGGTTCCGTCACGACCGGCTCGACCTCGGGCTTGGTAGGCGGCTCCTCCCGCCGAGGCGGCTCCGCCGGTCGCGGCCGGGCCACGGGGGCGGTACGCTCGGGTCCGCGGGTCGCGGGCAGCTCGATGGTGCGGGCCGAGGCCGCCTCGACGCGCGGCGCCGGGCTGGCCGGGCGCCGCGGTGCCGGTGCCGGCTGGCGCTGCCGCGGGGGCACGGGCGGGGCCGCCATCGGAGGCCCCTCCGTCGGCCGGAACACGGGCGCGCTTGGGCGCTCCGGGGCACGTTCCCGCGCTCGGGCCAGTTCTTCGGCGTCCGGGCGCACGATCACCGGCCGGGTGACCGGACGCGGCGCCCGGGCCGGGGGCGCCGGTGCCGGCGGTCCTGAAATCGGCCTCGTCACGCGCACCTTCGGGGACTCCGAGGGTGCGGCCGCGACGGGCGGGGTTGCGGGACGGGGCGTTGCCGGCGGGCTGGCCAGCCGCGTAACGGGAGGCACTGCGGCCGCCGACCGCTCAGCCGTCGCCGCGCCCGCCTCCGAGCGGGGCGCCGGCACCGGGATCACCCCTGCACATGCCGCACATCGCGCTCGGACACCATCCGGCGGCACCTTGGCGGGATCGACCCGGTACACCGTCTCACATGTCGGACAACGTACGTTCATCGTACGGCCTCCACCCGGTCCTAGCCTGCGTCCCGGCGGCGATCGACCACGAACACCGAGCCGGGAAGCGTCTTGGCATAGCTCTTCATCTCGGTCGCCAGCTCGCTGACCTCCGCGGGGTGCGTGAATCGCCGCCGCTCGTTGGTCACGATGCCGATCGACAGCGTCATGAGCGGCACCCGATGGAGATGCCCTCGGCGGTCCTTGCCGAAAAAGTACCCCGCTCGCCGATCCTGCCCGCTGTACTGATACGGGATGATGGCGTCGAAGACCGCGATCACCTCCGCGCACACCTCCTGCACCATTTCCAGCGGCAGGACCATGATGAAGTCGTCGCCCCCGATGTGGCCGACGAACCCCTTTTCCGGACTCAGTCCCTTCACCACGTCCCGCAGGATGCGCGACAGGATGAAGATAACGCGGTCGCCGTCGTAGTAGCTGTACCGGTCGTTGAACTCCTTGAAGTGATCGAGATCCGCATAGCAGACGGCGAACGTGACGCCGGACTCCAGCCGCTGGCGGATCGCGCGCTCGATCTCGGTCGTGCCCGGTAGCCGCGTCGACGGATGGACGGCGACGTTCCGCTCCGTTCTTGCGAGCAGGACCCCGAGGCGGCTCCGCTGCTCGGCCGGCCCGATGATCGGCGTCAAAACCTCGTCTGCCCCAGCCTCGAACCAGGCGCGCACGGCATCCGAGCTGTGCCGCCCGGAGAACACGGCGATCGGCACGATCGCCGTGTAGGGATCGACCTTGAGTCGCTCGCACAGATCGAGCCCATCAGGCCCCCCACCATCGGCGTCGATGACGATGAGCGCCGGCGGGTTGCGCAGCGACTGGGTCTCGACGGCGGCGGCATCGCTCTGCTCGACGAGCCGGTACTCGAGGTCCGCCACCCAAGCCGATACCAGATCCGGCACCGGACGCTGAGCGGGGGAATAGTGAATCACGGTCGACGTGGTGCGCACCGTTCCGTCGAAGCTCCTAATTGACTATGTCATCATAACTTACGGGCTGCCACGAGACGTGTCAAACACCCTAGAAGGCCACGGCCACGACGGCTGCCCAGCGTATACCCTCTCCCTCCGCACCCGCACCCACTGCCGAATGTAGCTCGACACGGTCCCCACCACCCAGCCGGCCGGTCACGAAGGCGTCGACGGCGCTGATGAGATGGTTGGCAAGGAGCAAGCCAAGCTGCTGGGTCGCCCGCCGGTATCCTTCGTCGCTGCCGGCGATACTCTGGCGGTACAGGTCCTGCTCGAGCCCGGCGTTGCGCCACGACCAAAGGAAACCCTCGCCGATCGCCCGCGAGCGATAGAACTCGAGGGCCCGCTGGTATTCCTCGGACTCGACATCGGGGACGGAGTCGGGATCGGGGAAGAACGTCTGGCGCGCGAGTGCCCAGATGTTGCCGTTGTACGTCCGCTCGTCGATCGGAGGCTCGAAACCGGGTCCCGGATCCGCGTCGAACGGACCGCTCTCCACGTATCGCCCCATCTGCTCGAAGTACTCGAAGACGGTGTCCCTCGCGACGGGGCCGAATGGAGCCCGCGCGACGTCGAACGCGAGGTTCCGGTATCGGTCACTCTCCCGCCGTCCGTCGGCCTGGAAGGAGAAGAACCGCGCCAGCAGCAGCCCCTCCAGCGCGATGTAGATCGCCCCCCGGCTCTGGCCCTGAAGGAGCTGGCCCGAACCCGGAAGGATCGCCGACGCGATCGGCGTCACCCAGCCGGGCAGGCGCCGCAGCGGCGGCATGCTGTCCGCGACCGGAGCGGACGCGTCCACCCCATACCACACCATCGGCCGCTGCTGCCCTGTGGCCTCGGCCGCCCCGAGCGCTGCGAGGGCGGCGAAGAGTGCTGTGGCCCGCCCCGTCAGAGAATCACCCGCAACGAGATGTACACCGGCTCGTCGAAGCTCGAGGAATCGTAAAAGATGCGCGCGAAATCAACCCCGACCCGCCCGACCTGAACCCCGATGCCTATCGAGGGTCCCGAGGTTTCCGAATGGAGGATGGCGTAGCCGGAGCGCAGCCGGAGGATCTGTCCATACCCGAACTCGACCCCGATCCGCGCATCCGGGTCGTCGTACTTGCCCCAGTCGTCCTGGATGTCGAGCAGCAGCCGCGCGTCGACGTCTGGCGCCGTCTCCGTGGCGCGGGCGAGGATGGCCCGGTAGGCGACGCCGAATTGGACGCGAGTGGGCAGCGGGTCGGCCTGATCGCTGTTTTCCAGCTGGAGCTTGAATCCCGCATGCTTGACGGCGAGGCCGACGCGAAACGCGTCCTCCGTGCCGAACGCGTACTGCACACCGAAATCGACCGCGTGGGTGGTCCCCACGATCGGCCGCGCCGTGCCGCAGTCCCCCGAGCAGTCCTGACGGAATTGGATCAGCTTGTAGTTGACGCCTATACCGAACGCGGCCGTCAGCTGGGTCGCGTACGAGGCGAGCAGCTCCACGTTGCGGACCGAGATGCGGCCGGTCGGCAGGCCGGGGCCCGGGACGACCTCCTGGCTGCCGAAGTCCACGAGATACGCTGCGATTCCAATCACGCCCAGGCGCTTGACCGGAAGGTCGGCGAGCAGCGCCGTATTGTTCGAGGCGAACGTCGACGAATAGTGGATGCCGAACTCGGGGGTCGGCAGCGTCGCCAGACCCGCCGGGTTCCAGAACACGGACTCGGAGGTCCCATGATCCGCCGTGCCGGCCTGGCCGAGCGCAGCCGCGCGCGCGCCGACCGGCAGCAACAGGAAGGTGGCGCCGCCCTCGTTCGGAGATGCGACGTCCTGTCCTACCGCCGCGGGGGCGACGGTAGCCAGGAGAATGAGGGCGATGACCTCAGAACGACTTCGCCTCATCGATGAGCATGATGGGGATGTCGTCCTCGACAGCGTAGATCAGACGGCACTTGTTGCACACGAGCACCTCGTCCGGATCGGTGCGATACTCCAGATCTCCCTTGCAGCGCGGGCAGACGAGGATCTCCAGGAGGTCAGGTGACAGGCTCATGAGTCTCTCGAAGTAGGGATGGAAAAGCCCAGATCACGCAAGAACTTCGGCGATTTCCTCCATCCGGGCAATACCTTGACCCACAGGTCGACGTAGACCCGCTGTCCCAGGAGATCCTCCACCCGCTGCCGGGCCGTGCTGCCCAGCGCTCTGATGGTGGCCCCGCCAGCCCCGATCACCATCCCCTTCTGAGACTCGCGCTCGACGAACAGGGTCACACGAACGTACACCGGATCTTCGGATTCCCGGAATTCCTCCACGCGTGCCGTCACCGCGTAGGGAAGCTCCTGGCGCAGCAGCGCGAATGCCGCCT
>Ga0055464_10000030_pt1 | contig 16681 bp, 12 predicted proteins | sample Joice_ThreeSqC_D_FD_57690 | JGI IMG/M metagenome (GOLD analysis project Ga0055464, IMG submission 57690) | Wetland microbial communities from San Francisco Bay, California, USA, that impact long-term carbon sequestration - Joice_ThreeSqC_D2 | ecosystem: Environmental > Aquatic > Marine >...
TGCAGGAAGTCCACCGGGTGATAGCCGCCGGTGGGGGACGCTGCACTCGGCTGGTGGCAGTCGAGGCAGTCTGCGCGCACGTGGCAGGTGGCACAGCGCTCGGGCGACGCATCGGCCTCGCTGGCGTGCTGCCGGCGCCAGTCGAACTTGTGCGACGGGGGTGCCGGGGGCTGCACGTGGCACATCTCGCACTTCGAGACCGCGCGGTTCTGGTGCTCGGAGATCCCGTGGCAGGCCATGCAGGTCTCGGCGTGGGCCGGCTGTACCGCGCCCCCTCCGGGCTGGTGGCACTGCGCGCACTCGAAGGCCGGGTGGCTCACGTGCGAGAACCGCAGATTCGCGCGGGACTCCACCGGCGGCGGGGTCCAGTCCACCTTGCGCTGCATGCTCCCGTCATGGCAGGACGCGCAGAACGCAGGATCCGGATAGGGCGAGCCGCCCGAGCGGACGCCGGCATGGCAGGTCGTGCAGTCGGACAGCAGGAAGGCGTGCTTCGTGTGATCGAACCGGTCGCCGAGCGGCCCGCGGTCGGACGCGACCGGTCCAGCACTCGCCGCCGCCACGAACACCAGCACGGCCGCCAGAGCAACGAACGCCTTCATTGCGCCCTCCGCATTTCCGGAATCCTCAGGATCGACGGGTGCAGTCCCCGCGATCGGTGTCCGGCCGAGCCGAAGACCAGCGTCAGCCCCGCCGTAAACCGCACGTGACTCCACTGCACATTGCCCACGTCCGGGCGCTCCCGTGCCTCGACGTAGCGGATGACGCCGGCGTTGGCGTAGATGCCGCTGAACGGCCGCACGTCGAGCCTCGCTCCGTACGACGCGACCTTCGCGTCCCAGTACCGGTACTCCAGCGGGCGGTCCAGGTAGCCGCCGTGCACCGCGACGGTGACCTGCGGCATGGGGGTGACGGTGACCCGGCCGTTGAGCCCCTGCGACGAGGCGCCGGGACCGTGGTCTGCGCTGTAGTTGGCATCAACGGTGACCATGCGGAAGCCGGCATAGGTCGCGCCCACCGACCACCGCCATCCGGAGTCCTCGGCGTTAATCAGTGTCGCCGTGCCCTGGCCGGAGTTGTCGTCGACGCCGACGCTCTGCTCGTACGAGTATGCTTCGCCACGCGTCCTGAGCTCGAGTCCGGGGATCACGTACACCGCGACGCTGGCGTATCGGGTGTCATACGCGCTGGGGCTGAACACGCCCCAAATGCTCCACATCGGGAAGATCGGACGGTATCGGCGCTGCCCCGCAATGGCCCGCACCCAGTTCCCGGGATCCTGGTAGGTGACCTGGAAATTGTTGGTGCCGAACAGTCCCTGGCCGAAGTCGTACTCGGCACCACCGGCAATGGTGAAGCCGCCGCCGGGCCGGACGGCGGCATCGAGCGCCCCCATTTCGCGACTCGTCTTGTCCGCGGTCTGGTCGATTATCCGCTGGTACAGCACCGTTCCCTCGAATCCGGGAATCGACCATCCTGCCGAGCCGCCAAAGATCAATTCCGGCCTGTTCGGGCGGTAGTCGCTCAGCGGATTGAGCTCAGGGCTGTTGATGTACTGCAGAGCCGCCTGCGCCAGCGCCCAGCCGCCGTAGGCACTCACCCGCACCATGCCGTGGAGCGGCCGGACCGTCGCCTGGCCGCCGTCGAGGCCCCAGAACCCGAGCCGGGAATACACCGTGGTCCGGCCGGCCTGCACGGTCAGCAGCGGGTTCGCGTACTCGGCGTAGCCTTCCAGGAGCTGCCCGGCCGGCTTCACTCCTGGCCAGAACCCGGCGTCGGTGAGATCGGTACCCACACGCCCCTTGACGTGCAGCTTGAGTCCCTGCACCCCGAACCCCCACACCGAGGCGTCGAGCGTGCTCACGACCGGCGCCGAGCGCGTTTCGGGCCCGAGATCGAAGTACGTGCAGTACTCGGCGCCTTCGAGGCACCGCACCGCGAGCCCATCGCGCGAATACGTTCCGCCCCCGTTGCCGAGGACCGCATCGCTCGAGAGGACGCTGTCGAGCGTGACGCCCCGATAGGCCGTGGACTGCATCCAGTTGTCCCAGCGGATCTGGTACCCCTGGGCCCACAACGGTGTCGCCGTGACCACCAGTCCCAGCGCGACAGCCGCGGCACGAGCGGCGGACCGAAGCATTTCCCCTCCCCCAAATGTGGGACCGAACCGGTGTTCAAAGGTACGGCTCACACCGAAGTCAGTCCAGACTGGCAGGTACCCCTCCACGCCCTCCACAATGGGACGCGGTGCTCCCCTCCCCGCCGCCACACCGACCACCGATCAGCGGTACCCGAACAGCACCGAGTAGATGATCAGGGCGATGAGCGTGAGCCCGATCGTCAGCGCGGTGAAGCCGAACACCTTGAAGGCCCGCTCCAGCTTCGTCGGGTACGGCTCGACCAGGTGCCGCTCCAGTTCCCCGGTCTCAGCCATCTGCTCGTACTCCCGCGGCTTGTCCCGCTTGAGTTCCTCGAGCGGCACGCGACCCGTGAAGATCACGGGATCCATGGGGAACTTGTCCGGCCGGAAGTGCGTGTTGAAGAAGTGCACGGTGAAGATGAAGGCCACCGCGAGGAGCGCCTCGTCACTGTGCAGGATCGTCGCCACGTTCACGGTCCACCCGGGCAGGATCTTGGTAAAGATCTCCGGGAACCAGAGCAGCAGCCCGGTGGAGCCGATCACGAACATCCCCCAGAACACCGCGAAGTAGTCGAACTTCTCCCAGTAGGTGAAGCGGCCATACTCCGGGCGCGGTCCCTTCCCCAGGAACCACTTGATGGACTGTACGAATTCGCCGAGGTCCTTCTTGGTGAACAGTAGGGACCGGTCGGTCTGCATGAACTTGAACCACGACATCCCCGACTGCCGCTTGCGTTTGCGCACGTCCCACAGATGCATCGCGAAGATCGTGATCAGCGTGACGGCACCGAGGCGATGGAGCACGCCGGTCGTCGCGAAGCCGCCCACGAACTCGGCGAACGCCTGCGCCCAGCCCATGTACGAGAACTTGAGCACCATTCCGGTGAGCGCGAGGGTAAAGAAGCTGACCAGCATCACCCCGTGCATCGACCGCTCCCACACCGTGAACCGCCGGTAGACCTTTTCGCCCGGACGCGGCTTCGGATGCGGCCCGAGCCACGGCGTCCACAGCAGCCGCCAGAGCCAGGCGAGCGTGTGGACCGTCGCGAAGCTCAGGGTACCGATGAGCAAGGCCGTCATTCCCCAGAACGTCCAGAACAGGAACGGGTACTTGACCGGGTCGTGGTGGGTGGCGTGGGTCAGGTAGCCGGTGAAGCGGAGGCTCACGTTCTGGTGGCACTGCGAGCAGGTCTGGACCACGTTGCGGCGGCTGAGCATCGACGCCGGGTCGGACACGGGCAGGATGCCGTGGGTGCCGTGGCAGTCGTAGCACTTGGCCGCTCCCGCGTCACCCAGACGGGATACCTTCCCGTGGAACGTATCGAAAAAGGTCTCCGCCTCTTTCGCGTGGCATCGGCCGCACTGGTTCATCATCATGAGCCGGAAGTCCGCGAGGTCGGTCCGGCTGATGTTGTGGGACGTGTGGCAATCCTCGCACACCGGCAGGCTGTCGGCGGAGGCGTCGCTCTGCCCCGGCGCGTGGATGCTTTGCTGGAACTCTTCGGCGATCCCGTGGTGGCAATTGGCGCAGGTGCCGGCCAGGTTCGCGCGATTGACCGTGGACTTGGGATCGCTCGCCGGCCGCTCCCCGTGCGCCGTGTGGCAGCTGCTGCAGGTCGCCGTGACGATGAGGCCGCTCTGGAACAGGCCCTTGCCGTGGATGCTCATCTCGTAGCTCTCCACGGGGGCGGGGACGTCCGACACGATCCGGACCGCGGCCTTCTTGCCTTTCTGGTGGCAGGTCGAGCAGAGCGCCGGCACGTTGCGGGGGAAGGTCGGCGACTCGGGGTCGACCTTGGCCTTCGTGTAGTGCCGGTCGTGGCAGTCGAGACAGCGCGGGGCGTCGGGGTCGCCCTGCGCCGCGAGCTGGCCGTGGATGCCGCCGTTGTACTGCTCCACCTGCCCGGCGTGACAGATCGCGCAGTCGACCCGGCCGGTGATGGTGGCGCACGGCCTGGTGATCGCGGGCGAGACTTCGGTGTGGCACTGGGCGCACGCCGTGCCGCTGTGCTTGCCGTGCCCGTACTGGAGCGAGTCCACGTACAGCGACATGGTGTCGCCGTGCGCGACACCGCGCAGGGTCGGATCGCCGTGGCAGCGAAGGCAATTCGCGTTCGCGACGCCGGTCTCGTAGAACACCCGCCGGATCTTGTGCGGGGAGTGGCAGTCCACGCAGGCGGGGATCTTGTGCGGCTCCTCCTCCCACAGGCGCCCCTGGATGACCTGGACGTGCACCTGCTCGATCTGCGCGTGGCACTGCGTGCACGTCCTCGCCACATTGTTGCGGTTGATGGTCGACCGCGGATCGGTATGCGGCAGGATGTCGTGCGAGGTGTGACAGCTGGTGCAGACGGCCGTCACGCTGAGGCCGCGCTGGAGCAGGCCCGACCCGTGGATCGACTCGGAGTAGTTCTCGAGGATCCGGTCCTCGGGGATGTCCCGGGTGCGGGAGACCTGCGTCCCCTCATGATGGCACTCCCCGCAGAGGAAGGGGATGTTCATCACACGGGTCGGCGACGTGGGATCGAGGTGCGACTTCACGTTGTGGGTTCCGTGACAATCGACGCACCGCGGAGCCAGCGGATCGCCCCGCGCCGCTGCCTGTCCGTGCAGCGACTCGCGGTGCTGCGCCCCCTGCTCTGCGTGGCACAGCCCACAGTCCACCCCGACCGGCTCGTCGGGGTGGGGATAGCCCTCGAATCCGAGGTGGCACATCCCGCACTGCACCCCCGCGGCCCCGTGCACCGATCGCTCGAGCGTGCGGACGGAGATGTGGAGCCGCGCACTGTCGGGGGAGCCGGCAAACATCTGTCCGTTGCCGTGGCACATCAGGCAGGTCTCGTTGTCCTGAGCGCGCACCGGCAGCGCCCCGGCAACCAGCGCCGCGACCACCGCCACCCCGGCCATGATGCGAGAAGTTCGAGCCACTGTCACCACCCTGCCCTGCTGATGATCCCCACGCCCAATCCCCTCCGGCCCCACCGATCCGCCCCACCACCCCACAAACCCCCGCAAATCTATGTACCGACTGCAGTCCGGGCTCCTCATTAAAGGATTTCTCATGCTGTTTTCGAAAACCGGGTTGTCGCATTGGGTATCTTCCTCTCGCCCGGGCATTTGGGGCTTCGAAGTGATCCTCTGGAGGGGGCGAAATGTCAGAACTCTCGACCCGAGGGTTCTTGCAGCGTGGCGGTGGGTTGGGTGACCGAGTGGCGAAGCGGACGGTGCGTCACACCACGCACACCCGGAGTCGTCGGATCCCAAACCGAAACTCTCAGGAATTGCGATGTCCACGCGCCGGCCTTGCCGCCGGCGCCGTGCTGGCCGCGGTGCTGCTGGCGGTAGCAACCACGACGGTGGCCGCCCAGGACAACTGCATCGCGTGTCACGAGAACCGCGATTTCATGCTGGGGGTCGTCGGTGACTCGGTACGCGGGGCTCGGCTCTACGTCGATCCCGACGAGTACACGGCGACGGTGCACGGCTCGTTGGGCTTCACGTGCACCATGTGCCACACGACCATCCGGGACTTCCCCCATGCGAACGTCCCCAAGGTGGACTGCGGGGGATGCCATCCGACCTCCAAGGCGCAGTTGGCCACGAGCGTCCACGGCCACACGTACGGCGAGACCGGACTGACCCCCGCCACCTGCGCCAACTGCCACAGCGACCATCACATCCGGCGGGTCACCGATCCGAAATCCCGGGTCTATCGGCTGACGCAGTTCGAGGTCTGCGCGAACTGCCACGAGAACGCCGAGTACATGGCGAAGTTCGGGCAGGAGAACGTGGAGACGGTGCGCACCTACCTCAACTCGGTGCACGGACGGGGCCTGCTCGAGAAGGGACTGAGCGTGGCGCCGGTCTGCACGGACTGCCACGGTGAGCAGGGTACCGGCGCCCACGAGATCAAGGCGGTGTCCGACAGCACGGGCTCCATGAACCGCTCGCGCGTCGTCGAGACCTGTGGGCGCTGTCACGCCGGGATCCTGGCCCGCTACGACCGCGGCATCCACGGACAGATGTTCCATGCCGGCAACGTCGACGCGCCGACCTGCGTCGACTGTCACGGCGAGCACGGCATCCAGCCGATCTCCAGCCCGACGTCGGGCGTGAATCCACGACACGTGTCGCAGACATGCACGGGCTGCCACGACCGCGAGGGCTTCAACGAGAAGTACGGGGTGCCGGCCGCGCGCGGGCGCACGTTCTCCCAATCGTTTCACGGCGTCGCCCTCGAGAGCGGCCAACTGTCGGTGGCGAACTGCGAGAGCTGCCACGGCGCCCACGACATCCTCCCGTCGAGCGATCCCGAATCCAGCATCAACCCGGCCAACCTGACCACGACGTGCGGCGCCTGCCATCCGGGGATCGGCGCCGGGGTCGCTCGGGGCAAGATCCACGTCGTGTCACCGTCCCAGGAGGAGGGTGGGCTGGGGACGACCGTCCAGGTGTTTTACGTCGTCATCATCGGCGGGACGATCTTCTATGCCCTCGCGCTGTTCCTCCTCGATCAGTACCGGTATCGGATCGTCGATCCGCGGCGACACCGTCGGGGGAACCATGAATGAGTGGGAACCGTACGAGGCCGACCTCGACACGATCACCGTCACCCGCTTCTCCCGGGTGCAGCGTGTGCAGCACGAGATCCTGGTCGGCAGCTTCGCCGTGCTGATCCTGACGGGGCTCCCGGTACTCTTCCCCCGGATCAGCACCAGTCTCTTGGGGGGAGTCTTCACCATCCGGACGTTCCTGCACCACTTCGCCGGCGTCGTCCTGATCGCGCTGTCCCTGGCTCACCTGGTCTATATCGCGTTCTCCGCCGAGGGCCGCCGGGACTTCCTGGGCATGCTTCCCCGCTGGCGCGACGTGATCGACGTGGTGGACTTCGTGAAGTATCACATCGGCACGTCGGACGAGCATCCGCAGTTCGACAAGTTCGATCCGTTCGAGAAGTTCGAGTATCTGGCGGTGGTCTGGGGCTCGGCCGTGATGATCGTCACCGGCCTCCTGATGTGGTTCTTCGAGTTCACCCTGCGGTTCTTCCCCAAATGGGTGTATGACCTGATCGTGATGGTCCACGGCTACGAGGCCGTCCTCGCCTTCCTGGCGGTCATCCTGGGCCACCTGTACAACGTGCACCTGAAGCCGGAGGTGTTCCCCATGAGCCGCGTGTGGCTCGACGGGCAGATCACGCTGCGGCAGATGAAGGACCATCATCCACGGGAGTACGAGCGCTGGCTGCGCCAGCAGCGGATTCAGCGCGCGAAGGAGGAGGCCGCGCCACCCGCGCCCTGACGGCAGGGGCGGTCACGAACGACGGGGGGCGGGCTCCGGCAGCCACGCCCCCCGTTTAGCATCCGCGCCACCGGGCCGGGCTACCGCGCCGACGCGTGCCCACGCACCTGCAGCTCCTCGACACACGCGTCGCAGTATCCCGAACCCTTGAGATCCACCTCCTCGACGTAGGTCGAGGCGTGCATCACGCAGGTGTAGTCCGGGCAGTGGACCAGCCCGAAGGCGTGGCCCAGCTCGTGCACGGCTTCCTTGATGGCGCGTTCGACGGTCAGCCCCTCGTCCCTCGGCAACCCATAGTACTCTGGCCGCAGGCGGTGGATGCTGACGACGGCACCCGATCCGTCCAACTGCGACTGACCGAAGACGAAGGTGAGCACGGGGATGTAGAGATCGAACGCGGTGACGCCGAGTATCCGGGCCCCGGGCTCGGGCACGTGCCTGAGCAGCGCCGCGAGGATCAGCGTCGCGTGATACTGCTCACGCTCGCGCGCGTACGCGGCGGCGAGATCGATGCCGAGCCGGACCGTACGGACCGGGCGCGACAGGGCCTCGCGGACGCCGTCGGCCAGCACGTCCTGCCACGGGGGGGCATACCCATTCAGGAACGCCAGGTAGACCGGCGGTGTCACGTATCCCGCCTGACCCCGTACCTCTTCATCTTGTTGTACAGCGTCGCCCGGTCGATCCCCAAAACCTTGGCGGCCTGACTGACGTTCCCGCCGAGCTCTTCGAGCACGCGCGTAATGTGCTCCTTCTCGACCGCGGCGAGCGACCGCTCCACCGGCTCGACCGCCCCGCCGTTTTCCAGATGCAGCGGCAGGTCCTCCGCCCTGATCGTCTCGCCGCTCCCGATCACCATGGCCCGCTCGATCGCGTTCTCCAGCTCCCGGACGTTGCCTGGCCAGCGGTATTCGCCGAGGAGCCGCTCGGCGTCCGGCGATACCGCCCGCTCCGGCTTGCCCATGGCGCGGGCGTACTTGGCCACGAAGAAGCGGGCGAGCGGCATGATGTCGTCCGTCCGCTCGCGCAGCGGCGGGACCTCGATGCTGAACACGTTGATCCGGTAGTAGAGATCCTCCCGGAACGTGCCGGTCTCGACGAGCTGCTCGAGGTTCTTGTGCGTGGCGCATACGAGGCGGAAGTCCGACGTGATCTCCTGATTGCCGCCGAGCCGCGTGAACCGCTTCGTCTCGAGCACCCGCAGCAGATCGATCTGCATCTTGGGCGTGACGTCCCCAATCTCGTCGAGGAACAGGGTCCCTCCATGGGCCAGCTCGATCTTGCCCTTCCGCCGGTACTGCGCGCCCGTGAATGCCCCCTTTTCATGCCCAAACAGCTCGCTCTCCAGCAACGACTCGGGGATCGAGCCGGCGTTCACCGCCACGATGGGGAAGAACCGGCGCTTGCTCTGCGCGTGAACGGCGCGGGCGATGAGCTCCTTGCCGGTGCCGCTCTCCCCGCGGATGACCACCGTGGAGTCGGTCTCCGCCACCGTGCGGATCATGTCGAAGACGCGCTGCATCTTGGGGCTGTCACCGACGATGGGCGACACCTGCGCGAGCTCGGAGACTTTCTCCTTGAGACGCACGTTCTCCTCGGTCAGCTCGCGCTGACGCAGGGCGTTCCGCACGAGATTCGACAGATCGTCGGGATCGACCGGTTTGGTCACGTAGTCGAACGCTCCGAGCTTGAGCGCCTCGACCGCCGTCTCGACGGAGGCGAACGCGGTCAGGATGATCACGCAGGCGCCCTTGTCGAGCTCGCGGATGCGCTTCTGCACCGTGATCCCGTCCATCCCGGGCATCTTGAGGTCGAGGAGCACGATGTCGTACGGGCCGTCGTCCATCAGCTGCAGTGCCGCGGCGCCGTCCTCGGCCGTGGTCACCGCGAACCCGTCTTCGAGAAACCATTCCCGAAGGGACTGCCGCACCGACAGCTCGTCGTCTACGATCAGAATCTTGCGTGCGCTCATGAGGAGGATCCGTGTTCTCGATGGTGATGAGCGCGCTCCCGCTCGACGCTCGCCGGGTCGCGCGGAAGCACGAGGGTGAAGGTGGCGCCTTCCCCGGGTTCCGAATCGACCGTGATGGTGCCCTCGTGCCGCTGCACGATGCCGTACACGACGGCCAGCCCCAGCCCCACGCCCTTGGCTTCGTTCTTGGTGCTGAAGAACGGATCGAACATGTGCTCACGGACTTCGGGCGGGATCCCGACCCCCGTGTCGCGCACGCTGAGGAGCACGCGGCCCTCCCGCTCCCCGGTTCCCACGGCCGTACGCACCACGATCCGACCTCCGTCGTGCATGGCCTCCACCGCGTTGATGAGGAGCGCGAGGAGCGCCTGCACGAGCTGTTCCCGGTCGCACACGAGCTGGTCGTCCTCGAGCGCGAGATCAACCTCCGTCACAATCTGCCGCAGCTGCACGTGGTGCGCGACCAGCTTCAGCGTCTGGTGCACCAGCTCGTGCAGGTGCGCCGGAGCGAACTCCGCGGACCGCCCCCGCGCGAACGTGAGGAGGTCCCGTACGATGTTGCCACACCGCACGGACTCCGACCGGATGAGGTCGAGGTTCTCCGCGACCTTTTCCTTGTCCTGGCCCTCGGGCATCGTGCGGTCCACCCGCTTCGCGATCAGCTTCGCGTAGGTGAGGATCCCCGACAGCGGGTTATTCAGCTCGTGCGCCACCGTCGCGGCCATCCGGCCCAGCGATGCCGTTCGCTCCACGCGGATCATCTGCTGGGTCATCTGCTCCAGCTCCGCTGTCTTGCGGCGCACCCGGTCCTCGAGGGTTAGCGACCAGGAGCGGAGCTCTGCGTCGGCGTCCTTCAGGCTCCGAGCCATGCGGTTGAACGACTTGGCGAGGTCCCCCAGCTCGTCCGAGCGGTCGAGGTCGATGGTCACGTCGAGGTTGCCGTGGGTCAACTCCTCGGTCCCGCGCCGTAGCTGGCGCGCCGGCAGGTGCACGGCCCGGTACACGATGACGGCCGTCAGCAGCATCGACAGCGCGAGGATCGCCACGGCGACCCCCAGTGCCTGCCGCTGGCGCTCGGCCACGATCGCGTCGACCTGCGCCATCGACATCTGCACGTCGAGCACGCCGAGGATCGATTGGTCCGGCGAGTGCGCGTGGCACGCCGCGTTCCAGCAGCTCTCCTCGTTGCGGATCGGGTTGATCGTGCCCAGCACCCGATACGTCCCGTCCTTCCGGTAGATCCGGGCGCGCTCGGCGGTGGGCAGCGCCCGGAGCGGCTCGGCGGTGGCGTGGCAGGCGTAGCACGCCTCCGCCTGCAGATCCACCGTCGTGCCGATCTCGCGCTCCTCGTTCGAAAACTTGATCTCCCCCTGCTTGTTGTAGATCCGGATCGCCTCCACGCCCGGCTCGCTGCCGATGAGCCGGATCATGGCGTACGTGCGCTCGCGCTCGTTGCCGAGCATGCTCGTGTACAGGCTCTGGCGGATGAAATCGCTCGAGCGGTAGGCCTCGGCCGTGATCTCCTGCCGGAGCGTCAGCGACTGGAAGCGCCAACTCACCGCGACGTATGCTGCGAACAGAAGGAGGATCGACGCCGAGAGGATGAGAAACAGCCGGAAGCTGAGCGTCGACGTGATGGACCTGAGCTTCACTGGGCCGGTCATCGCGAGTCCCTTTTCACCGCACCCCGAGCCACACCCCGGGCGGCCGGCGGCGCCGGCACGCTCGAGCGCCCGCCGGGCGCGCCCAGGAGCGCACCCGGCGGACCGCGGATACCAGCCCTAAATGTGCATGTGAAACAGTTCGTCAACCAGCCTTTCGAAGCGCTCGCGTCCCAGAACCGTCTCGAGGTTGATGTCGACGACGCCGCCGTCGGCCATGGTCGGCCCCACGGGGATCCCAGCGGGGGTCAGGGCCTCTTCCAGGTGCCGGCGCAGCAGCTGCATCGTCCCCAAATACCAGGCCACCGCCTCTTCGCCCCGATAACAGCCGGGCACCGCATCAGGGTCCTCGAGCGGGTGCAGGCGGAACAGCCACTCCACGTCCTGCCGGCGCCCGCCACAGCGCAGCGCGTCAGCCGCATCCGCATTGATGGCCCGCACTTCACCGGAGACCGGCATCGTCAGCGGCACCTGGACTCGGCCCCGGGTGATCCAGCCACACGGCTCGCCCCGCTTGAGGCGCACGCCGGGCCGCGGCATCACGACGCCGTCCACCGGGTACAGGACCCGCACGACGTGCTCGCCGAGGCCGATGAGCAGTTCCCCCGACAGATCCCGCTCGATCCAGAAGTGCCCGCGGCTGTAGGCACGATCGAACTTGAGCGCACAGCCGGCCGTGAGCCGACGAACATAGGCGCCCGCCGCGTCGGCGTCCGCGGCCTCGTGTGCCTCCGCCACCGAGGCCAGGTCGGGAAGCACCGCCGCCGCATCGCCGCGCAGGGCATGATACAGCTCACAGGTCTCGCACTCGAAGTTCCGATCGCAGATCCGATAGCTCAGGACGCCAGCCGCGACCCAGATGCACTGGGCATCCCTCGTGTGCTCTCGGCGTGACGGTCCACTCATCGTTCGTCTCCTCCGCCTGCGTCCCCGCGGCTCCGAAGGCCTCAGTCGGTCAGGAAGAACTCCCGGGCTATCTCGTCCCAGTGCGCGGGGTCCAGCTGCCGCACGAATCCCGGCACCGGCACGCCGCCGTCGGGCATCACGACCCCGAGCTCGCCCGCCTGCATCCTCCGCACGCGCTCCACGGCCTGCGCCATCCAGGACCGGCTGAGATCCCCGGTCAGCAGGTTGCGGAAGGCGACCCGCGGCTTGGGCACGCTCACCTTGAGCAACCAGCCCTGATCGTACGGACTCTCGGCCAGCAGCTCCGGCCGGTCGAGCACCGCCCGATTGACGGCCACGACCTTGCCGTCCACGGGAGACAACATCCCGACCGTGCGGCCGCCCACCACGAAGCTCCAGGCCAGTTCCCCCTGCTGCATCCGCGCACCCGTCTGCGGTAGGTGCAGCTCGTCCGGGCGCCCGACCAGCCGCTGGGCGAAGTCGTCCACCCCGACCGTCACCACGTCACCGTCCTCCGCCGCCGCCCAGCTGTGCCCCTGGTGGTAGAAGTAGTCCTGGCGCAGCGTGAACCACTGCCCGGCACGGACCGGCACCGCCCGCGCCTTCATGCCAACTGCCTGCGCCACCGTCTTCGGGCTGAGCAACACCCATAATCCCACAAGGACCATCAGGTACCCGAGCACGATCAGGTACTCGACGCCTTTCGTCGCGTAGATATCCACCGCTTCGCCCATGGCTCACGCTCCTCTGGCGATGGACCGGACCGGCACCCACGCCGCTTCCGGTCGCTCCTGGTGCCCGTGGTCGAAGTCCAGCACGGGCATCCGGTTCACTACCCATCGGAAGACCCAGATCTCGGCGCTGATCACCCCGAGGGTCACCACGATCTCCATCCAGCTCGGCACGTACCGGACCGCCGCGTACCACTTGAAGGCGATCACCGAGATATTGAGCCGGTTCAGCACGATCCCGAGCAGCGCCATCACCGCCGCCACCCGCACCACCGTCATGCGGCGCCGGCGGAAGCCGATGAAGAACAGCGCCGCGGGCAGCGCAACAAAGCCGAACATCTCGAGCAGGTACCACGCGCCCCACCCCGTCGCGAGGTACGGCCACCGCTGGCCGTGCACGAAGACCAGCGTCTGCAGGAAGAAGTACACGAGCATCGCCCCGGCGCAGATCTTGGCGAGGCCCATCACGATGTCGTCGTTGGTCCGATGCAGCGTCTTGCCCACCCGATGATGGAACACCTTGTGGGTGATCGACCCCTCGAAGATGACCATCGAAAGTCCGGCGAAGATGCTCGAGACGACGAACAGGATCGGAATGAACTCCGAGTACCACAGTGGGTGAATCTTGTTGCGCGCCATGAGGTACAGCGCCCCCAGTCCGGACTGGTGCAGCAGCGAGAGCGAGATCCCGAAGATCACCGCTCCCAGCGTCATCCCCATCAGCACCTTGCGGACGCGGCGCCAGCCCAGCCACTCGGCTACCGCCGGGGAGAACTCGACGAACTGGGCCATCATGTACAGCATGAAGTGCCAGGCCACCAGGAACAGCACGGAGCTGACACCGAACGAGTTGCCGATCACCGGATTGATGACGTTCCACGGCCGCCCGAGGTCCAGCAGCAGCGCCCCCGCGTAGAACACGTAGGCGAGGAAGCCGTTGAGCACCGTGACCCGCACGATCGGGTGGTACTTCTCCATCCGGAGGATGTACACCATGAACGTCATCACGTACGCACCGCCCGCGAGCGCCACCCCCGTGATCACGTCGAACCCGATCCAGATCCCCCAGGGATACTCCTGCGAGAGGTTGGTGATCGAGCCGATCCCGAACGCGAACCGGATGGTCAGCAGCACCGCCGTGACCAGCACGATGATGCCCGTGATCACGTTGAAGGGCGTCAGCACCGGCCCCTTGGGGTGCAGCTCCTGCAGCAGGAACCGCAGGAAGCGGCCGAACTCCTGCCGCAGACGCGGGCGCCCAATCGCCAGGGTTCCGCCGCTCATTCCTCACCTCCCGTCTCCGTGTCCTCCTGGGATTTCCGCGTCGCCCGGTTGAGCGCCAGCAGGAAGGGCGGCACGATCGTCAGCACGAGCGGGACCGCGTACAGGAACTCCCGGGTGTACATCGGATAGCTCGTGGTGCCGAGGTCCGTACGGAAACCGATCTCCTCGAACGGGACGGCGCTGAGATACATCCAGCTGGTGCCGCCCGCCTCGGACTCGCCGTAGACGTGGTGCACGTACCGGTCCGGCGACTGGTAGATCCTCGAGCGGGCCTCGTCGAGCAGGTCGGCCCGGCGGCCGAATGTGAGGGCCTCGGCCGGGCAGTTCGCCACGCACGCGGGGCGCTCGCCGGCGTCGACCCGGCTGAAACACATCACACACTTCTGGATCTTCGGCACCGCGCTGTGATACTCGAACCGCGGCACGTCGAACGGGCAGGAGACCATACAGTACCGGCAGCCCATGCACTTGGAGCTGCGCCAGATGACGGGTCCCTCCGGCGTTTTGTACATGGCCCGCGTGAGACACGCCGCCGTGCAGGCCGGCTGCACACAGTGCATGCACTGACGCTTCACGGTCACCGGCCCGGCGCTGGTCTCGTACTTCTTGATCACCGACCACTGCGTCGTCGACGTGTCCCGATCTGGACCGAGCTCCACGTCCGCATCCGGCGTGGGCAGGCCGTTCGCATCGGCGCACGCGTACTCGCACATCCGACAGCCGATGCACTTGGTCGTGTCCACGAGCACACCCAGGATGTCACGCTCGCCGACCACGACCTCCGTTTCCGCGGCCTGCGCCGGACGGGCGGACACGGCGGCCCCCCCAGCGACGCAGAGCGTCTTGAGAACATCTCTCCTGTTCATCAGATGGCTCCCTGTTCGATTCCCGTCTTCCCCCGCGCCCACCGCCTCGGCCGGCACACTACGACTCCAGGAACTCGACCTGGACCGCGCGCCACGCCTGCTCGTCGAGCTCCCCCAGGATCCCCGCAGGGATCTCGCCGCCGTCGGGCATTACGACGCCCAGCGAATGCGCCATCGCCACTCCGGCGAGCCGGTTGCGAAGGCGGGCGTACTGCGCCCGCGTCCACTCCACCGCCCCATCGCCGATGAGCCACGTCGGGACCTCATCCCCCACCCGGACGGGCCGCACGCGGTAGAGCCACGCCCCGTCGGTCCCGCCGAGCCCCGACCAGTCGGTCTCGCCGCTGACGCGATGGTTCACGGCCGTGATCACGCCCGCGAACGGCGCTTTGACCGTCAGATGCCGGCCTCCGCTCCCCAGCCGAACCAGGGGGGCCCCCTTCTCCACGTCCCGGCCTTCACCGAGCAGTTGGAGATCGTAGGGGGCGCCGATCAGCCCAAAGAGAATCGGGTGCAGACCGACGAACACCTCGCCGTCCTCGCGGATGCGGCTCCACGTGTACGTCGGCTGGAGGAAGACACCGGCGGGAAGCCGCCGGAAGGCCTCCGACAGAGGCTGCAGACCCGGCATTTCGATCTTCTCGACCGCCTCACGCGCCATGCGCCCCTTCCGCAGGACGAAGTAGTCCAGTGCGATCAGGGCGACAATCGAGACGATCACCAGTAGCGCGACCATGTTTGCTCCTCGCCCGAGTATTGACTTATCCCCTTTGGAATCAGGGCAGGCTGCACAGCGATACGCCCGATTCCGACCAATGGGAAAGGCAAGTGCGAGGCCAAGGCGATTCCCCACGGCGACACGACCAGTAACGTGCTGTCTTATAAAAGCTTACGCCAAATCGACGACCCTAGGTCGCCAGTACGCGCCGGAGAACGCAGTGTCGACTATTTCTACAGTGAATTGCGCCTTCGGCGCGCGAAAGTGTGGAATTCCGCGTCGTTGCTGGCCCGAGCCATATGCCGAAATTCCCTACACCGCACTGTAGCGAAATTCAGCAAATTGGATCTGTCGGCTTCGGTTTCCACGGCAACGAGAACGGCCGCGGGATCCTTTCGGGATCGCCGCGGCCGTGTCTGCCGAAACCATGCGAGGGTGCGGTCAGCCTCCCGCACCGCTCCCCATCGGGGGAATGTCGTGGCACAGCACGCAGTCCACCGGTGCGTTGTGCTCCACCTTGTCCTGGTGGCAGATCGTACAGACCTGCCGCGACCACTTGGTGACCCCAGCGACCTTCTCGCCGTGGCAGGCGCTGCACTGCGTGTGGGCGAACGAGACGTCGTGCTTGCTCTTCGGGCTCTCGCGGTGGCACATCAGGCAGGTCGCATCCGGCTGGTGGTGCGCGTCGTGGCACATGTCGCAGTCGAATCCGCGGGCGTCCATGCTCGGCGGCTGATGGCAGGTCGAGCAGGGAAGCCCGAGCTCGCGGTGCGGAGTGTGCGGAAACAGGCCGATCGGATGCACGACGGGCTGCTCGGGGGCGCCGCCGGGCCCGGGGTGGCACGTCGCGCAGTTGGCCTGGTTCACCGCCGTGTGGTGGCACGACGCGCAGTCGCGGGTGGTCGTGAGCCGCGTCTTGCCGTGGTCGTCGAACGAGGAATGGCAGCGCGTGCAGTCGAGGCCCGCCGCCACGACGTGCCGCTCGTGATCGAACGTCGTGCCATCGAACGCCACCTTCTTGCGTTCGGCCCCGAGGTGGCACTGCAGGCAGACGTTGTCGCCCACCGCCGGGCCGAGATCGATCGCGGGAATGGTGTACGGCAGG
>Ga0055464_10000032_pt1 | contig 16120 bp, 9 predicted proteins | sample Joice_ThreeSqC_D_FD_57690 | JGI IMG/M metagenome (GOLD analysis project Ga0055464, IMG submission 57690) | Wetland microbial communities from San Francisco Bay, California, USA, that impact long-term carbon sequestration - Joice_ThreeSqC_D2 | ecosystem: Environmental > Aquatic > Marine >...
CCCCCGACGAGGAACATCACGTCCGAGCCGAATCGCGTGATCCAGCGGGGAATCTCGGCTACCGAGAGCCCTCCCCCCAGCACGGGAAGCGCCGGTCGAATCGGGAGTTCGGGATCCCGCAGGTTCTCGGCGATCCCCAGCGCCTCTGCCTCCGCGACCGGAAACCGGCCGCCAGCGTTGATTAGGATCACCCCGTCGGCACCGAGGACCCGCAACAAGGTGCCGAACAGCACCTCCGGCACGATCCCGTGTCCTGGGTGGGTCACGCCCCCGGCAAAGGCCGGGTGGGCCAGGACCGCCATGCCTCCCTGCTCCGCGAGCCACCGCAGCCCATCGAGGCCAATGAGAAACGGGCTCACCAGCACGCCCCGGCAACCGACCGAACGGGCGTATGCCACCCTCGCCGGCATCACCTCCAGCGGCCCGGTCACGTTCGGGAAATAGCGCGCGTTCCGGCCGCTCGCCGCGTTCGCGCGTTCGACCGCTTCCTGGCAGCGCTCCACCCGCTTGGCGAACGGGGCCGTCGCCTGATCGGTGATCCCGTGATCGTCCTTCACCACGTCGATGCCGCCTCGGGCGAGGGCCGCGCACCGGTCCGCGAGTTCCCGCGCCGACAGCCCCACGGGTTTCGCCGCCGAGCACAGGAGGGGCCGGTGGCGAACACCACACACCTCGCGCAGCCCGGCCAGCCCGAAGCGTGGACCCGCGAACTCGCGCAGCAGGCCGTCCGGGAACTCGAGCGCCGTGATTTCGACATCGCGGAGGAGGGAGACGTTGCCAAAGAGAAGGTTCAACAACTGCGGGACGTCCCGGGTTACGAGCCACGGATCGTAGCTGACGGTGAACCGCCAACCGGTCCCGTCGACCGCGACGGCACCTTCGAGCCGCCCGACGCTGCGATCCTCGATCTCGGCCGGGTAGCATCCATTGGGGAGCTCGACGGTCTGCTCGAGCGCAATGCGCCGTGCCGCGCCTTCCGGTGTCTCTCCGGCAATCGGGGCAATCCGGTAGCTGACGCGCAGGCGATCCGGCCGGGTCACGGCAATCCCTTCCTCCCGACCCGCACCATGTCCCTCGTGGGGAGGGGCACCGAGCGGGGGGTGGTTAATCTACTCCCCCCGCACACGCACGCGACTGCCGGACGCATTTCGGCCCGACAACGGATACGACACGAGCCGCCCCACCCGGAGGCGGGACGGCTCGAAAGTGGCTGGGGGGCTGCGGTTAGCGGATCGGTCGCTGTCCGCGCATACCTCCAGGTCGGCCGTACCCTGGCATGGCGCCCCTGCCTCCCGGCCAAGCGCCCCCTCGACCCATCCCACGCATCGCGCCGCCTCCACGCCGTGCCCCCATGCGATACCCCTGCGCGAAGCTGCGCACGTCGCCGAGCTGTTCCCGATTCAGCAGGCCCTTGGCCTTCGCCTCAGCGTCGATCCGCGAGAGCTGCAGCGCCTGCTCGGCATCCATCACCGCCTTCATCTTGGTCCGGACCACGCTCAGGTCCGGATCCTCGGCGCCCCATGTGTCGCGAAGCTCCTGCCGCAGCGTGCGAATCTCCTCGCCCGAGTTCTGGTGCTGCTCGGAAAACTGCGTCTCGAGCTTCTGCAGTTGCGCGACCTGGTCTTCCGATAGACCGAGGAGATCCTTCTGTGCGAGCAGCGCGCGAGGCGCGTACATCCCCCCGCCGACCCCCATCCATCCCCGCGCCCCGATCCTCTGGCGCTGTGGGATGATGCCCTCCTGCAGTCCCGTGCCGGGCGCGTGAAGCCGCTGGCGCGCCTGGGGAGTCGACGCCTGTGGGGGCGGATCCTGCGCGGCAACCAGACCCGCGAGAACGGTGGCGGCAAGCGCCGCGCCGATTAGTCCTGTCAGTCCCTTCATGGTACACTCCTGGGCGTGAGCGTCGACGTCTCGTATTCGGCCTGTCTGCTCATTGGACGCGGCGCCGGGCGCCGCGTTAAGCCCCCCGCGGATGCACCACGGCCCGCCCCGGGGTAGCCGAGGCGGGCCGTGAGGGACGCCGGGTGTCGCCTAAGCCTCGCCGCCCCGACTCCCCATCGCGCGGTCCATCATCAGCATGGCTGCACCGCTGCTGCCTGCCATCTCGAGCCTGGCGATGACATCGCCGGCCGTCTTCTCCTCCTCCTGCTGCTCCTTGATGAACCACTCGAGCATCAGCTGCGCGGGATAGTTCTTCTCTTTCTGCGCGGCTTCGTAGAGCTTCGTGATCGATGCCGTCACCTTCTTCTCGTGCGCCAGAGCCTTCTTCATGACGTCGAGCGGCCCGGTGAACCTGGTCTCGGGCTTGGCGATGGCCTGGAGCTCCACCTTCACACCCCTCGCCACCAGAAAGTCGAACAGCCGCATCGCGTGCGAGACTTCCTCTTGGTACTGATGCCGCATCCAGGATGCGAAGCCGGGCAGATTCTCCGCCTCGAAGTAGGCCGCCATCGAGAGGTAGAGGTAGGCGGCGTGGAACTCCATCCCGATCTGATCGTTGATCCCGGTGTGGACGTTCTTGGCAGGCATGTATGACTCCGTGGTTGTCGACTGAGGTCCGTGTCGAAAGATACACTGTCGCCCGGCGGTGGGTTCACCGCTCTCGGGGTGGCCCGCATGAGCCGCCCACGCGGCCGTCACGTGTCCTGCCGCGGCACAAGCGTCTTTAACGTTATCGTGCTGTGTTCGGTTCCCGAACCCCGGGCGTCAGGTACCGACCGCACTGGCGAGCCGTCGCCGCTCGCCGCCACGCTCGAACAGGAGATACAGGGCCGGGGTGACCGTGAGCACGAAGAGGGTCGAGCTCGCAAGCCCGCCGATCAGCGCATAGGCCAGCGCGTTCCAAATGTTCTCGTCCGCATACTCGCTGAACAGCACCAGCGGGAGGAGCCCGAGGATCGTGGTCGCGCTGGTCATGAGGATCGGACGGACCCGCTCGAGAGTGCCGCGTACGATGGCGGTGGTGAACGGCACGCCGACCGTCCGCCGGAGGTGATTGACGTGGTCTACGAGCAGGATCGAGTTGTTCACCACGATCCCCCCCATCATGATCACCCCGATGTAGGCCTCCCGCGTGAAGCTCGCCTTCGCGTAGAAGAACATCAGAAAGACCCCCACGAGAGCCATCGGTACCGAGAACAGGACGCAGAACGGCTGCCGAATCGACTCGAAGAGGGCGGCGGTGACCATGTAGATCAGCACCAGCGAGACGACGAGCACCAGCAGGAGCTGTTCCTGTTCCCCGGTGGACCAGTTCCACTCCTGCTGGCCCTCGATCGAGTACCCCTCCGGCAGGCGCGTGGCGGCGATCACGGCGTCCCGCGTGCGGTCGCCCAGCTTGGTCGGACCGCGGAACTCGTAGCTCACGAACCGCTGATACTGCTGATTCTCACGCTGGATCCGCGTGAGGACGTCGCGCTCGGACAGCGTCGCGACGTCGTCGAGCCGCACGCCCTGGCCGGTCGGGGTGAGGAGCAAGAGATCGCGAAGCTCCCGCACGTCGACATCCTCGTTCCCCGCCATCTTGACGTCGAACCGCACTTCCTCTCCCGAGACGCGGATGTTCCCGCGCTGCACCTGCCCCGCAACGGCCGCCACTACCTGATTGACCACGTCCCGGGCCGTCAGCCCGTGCAGGCCGAGGCGCTGGCGGTCGAGCCGGAGCACGAACTCGCTCGCCTTATCGCGGGTATACCATCCCCCCGCCGAGTTCACGTCCACGTCTTGGATTCGGGAGAACCGCTTCAGCCGTCGCCCAAGGTCCTCGGCGATATCGCGGACGGTCTCGTAGTTGAATCCCAGGATTTTGATCGAGTAGTTGGGCGCTCCTCCGCCGCCGCCGTAGAATGACGGCCCGAAGCCGTAGACCCGGACCTCTGCACCGCCGAAGAGGTTGGAGTAGGCCACCATCTGCTCCTTGATGGCCACCGGGATCCAGGTGTTCTCCAGCGAGTCGGGGAAAGTCGCCGTGATCCGGGCGAACTGCGGCTGTACGCGCGACACGAACCGCTCGACCTCCGGCGTACGCCGGAGCTTGGTCTCGAAGTAGCGCGCCAGCTCGTCGGTGCGCTCGAGCTCCGCCCCCCGCGGGAGATTGATGACCACCTCGATGTACGTCTGCTGCCCCCACCATGACCGCCACAGCACGCCGCGAGTCACGTACTTGTCGAACAGATGCCAAGACCCCGCCAGCACCATGAGGGCGACCAGCACCGTGACGACCGGGAAACGCAGGGTCACGCCGAGCACCGCGGCGTAGAGCCGTACGTACAGCGGCTGGTGCCCGGACGCGTCGTCCCGCCTTCTTCCCCGCACATCGCGGGAGGCGAACACCTTCGCCGCCAGCGCGGGAATGAACGTGAACGCCACGAAGAGGCTCGCGAGCAGCGACATGCCGACCACGATCGCCAGCGGCACGTAATAGACGCGCAGCTCTCCCTGGAGATACACAAAGGGGATGAACACGATGATCGTGGTCAGCGTCGCGGCGAGGATCGGGAGCACGACCTGGCGCGCTCCCTCCTCCGCCGCACCCGCAGCGGAGGCCGGCGTCGCCGGTCCCGCCACCCGTTCCGCATCGTGCACCTTGCGGTAGATATTCTCGAGCACGACGATCGCGTTGTCGACGATCAGCCCGAACCCCATAGCGAGCCCCATGAGGGTCAGCACGTTGAGCGTGAGTCCGCCGAAGTAGATCAGGTTGAGCGCGATCAGGATCGAAAAGCCAATGGTCGCGAACACGATGCCGGCGGAGCGGAACGAGCGCAGGAACAGCAGCAGCACGACGAAGATCACGCCTGCGGCGATCAGGGCCCGGTACCGCAGGTCCGTGAGTTGCAGCTTGATCGCCTCGCTCTCGTCCTCGTCGAGGATGACGCGGACCCCCGAGGGGTGGATGGGCTCGAGCTGCGCGAGCCGCTCCTTCACGCGGTCCGCGAGCGCCACCGTATTGACGCCGACCTCCTTGTGCACCTCGAACGCCACGGCCGGCTGCCCATCGATCCGGTAGTAGCTCTGCGCGTCCTCGTAGGTATCGTGCACCGTGGCCACGTCGGCCACACGCACGAGGCGGCCGCGGTCGATCAGCAGCGGGGCCTGTCGGATCTGGTCCGCGGACTCGGTCCGGTGCCGGATGGCGATCGTGCGCATCAGCCCACCTTCCCGCACCACCCCTGCTTCGCTCACGTACTCCAGCTCCCGGATCTTCTGCCACACCCGACCCGGGGCGAGCCCGAGCGCGTTCACCTTCCGCTCGTCGAGCGAGATCTCCAGGAGCCGTTCCCGCCCGCCGCTCACCTCGACGCCGGCCACGCCGTCGACCTGCAGCAGGTCGGGCACGAGATCGTCGTCGACGTGGGCCCGCAGCGCCTCCAGGGTGTACGGTCCGGTGAGCGTGTACCGCAGGAACGCCCGCTGCTGCTGGCGAAACTCGTCGGGCACGTACGGCTCGATGAGCGGCGCCGGGACCTCCGCCGGCAGCTCGTCGTCGATCGCGGCGAGCCGTTCCGAGAGATCGAGCCGCGCGAAGTCCATATCGGTGCCGCGCGTGAACTCGACGGTGATGTTCGCCTGCGCCTGTCCCCATTGCTCGCTCGAGACCGAGGTGATCTTCTCGACCCCCCGAACCTGCTGTACCGCCGCCTCGAGCGGGGCCGTGACGAACGCCTCCAGTGCCTCCGGCGAGGCCCCGCGCCACTGCGCGGTGATGTGCAGCTGCGGCAGCTGAGTGTCCGGCAGCAGCTCGATGGGGATGTCCCGCCAGGCGGCGACGCCAAGGAGCGCGACGGCGAGATACGCCATCGTGACGGCCACCGGGCGTCGGATCGAGAGCCGGATCACTTGATCGACTAGCCTTTGACGAGCCGGTACAGCCGGACGTGCTCCACATCCACGTCGTCCCGCCACAGTCCCAGCACGAAATCATCCCCGATCTGGGTGACGCGGACGTCGGCGGGCAGCGACACGGTGCCGAGCATCCGTCCCTCCGTGTCGAACACGGTCCACGGCCAGGTCGTGACCGGCCCCACCGTGAACTCCCGCACCCAGAGGTTGCCGGCCGCATCGAACATGAACGTGGCATAGGCCGGCATCGTCTCGGGCACCGGCATCTCGGCGTAGCGCCGCTCGGCGTCGCGGCGCGCCTCGTCGTCATCGATACCTGACAGCTCCTGCTCCTGGTACGCCTCGACATCGGCGGGCGTGACCGGACGCTTTGGCACGGAACGCCGAATCAGCCGCCTCAGAACGCCGTCCCGCTCATAGCAGGCAACCTCGTACGTATCCGACGCCCCGAAGCAGAAACGCGTACCGTCAACGGCTGCCGAGGGGGACCGTCCGAACGGCAGTGAGGTGATCGCGATGAAGCGTCGGTTGCCGGAGCCGCCGCTCTGGATGAACTGATCCGGCCCGGGGAAGGCACCGAGCGAGTCGAGCACCGCGCCGTTCGCCGTGTGGGTGTGGAAGACTTCATCCCTGCGGTTCAGCCCGTTCTCGATGCCGCCGGCGAAGATGAGCGGCGACTTGGCCAGCACGAGGCCGTCGGAGAAGACATCAACGCCGATCACGAACCCGGCTTCACCGAGGGGAGCGATCTTGAACGAGCGCGCGAACGCCCCGCCAGCGTCAAACACCGACATGCGGCCGAGGCTGAAGTCGTAGACCATCATCGAGTCGCCGGCAAACGTGCGCACCCAGCCGAGCTGCTGGAACTCGCCGGGCCCGCTGCCCTCCCTCCCCGTGGATGACAGGTAGGTCCCGCCGGCGTCGTAGAATCGCAGCTCGTTAGTGCCCCCGTTGGCCACGACGAGGCGACCGTCGGACAGACGCCGGGCGTCGCGCGCCTGAAACAGCTGGTACTCCGGCGCCCCTTCCAACACGCCGATGTCGACGTCGGGCACGTCGGACACCGCCCAACCGAAGCCGTCCCGCCACGCTCCGCTCGCGCTCTCGACGATCCCGATCCCCGCGCTGTCGCGCACGCTGGCACCAGCACCGCCGGGGCCCTCCCCCGCGCACGCCACCAGCGTGACGGTCACACATCCGACGAGCATGAGGCCGCAGCCCCGTCTGTGGGCTCCTCGCATCACATCACTCCTTGACCAGTCCATGGAGCCGCACGTGCTCCACGTCCACTTCGTCACGCCACAAACCGAGCACGAAGTCGCCCCCGATCTGCGTGACCTGCAACTTCGCGGGCAGGGATATCCGGGCAACGGGCGTCCCCTCGGGGTCGTACACGGTCCAGCGCAACGAATCCGCACCGGGAGCTTTGTATTCCGATACCCAGACATCTCCGAGCACGTCCGTCTTCAGGTCTCCGAACGCGGGCATCTCGTCGGGATAGGGCATGTCGGCGAGGAGGCGCTCCATCTGCTGCCGGAACCTCGCATCGACGAGCTGGCGCCGGTCGACCTCCTTGTACGCCTGGATGTCCGCACCTGTGACCTTTCGCGTCGCGACGGAACGACGGAGGATCCATGCGAGCATCCCGTCCGGGGAGTACCCCGAGATCTCGTACCGTTCGGTATCACCGAGGTAAACGCGTGTATCGCCGACTGCGTATGCCAGGGACCGTCCGAACGCCCGGCTTGCCGCCGTGGTCGTCGTTCCGTCTCCCCAGACGAAGAACTCCGTCGTGGGAAATCGGCCGATGGTGTCCGCAACCACTCCGTCGGAATGGAGGTGCACCACCAGCGACGTGTCGCGCACGAGGGCGGCCACGTCCTGTGGCGAGAACACGAAGCCCGAGAGCAGCACCCAGCCCCCGTCCCGGAGCACGCCGATGGCGTTAGGGGACGCAATCCCCTGGACCCGAACCGGATACGACCGAACGAACACCCCATCGAGGTCGAATACCGAGGCACGGACCAGACGCCAGTCGAACGCGCAGAGCGAGTCGCCTGCGATCCCGATGCTCCCGACGGCACCGAATTCGCCGGGCCCCTCCCCTTCCCGACCGACACTCTCGAGGTAGCGGCCCTTCGCGTCGTAGAACCGCAGCTCCTTCGTGCCGCCGTTGGCGATGACGAGACGCCCGTCGGTCAGCAACACTGCCGACGAGACCTGGAACAGCTGATAGGCCTCGTCACCGTCGAGCGTCCCGATGTCGAGCCGCGCGTTGCCTTCGAGCGTCCAGGCCGGCAGTGTGGCGTCATCGAACGACGCAAGCTCCACGATGCGCACGCCGGCGCTGTCGCGGGTGACGACCGCGGGCAATCCACCGTTTTCGGAGCCGCACGCGGCGGCGAGCGCCACGATTGCCGTCATCGCCGACACACACTGAGCGCAGCGAGGCGCGAAAGGTCCGAATCCGGTCACGGCATCCCTCCCGGCTGCATTGGTGGCTTCGTGCGCAGCCCCGCGAGCCCCCGCAGTCGCTGGCGGGCGTCCTCGAAGAGATCGTACGCCACCGGCACGACGATGAGCGTCAGGGCGGTAGCGCTGATCAGGCCGCCGATCACGGCGACCGCGAGCGGGGCCCGCAGATCCGCACCCCGCCCGATCCCGAGGGCCATCGGCAGGAGACCGAACACGGTCGTAACCGTCGTCATGAGGATCGGGCGCAGCCGCACTCGCCCCGCCTCGAGGATGGCCTCGCGGAGCGCCATGCCCTGCGCCCGAAGTTGATTGATGAAGTCGACCTTGACGATGGCGTCGTTGACGACGATGCCGACCAGGATCACCAGCCCGATCAGGCTCATCGTGTTCAGCCCGCCCCTGGTCACGAACAGGGCGACCGCGGCGCCGACCGTGGCGAGCGGCACCGCGAGGAGGATCGTGAAAGGATGGACGAACGACTCGAACTGTGCCGCCAGGATCATGTACACCAGCAGGAGCGCCATCGCGAAGGCGAAGGCGAGGGCGCGAAAACTCCGGTCCCGCTCTTCGTTCGCACCGCCGATCTCCACGCGAATCCCGTGCGGCGGAGGCACGTCGCGGAGGGCCACCCCGGCGTCCCGGACCGCGGCGTCGAGACCGCCGCTCGCGACGTCGGCGAACACCGTCACGGACCGAGCCTGCTCCAGCCGGTGGATCTCGGCGGGGCCGACCTGGTCGCGGGTTTTGACCAACTCCCGGAGCGGGACCCCGCTCACCGTCAGCTGGCGCAGGGTCTGAAGCGATCGCCGCTCGGACTCGGGAAGCCGCACCAGCACCGGGACCTTTTCGTTGAAGTCCACGAACTCGGTGGCCACTTCGCCGCGCATGTACTGCTCGACCGTCGTGGCGATGAGGCGTGGCTCCACGCCGTACGAGGCGGCCCGCTCCCGGTCGATCTCCACCCGGATCTCCGGCTGGCCCTCCTCGGTTCCCCGCCGCACGTTCGTGAGCGTCGGCACGTCGAGGAGGCGCGCGGCCACCGCCCCCGCGTGGGCGAACGTGGCATCGATGTCGTCCCCGCGGACCCGGATCGCCAGGTCCGCCTCAGTCCCACCCAGCAGCTTGCCGAGGGCGGTGGCAGTGCCGGTCTCTACCGAGATTGCCTCGGACGGGAACCCAGCGAGCCCCGGGCGCATGCGGTTCAGCACGGTTTGCGTCTTCGCCCCTTCGTGGAGCCGGACATCGAGCACCGCGGTGTTCAGCCCGCTGCCTTCGTCTTCGACGCCCGCAACCGCCTCCTGGCGCCCCACGCGGCTGAACACCGCATCCACGGCGGGATCGCCGAGAAACACGGTCTCGAGCCGCGCCGCCATCGCCGCGGTCTCCTCGAGCGGCGTTCCCTGGGGAAGGTCGAGGCGCACCGTGAAGGCCCCCTGATCAACGTCGGGCAGCACGTCCCGGTTGAGCGTGGCGCCGAGGACAATGCCCACCACGAGCAGCGCGGTGGCATACCCCACCACCCGACCCCGGTGATCGAGAGCGTGTTCCAGGAGACGATGGTACCACTTGGCGAACGAGGCAAACCAGATGTCGAAGCGCCGGAGCGGTGGGCCGAACACGCGCCCCACCCCGCGGCCCACTCTGTGGGACATCCGCCGCACGGCCTGCCGGACGAGACCGCCCGAACGCGCCCGGGCCCCCGCGACCCACCGCGCCGCCATCACGGGCACGAGGGTGAGGGCCACCGCGAGGCTCGCAAGGAGAGAGAAGGTGACGGCGAACGACACGTCGCCGAACAACTCACCGGCGACCCCTTTTACGTAGATGATCGGCCCGAAGACGCTCACCGTCGTGAGCGTGGACGCCGTGATCGCCCCCTGCACCTCCTCGGCACCCAGCACCGCCGATTCCGTGGGCCCTTCCCCCGCCTCGCGGTGCCGGAACACGTTCTCGAGCACGACGATCGAGTTGTCGACCAGCATGCCGACACCGAGCGCGAGACCGCCGAGGCTCATGATGTTGAGCGACACCCCGGCGAGATCGAGCAGGGCGAACGTCGCCATGACCGAGATCGGGATCGCGAGCGCGATGATGATGGGATAGCGGGGGTCGCGCAGGAAGAGGAACAGGACGAGGAACGCCAGCAGTCCTCCCAGCACCAGCGACTGCACGACGTTCGAGATGGCGTCGGTGATGAAACCGGCCTGGCTCGTGGCGACGTCGATCCGGATGTCCCCGTACTGGGCGCGGAGCTGGTCGAGGACCTCGTTCACCCGCTCCGTCACGCGCACCGTGTTGGCGCCGGATTCCTTGAACAGGAGCAGGCCCACCGATTCGGCACCGTTGTACCGGGCCATCGACACCCGGTCCTTGTAGCCGTCCTCGACCGTCGCCACGTCACCGATGGTCACCAGCCCGGCTGCCGCCGTGTCGGCGCCGCTGACGGTCGGCGTCCGGAGCGGCACGGCCGCGATCTGGTCCACGGTCTCGAATTCGCCGAGCGTGCGCAGCGCGTAGCGGTACCGCCCGCGGAGGATCGTGCCGCCGGGCGCCGACTGATTCGCGGCTGCCAGCGCGTCGAGCAGGTCCTGCACGGTGAGGCCGTAAGTCTCGAGCAGGCGCGGATTCACCTCGACGTGGATCTCCCGCTCCAGCCCACCCGCCAGCGCCGCCTCGGCAACGCCGTCGATCTGCTCCAGCCGCCGCTTGAACACCGACTCGGCCAGGTCCTTGAGCGACCCGAGGTCGGTCGCGCCGGAAACCGAGACCGCCATGATCGGCTCCGAGTTCGGATCGGTGCGGAGCACCACCGGCCGCGCGGCCATCTCGGGCAGCTGATCCCGCAGATTGTCCAGCTGCTCCCGAACGTTGAGCGCCGCGAAGTCCATGTCGCTGCCCCAGGAGAATCGCAGGGTCACCAGGGACACGCCTTCGCGCGAAGTGCTCTCGACCTTCTCCACGCCGGGCACCCGGCCCACGGCGCGCTCGATCGGCTCGGTGACGAACCGCTCGACTTCCGCCGGCCCCACGTCGGGGTACTGCGTGTAGACGACGAGCCGTGGATACGCCACGTCCGGCAGCAGATCGATGGGGATGCGGACGTAGGAGATGAAGCCGAGGAAGACCACGGCCAGAAACAGCATCGACACGGCCACCGGCCGGCGCACGGAACGACTCGGAATCGACATGGGCGGCGCTCCCCTCAGCGGATCCCGTTCACGGTGAACCCGCCGGGCGCACCGCTTCGCCCACCAACTCCTCCAGCGTCACCGTCGCCCGCGCGAACTCAAGCTGCGCATTGATCAGCCGCCGCGCGTCCTCGGAGGACTGGGTGACGATCACCTGAAAGTCGGTGAATCCGATCGTGCCGAGCTGGTACTGCTCCTGGGCCATCGCAAGCCGACGCCGGCTCAGATCGAGCCCTCGCTGCGCCAGCTGCAGGCGTGTGTATGCGGTGACCAGATCGATGTGCGCGCTCCGCACGTCGCGCGCGAGCTGCAGCTCGGCCTCCCGCAAGCTCTCTTGCGCCGAGCGGGCCTGAGCGATCGCCTGCGCCACCCCTTCCGACGTCTGAAACCTGGTGAAGATGGGAACGGAGATGTCGATGCCAAACCCGAACCCCCGGTTCTTCGGATTGAAGGTGAAGAGCGCCTCGTAGCTCGAGAGGTTCATCGACCGCGAGAAGCTCGCCCGCGCACTCACCGTGGGCCAGTAGCGGCCCTTGGCCGCGCTCGCCGAGTACTCCGCCTGCGCGGCGTAGGCTTGCGCGTACGCGACCGAGGGGCTCTGACGCCGTGCCGTCGCGACGAGCAAGTCGGGGTCGAGGGCCGTTGGATCGAACGGCTCGGGCAGCTCTCCTGACACCTGCAGCGTCGCCGCCTCCTCGAGACCAATGATCTGGGCGAGGCTCAGGGTCGCCTTGCGCGCGTCTCCCCGGGCCTGCTCGAGCGCCTGCTCCTGCTGCGCCACGCTCGACTGGGCGCCGAGGACGTCCACTTCGGTGCGTGCTGCGACCCGGAAGAGCCGCTCGGTTGCCTCGAGCTGCTGGCGGGACACGGCGAGGATCTGTTCCTCCACGCCGATCAGCCGCTCCGCCTGCAGCGCGCTGTAGAACCGCCGCGTCACTTCGGCCGTGACCGACGCCTCCTGCCCCGCCACGTTGGCGTAGGCCGCGTGGGAAGCCGACTTGGCGGCCCGGTAGTTATTCAGGTTCTGCAGACCGTCAAACAGCGTGAGCGAGCTCGACAGTCCCTGGGAGGTCGAACTGCTACGGTAGTCGAGAGCCTCCGGCAGCTCCACGGGCCTGCCGAAGTCGTCCTGACCCGAGACGATCCGGCTGGAGTTGCCGTTCCAGCCGAGATTCGCCGACAGCGACGGCAGGAACGCCCCGAATCCAGCGCGGACCGAGGCGCCGGACGCGTCGGCCTGCGCGACCGCTCGCTGATACGCAGGGTTGTGCTCACGCGCCAGCGTCAACGCTTGTTCGAGGGTAAGCACCGTGACGCCGTCCTGCGCGTGGGCGACGCCCGCCGCGACGAGAAGGAAGAGTGCCGCGGCCGCTAGGGCGGCCCTCATTGCGGCCTCCCGCCCTCTGATACCACACTCTGCACGATCCGGACACGCGCGTCGTGAATCAGGGTGTAGTGGCCGTCGGTCAGCACGCGCTCCCCGGGCTCCACCATCTCGGTATCCGGGTTGGGCACGATCTCGACGACCGAATCGTTCGACAGTCCTGTCGTCACGTAGCGCCATTTGGCCAACCCGACATCGTCATCCCCCTCGAACACAAAGAGCATCGAGCGGCGGTCCCGCTCGAGCACCGCCGAGCGCGGTACGAGGATGCGGTCCGGGAGCTTGCGGGCCTCGAGCGCGACGCGGGCGTACATCCCCGGCAGGATCCTGCCGTCGGGATTGGGCAGCGCCACCGTCACCCGCGCCGTGCGGGTTTCGCGCTCCACGACGGGATTGATGGTCTCAATCTTCCCGATGAAGGTCTCGCCGGAGAACGCCGCGAAGGAGACCGTGGCGCGGTTGCCCTCCGCCAGCAAGCCGACCTCGCCCTCCAGCACCTGCACCTCCACGCGCAGGGGGTTGAGGTCGACGACGGTCACCAGATCGTCCCCGACCCGGACGTTTTGGCCCTCGACCACGCGCAGCGACGCCGCCCGCCCGGCAAAGGGCGCGCGGATACTGGTGCGGTTCAGCTCGATCTGCGCCTGCTGCAGCGCCAGCTCCGCGTCCTCGAGTCCGCTCTTGGCTCGCGCCACCCGCTGCCGCCCCGCGCGCACCGAGTCGTCGGCGATCTGGTCGTCGAACAGCGTGAGTTCTCGGTACGTCGCCTCGGCTTTGTTCAGTCCCGCCCGCGCCTGCGCCATCCGGAGCGCGTACTCCGTCGTGTCGATCTCCAGTAGCAGTTGGCCCGCTCCCACCCGGTCGTTCTCGGCAGTGCGGACTCGCATGACGCGCCCCTCGACCTGCGAGCGCAGCACCGCCTGCCGCTCCGCCGCCGCCTCTGCCGCCGCCGCCACCGAGATCACCAGCGTGTCCCGCCGGACGGCCGCCGCTTCGACTGGAATTGGGACGTCTGTGGAGAAGGTCTCAGCCGCCGAGACCTGTGACGCGCCCCCTTCGGGTACCGCCGCGTTCGTGGAGGATCCTCCCTCCGCACCGGCATTCGCGCGGATACGGAGGAACGTTCCGATAGCAAGCGCTCCGATGACGATCACGACGGCAGCGAAGCTGATGATAGTGCGGGCTCGGGCCATGACTGCGTCCAGCGTTCGTGGTGGTTCCGCGACGCCCTCGCAAACCGAAGGCGGGCGATCGCCGAAATGTATGTATTTGCCATTGACATGCTACTGACGAGCGAATGCCAGTGGTCAGATGCCTCGCGAACCCTGATGGTTGCACCCGGGTATAGGGCGTGCCTCCCGCGCCGCGCATGCGCCGCCTCGCTCCGTGCGACGCTCGGCGTCGCTCGCGTATCTTCATCAATCGAATCCTCCGAATCCTCCATCCGATACGTCGAGGCCAATCCATGTCCAGCGGGCAGCCCGCCACCGTCGCTTCCATGCTCGCCCTCGTTGCAGGGCTCGGCTCACTCCCAGTGAGCGCCCAGGGCCCCACCCCTGTCCCACTCGGCAGTCCCATCGCGGCGTTCCCCGAACCGTTTTCAGCCCTGAGCGGCTTTCGGGAGCTCTCCGACGGGCGGGTCCTTGTCGCGGACCGGCTGGAGAAAGCCGTTCGGATGCTCGATTTCGGGAGCGGCACGCTCAGGGAGATCGGGCGGGTCGGGTCGGGGCCCGGCGAGTATCAGATGCCCGGAGCCCTGCTTCCGTTACCGGCGGACTCGACGCTGCTCGTGGACCTGGGCAGCATGAGGCTCACGGCGATCGCGCCGGACGGTCGCCTCGGCGAATCGTGGCCGATGATGAGCAACACGGGGAGCTTCAGGAATCCCTCCGGAGCGGACGATGCGGGGCGACTGTACTTCACGATGATGGGCGGCATGGCCCCCGGCGTCGTGGAAGCGCCGGACTCGAGCGCCGTGGTGCGGTGGGACCGGGCGGCCGGCGCGCTGGATACGGTCAGCATGCTGCCCCTCCCTGAGAACGTCGTGTCGACACGATTCTCGGGAGGCGGCGGCGGGTTCCAGTTCCGCGGAGCGGGTCCCCTCTCGCCGCGCTTCGGCTGGTCGGTGAGCCGTACTGCAGAGGTGGCCGTCGTGTGGCCGACCGACTACCACCTGGAGTTGATCGACGCACGAGGACACTACGAATCCTTCGCCCCCGTCCCGTACGATCCGGTGCGCGTGACCGACGAGGACAAGCAGGCCTGGGCCGACCAGATGGCCAACGCGACGGGCGTCATGATGACCATGGGGGGCGAGGGCGGATCGGCAGCCCGCACCATTCGGATGCCGAGGCCCGACCCGTCCGATATGAGCTGGCCGGAATTCAAGCCCCCCTTCGACGCCGCCGGCGTGCGATTCGCGCCGGATGGCACCCTCTGGGTCGAGCGCTATGGGAAGTACGGCGCTCCCACGACCGTCGACGTGTTCGACGTCCGGGGAACGCTGCGGCGGCGGATAGCCTATCCCGCCGGCCGCCGGTTCCTGGGATTCGGCAAGGGCACCCTCTATCTCGTTCGCAAGGACGCCGACGATCTCGAGTGGATCGAGCGCTACCGGATCTGACGTTGGAATCGCGTCCCACCACCCCGCACACGGCCGGAGGATGAACCGATGAACCCACGGCCCCGATGGACCGCCATGGCGGCTGTCCTGCTGAGCGCAGCGCTCCCTGGCCTCGCGCGGGCCCAGGTTCCGCACCGTACCCTGGGCGCGCCGCGGGCGGTGCTCGCCGACCCGTTCAGCAGCGTGGCGGGCCTGCGCGAGCTGAACGACGGCCGGCTGCTGGTGTCCGACGCGACCGAGCAGGCACTCTGGCTCGTCGATCTGCTCACGGGCACGAAGGAGCAGCGCGGCCGCCAGGGACAGGGCCCCGGGGAGTACGAGATGCCCGGCGATCTGTTTGCCGTCCATGGCGACTCGACACTCATGGTGGACCGCCTCAATCAGCGCTTCACCCTGGTCCTTCCCGACGGCAACCTCGGCACCTCGACGATCCCGCTGCGCCACCCGAACGGCTTCCCGATCTTCCCGCGGGGTGTCGACGGGGCTGGACGCATCTATTTCGACCTCGCGGGGATCATGATGCCTGGGCTCGAGGCGTCGGCAGTCTCGGGAGTCGCCCCCCTGATGCGGTGGGATCCGGCGAGCGGCGCGACCGACTCGCTGGCGGTC
>Ga0055464_10000034_pt1 | contig 16010 bp, 13 predicted proteins | sample Joice_ThreeSqC_D_FD_57690 | JGI IMG/M metagenome (GOLD analysis project Ga0055464, IMG submission 57690) | Wetland microbial communities from San Francisco Bay, California, USA, that impact long-term carbon sequestration - Joice_ThreeSqC_D2 | ecosystem: Environmental > Aquatic > Marine >...
CCGGTCCTCCGCCGGGCCGTCAATCACCGTCGGGATCCATCCGTCCGCCACTGAAGGCAGGTTCGCTCCATAGCTCGGTATCTGTTCACGTTGGCATGTGCGATCGCCGCTGCCGCGACCGCCGTCCCCGTAGCCGCCCAGGGTCGCTCCGAGCGCGGCCTGGTGGTGCGTGCGGTGCAGTTCGACGGGAACCGTGCCATCAGCGACGACCAACTGAGGACTTCCATCGAGACGTCGCAGTCCTCGTGGTTCGCGCGGAATCCGCTCGTCAGTTGGATCGGGCTCGGGGAGAAGCGCTACCTGAACGAAACCGAGCTTCGCCGCGACGTGCTGCGGATCACCGCGTTGTACGGTCAGGGCGGATTCGTCGACGCGACGGTCGACACGGTCGTGCGCCGCAGCGAAACCGAGGTCCGCATCCGGTTCCTGATCCGGGAAGGCGAACCTGTGCGGGTGGACACGATTACGGTGCGCGGGCTCGAGCAGATGATGCCGACGCACGAGATCCTCGCTGCGCTGCCGCTGCACGTCGGCGATCCCTTCAATCGGCTGCTGCTGCTCGCCTCGGCCGACACCATCCGCATCCGACTCGCCAATCGGGGACACCCGTTCGCGGAGGTGTTCCGTAACTTCGACATCGATCGGGAACACCGGCTTGGACAGGCAACGTTCGAGGTGGATCCGGGGCCCAGGGTCACCATTGGAGAGGTGCAGGTCGAGGGGATCGAGGACGTTTCGGAGAAGGTCGTGCGCCGGACGCTGGACTTCCAGTCGGGCGACCTGTTCCGTGCGCGGAACCTGTATCGCAGTCAGTTGGCTCTGTACCGCACGAACCTGTTCACCTACGCAAACGTGTCACTCGCCGACACCGTCCGCCCGACGGCGGATTCCGCGCTCGATGTGCGCGTTCGGGTCGCCGAGGGGCCGTTGCGGGCAGTCCGCTTCGGCGGAGGTTACGGGACGATCGACTGCTTCCGCAGCCTGGCATCGTGGCGTGCGCTGGATTTCCTGGGCGGTGCGCGCTCGCTGCAGGTGCGGGGGCAGGTGTCGAAGATCGGTGCGGCGGCGCCGCTGGATTGGGGGCTGCAAAATTCCCTGTGCAAGGCCCTGGCACACGAGGACTCCAGCCGGCTCAAGCTGAACTACAACCTCACCACGACGTTCGTGCAGCCGTACGTCTTCACCAAGCGCGCCAGGCTGTCGACGAGCCTGTTCGCGCAGCGGTACACCGAGTACCGGGCGTACCTGCGCGAGGCCATCGGCGGCGAAGTGGGTGTCACCTACGATCTGGCGCGCGACGTACCGCTCACGGCGTCGTACGGCCTGTCATACGGGAGCACGAAGGCTGATCCAGCGACGTACTGCACCTACCTGAACGCCTGCCAGCTGGGGGATTCCGTGCTGTTCGCGGAGCGCCGGTGGCGCGCGACTCTCTCGGGACTGCTCGTCCGGGAGCGCCGCAATTCGGTGATCGACGCGACCAGCGGGAGTTGGATGGCCGCAGAGTTGCGCTGGGCGTCCCCGGCCATCGGATCCGACACCTTGATCCAGTTCCTGAAGGGCACCGTCGAGCTCTCCACGTACCAGCGGATCGCCGGGTCCGGGGTGCTGAGCGTCCGCCTCAAGCTCGGCACGATTCTGACGGCGAGGCGGTGCGGGGACGAGCAACTGCGATGTGTACCGATCGACGAACGGTTCTATGCCGGCGGTGCGAGCACGGTGCGCGGCTACAGCCAGAACGAGCTCGGTCCGAAGGTGCGGGTCCGGGAGATCACGACCGGGACCCAGGTGCAGAACGGTGACACCGTGGTGGTGAAAGACACCACCATTCGGACCTCGCCATCCGGCGGCAACGATCTTCTGGTGGTGAACGTCGAGTACCGCTTCCCCTTGCCCGGGGTCTCGCGCAAGATCTCCGGAGCGGTGTACCTGGATGCGGGGAGAGTGTTCGACCGTGGCGGAGAGTCGCCGGGGCCAAGCGGCCTGCGGGTGACGCCGGGAGTAGGACTGCGCCTGGCCTCGCCGCTCGGGCCGATCCGGCTGGACGTGGCGCTCAATCCGTACCCGCCTGACGCGGCCCCGCTCTACGAGCTGAGCGGCAACGAGCTGGTGGAGATCGCCCCCAGCTATCAGCCGACGAGCACCTTCTGGTCCCGCTGGCGGCTGCACTTCTCCGTGGGACAGCCGTTCTGATGGTGCGCCGGATCCTGTTCGGGGCGGCACTCGCCGTGAGCTGGGTGGCCGGGATCGTCTTGGGCACGACCGGCGCGGCACTGCGCACCCAGGCAGGGCGGGAGTGTCTCGTGAGCTGGGGCCTCGAGCTCGTCAACGGTCGGATTGGCGGCACGATCACGGTGGGGGAAGTCGGAGGCTCCTTCCTGCGCGGTCTGGAGCTGCGGGACGTGCGCATTGTGCATCGCGACGGAGAGCCGGTCCTGACCGCGGCGCTGGTCGGGGTACAGTACCGGGTGCGGGAACTCCTCGCGGGGAGGATCGTCCTCGGGGCGATGCGGGTCGACAGCGCCGCCATCGACGTCGTGCAGCCGGCTCCCGGCGCCCGGATGAACTTCGAGGAAGTGATTACCCCGACGCCCGGACCGGGCAGCGGGCGCAGTCCGCTGATCGCCTTCCAGGACGTGGAGATCACCAACACCACCATCGTGGTGAAGACGCCGCTCGGCGACCATCCGGCTCCGGATACCGAGCGCGAGGATGGACCGGAGGGACCGCTTCAGGTACGGCGCTTCGAGCAGCTCGACGCCCGGCTCGGCTACCTGCGCGTCTCCTCGCCGGTGCCCGACGACCCGATCCTGCTGCGGATCGCGAGCCTGCGAACGCTTGCCTCCGATCCGCGACTCGACGTGCGGGGGCTCGAGGGCGAGGCGCGGGTGTGGGGGGACTCGATTCAGCTGGATCTCGCGGTCGTGGAGCTGCCGAACAGCCGGGCGCAGGTTTCCGGCACCGTCTCCTGGCCCGTAGGTCCGCTGCAGCTCGATCTCACCGGACTCACCCCGGGGACGTCGACCGACGACGTGCGCGGCCTGGTGCCCTCCCTGCCGGCCGGCCTCACGGGGGCCGCGCGCTTCCACGTCCGCTCGGGCCGGGATGGGGTCCTGGAATTTCGCGGCGACGAGATCGATGCGACAGGACGCGGCGGCGGGCGGCTCCGCGGCGGCCTCGGCATGGTACTCGGCCCGGGCGCCGCGTGGGCGTTCCAGCCCACCGACCTCACGATGCAGCGGTTCGACCTCGACTACGTCCGCGGCTACCTCGACACGATTCCGTTCGCCGGCACCATCACCGGCGCGGTGCGCGTCGAAGGTCCAGCCGAACAGCTGCGCCTCGACGTGGATGCGTCGCTCGCCGACCGGCTCGTGGAGGGCGAGCCCGAGTCGTACGTGCAGGGCCGGGGCATCGTCTCGGTCGGAAACGACGACTTCGTCTTCCGCCAGTTCGCCGTCGACTCCGCCGATATCGATCTGGGCACGGTGCGCCGGATCACGCCTGCAGTCGTCGTGCAGGGGAGGGTGGGAGGTACCGGGCAGCTCGACGGCTCCTGGCGCAACGCAACGTTCTCGGGGCTGGTCCGTCACGTCGATCCCCCGCACCCCGAGTCGATCGGGCGGGGCTTCGTGCGGCTGGATACGCGGGGCGACACCGTCGGGGTGTGGTGTGGCCTGGCGCTCGATTCCCTGCGCCTGGCGGGCTTGCAGCGTACGACGGCGCCGCTCGAGCTGACGAGCGCGTGGGCCGGGAGGCTGGAGCTGGCTGGTTACCTCGATGCCATGCGGATCACGGCCGACCTCAGCGGCGATGCCGGGTCACTGAGCCTGGACGGATCGCTCTTCGCCGTCGACAGCGTCTGGGGAACCCGCGGGCTCTCGATCGGGGGACGAAGGCTCGACTTGGCGCACATCCAGCGCGCCCTTCCAATCACCGCGCTGGACGGCACCGTCGAGTTCCGGGGCGAGGCCGACTCGTCGCGGCATCTCTTCGAAGCCGACCTCCGTCTCTCACGCTCCACCTTCGAGACTATCCCCATCGACACGGCCTCGGGCCACCTCGTCGCGACGGAGACCGGAGTGACGATCGACTCGCTGACCGCGCTCGGGCTGGCTGTGGAGCTGCGAGTGCACGGCGGGCTCGGGCTGGCCGGGACGGAGCAGGACACGCTCGCCTTCACGGCGTCGACGGATTCGATTGGGGTGCTCGAGCCGCTCCTGCAGCGCGTGCTCCGCGTGCCCCCGGTCGCGGAGAGCGCGGAGCGTCCGTCGGGTGCCGTGCACGTTTCGGGACGCACCATAGGAAGCCGCGACAGACTGGAGGTCTTCGCGGATGTCGATGTCGAGCAGCTCCGCCGCGGCCCCCTGTTCGTCGGAACCGCCAGGGGGACCGGCACGTGGGTCTCGGCGACACGCACGCTCAACCTGGACGCGCGTGCGGACACGGCGGCTTTCGGTGCGATCGCCGTCGCCCGTGCCGAGACCCGGCTGCACGGGCGCCCGGACTCCCTCGACTGGTACGCGCGGTCGCGGTGGGGGTACGGATCCTGGAGGGGACTGGGATCTCTGCTGCGCGACAGCGCCGAGACGGCGGTGACGTTCGACACGCTCGGCCTGAGTTTGGAGACCGGAGCGTGGTTTGCGGACAGCGGGGCCGGGATCGCCCTGCGCGACTCGGGCATCACGTTGCAGCACTTCACGCTGCGCAACCGGACGGGGACGGGCACCGTGTCGCTCTCCGGCCACTGGCCGTTCCACGGTCCCGGGCTCCTGGACGGCTCGATCGACGGCCTCCAGCTGCCGGATCTGTTCGTGCTCGCCCAGCGCAATCCGGACGAGGTCGTCGGCGAGATCGGCGGGACCTTCCACCTCACCGGATCGGCCGAGAGCCCGCGGATCGAGCTTTCGGCCAGTCTTCGCGACGGCGGCTACCGGCACTTCCGCGTGCCGTACACACGCGCGCAGCTCACCTACGCCGACCGCCGGGTCGATGGCGACATCGAGCTGCAGCGTCGCGGTGCACCTGTCTTGTCGGTGACGGCCGCACTGCCCATCGACCTTGTGCTCAAGCCCGTGGAACGGCGGCGCCTCCCGGGACGGGTGAGCATTCGCGCACGAGCCGACTCGGTCGATCTCTCTCTGCTCGAGGCCACTGTGCCGGAGGTGGAGCGTCTGGGCGGGACCTTCGACGCCGACGTCGGGATCGAGGGCACCTGGGAAGACCCACGGCTCAGTGGCACGCTGACCCTGCGCGACGGCTCCGCCAGCTTCCCCGCTCTCGGGGTGCGCCACGAGGGGATGTATGGGAAGCTGCGGCTGGCCGCGGACACCATCTATGTCGACAGCCTGTCGGTGCAGAGCGGTCCGGGCACCGCGCGTGTCACCGGGTTCGTGCAGCTGGAGGAGCTGAGCCGTCCCGTCCTCGGCCTGCGGATTCAGGGGCGGGACTTCCATACGATCGACATCCGGGACTATCTCTCCCTCACCGCGACCGCGGACCTGCATCTCGACGGTCCCCTCTTCCAGCCGCGGCTCACCGGGAGCGGCACCGCCACGCGCGGCGTGCTCTACTTTGCCGACCTCTTGACCAAGAACATCGTGAATCTCGAGGACACGCTGTTCGCGGAATTCGTCGACACCGCGCTCGTGCGGAGCGAGGGACTGGGCCCCGCGTTGCAGAGCCGGTTCCTCGACTCGCTCCGGATCGACAGCCTTCGGGTGGACATGGGGCAGGAGTTCTGGCTGCGGTCCACCGAGGCGAACGTGCAGCTGGCCGGGAACGTCTATGTGAGCAAGCTCCGGCAGCGCTATCGCATTGACGGCACGCTGGAGGCCCCCCGCGGGACCTATCGGCTGGAGATCGCCTTGGGAACGAGCCGGGACTTTCGCGTGACGCGGGGGCAGATCCGGTACCTGGGAACGCCGGACCTCAATGCCGACCTCGACATCGACGCGCAGCACGTCGTGCGTCCCGTAAGCGCCAGGGTGGACACGGTCTACGTGCATATCGGAGGAACGCTGTACGACCCCCGCCTGCAGCTGTCGAGCAGTTTCCGCCCGCAGCTCTCGGAAGCGGAGATCATCGGCGTGCTCCTGTTCGGCGCGCCGACGCTGGCGCAGAGCACCACTGCACCCGGATTCGAGTCCCAGATGCTGGCCCAGTGGTTGTCGACTACCGTGTCGGGCCAGATCGAGTACGCCTTGATCTCCGACCTCGGAGTGCCGCTGGACTACCTGCAGATCCGGCCGACCACGGGGCAGAGCGGGCTCACCGGGGCGGAGTTGGCCATCGGCAAGCAGTTCCAGGTTCTCGGTACCACCGCGTTCCTGACGGCGAGCCCCAGGATCTGCCGCTATCAGGCTCAGTCGCTAGCTTCCGTAGGCGCCAGCCTCGAGTTCCGCCTCAGTCAACAGTGGCTGATCGCGGCGAGCGTCGACCCACTGTTCAGCTGCGAAAACCCGACCGCCCCGTCCGCGGGGGCGTACCAATTCGGCGGCGACCTGTTCTGGGAGAAGAAGTACTAGTGGCGCGTGTCCTACTCATCTTCAATCCGGTCGCGGCCCGGGCCGATCTCAAGCTGGTCGATCGGGTAGTGCGGGTGTTCACCAAGGCCGGCTGGCAGATCGAGGTGGAGGGAACCTCCCGCATCGGGCACGCGGAGGATCTCGCCCGAGACGGGGTGCGCGACGGGTTCGACCTCATCGCGGTATACGGCGGGGATGGCACGACCATGCAGGCGGTGGCCGCGATGGTGGGGCACGAGGTGCCCGTCGCGCTCATCCCCGGGGGTACCGGCAACCTGCTCGCCGGCAATCTCCGGCTTCCACGCGGCCCCGTCGCGGCCGCAAAGGTCGCCGTCCGCGGCGTCCCGCGGGAAATCGATCTCGGGGCACTGGAGCGCCCCGACGGCGACCGCTACTTCGCGGTCGGCTGCGGTGCCGGGTTCGACGCGGAGCTGATGGCTGCGACGACGGGCGAGGCAAAGCGCCGCTGGCGCATGGGCGCCTACGTCGCGCGCGGGTTCGACGCGGTCGCGAACCTGAAGGTCGTGCACCACCGCATCACCGTCGATGGTGCCGTGCACGAGACGGACGCCGTCATGGTGCTCGTCGCCAACTGTGGCATGATCATCCCGCCGTTCGTCCGGCTCCACCCGGGGGTGGCCCTCGACGACGGCCTGTTCGACGTCGCGATCGCCAACGCCGCGACGCTCATGGAGGGGGTGGACGTCGTGTGGCGACTGCTGACGGGCCGCCTCGACGCCGAGCATCGGCTGCGCTTCCTGCGTGGCGAGGTCGTGACCGTCGAGACGGTCGAGCCGCGACCGGTGGAGCTCGACGGGGAGCCGGACGGCACCACGCCCTTCACCGCCCGAATCATCCCGCGCGCCATCCGCGTAATGGTGCCGAGGACCTAGCACGGGAGACACAGTATGGGTCAGGAAACCGACTTGATGATCTGCCGAGCCTGCGGCAACGAGGAGCGGGCCTCCGAGGGGTATCCGTGCGAAGGGTGCGGGACATTCATCTGTCTCATCTGCAACCTTCGCGGCGTCACGCACTGCCGGGAGTGCCAGGCGAAGGCAGCTTCCCCGTCGCCCGCGGATGCCGACTGACACCTTTCGGCGGCTGGTGCTGTTCGACATCGACGGCACCCTGGTCTGGACGGCGGGGGCGGGCCGGTCGGCCATCGGTCACGCGCTCCTGCAGGAAATGGGCGCCACCGGCCCCGTCGACGTGCACCGCTTCGATGGCAAGACCGACCCGCAGATCGTCATGGAGCTGATGCGGGCCGTCGAACATCCCGATGCCGAGAGCGAGCGCCACATCGCCGCCGTATGCGACCGGTACCTCGCGCTGCTCGGCGCCGAGCTCGAAGACCGGCGTGACGAGATCCACGTCTATCCCGGCGTGGCCGCGCTCCTCGGGATGCTCGAGGCGCGGCGCGACACGGTGCTGGGGCTCCTGACGGGCAACCTCGCACGCGGCGCGTCGATGAAGCTCGAGGCGGCGGGGATCGAAACGGGGCGCTTTCGCGTCGGGGCCTTCGGTTCCGATTCCGCCCTTCGGTCGGACCTCCCCGCCATCGCCGCCGCGCGTGCGGCGCCGCTCGTCGGCCGGGTTCCGTCGGGACACGAGATTGTCATCATTGGCGACACGCCCGCCGACATGACCTGCGGCCAGGGGGTCGGCGCGCGGGGCATCGGCGTCGCGACGGGACGCCACTCGGTCGCCGAGCTGCAGGCGAGCGGAGCATATGCCGCCTTCGAAACGCTCGCCGACACCCCGGCCGTGCTCGACGCCATCGTCAGATGAACGGTGCCGCCACGTTGCTTCCCCTCCGCATCCCGGAGCTCGGGCCGTATCTCGGCAAGGTCGTGAGCGGAACCGGCCGTACGCCGGGCGGCATCCGGCTCGATGCCGTGCGGCTCCGTCTCGCGACGCGGGTTTTTGCCAGCGCCGGAGAGGCGCGCCGGTTCGCCGCCCGCGACGACCGGAGCGCCACGATCGGGGCGATCGGCCGCCGCGCGTGGCTCGAGGCGTGGGAGGACGCGGTGACGGGTGCGGCTACCCTGCTCGCCGATCGGGCGACGGTCCAGCTCGAAGCCGAGTGTCGAGCGGCGCGGCTGCCCCGGCGTCACCGCCGCCGGGTGCTGCCCGGGCCGGCCGACCGCCGAGCCCTGGCGGCCCGCATCGGCTCCGCCGGCGCCGTGCTGGTCTCCGCCACCGATGAGCTGGAGCGATGCTCCGGTCCGGCGCTCGAGGCCACCGGGCTCACGCCAGGGCACGTCTCCGCCTGGCAGGATGCTCTGCGCGCCGCGGGCCGGCGGCTCGAGGCGGCGTGGCTCGGGCTCGAGGATGCCGTCGAGCGCGAGGCCGTCCGCTGGCAGCTCGTGGCCGACGAGGTGTCGCGCTGGCGCCGGCCGCTGTGGCCGATCCTGACCGTCGGCGGCATCGCCATCGCGCTGGCGGTCTGGCTGGGTCTCGTGCTGGGCGGATTCCTCGCCGCGCCGCCGTGGATGTCCGCGCTTTGGACGGGGGTGACCGGCCGATGAACGTGATCGGTATCGGGATCGATCTCGTGGCCGTTCCGCGGGTGGAGCGCCTGATCGAGCGTCACGGCACGCGCGCGCTCGAGCGCGTGCTGACCCCCGCGGAGCGGGAATACTGCCTCACCAAGGTCCACCCCGCACAGAACGTGGCGGCGCGCATCGCCGCGAAGGAGGCGGCGTTCAAGGCGCTGGCCCTCGATCAGGACGCGCTGCGGATCGGCTGGACCGAACTCGAAGTCGTGCGGGATGCGGACGGACGGCCGCGGCTGGTGCTGCATGGCCGGGCGGAGCGCGCCGCCGAGCGGCTCGGCGTGCATCGCAGTGCGCTCTCCCTGACGCACGAGCGAGAACACGCCGCAGCCATAGTGATCCTCCTCGGCTGATCCGGACCCTGGCGGTGTCCCTGGACCCGCCCAATCCGCCTCGGTGGTGCTCCGCAACCATAGGTATCACAATGCGTTGCGCGAAGCGACCGGTGGCGTTGCAATCCCGACAACGTATATCTACATTCCGCCAGCAATGCTCGATGCCGCTAACGATCTCCGCCGCTGGCTCGCGGCCGCGCTCCTCGCAGGTGCCGTCGGACTCCTACCGTTGCGCCTTTCGGCCCAGACGGACGAAGTCGCGCGGGCGCGGAGAATCTCGGACGTGGCCGCGATCGCGCTCACCGAGTACGGAAACGCCGTGGCAGACGGTGCCGTGGTGCGGCGCGAGGAGCTGAACGAAGCGCGCCTTTTCCTGGCCGAGGCGCACCGGCTCGCCGGCGGCCTGGCGGCAGCACCCCGTGAAACGGCGCTTGCCCGCATCGAGCGCCTGCTGGCCGGTGTGGAGGCTCTCGCACCCGAGGCCGAGCTGGAGGCAACGCTCGTGGCGCTGCGGGAGGGTCTCTCGGCTGCGGTGGGAGCGGAGCTTGATCTCTATCCCGCGGCGCCTCCCTCGCTGGCCAGGGGGGCGATGCTCTTCGAGCGCCATTGCGCCCAGTGCCACGGTGAGGAGGGCGCGGGCGACGGCGTGCTCGGCGCGTCCCTCGACCCCGCCCCCGCCGACCTGCGAGCATCGTCCGCGGTGTCGCTCGTCGCGGTGCTGCGCAAGGTGAACGTGGGTGTGGCGGGCACCGCGATGCCGGCGTTCGGGGATCGCCTCGACGTGTTCGATCGCTGGTCGGTGGCGCTGTACGCGGCGAGCCTGCGGTACGGTCAGGAGGAGATCGTCCGAGGTGGCCGGGTGCTCGCCGGGTGCCACGCGTGCGCGCTCATGCTGGGTGACGTGCGGCGGACCGCGCCGCTCTCCGACGATTCGCTCGCGGCACTGGTGAAGGCCATCCTTGGCCACGGGCTCGACTCCAACTCGGCGGCGGCAGCCACGGCATATGCCCGGCTTGCCGCCGGTCGCGAGTATCTCGGCGGCGACCGGGGCCTCCTGGCGTCCCGCATGGTGCTCCGTGCTTCGGACCTCGCCGGCCGCGCCACCGCGCTGGCGGAGCGCGGGGCGTACGACGAGGCGGAAGCGGTCGCGCTCGATGCGTATCTCGCCTTCGAGTCGATCGAGAGCGCGGTTCGTGCCCGCGACGGCGGGGCCGCGCGGCGGGTGGAACGGGCGTTCGCGCGTTTCAAGGGAACTCTGACGCCGACGGCCCCGGCCGCAGGGCGCGAGGCAGCCCGGGATGACTTCGCGGCCTCCCTGCACGCAGCGGCCGGGACGCTGGCCCACCGTGCCTCACCGCCCGCCCTGTTCGGCCAGTCGCTGATCATCCTGGTGCGGGAAGGTCTCGAGGCGATCCTCATCGTCGGTGCGCTAGTCGCGTTTCTCGTGCGTGCCGGAGCGCCGGAGCGGAAGCGTGACCTCGGGCTGGGAGTGGCGGCGGCGGCGCTGGCGAGTCTTGCGACGGCCGGGTTGTTCGTCACGGTGCTGCGCGCGGCAGCCGGCCACCAGGAGATGCTGGAGGGGATCACCATGCTCGCCGCGGCCGCGGCGCTCTTCTGGGTGTCGTACTGGCTCGTTTCGAAGATCGAGATGCGGAAGTGGCAGACGTTTGTGCGTGCGCGGATGGACACGGCGCTGCGGAGCCGCCGCTCGTGGGCACTGGCCGGCGTCGCGTTTCTGGCCGTGTACCGCGAGGGGTTCGAAACGGTGCTGTTCTACGCGGCGCTGGTGACGAGTGCCGGCGGCGCGCCGGCCGCGGTCGGTGCCGTGGCGGGTGGGATCGCGGTCGGCGCCGTCATCCTCGCCGCCGTCTTCTACGCGATGCAGCGATGGGGTGTGCGGCTGCCGCTCAAGCCGTTCTTTGCGGTGACCAGCGCGCTGCTCTACTTCATGGCATTCAGCTTTGCGGGTCAGGGGGTGGCGGAGCTGCAGGCGGTGGGGGTCATCCCCTCGACGCCGCTCGACTGGTTCCCCGCCGTTCCCGCACTCGGGATCTTCCCGACTTTTCAAACGCTGGCCAGCCAACTGCTGCTGGCGTTCGCCCTCGTTGCGGCCCTTGGCTGGGTGTTCTGGATCGAGCCGCGGACGGCGAAGGTCGAGACGGTTCCCTGATCAGGGTACTCGCCGGCGATCGGCTTGCGACGCCCCGAGCGAGACCCCAGTATTGCAGCGGGACCTGACGGATCGAGGACGCCATCAGACGCGAAGTGCTGCCACTCGTACGCCGCGCCGTTGCGGATCGGTACACGGTCGATCGTGAGATCGCCCGGGGAGGGGCCGCGCGGGTGTTCCTGGCCTACGATCGGGACGGCAAGGCGGTCGCGCTCAAGGTGCTGCATCCCCAGCTCGCGGTGTCCGTGACAGCCGATCGATTCCTGCGCGAGATCGCGTTCCTCTCCAGCTTTGACCACCCGCACATCGGCCGGCTCGTGGACTGCGGCGAGAGCGAGTGGCTGATCTTCTACGTCATGCGGTTCGTCGAGGGGCCCAACCTGCGGGAGCACCTGGCGCGGGTGCGGCGCGCCTCCATCCCCGACACCGCACGCATTGCCATCGATCTCCTCGATGCGCTCGCCTACTCGCACGCCAAGGGTGTCGTGCATCGGGACGTCAAGCCGGAGAACATCGTGCTGTCGAAGGACGGTGCCGTTCTCGTCGATTTCGGGATCGCGCGTGCCATCGCGCAGTCGGGTACCGACCGGCTGACGCGGTCGGGCTTCGCGGTGGGAACGTCGTCCTACATGAGCCCGGAGCAGATCCAGGGGCTGCTCGACATCGACGAGCGGACCGATGTCTACTCCCTCGGCTGCGTGCTCTTCGAGTGCCTGGCCGGGCGGCCGCCGTTCACCGCGGACCGAGAGGAGCTCGTGCTGCGGATGCACCTCGACCACAAGGCTCCCGAGGTACGCGCGCTCCGCCCGGACACGCCCGAGCCCCTCGCGCTGGCCATCGATAGGGCACTGCGCGGCCCGCGCGAGGACCGGTGGCAGACGGTGGCAGCGATGCGGCGCGTGCTCGATCCGCTCGAGATCGGACCCTCAGCCGACTAGGAGCCGGTTACCCTCGGTCCCGCTTGCCGGGCTTCTTCCGCTCTTCCTTCTCCTCCCCCGGTGTGGCTCGCGGTGACAGCCACGCCACCCCGGATGGATCGATGGCCGGCAACGTGCCGAACCGCCCGGCGAACCATGCTCCCAGGACCACCGCGAGCAGCGCCGTCATCTGGGCGAGGGTGAAGGGGCCTACGAACCGGTCGTCCTTGGCCCGCAGGAATTCGATGAGGAACCGTTCGGTTCCGGCCGCCATGAGATAGAGTCCGAACAGCCACCCGGTGCCTCGCCGGTGATCGCGCAGACGCCAGAGCAGCCAGAAGACGAACAGCATGATGGCAGTCTCGTACAACTGCGTCGGATGTACGGCGAGCACCGTGGACGGGCTCACGCCGGCCGGAATCGGGACCCCCCACTCGGCCAGCTTGGCGGCCGTCGTCGGGGGAAGTCCCTCGGGGAACTTCATGCCCCAGGGCAGCGACGTGGGGATGCCGTAGTCGTCCTGCACCAGGAAGCACCCCACCCGGCCGATCGCGTAGCCCACGGCGAGCGCCGGCGCGGCGAGGTCGAGCGTGAATCGGGCCGGGACCTTGAGGCGGACGCTGTTGAAGATCACGGCGGCCGCGCCGCCGATCAGTCCGCCGTACCACACCAGTCCCCCCCGGCTGAATAGCAGGCCCACATCGTGGTACAGCGCGACGTACCAGAGCTTGGCGCCCAGGATGCCGCCGATCACCCCGGCGAGGACGATGTCCCAGGCGAACTGGTCGTGCAGGCCCAACTCGCGCAATCGGGTCTGCATCGCCCATCCCGCCAACAGGAAGGCCATCATCATCATGATGCCGAAGCCGGTGATCTCCAGCGGCCCGAGGTGGAAGACGAGAGGGTAGACGGTCATCGTGGGGAGCCTTTCGTCGGTGTCGCGGCTGCGGGCCGCTCGAGTCCCGGCCACGGCAGGCGTGCGTCGGCGTCCAGCAGCAGGTCGCTGTGCTCGCCGCGCTCGAGGTGGAACCAGCCGGCGCGGCCGATCATCGCCGCATTGTCGGCATTCAGGCGGGGCTGGGCCACCGACAAGTTCGCCTGGCCGGCGAGACGCTCCCGCGCGCGTGCCGCGAGCGTGTGGCTGCAGGCGACCCCGCCGCCGAGGACGACCCGTTCGTATCCGGTGTGCTCGGCGGCCACCGCCATCTTGGTGGTCAGGACGTCGAACACCGCTTCCTGGAAGGAAGCTGCCAGGTCGGCCCGGTGCGGCCCGAGGTCGCCCAATCGGCGGACCGTGTGGAGCACGGCCGTTTTCAGCCCGCTGAAGGAGAAGTCGAAGCCGTCGGTGAGCATGGGGCGGGGAAGCGGGAAGCGTGCCGCGCCGCCCGCCGCGAGCCGCTCGATCGCGGGACCGCCGGGGTATCCGAGGCCGAGCATGCTTGCCACCTTGTCGAACGCCTCTCCCGCGGCGTCGTCCCGGGTTTCGCCGAGCACGCGGTAGCGTCCCCACTCCGGTACGTCGAGCAGGAGCGTGTGTCCTCCCGAGACGACCAGCGCGACGAACGGCGGCTCGAGGTCGCGGTCCTCGAGCGTGGGAGCGAACACGTGTCCCTCGAGGTGGTGCACGCCAATGAGCGGCGCGCCGAGGCTCCCCGCGATCCCCTTGGCGTAGCAGACGCCGACGAGGAGCGAGCCGACCAGCCCGGGGCCGGCGGTGACCGCGATGGCGTCGACGTCGCCCAGCGTGACGTCTGCTTCGTGCAGCGCCTCGCGCACCACGGGGCCGATCGCCCGCACGTGTGCCCGGGAGGCGAGCTCCGGCACGACCCCGCCGAACACCTCGTGGATGTCCTGCGACAGGATCACGAGACTCGCCAGCTCGGCCCGCCCGTCGCAGCGCTTCAGCACCGCGGCGGAGGTCTCGTCACACGAAGTTTCGATGCCAAGCAGGACGTCAGTCACGGCTATCGCGCCGTACGGTGACCGAGTCGGGGGTGACGCGCACGGTCGTGACGCCTTGGGGCGGCGTGACGCGCAGGGCCACGCGGGTCTCCGCCGGCTCCCCGACCACGTACGCCACGGCCCGCACGCTGTCGCGCGTCAGGGAGCTCAGCCGGCGCCGCCGCCCGTGCACGGTCACCGTGGCGATGAGGGGCTCGACGGACCACGATCCCGGTGCGTCGGCCTCGACGGTCACGGGGATCCCCTCGATGACCAGATCTCCCAGCTCGCCGACGTCGGCGGTCAGCGTGACTTCGGCGCGGGGCGAGATCCGCAGCCCACCGAGTGACGAGGTGTCGATCGGGAGCTGTCGGCGCACCGGCGCGCGCACCGCGCGCAGCGCGAGCGGCACCGTGTAGAGCGTATCGACGGGCTTGACCTGGCTCTGCGGTCCTTGGACGGTGAGCTCGGCCGGGGTGATGGCCATGCCGCCGAACATCTCGAATCCCGAATCGGGCAGGATCTGCACGCGCGCCACCACAGGCACTTGCTTGACCAGCACGTCGTCGAGCTGGATCACGACGGTACGCGGCTCGATCTGCTTGGGCTTCACCACGGCACCCTCGACGGTGCTCAAGTCCCCGATGGAGAGATCGAGCACGTAGCGCGAGCCCGTAATGGAGTCGGGCAGCGTCTTGTGGATGACGGGCCGCTGCGCGTAGAGCTTGATGAGCTCGCGGGCCGTGCCCTCGTAGAGCGCCTGGACCTCTGCCGGAACGTCGCCCACGATGCTACGCTCCGGAGGCGGGGTGACCGTGAGCCGCACTGGGACGAGCTGCGTGGTCGTCTCCTGCGCCGCCACGGCCACCCACAGAATCCCTGCCAGGACGAGCGCAGTGACCTTGATCGGCCAGTTGTCGAGGAGGCCGCTGCGCAGCCTACTGAGCGCGGTCTTCCACCGATTGGTCATCGACCCCCAGGAGGCGCCGCAGGAGGGCCACTTGGGTGGGGTGGTCCCACTGGGTGGCGCCGATCACTTTCTTGACGATGATGCCATCGCGATCGATCACGAAACTCTCCGGCACGCCGGTGGTCTGGTAGTCCCGTTCGATCCTGCCGCTGCGATCGTGCAGGATTTCGAAGGTGAGACCCCGATCCTGTGTCCACGCGCGGACCGCTTCGGTATCCTCCCCATCCACGCTGACGGCGACGACCTTGAGACCCTGTGGCGCCATCTGTTCGTAGAGCCGCTGGATGGAAGGCATCTCCGTCACGCACGGGGTGCACCAGGTCGCCCAAATGTTGAGCAGGACCACCTCGCCGTGGTAGCGGTCGAGTCGGACGGTGTCGCCGGTCATGACGTCGACGGCGCGAAACTGGGGCGCCCGGCTCTCGACGCCGATGGGCTGCAGCGAGGGAGAGAGCGCCAAGCCGACGACGAGCGCTCCCGCCAGCACGCCGATGATCCCGAGCACGAAAATCCATTGACCGCGTTGCGTCATCGTCACACTACCGAAAAACAGCGTTTACGAAGTTCCTGCACCTCGGTGCCCGGCGCGTCT
>Ga0055464_10000035_pt1 | contig 15973 bp, 14 predicted proteins | sample Joice_ThreeSqC_D_FD_57690 | JGI IMG/M metagenome (GOLD analysis project Ga0055464, IMG submission 57690) | Wetland microbial communities from San Francisco Bay, California, USA, that impact long-term carbon sequestration - Joice_ThreeSqC_D2 | ecosystem: Environmental > Aquatic > Marine >...
GCATCGGTGGGGCTCGCCGACTCGTACAATATCTTCGGGTTCTACAGCCTCCGCCCGCCGCAGGACGCATTCCCCCGAGCCCGGGAAGCGGCGCTGCGTGCCATGGAGCTGGAGCCCGATCTGGCCGAAGCCCGCGCCGCGCTCGGCTATGTGCGACTCTATCACGACTGGGACACGGAACGGGCGGCCGCCGACTTCGGCCGCGCGATTTCCGCCGATCCCGGGTACGCCATGGCGCATCACTATCTCGGAAACTGCCTGATCGCCATGGGCCGCATGGAGGACGGCAAGGCCGCGTTCCGCAGCGCGCTCCGGGCCGAGCCCCTCTCGCTCATCATCAATGCCGGCCTGGGATGGGGGATGTATTACGCCCGCGAATACGGTGACGCCGTGCGTCAGCTGCAGAGCACCCTCGAGATCGACGAGTCGTTCGGCATCACCCATCTGTGGCTGGGGTGGTCGTACGAGCAGCTGGGGCAGCCGCAAAAGGCCCTCGAGGCGTACGAGCGGGCGCAGATCCACCTCGGCGGTGCCCCGCTGACCACGGCAGCCGTCGCGCGTGCGCAGGCGCGCCTCGGGCATCCGAGTCGTGCCCTGGGTATGGCACTCGGCCTCGAGGAGGAGACGAGCCGGTACGTCTCTCCGTACGACATCGCCAGCATCTACGCCACGGTCGAGGATGCGGATGCGACGGTCGAGTGGCTCGAGCGGGCCTTTGCGGAACGGTCCCATCTCCTCGTGTTCCTGCACATCGATCCAAAGTTCGATGCCGTGCGCGCCGACCCGCGGTTCGCGCAGCTAGTGGCGCGTGTCGGGATGCCACCGATGCCCGGTGCGGCAGCATGAGCCGGGCGGTCCGCGCGCCGCACTTCACGCCGCGGCTGTTCGGCTTCCTGCGCGAGCTGTCGCGGAACAACGACCGTGCGTGGTTCACCGCGAACAAGCCGAGGTACGAGCGCGACGTCCGGGATCCCATGCTCCGGTTCATCGCCGACTTCGCGCCGCACCTGCGGCGCATCTCGCCGCACTTCGTCGCCGACCCCCGACCCGTCGGCGGGTCGATGTTCCGCATCTACCGGGACAGCCGGTTCTCCCGGGACAAGCGCCCGTACAAGACCGTCGCCTCCGCGCAGTTCCGTCACGAGCTGGGGAAGGACGTGCATGCGCCGGGATTCTACCTGCACCTCGAGCCCGGGAACGTGTTCGGGGCCGTGGGGATGTGGCGGCCCGAGTCGGAACCGCTGCGCCTGGTGCGTGAGGCGATCGTGGAGCGGCCGGCGGACTGGAAGCGGGCCGTCCACGCGAAGGCCTTTCGCAAGCGCTTCGAACTGGACGGCGACACGCTACGCCGCGCGCCGCGCGGATTCGACCCCGAGCACCCACTGATCGAGGACCTCAAGCGCAAGGACTTCGTGGCCGTCGCGCCGTTCGAGGATGCGGAAGTGTTCGAGCCTGATTTCCTCGAGCGCTACGCGGCGACCGCCCGTGCGGGCGCGCCGTTCATGGCCTTCCTCGCGCGGGCGGTGTCTGTGCCCTGGTGACGCCGCGCCGTCACGCGCGACGGAGGCCGTGCCAGGCCCGGGTCCCGGGACCCGCCGCGAGCAGGAAGATCAGCATCATGATCACCGCCGAGCTGAGGCACCACATGCACGTCGCCCCGATCACGAACGGTTCCAGCAGCGTCAGGTAGAACGAGAAGATCACGCCCGCGAAGGCCATCGCGAACAGCGCGAGCGTCGCCCATCGCCCGATCCTCGGCCCGCCGAACCGGCCGGCCATCCACGCCAGCACGATCGCCGCGTATCCCGCGAGCCCCAGCACCCCGATCGGGATCCCGGCGATCTGCGCGTACGGGCTTTGCTGCACGGCGTTGCAGTCCCCAACCGGCCCGCACACCGCGCTCACTCCCCGCAGCTCGACGTAGGCCAGGTACGCCGCCACGGCCGCACCGACGACCGCGAGCACGGGTACGGCGGCGGCCGCCCGCTCCCGCGCATCCCAGCTTGCCGCTCGGGATGAGACCACAAAGAGGCTCGCCAGCATGATCAGCAGCACGGCGACGGCCATCGAGTTGCCAGTGGGATCGCGGCCGAACCGTTCCCACGCTGTCGCCCGACCGCCAGAGATGGACTCGAGTGACGACGGCACGGCAGCCGACTCGCTCGGTGCCGGGACGACCTCGGCGGCGGGAGCCCGCGTGGTGTCGGCGGTCGCTGCGTCCTCGGCGGCGGCCGTGGTGTCCGGCGCGCGAGGGGGCGCGGGTGTCGGGCGGCTGGCTTGCTGTTCCTGCCGCAGAGGCGCCGGCTCGGGCGGCTGCAGTGCCGCCGCCGAATCCGCGGGTGGTGCGGCCGCGGAATCGGGGATCGCCGGTACGTGCTCGACGAGCCCGGGAATTGGTGGCCAGTCGAGACCGCCCGCCGCCTCTGCCCGCTCGATCATGCCGGGAAACCGCGCGGGGATCTCCAGCGACCCGACCAGTACCGAGTCGCCCACCACCAGTCGCGGGACGCCCATCCGATCGCGAGGGACCGCGAACTGTGTGGAGGCCACGTCGTACAGCGCGCCGCCCTCGGGCTGCGAGGCGTCCACCAGCAGGATCTCCAGCCGGCCGTTCGTGACGTAGTAGAAGACCGGGCCTGCCGCGCCCGTGTTCTGATCCGTCCAGACGCGTGGCTTGCCCCCGAAGCGCTCGAAGATGACCGGCAGGTCTTCGTTGATGACCTGATGGCAGTGCGGACAGGTCGGCGAGAAAAACAGCACGGCTCGCACCGAGGGCGACTGGGCACGCGCGGTTCCGGGGAGGGGGACGGGGGATGCCGCCAGCCCGGTGACTGCGGCGATGACGTATGGCAGAGATGCTCGCACGACGGTCCTCTCCGCGGGGTTCGGTTCGGTCTTCGCGGAAGCTAGCCGGGCCGTCCGCGGGGGTACAGGGATCGACGGCGCCGCCCTCGCGACCTCCGTGCCCGGCCTGCATCTTTCGTGGCGGTGTCGATCCATCCTGACAGCAACACAGGGGAGTGAGAATGCGGAATGTCTTCGTACTCGTAGCGGCGTTCTTCCTGCACGCCACGGTTGCTCTTGGCCAGACCGCGGCGCCACGTCCGATGGACCACGACGTGTACGACAGCTGGAACCGGATCTCCGAGCAGACGCTTGCGGACGACGGTCAGTGGCTGCTCTACGCGCTCGTGCCGCAGGACGGCGACGCGGTGCTGCACGTGCACAGCGTCAGCGGGCCGGCCGACTACAGCGTCCCGCGCGGGCGCTCGGCCGCGTTCTCCGCCGACGGGCGCTACGTGGTCTTTCTCATCAAGCCGGAGCTAGCGCTCGAGCGCGAGGCGAAGAAGGCGAAGAAGAAGCCGGACGATCAGCCCAAGGACTCGCTGGGCATCCTCGACCTGGCCAGCGGCACGATCGTGCGGATAGAGCGTGTGAAGTCGTTCGCGGTACCCGAGGATGCCGGCAGTTGGGTGGCGTACCTCCTCGAAAAGACCAAGGCGACGCGCGATACCGCGGACACCGCAGCCGCCAAGCCCGAGCCCGGTGCGGCGGCACCCGAGCAGCCGAAGGAGGAGCCGGCGCAGGCGCCCGACACGACGAAGAAGAAGGAGCGCACCGACGGCACGACCCTCGTGCTCCGAAATCTCGAGACCGGCGCGGAGCAGCGGTATGACTTCGTGACCGAGTCCGCGTTCGCGAAGGATGGAACACGGCTCGCCTACGCGACGTCCACCAAGGACACTTCGGGGGACGGCGTGTTCGTGGTGACGACCGGCGACGGCGCCGCCACGCCACTCACGACCGGCCCCGGCAACTACAAGTCGGTTGTGTTCGACGAGAGCGGCAGTCAGCTCGCGTTCCTCACGAACCGCGACGACTACGAGGCCGACCAGCCGTCCTTCGCGGTCTATTACTGGAAGAGGGGCGGGAACGCTCGCGCGGTCGCGACGCAGGGCACCACCGGGATCCGGGATGGGTGGTGGGTGAGCGAGAACGACGCACCGTCGTTCTCGGACAACGGTCGGCGCCTGTTTTTCGGCACGGCGCCGCGCCCCGAGCCCGAGCCGGAAGAGGAGCCACCCGAGTGGGAGGTGGTGAAGCTCGACGTCTGGAACTGGAAGGATCCCCTGATCCAGCCGATGCAGCTCGTGCAGCGCTCGCGGGAGCTGAAGCGCAGCTACGGGGCGGTCCTGCACCTCGGCTCGGGACGCATCGTCCAGCTCGCCGACGAGGCCCTGCCCGACGTGAGCGTGCTCGCGAAGGGAGACGGCCGCCTGGCGTTCGGACTCTCCGAGGTGCCCTACCGCCAGGAGATCTCCTGGGACTCGCCGGGCTACGACGACGTCTACGTGGTGGACGTCGAGACGGGCGCCCGGACGATGCTGCTCGAGAAGCTGCAGGGCCGCGCCGAGCTGTCGCCGGGCGGGAAGTACGTCGCGTGGTGGGACGGTAACCGGAGGGCGTACTTCACGATGCCCTCCTCGGGCGGCGCGGTGGTCAACATCTCCGAGGCGATCCCGACCCGGCTGGACGACGAGACCCACGACTCCCCGATGATCCCGTACCCCTACGGCTACGCCGGGTGGACGACCGGCGACGGGACGCTCCTGATCTACGATCGCAACGACATCTGGGCGGTCGATCCGGCGGGGAAGCGGCCGCCCCGCAACATCACCGAGGGCGTGGGGATGGAACGCGACGTGCGCTTCCGCTACGTCCAGCTCGACCGTGAGCAGGAGTTCATCCCGGTGGATCAGCCGCTGCTCCTCTCGGCCTTCGACCAGACCACCAAGGCGGCGGGCTTCTATCGCGACCGCGTCGGCGGCTCGGATCGGCCGCAGGAGCTGGTCATGCTCGACGAGCGGTTCGGCTACCGGACGACCAAGGCCGAGGATGCGGACGTCCTGCTGTTCACCCGCGAGTCCTTCCGTGAGTTCCCGGACTTGTGGGTGTCCGATCTCTCGTTCCGCGACATGCGGAAGATGTCGGATGCGAATCCGCAGATGGCGGAGTACCGGTGGGGGACCGCCGAGCTGGTCCACTGGCGGTCGATCGACGGCAAGCCGCTCGACGGCATCCTGTACAAGCCGGACGGCTTCGACGCGTCCCGGCAGTACCCGATGATGGTCTACTTTTACGAGACCATGTCGGACAACCTGCATGCCTTCCAGCAGCCCGGACCCGGCGGTAGCAGCATCAGCGTCAGCCTCTACGTGAGCCGCGGGTACGTCGTCTTCATCCCGGACATCCAATACCGGGTCGGCTATCCCGGGCAGAGCGCGCTCGACTGCGTGGTGCCGGGTGTGCTCGACGTTCTCGCGATGGGCTTCGTCGATCCGAAGCGCGTCGGCGTGCAGGGACACAGCTGGGGCGGGTATCAGATCGCCTATCTCGTGACGCAGACCGACGTGTTCGCGGCCGCCGAGGCCGGCGCTCCCGTGTCCAACATGACCAGTGCGTACGGCGGGATCCGCTGGGGCACCGGCATGAGCCGGATGTTCCAGTACGAGCGGACGCAGAGCCGGATCGGCCAGACGCTGTGGGAGGCCCGACGGCTGTACGTCGAGAACTCTCCGCTCTTCTGGGCGGACAAGATCGACACGCCGGTGCTCATGCTCCACAACGACGAGGACTCGGCGGTGCCGTGGTACCAGGGGATCGAGTTCTTCGTGGCGCTACGGCGCCTGGGTAAACCGGTCTGGCTGCTCAACTACAACGGGGAGCCGCACGGCCTGGTCAAGTATCAGAACCGGAAGGACTTCGCGATCCGGATGCAGCAGTACTTCGATCACTATCTGCAGGGCGCTCCCGAGCCAGTGTGGATGGCCGAGGGTGTGCCCGCCGTGCTCAAGGGCAGGACGCTGGGGCTCGATCTGGTCGAGCCGTCCGGCGCGGGCCCGGAGGGCGGCCGCTAGCGACGCGCCGCGCGCACAGCATCACTGCCGAGGGGAGCCCGGGCCACACGGTCCGGGCTCTCGTCGTTTCCACCCGCCGCGCGATACGTAGAACCACCTATGGGCCCTACGGGAAGCCCCGATTTTCGGCCGGTCGCGCCACCGATACCGTGTGTAAGGGAACCGCCCCATCGCGTGGCGGTGGGGCTGACTCGGATCAACGGGAGGGAGAAGACTGCGATGGATACGATATCCCGTCGAGCCTGGCTGAAGACCGGTGGCTGCGCAGCGGCGGGCGCCGCACTCGGGAGTGCCGCGTTGCCCGGGAACGTGCTGGCCGCTGAGCAGGTTCACTCGGCCGTGGAACTCGCGGAAGAGGCGGCCGGGCAGCGTGCCGTGCTCTTCGACTCGACACGCTGCGTCGGATGCCGGAGCTGCGAGTTGGCGTGCAACCAGGCCAACGACCTCGGCCGCACACCCGAACAGATCTTCGCGGGGCGTGAAGCCGAGGATGCGCGCGCGCTTGCACCGGACGTCTTCACCTACGTGACGCACCACGATGTCGGAGGCGCTCCCTCCACGTCGGTTTTCGGCAAGGTCCAGTGCATGCACTGCATCGAGCCCGCCTGCGCCTCGAGCTGTCCCGTCAAGGCGCTCGAGAAGACGCCTGAGGGGCCAGTGGTGTGGCACGGCGAGCTCTGCCTCGGATGCCGCTACTGCATGATGGCGTGCCCCTTCCTGGTGCCGCGGTTCGAGTGGTACTCCACCAACCCCCGGATCCGGAAGTGCGAGATGTGCTACGGGCGCCAGCAGGAGGGCAAGCTGCCAGCCTGTGTCGAGGCGTGCCCGACCGGAGCGCTCAAAGCCGGGACCCGGGCGGAGCTCCTCGCCGAGGCGCACGCGCGCATCGAGGCCAGCCCGAGGGATTACGTCCATCACGTGTACGGCGAGACGGAAGCTGGCGGGACCAACCTCCTGCACATCGCCGCCCGTCCATTCGACGAGCTCGGCTACCGCTCGAACCTTCCCAACGCCTCCTACCGATCACTGACCCGGCCGGCCATGGCCACCATCCCCTACGTACTCAATGGCCTTGGCGTCGTGCTGGGGCTGACCGCGTGGGCGGTGAATCGCCGGAGGGAAGTGCACGAAGAGGAAGAAGGAGGTAGGCCATGACATCGCAGACTCGCAGGCTGGCCTTCACGCCGGGCATCGCCATTCTGACCGGCCTTTCCATCGGTGGCCTGGGCCTCGTCCTGCAGCGGTTCCGCCTCGGCTTGGGGGCGATGACGAACCTGAGCGACGGGTATCCCTGGGGCCTCTGGATCGGCTTCGACATCCTCGTCGGGATCGCGCTCGCCGCCGGCGGATTCGTGCTGGCGGGCATGGTGCACATCTTCGGCCGAGAGCGGTTCCACGGCCTCGCCCGTCCCGCGATCCTCACGGCCCTGCTGGGCTATCTCCTGTTCATCTTCTCGCTGATGGTCGATCTCGGACGGCCGTGGCACATCTGGCGCGCGCTCATCTCGTGGAACCATAACTCGCCGATGTTCGAGGTGGCGTGGTGCGTGATGTTCTACACGTTCGTGCTGGTGCTCGAGTTCACGCCGGTGGTTCTGGAGCGGCTGCGCCTGAATCGGCTGAACCACTGGTGGTACCGGCTCGCCCCCCTAGCGGTTGTGGCGGCGATCACGCTTTTCGCGTTTGCCATGACCGGCAGTCCGGTCTGGGCGGGCATCACGTTCGCCGTCTTGGCGACGTGGGAGGCCGCGATGCGAGCCGGCGTGATGCCGCGGGACAAGCAGATGCCGATCCTCCTCATCATGGCGGGCATCATGCTCTCGACACTGCACCAGTCGAGCCTCGGGACGCTGTTCCTGATCGTCGACAAGCTGAACGCCCTGTGGTACACGCCGCTGCTGCCGCTGCTGTTCTTCGCCTCCGCAGTCATGGTGGCGCCGGCAATGGTCATCATCGAATCCACGCTGTCCGCGCGGGTGCTGCGCCGCCGGCCGGAAGACGAGGCCCTGGGTGAGCTGGCCATGGGCATGCCCCTGGTGATCGGGATCTATCTCTTCCTCCGTCTCGCCGACCTGCTGGCGCGCGGTGTCGTGCTGAACACGGTCACCCCGTCGATCCAGAGTATCTGGTGGTGGCTGGAGATCGGCTTGCTGATGGCCGCCCTCGTGAGCTTCACGATTCCCGAGGTCGCCGCGCGGCCCGGCGCGCGCCTGCTGGCGGCCACCGCCACCGTGCTCGCGCTCGTCGTGCATCGGTTCGGCGTGGCGCTGGTCGGCATCCAGGTGCCGGAGTTCCCGGCGTACGTGCCGGCCTTTACCGAGCTGATGATCTCGGTGGGAATCGTGGCCGCCGGCCTGCTGGTGTTCCGGCTGGCAATTGAGTTCCTGCCGGTCTACGCCCCCGCGGGCGAGGAGCTCGAGGAGCCCGTCGAGATCCCGGAGGTCCTGGTCACCACCCGGCCCGGTGAAGCGGCCGCCCTGCAGGCCCAGTCGATTCTGCGGAACTAGGAGGGCATGATGACCCCCAACGACGAAAAACAGGGTGGCGTGGCGCTGCGGGTGGTCGGAGGGATCGCCGCGGGCCTGGCCATCATCCTCCTGACGTTCGCGATCCAGCTGCTCGTGGGCGTCCACAACGAGGTCACACACCTGAAGGACGTACTGGCAACCAAACAGGAGCTGGCCAATCTCGCGGTCTATCTCGGTCCGGAGGATCCGTCGGTGTCAGCCCTGGAAGGAAGCTGCACCGGGTGCCACACGGCGCAGACCTTCGCCGCGGCGCACGGCATCAACGAGGGCGTGCACGATCTCGTCCGACGCATGAACAAGCTCGCCGGCGCGAACATCGATCCGCTGGACATCCCGCGGGTCGAGGCCGCGCTCACGTTCATGAAGTGCGCGCACTGCCACACGATGGACCGGCTCAAACAGCTGGCGATCCTCGATCCCGAGCAGCGATGGAAGGTGATAGAGACGATGGCGCAGACGCCTGGCGGGACGATCTCGCCGGAGGACGCGCAGCGGATCCGGGACTTCTACGGCGACTTCTGGGGCTGGCATCGCCGGTAACGGCGATGTGCGCGGAAGGCTTGGAGGGGGCGCTGCGGCGCCCCTTTCTCGTTACGGGGTGGGCGGCGTGCGAACCCGCAGCGTCATGCGCACGAGCTGCGGAAGCGAGCGCGCCCGCATCTTCTCCATCACCCGCCCGCGGTGGATCTCGACGGTGCGCTGGCTGATCTCGAGCTCGGCGGCGATGACCTTGTTGGCCTTGCCTGCCACCACCAGCTCCAGCACCTCCCGCTCGCGGGCGGTGAGGCTCTCGTAGCGGCGCTCCAGCGCCGCCAGGTCGGCCAGCTCCTCTCGGTGCTGCCGGTCCAGCCCGATGGCCTCCTGCACGCGGTCGAGCAGGTCCTGATCGCGGAACGGCTTCGGGATGAAGTCCAGGGCTCCAGACTTGACCGCCTGCACCGCCATCGGGATGTCGCCGTGAGCGGTCACGAACACGATCGGGATCATCGCGCCCATGCCGTGCAGGCGCTCCTGAAGCTCGATTCCGCTCATCACCGGCATCCGGATGTCGAGCACCAGGCAGCCGGCCTGCTCGGGGTCGAATGCGCCGAGGAAGTCCGCGGCCGACGCGTAGGTGGCGGCCTGCAGGCCGACCGACCGCAGCAGCAGCCGGATCGCGTCCAGCACCGCGACGTCGTCGTCGACGACATATACCAGGGGCTCATTCGGCGTCATGCTGGGCTCCCGACGAGGGCAGCGTAAAGCAGAACGTGGTGCCGCGGCCGTCCGGGTTCGGCGTGAACCACATCCTGCCGCCGTGCGCGGTGACGATCGACTTGCTGATCGAGAGACCCACGCCGAGGCCGGTCTGCTTCGTCGTGAAGAACGGCTGGAACAGCAGGTCGCGCTGGTCTTCCAGGGTTCCGCACCCCTGATCCGACACCGCGACCAGCACCGTGTCGCCCTCGTGCAGCCCGGTGGAAACGAGCACCCGCCGCTCGGGCGGCGCGGTGTCCTCCATCGAGTCGACGGCGTTACGGATCAGGTTCAGCACGACCTGCTGGATTTGGATCCCGTCGGCGTGCACGGCGGGAAGCTCGGGTGCGAGCTCGAGGTGCAGTTGGGCGTCGTGAAGCCTGGCGTCGGCCGCGGCCAGGTGCTCGACATCGCTGATCAGGGCGTTGACGCTGCACGGCTCCCGCCGGGTTTCGCGGCGCCGCACGAGCTCCTTCAGATGATGGACGATGTTGCCCGCACGGATGGCCTCCGCGGCGATCCGGTCGAGCACGGACAGCAGCTCTGCTTCCTCCATCGATCCGGATACCGCCAGGCGGCGCAGCGCCTGCGCGTAGGTGGCCACCGCCGTCAGCGGCTGGTTCAGCTCGTGCGCGAGACTGCTGGCCATCTCGCCCATGGTGCTGACGCGGGAGAGGTGGGTCAGCCGCTCGCGCAGCTGCTGCTCCTGGTCCCGCAGCCGCTCCGCCGTGATGAGCCGCTCGGCGATGCGCCCCAGCCGTTCGGCGACGTTGTCGATGAGACGCCGTTCCGGGGCGAGGAAGGGGCCCTCGTCCTTCACGGGGCGCTCCTCCAGGTACCCCACCTCGACGTACCCCGCGGACCGGCCCTGGATCAGGATCGGTGCCGATTGCCGCCACGGCGTCACGCGGTAGCTCGCCGTGCGATAGTCGAGGTCGTAGATCACGATGCGGGCGCAGGTGATGTCCGGATACTCCCACGACCGGGGCAGCAGGTCCGTCGTCTCGCGGAGGATCCGCTCGAGCGATCCGCCCGATACCTCCACGGTGTGGGAGATCCCGTACTGGCAGTCCAGCTCCTTGAGCCGCTCCCGATACGCGTGGGTCAAAGCCCGCAGCGCCTGCTCCGACTGCTCGCGCTCGGTGATGTCCACGCAGGCGCACAGGTGCCCCGTCAGGGTGCGTCTGTCGTCGAGGAGGGGGACGATATTGGAGGCCACGAGGCGCATACGGTTGGCCCGCGTGTGCACCTGGAAGACGTCGCGTACCTCCACTTCCGTGATATGGGAGGCGCTCGAGTGATACGCGAGGGCACGCTCGCGGTCGAGCGGCACGAGCACCTCGAGCCACCCGTAGCCGAGGGCTTCCTCGTGCGAGAGCCCGGTCAGGCGGCACCACCGCTCGTTGGCCCAGACGCATTCGCCGGTCCGGTCTGTATGGATCAGCGCGACCGGCACGAGTTCGATCAGGGCGTCGAGCCCTGGCGTCGCCGTTGGTGCATTCCGCGTCGTGGGTGCCACCGCAGTCACCTCCCGCTCACATCCACCCGCACGCCCCGTGTGGGGCGCTCACTTGAAAGGTAGAGCAATTCCCCAGTGGGACCAGAGCGGCGGGTTCGGGAAGCCGGTATCGGGCTAGGTACTATCCACGATTTCGTGGGGTGGCCGGCGCGCACAGATTGGTTCTGAACCAGAGCCCGAACGGGTTCACCGCACCGGACGATGCCGACGATGCCAGAACGGGTGTGGATTGCCGATCCGAACCACGAAGTCAGGGAGAGCCTCGCCACGCTGCTGCGCACGATCGGGGTGAATTCCGAGACGTTCGGTACCGGCGAGGCGGTGCTCCGGCGTCTCCGGTCGGATCTCCCCGGATGCCTCGTGCTCGACATCGAGCTCGCGGACATGAGCGGTCTCGAGGTCCTCCTGCGCATCCGTGCCCGGCACCTCGATGTCCCCGTGATCGTCCTGGCGTCGTGTGCCGACGTGTCCCTCGCCGTGTGCGCGCTCCACCTCGGGGCGATGGACTTCCTCGAGAAGCCGTTCGTGGGCCGCGTTCTCCTCGCCCGCATCCAGGAAGCCCTAGGTCACGCGCAGCCCGCCGTACCCACACGCGCGCACGCGGGCTGAACCCAATCCAGTTCTCGTGAGAACCCGGTCCGCAACGCGTGGCGGATGACTCAATCCTCAGCCGGCTCGGATGGGGTCGTGGGAGTGCCGGCCTCACGACGCATGCGCTCGAGCGACGCTTCCACGGGTGCCGGGACCAGCATGGCGTCGGCAATGGCCGCGATCTCCTCCGCCTCCCGCCACGCCAGCTCCAACTCCACCAGCTCGCCCATGAGCGCCCGCATCTCCTGCTCCTCGTGGAGCGCCATTTCGAGGGCGAGGCGCGTGGCGACCGGCAGCTTGCGCACGACGCCGGGCTTGCCCTTGAACAGCGGTTGCCCATACCCGAGCTGCGCGGCGCCGGGTGAGAACTCCCGGATGATCCGCGCGAGGTAGTGATCCGGCCCGCCGGCCTGCTCGAGCTTGTCTACCGCGTCGCTCACCGACTGTCGGGAGCCGGACATCCGGTTGATCGACGGGAGCAGCTGCCCGGCGATCCGGCGCGCTGCCTCGCCCTCGAAGGTCTCCTTGCCCTTCCGGTGCTTCACCGAGAGGACCCAGTGGTCGGTCTCCGACTCCATCAGGAACCTGGTCCTCTGGATATCGGGGAGGCGGAACTTGAGCACGCGCCCGTCCGGCGTGCGCACCTTGGCCCGGATGGGGAGATTGAGGATGAGGTTGGGGAGTTGCGGCGCGAAGCCTGCGCCGACCCCGGCCGCGAGGCCGCCGACCGAGATCGCACCCACGACGACGATCCCCGCCGAGGTCCACAGGATCGCCCGCCGGCGGCGGCGCCCGAACTGGTCGCCGTACCGCCAGGCCGCGAATTCCGGCCGCATCGGCGCCCCGATCCGGACCAACTCGAGCCCCTCCTTGAGCTTCGCGAGGCCGACGTTGTCGGTGGACGCCCTGAGGCGCGTGGCGCGGAACAGGCGCTCGCACTCCTCGAAGGCTTCCCACCGCTCCTCGAGCGGGGAGAGGTTCCAGCGCTCGCAGCGGCGGCAGACCACCCACAGCCGTCCCTTCGCCGGATCGAACGCGAGGCGACGGCCAACGGGGAAGGACTCGATGACCTCGTTCGAGCCGAGCGGGCGCTTGCAGTAGAGGCAGGTCGAGTACACGGCGAATTCTACCTACTCGGGAATGCGCCGGTGGCGCCACCCTTCGCGCCAGGATGGTGTGGCGCAGGGGGCCGGATCGCGCGAGCGGATCGGGGGACGGGCGACTGCCGGGTGCGTGGGGCCGGGCTATGGTGTGGTCCCGCTCGCCCCCTCAAGCGAGTTCCCTGCCGGGCGGCACGGATGCCCCACGCACCACGGAGCACGACGAACGAAACCATCCGTTCTGGCTTGTCAGTCGCTGGAAAATAGAATAACATAATATACATAGTTTGTAAATAGGTATACACGCCGCAGAGGTTTCTATTCGCGGCTGGTGAGGGGACGCAGGGGCTAGCCCTCCCGCAGGCCCGCATCCTGCGAGCAAGTCCGGACGGGCGGTACCCTTGCGGGCAATGGATAGACGATATATGGATTGTCGTAGGCCCGGACGATGATCCAGCACACGCGTGAGGCTGACGTGAGCGACCCCCATATTGAAGCGCATCTGCCGCTGACCCCGCTGTCGATCCACATCCTCCTCTCCTTGGTCGACGAGGAGCGACACGGCTACGGGATCATGAAGGAGATCGAGCGCCTGACCGACGGCCTCGGCATGTCGGCCACCGGTCCGGTGTACCTCGCCGCCCAGAGGCTCCTCGAGGGCGGGCTCATCGTGGAGTCCCAGAACCGGCCCGCTCCGGAATTCGATGACCAGCGGCGCAAGTACTACCGGCTGACGGAGCTGGGGCAACAGGTCGCGCGTGCGGAAGTGGAGCGGATGGCGCGGCTGGTGCGCGTTGCGTTCGACAAGGGACTCCTGCAGGGGAGCATCACGGTCACCAGGTAAGCAGCGCCGGGGCTCCCCGGCGATCCCGCCCGGCTGCATCAAGTAATCGGGGCGCGGCCGGGAGGGGATCCGGTTCGCGCTGCAGGAGATGACCGAGCCCAAGACCGTCTGCTTCACCCTGCCCTAGCGGTTACTCGCGCGGCTTCAGCTCCCACAGGACGTTCACGATCTTCCAGCCGTCGTCGAACCGCGCGATATGGAGGTAGTCGATCCAGTCGCCGGCTACGACCTTCACCGCGGCCGCGTTGCCGTAGATGTCGAGGATCGTGACGTCCTTCTGCCGCCGGTTGGTGGGCGTCCTGCTTCCGCCGCCGCGCCCCGTGTAGTCGATCAACTGCGCGGCGGTCATGTTCTGGAGCGTGCGGCCCTCCGGCCCGGGCTGCACGATCCGCTTGGCCAGATCCGGATGGAGCGCCCGGGTCATGCGCTCCGCGTTGCCGGTGTACCACCCCTCGATGTAGTCCAGCGCGGCCTGGCGGATCGCCGCGGAATCCGCGGGGGTCTGGGCCTGCGCTGGCGCTGCCACTGCCGCCGACGCCAGCAGCACGAGCGCTCCGAGGATGATTCGCATGGTCTTTCCCTCCATGGCCATCTTTTGGGACGCGCTGCGTCCGGGCACCCGTGGCGCCGGGGCAGCGTGGGGTCGAGGTTTCTGGCACTCGGGCCGTGACATAGCTATGCTGTAAATATATATAGATGCTGTTGACCTGTCCAATCCCGGGCCCACAGTCGGGGCCGTGCAACCCTTTCGCGTGCCGGAGGCACACACGGGTGTGAGCGAGGTGACCGCAGCGGCAGCGCCGACGGATCGGCAACTCGCCGACCGGATCGTGCGCGACGGGGATGAGGCGGCCTTCCGGGCCCTCTATCGCCGGCACACGCCGGGGCTCTACCGGTTTGCCCTCCGGCTCCTCGGCGGGAACGTCTTCGATGCGGAGGATGTCGTGCAGCAGACATGGCTCAAGGGTGTCGAGGGGCTTCCCCGGTTCCGGTGGGAGGCCGGCCTCGCGACCTGGCTGCACGGGATCGCGCTGAACTGCTGTCGCGCCTCGTTCCGCCGCAAGGACAGCGGGTGGCTGGCGATGGACGCCCGGCGCGAGCCCCTGGCGACCCCGGACATGCCCCATGAGCGGATCGACCTGGAGTCTGCCCTGACGCGCCTCCCCCCAGGCTACCGCACCGTGGTCGTCCTGCATGACGTCGAGGGGCTCACGCACGAGGAGATCGCCGAGCAGCTGGGCGTGTCCGCCAACACCTCGAAGAGCCAGCTCTCCCGCGGGCGACGGATGCTGCGCTCGATGCTAACACCGCCTGAAGGATGGAAGGCGGAGGTACAACCATGAGAAGCGACGACCTGACCGATCTGACGCCCGCCGAGCGCGAGGAGTTCGCCGCGCTGCCGCGGGACGCCGAGCCGGGGCGGATGCTCGAGGAGCGCACGGTTGCCGCGCTGCGCGAGCACGGCCTGCTCGGCCGGCGACGACGGGCCTGGGCCCGCCCCGCGCCCTTCCTCGCCGCCGCAGCGGCGGCGGTGGCGCTCTTCGTGAGCGGCCTGGCGGTCGGCCAGTGGCTCGGAACGCGGACGGTCGTGGCGTCGGTCGCGTCGGCCAACCACGAGAGCGCGCTGCAGATGGCGGCCGCGGTGCAGCGGTCGGGATCGGCGTACGTGGCTGCCCTCACCGCCCTCGCGCAGGTCTCGGATTCCACCAACGGACCTTCGGTGGAGCAGGGGCGCGAGGCTGCACTCGCCGCGCTGTATGCCGCGGTGGCGGAACTGATGGTCCTCGCGCCGGACGACCCGGTTACGGTTGCCCTCCGCGACCTGTTCGACCGCCCCGCACCGACGCAGGGGACCGCCGGCCAACCCGAGATCCGCAACGTCGTCTGGTTCTAGGACGGCGCGCATGGAGGCAACGATGTCGAGTTCACGAAGGATGGAGCGCGTTATTCTGCTTGCGGCCCTGGCGCTCGCCGTGGCGGCGACCGCGCAGGCGCAGGAGCGGCGAGTGGTGCAGGAGGTCTCCAAGGCGTGCGGTGCGGGCTCGGTGACGGTCGGCTCGCTCGGCTACAGCGGGATCGAGTGCAGCAACTGCTCGTTCACCCTGCACGCCGACGGAACGGACCGGCAGTGGAAGTTCCGCTCCGAGCCGGTCATCACCGGCGTGAAGTCGGGCGGCCCCGCCGACGGCAAGCTGAAGGCGGGCGATGTGATCGTGGCCATCGGCGGGTATCTGATC
>Ga0055464_10000036_pt1 | contig 15954 bp, 12 predicted proteins | sample Joice_ThreeSqC_D_FD_57690 | JGI IMG/M metagenome (GOLD analysis project Ga0055464, IMG submission 57690) | Wetland microbial communities from San Francisco Bay, California, USA, that impact long-term carbon sequestration - Joice_ThreeSqC_D2 | ecosystem: Environmental > Aquatic > Marine >...
CCAGTCGTGCGCGGCGGCCACCGCTGAGTAGAGCGGCTCCCTCGGATCGGGCCCGCCGGTGGACCGCTCGGGGATCGTGATCCCGACCCGGCGTGCGATCTCGCGCACCGCCGCCGGATACTCCATCCCGAACCGCTTCATGAAGAACGTGAAGACGTCGCCCGCCTCGTGGCAGACGAAGCAGTAGTACATCTGCTTTTTCGGGATCACCGCGAAGTTGCGGTGGGTGCCGCCGTGGAACGGGCACGGCCCGCGCCAGTCGGAGCCGGTGCGCCTCAGCTCGACGAGCTCGCCGACGATGCCGACGAGGTCCGCCGCGTCGCGGACCTGCTCGATGACGTCGTCGGGGATGGCGCTCATCCGAACTCCACCACGGTGACTCCCGAACCACCCTGCGGGGGCGGCGCGAGCCGAAACCCCGCCACGCGGCGGTCCTGTTTCAGGGCCGCGTGCACCACCGAGCGCAGCGCGCCCGTTCCCTTTCCGTGGATGATCCGGAGCGCGGGGAGGTCCGCCACCACCGCGCCGTCGATCGCCGCGGCAAGCGCGGCCTCCGCCTCCTCCACCCGCAGGCCGCGAAGATCGATTTCCGAGGCCGCGGCCTCGTCCACCGAGCGGTGCGCCTCGGGCGCGGCGACAGGATCGCGATGAGGCTCCCTCGAGGCAGGCGGCACTTCCACCACCAGTTCCCGCGCCGCGGCACCACGCACCTTCCACCCCTTGGCCTTCGCGACGTCCTCCAGGGTGCGGAGCGCGCTCCCCTGCTCGCGCACCCCCTCCTCGACCATCCGGCGCGCCTCCTTGGCCGTCGCCTCGCTTACGTCGGCGCGGGCGCGGGCGATCGCCTCCTCGACCCGCTTGCGCGCCTCGAGCAGGAACCGGCGCGCCTCCTCGCGACCAGACCGCTCCAGCTCCCGCTCGCGCTCGTGCGTGGCCGCCTCGCGCTCCTCGATCTCGCTGCGCGTGCGCGCGGCCGACTCCAGCTCCCGCTCGAGCCTCGCGCCGAGCGTGTCCACGTCCACCTCGCGCCGCGCCAGCTCGGCCTCGCGGCGCTCCAGCTCGGCCAGCGTGGCCTCGAGCGTGCGCGCGGCCTCCGGCGTCGCCTCCTCGGCGATGGCCATCACGTCGGCCGGCAGGCCGAGCCGCCGCGCGATGGCGAGCGCGTAGGAGCGGCCCGGCTTGCCCGGGATGAAGCGGTAGGTGGGCGCCAGCGTCTCGGCATCGAACTCGAGCGACGCGTTGACGATCCCCTCACTCCCCGCCGCCAGTTCCTTGAGCTGGCCCAGGTGCGTGGTGGCGATCGTCACCGCCCGACGACGGTGCAGGGAGAGCAGCACACCCTGCGCGAGCGCCGCGCCCTCGACCGGGTCGGTCCCGCCGCCCAGCTCGTCGAGCAGGACGAGCGACCGCTCGTCCGCCTCCTCGAGCACCCCGCGGAGCGCGGCCACGTGGGCGCTGAACGTGGAAAGGCTCGCCTCGATCGACTGGTGATCCCCGATGTCCGTGAACAGCCGGCGGAAGACCGGGAGCCGCGTGCCCTTCCCGACCGGCGGCACCACCCCGCTCTGCGCGAGCGCCGCGGCCAGCCCCACCGCCTTGAGCAGGACTGTCTTGCCGCCGGCGTTCGGTCCGCTCACCACCACGGTGCGCTCGGGCCCGCTCAACTCGAGATCGAACGGCACCGCGGTGGCGCCCTCGGCCCTGACCAGCGGGTGGTATCCCCGCACCACGCGGAGCGCACCCGGCGCCGGCGCCAGCTCGGGAACCACCGCCTCCACCTCGAGCGCGTAGCGGGCCCTGGCGTAGAGATCGTCGGCGGCGACAGTCATCTCCCAGCCGCCCTCGATCTGCGGGGACAGCTCCCGCGCCTGCTCGGTGAGGCCGCGCAGGACAGCCAGCACCTCGCGCGCCTCCTCGGACTCGGCAGCATTGAGGTCGTTGCCCAGCTCCACTGCCTCGGCGGGCTCCACGAAGAGGGTGGCACCCGAGGCGGACTCGCCGTGCACGATCCCCTTCACCGACCCGCGCACCTCGCGCCGCACGGGGATCACGTAGCGGCCGCCGCGCAGGGTGACGCCCGCCTCTTCGCCGCCGGCCTGGAGGCGCTCGAGCAGGGCGACGAGCCGGCTCCGCACCTCGCGCACCCGGCGGCGGGCCCGCTTGAGCCCGGGCGAGGCGTCGTCCTTCACCCGGCCATCGCGCTCGAGAGAGTGCTCGATCGTGTCGTGCAGCCTGGCGGGGGGCACCTCGATTGCCTGGGCCAGCGCCGCCACGCGGGGCGCCTCGGTCGCGAGCGTGGTGAGCGCAGCGTGCGTCTCGCGCATGGCGCCCACCGCGTCCCCCAGCTCGACCAGCGCCACGGCTTCGAGCACCCCTCCCGGGGTCGCGAGGACACGCAGGCTTTCGGCCAAGTCGGGGACGGGGCGCGGGGCGAAGCGAGCGCCCTCCCGGAACGCGGCGAGCAGCTCCCCCACCAGGGCCAGCTCCTCGCGCAGCGCCTCCGCGTCATCGCCGGCCGGGAGCCGCGCGCGTACAGCGGCGGCGCCGAGGTCCGAGACGGCGTGGCCCGCCACCAGAGCGAGGGCCCGGCCGAACTCGAGCTGCTCGAGCGTGTCGGCGGAAGCTGCCGGGGAAATGTGGGAAGGGGTGCCGGCGACTCGCGTCACCCGCACCCCTTCGCTGGTACTTCTCGCCCCTCGCGCTTCATGCGCTGCGGTGAGGCTCTTTCAGCATTACGTGGTGATCGCCGTGCACTACTCCACCGGTTGCCAAATCGGGATATCGGTGCCGCAGGTCTCTTGGTCCGAGCCGCAGATCTGCCGGTTCGAACCGCAGATTTTTAAGGTACGCAGATGGGCCGTCCGGTGCTAGCCCGGGGGCCACCGCATCGCCCGGCCGCCTAGCACGTGGGCGTGTATATGGAACACCGTCTGGCCCGCCCCGGCGTTGGTGTTGATCACCACCCGATAGCCGTCGTCGGCCAGCCCCTCACCACGCGCGACATCCCGTGCGAACAGCACCAGCTCGCCGATGAGCTGCGGGTCGTCGGCGTGGTTGAGCGAGGCCACGTGGCGCTTCGGGATGGCCAGGACGTGGGTCGGTGCCTGTGGATTGATGTCCCGGAACGCCAGAAACCCATCCGTCTCGGCCACCTTGTTCGAGGGGATCTCCCCCGAGGCGATCTTGCAGAAGAGGCAGTCAGGATTGCTCACGTGCCGAACGCCTCCTTCATCCGTTCCCAGAGCTTCCGGCCCAGGCTCTCCCCCTCCTTGGGCGGCTCGCCCTCGACCGAGGCCAGCCGCTGGAGCAGGTCCCTGAGCTCGGGTGTGAGCTGCGTCGGCGTCCACACCTGGACGCGGACGTAGAGCGTCCCCTTGCGCCCATCCGACACGTTGGGCAGGCCGAGCCCGCGGAGCTGGAGCACACTGCCGCTCTGCACCCCTGCCGGCACGTCGATCGGCTCGCTGCCGTACGGTGTGGGGATCTCGAGCTTCGCGCCCAGCGCAGCCTGGCTGAACGAGACCGGGAGGTCGAATACCAGATCGGCGCCGCGCCGCTCGAAGCGGTCATCCGGCTCGATCTCGAATTCGACGACGAGGTCTCCCGCCGGACCCTTGCGCGGCCCCGCGATCCCCTGCCCCCGGAGCGTGATGTAGTTGTTCGCGTCCACTCCGGGCGGGACATCGACCACGACCTCCCGCTCCTTGCGCACGCGGCCGTCGCCGCGGCATTCGCGGCACGGCTCGGAGACGACCGTCCCCTCCGCGTGGCACGTGGGACACGGCTGCACCGAGACGAACTGCCCGAAGATGGAGTTCGACGCATGCCGCACTTCGCCGGTGCCGCCGCAGGTGGGGCACGCCTTGGTCGAGGAGCCGGGCTCCGCTCCCGAGCCCTCGCACCGATCGCAGCGCTCGAGCGCGCGCAGCCTGAGCGTGCGCTTGGCGCCGTGCGCGACGTCCTCCAGGCTGACTCGCACCGTGGCGCGGATGTCCTGCCCCCGCCGCTTGGTGCGGCGCGAGCGCCCGCCACCACCACCGAAGAACGCCTCAAAGCCGCCGAGCCCACCGAAGTCGCGCATGAAGATGTTGAGCGCCTCGGAGAGATCGACGTGGCCGAAGCCGAACCCGCCCATCCCCTGACCGCCTTTGAGGCCCGCCATCCCGAATCGGTCATACTGCGCGCGCTTCCCCGCATCGCGCAGCACCTCGTACGCCTCGGTGGCCTCCTTGAACTTCTCCTCGGCTCCCCTGTCTCCGTTGTTGCGGTCGGGGTGGTACTCCATCGCGAGCCGGCGGTAGGCCTTCTTGATCTCGGCCTCTGAAGCCTGGCGCTCGACCCCGAGCACTTCGTAGTAGTCACGTGCCATGGCGGGGGCCCTACTTTATCAGATCACCGAGCATGCGGCTCGTGTGCTCGACGAGGGTAACAACCTTCTGGTACGGCATGCGCGTGGGCCCGATGACGCCGATGATTCCGGCGAACGGCCCGCAGTGGTAGGTGGACGTCACCACGGTGAACTCGGAGAGCGCCGGATCGAGGTTCTCGCCGCCGATCGTGACGGTAATCCCCGGGGCGGGCCGCGCGACCAGCGCGTGCCGCAGCACCTCCCGACGCTCGGTGAGGTCCAGCAGGGTTCGGATCCGCTCGCTCGAGTGGAACTCCGGCTGCTCGGCGAGCAGTTGCGCGCTGCCGAGCACCACTTCTCCAACGGAAGGGCCGAACTCGAAGAGCTGGTCGGCCTCCTCAATGAAGATGTTGAGCAGCTCGCGCGCCCTCGACTCGCCGCCGGCATCGCGCAGTCGGTCGCGCAGGCTCACCCGGATCTCACGCAGCGTGAGACCGGCCAGCCGCTCGTTCAGCACGTGCGCCACCCCCGCCAGCGCCTCAGCCGGCATGGCGTCCTGCACCTCGACGAAGAGCGTGCGCGCGGCACCACCGCGCAGCACGAGGATCATGAGGACGCGCTCGCTCGACGCCCGCACCAACTCGAGCCGTTCGAGCACCGCGTTGTCGAAGGTGGGCGCGATCCCGACCCCGAGTTCCTTGGTGAGCACGCCGAGCACCTCCGCGGCCTTGCGCAGGATGCTCTCGATCGCGGTGCCGCCGCCACTCAGTTCGCGCCGCAGCGCGTCGTGCTCGATGGACGTGGGCGGGGCCGGCGCCATCAGCGAGTTGACGTAGACCCGGTAGGCGTGATCGGTCGGCACGCGCCCGGCCGAAGTGTGGGGGTGATACAGATATCCCCGATCCTCGAGATCAGACATCGTGTTCCGGATCGTGGCCGCCGAAACCCCGAGATCGAACCGCTTGGCGATCGTGCGCGACCCGGCCGGCTCGGCCGTCTCCACGTAGCTCTGGATGACGGCCTGCAGCACCTGCCGCTCACGGTCGGTGAGATCGTCGTGCGAGGTGATTCGGGAACTTGTCCAAGTCATTGTTTTTCAGCCGATTAGCCACCGGGACATCCGGTGGCTAAGAGCATTTTAGCCACCCACGGGCCAGGTGGTCAAGGCGTGTGCCAGCGAGTCGAGGCGCAGCCAGCCTGTCGGGGTGAGCCGGACGCGACCCCCCGCCACCTCCAGCCACCCCGCTGCGAGCGCGCGGTCCCCCTCAGGGGTCGGCCAGGGCAGGTCCGCCACAGGGGCTCCGTCTGACGTCCGGAGGCCAAGATACGCGCGCTCCAGCCGCATCTGCTCCGGGGTAAGATGCTCCTCCCCTTCCCGGGGATCCCGCCCCTCCGCTGCCGCGCGCTCCCACGCAGCAAACGCCGCCACGTTCCAGCGGCGGGCACCATCGCCGAAGCTGTGCGCAGCGGGCCCGAGGCCGACGTACGGCCGCAGGTCCCAGTAGGCCGAGTTGTGGCGCGAGCGGCGCGTGGGGCGAGCGAAGTTTGAGACCTCGTAGTGCTCGTAGCCCCGGGCGGCGAGGAGGTCGTGCGCCATCAGGAACTCCACGGCGTGACGCTCCTCGGGGGCGGGGCGCACGGTCTGGCGCATCACCCAGCGCCCGAGCGGCGTGCGCGGCTCGACGGTGAGTCCGTAGACCGAGAGGTGGTCGGGCTCGAACGCCACAGCACGCTCGAGATCCGAGGCGAAGCGGGGCGTGGCCGCGCGCGGGATGCCGAAGATGAGATCGAGCGAGAGCGACGCGACGCCCGCGTCGCGCAGGGTGCGCACGGCGCGGCCGATGGCGTCCGGGCCGTGCGGTCGGTGCATCCATTCGAGCACCGACGCCTCGAAGCTCTGTGCGCCGAGCGAGACGCGGTTCACGCCGGCGGCCACCCACGCTGCCGCCGCGTCGGGCGTCACGTCCTCGGGGTTGGCCTCCACGGTGATCTCCACGCCCTCGGCAAGGCGGCCTCCCGCCGCGTCGCGCACCGTGTCGATCGTGAGCGCGAGCGCCGCGGGCGGGAGGAGCGACGGCGTGCCGCCGCCGAGGTAGATCGTCTCGAGCGGCTCACCGAACGCGAGGCCGCCGCGCACCCGGGACGTGATCTCGCCGCGCAGCGCGGCGACGAACGACTCGGCTGGGACCTCGCGGCGCACCGCGATCGAGAAGTCGCAGTAGACGCAGCGCCGCCGGCAGAACGGGACGTGGATGTAAGCGTGGCGCACGCCCACTCCGGCGTCAGGCACCGACCCCCACCGTTCCAACCGCGCGGCGGAAGCCGCGACCCGTCTCGCAGGTGACGATGCCCTGCAGCTCCAGCCCGGTGAGTGCGGCGAGCGCCTCGGCCACCGGCCAGCCGAGCGCCGCAGCCACCTCGTCCGGCGACTGGAGCCCTCGGTCGAGCGCCTCGAGCACGCCGCGGTCGCGCGCGTCGAGCGACTCATCGCCGCTGCGCTTGGCAGGCGCCGCCGAGATGCCGTACTCCTCGAGCACGTCCTCCACGGTGAGCGCGGGCTTGGCTCCCTGCTGAATCAGCCGGTTGCACCCCATGGAGGTTGGGCTGGTGATCGGGCCCGGCACCGCGAGGACGTCCCGCCCCTGCGCGAGCGCGCAGTCCACCGTGATCAGCGCGCCCGACTTCTCGCGCGCCTCGACGACGAGCGTCGCCTGGGCGAGTCCGCTGATCAGCCGGTTGCGTCGTGGGAAGCTCCCGGCGCTCGGCCGCTCGCCCGGAGGGAATTCGGTCACGAGGCAGCCGTGCTCGCACACCCGCTCGTACAGGGCGCGATTGGCGGCGGGGTAGATCACGCCGAGCCCGTTGCCGAGCACGCCGACGGTGCCGCCGCCGGCGTCGAGGGCGGCGTGGTGGGCCACGGCGTCGAGACCACGCGCCATCCCACTCACCACCACGAGCCCTGCCCGCGCCGCCCCGCCCGCGAAGTGCCGGGCCACCTCCGCACCGTACCGCGAGTGCGTGCGGCTCCCCACGATCGCCACCGCCGCGGTGCCGAGCAGCGAGAGATCCCCTTGGACGAAGAGCAGGGTAGGCGCTTCGGGGATGGTACGGAGCTCGGGAGGGAAGGCGGGGTCATCGGGGACGAGCGCCCGGCCCCCCAGCTCCTCGGCCCGCGCGATTGCGCGCGCCCCAGCCTCGAGCGAGGTGCCAGCAATGGCCGTGGCGGCGGCGCGGCTGATGCCGGGGACGTCCGCGAGCGCGTCGAGCGGCGCGGCGAGCACCGTCTCCGCGGTTCCAAAATGCGCGAGGAGCCTGGCGAGCCGCACCCTGCCAATTCCCGGCACGAGCGCCAACGTCACGTAGGCGACGTCCACCACGCTCACTGCAGGAGGGAGTCGGCCGGCTCGTCCAGCTTCGATTGCGCGAGCAGGCGCCACAGCTGCTCGGTGAGGGAGTCCAGCCCCTGCCGGGCCACGGCCGAGATGGCCAGCACAGTCGCAGCATCGGGTGCGTGCACTGCCGGGACTGCGGCGTCGGGTGCGAGGAGATCACTCTTCGTCAGCACGACCACGTGCGGCTTCTGTGCCAGGAGCGCGCTGTACAGGCCGACCTCGGCGCGGAGCCGGTCGTACGCCGCCTGCGGATCCTCGTGCTCGAGCGATACCAGGTACGCGAGCACGCGGGTGCGCTCGACGTGTTGGAGGAACTGATCGCCGAGCCCCTTCCCCTCGTGCGCCCCTTCGATGATCCCGGGGACGTCGGCCACGGCATAGCTGCGGCTGCCGGACAGCGAGACCACGCCGAGCTGCGGGGTGAGCGTGGTGAACGGGTAGTCGGCGATCTTGGGCCGCGCCGCCGAGACGGCCGAGAGCAGCGTGCTCTTCCCGGCGTTGGGCTCGCCGAGCAGACCCACGTCGGCGATGAGCTTGAGGACCAGCTCGATGGTGCGGTCCTGGCCCTCCTCGCCCGGCTCCCACTCGCGCGGCGCCTGGTGCGTGGCGGTGGCGAACCGCGCATTGCCCCGGCCGCCGCGCCCCCCGCGAGCCACGAGCAGAGTCTCGCCTGGCTCCAGCAGCTCGCCGAGCGCTTCCTCCGTGGCGGCCAGCCAGACCTCAGTGCCAGGGGGGACGGGGAGATAGACGTCCGCGCCCGATTTGCCGGTCTTGTTGGCCCCCAGCCCGTGCTGGCCGCGCTCGGCCTTGCGGTGGGTGCGGTAGCGGTAGTCGAGCAGCGTGTTCATGTGCGGATCGACCTGCACAAAGACGCTGCCACCGTCCCCACCGTCGCCGCCGTCCGGCCCACCCTTGGGGACGAAGGTCTCGCGCCGGAACGACATGCAGCCCGACCCGCCGGTGCCGGCGGTCACGCGGACGACGGCGCGGTCGATGAATTTCATCGGGTGATCGGGAGATCGCACGATCGGGGGATCGTGGGATCGATGGACCGTGGGATCGTGACGTCTGGGTGTGGCATTGCAGGAAAGTAGCTGGGGCAGGTCACTCCCGCCTACCGGAGTGTTGCGCGGGTCATCCGGGGAATGCGAGGGGGCTCTCGGCTTCGGGGTGGTCCGGATTGAGGTGTTGCAGGCATTCGACACCAACGGGTTTGCGAGCCAGTCCAGGGCACTTCCTGGCACCACCGTCCCGACCGTCCCGCCGAGTATCGACTTGGCCCAGGGCGCACGATGGCCCCGCCTTACCGGGGGGCGGAGTGCGCCCGGGTCTTGCAGAGGCTTCGGGTCGAACGTCCCTCCTCACCCAACCCCCGCAAGGAACGGGAGCATCCGAATGATTGGTCTGGCCCGCAAGGCGGCCCGCAGATTGGTACAAGGCTGGGAACGTGGACGGGAACGCGTTCGCCTCGCTCCGCTTTACGCACCGGATAGCAGCGATCTCGACGTTCAGCGGCATCTCGACGAGGCCATGGAGTGGCTCAAGCGGGCCCAGGACGCCGGCACCGATCGTGGCGTCTCCTACGGCGTGCTCTTCGGCGAGGACTTCGATGTGAGTTACCCGGAGACGACCGGCTACATTTGCCAGACCTTCGTCGATCAGGAGCAGCGGACACAGGACCCCGATCTCCTCGAGCGCGCGATCGCCATGGCGGACTGGGAGATCGCGATCCAACTCCCGGAGGGCGCGGTGATGGGCGGCAAGCTCAACACACAACCCACTCCGGCCGTGTTCAACACGGGGATGGTCCTCCTCGGCTGGAGCGCGCTGATCCGGCGGACCAACGAGGATCGGTTCAAGGACGCCGCGCGGCGGGCCGCAGACTGGCTCGTCTCGATCCAGGAACCCGACGGCAGATGGATTCGCGGGAACTCCGCCTTCGCCGAGTCGGGATCGACCCTGTACAACGTCAAGGCCGCCTGGGGACTGTGCGAAGCCGGAACTGCTCTGGGTGAGGAGCGGTACGTTCGATCCGCGCTCCGTAACGCCGAGTACTGTCTCTCCCGGCAGCATCCGATGGGGTGGCTGCCCGACTGCTGCCTCAGCGACCCGCATGCACCGCTGCTTCACACGCTCGCGTACTCCATGCAAGGGCTGATCGGGATTGGACGGATTACCGGAAGAGACGATTTGATCGCGGGCGCACGCCTCTTGGCCGACGCCGAGCTGCGCATCATGGAGCCCGACGGGTCTATCCCTGGGCGGCAGCGTGCCGACTTCTCGCCGGCGGTGAAGTGGTGCTGCCTCACCGGATCGGCGCAGACGTCGATCGTGTGGAGCGACCTCTTTCTGCTGACTCGCGAAGAGAAATACCGGGCCGCCGCCCGCACCGTGAATCGCTATCTCATGGCGCGGCACGACATCAGGAACCCGGACGCTCGCCTGCGCGGGGGGCTGCCCGGTTCATGGCCGGTGTGGGGCGACTACGGCCGGCTGCAGATTCTCAACTGGGCGACGAAGTTCCTGGTGGATGCGCTGGCGCTGGAGCTGGCGCTGGAGCTGGCGCAGAGGCACGTGCAACCCGCGTAGAGCGCTCAGCGGTTGGGCGTAGGGGAGGCGGTCTCCATGGCGTCGCGGGAGCGCGGGCGGGAAGGTGCCGCCTACCGGAGTGTTGCACCGATCATCCGGGGAATCCGAGATCCCCCTCGGCCCGCATCACGCCGACATCCTGGCCGCGGGTGTTGCGGACGGGGACGGTGGCGTAACGGGACAGCGTTTGGGATGGGGGCGGGGTGAGTCCGAGCTGCTCGAGGACGGCGATCAACGCCACGTTGCAGGCCCGCCAGTTGCCGTCCTCCACCTTGAGGGCGATGCCGAGCCCCTGCTCGATCAGGGCAGCACCGTAGACACCGTCGGCCCCCACCTTGGCGAGCACGAGCCCCGGATACGCCGCCATCAGATCGGTGCAGAGCCTCCCGTGGCCGGCCACGAGATCGGGTCGGGAAACCATCGCATGCACCACCCGCCTTGGAGCAGGAACGCCGCTCGAGACCAGCCGTGCAAAGCTCAGCGCCATGTTCCTGAGCGGGAGCCCGAAGGTCACCGCCGTGCACCCGTCCACCGCCTGCCCGATGGCGTCGGGGTCCACGTCCGCGTACTCGCTCATCACCTCGAGGATACGGTCCTGCACCGGGTGGCCGGCTGCGTTGTACCCGGCGGTGGGCCAGCCATGATGGCGCGCGAGCGCCAGCATCCCCGTGTGCTTGCCGGAGCAGTTCGACGCGAGCGGTGACCGGGGCGCCGGATCGGGCGCGGGCGTCTCGGGACCGGGCACGGCCAGCTCTGTGGAGAGCGGGGGGTGCGGACCGCAGGCGAGGTCGGACTCGTTGCACCCGATGCGGGCGAGCCACCCGGCAACGATCGCCACCTGGGAGCGCTCGGAGTTGTGCGAGGCGCAGGCGAGCGCCAGCTCCTCGTCACTTACCCCGAACCGCTCGGCGGCGCCGTCGACCAGGAGCGGCAGCGCCTGGAACGGCTTGGCAGCCGAGCGCAGCACGGTGACCCGCTCGGGATCACCGCACGACGCCGTGACCCGGCCCGCGGAATCACTCACCGCGAGGGAGAGTGCGTTGGTGGATTCGAGGAGCGTACCCCGAAGCGAGATGATGCGCATGGCGGTAGGACGGTAGGACGGTAGGGCGGCAAGACGGTGGGAATCGTACCGTCTTACTGCCCTACGCACGTACCGCCTATTGAAGCACCTGTCGAATTTCGCCCAACGCCCACTCGAGGTCCTTCTTCGCCACCACCAGCGGCGGGGCGAAACGGATCACCTGGTCGTGGGTTTCCTTGGCCAGAATGCCGCGGGCCTGGAGCCCCTCGCAGAACGGCCGGGCGCGGCCGCTCTCGTCCTTGATCACCACGCCGATCATGAGGCCCTTGCCGCGGATCTCCTTCACGTGCGGCGAGGGGACCTTGCGCAGCTCGGCCATGAACCAGTCGCCCAGCTCTGCGGCCCGCTCGGGGAGCTTCTCGTCCACGATCACCTTGAGCGCGGCGCGCGCGACCGCCGCGCCGAGCGGGTTGCCACCGAAGGTCGAGCCGTGGTCTCCCGGCTTGAAGACGTCCATGACCTCGGCACCCGACAGCATCGCCGACACCGGATAGAACCCGCCGCTCAGCGCCTTTCCGACGATGAGGACGTCGGGCTTCACGTTCTCCCAGTCGCAGCAGAACATCTTGCCGGTCCGGCCGAGGCCGGTCTGGATCTCGTCGGCCACGAAGAGCACGTTGTTCTTCTTGCACAGCTCATAGGTGCGGCGCAGGAACCCCTCGGGCGGCACCACCACGCCCCCCTCCCCCTGCAGCGGCTCCACGAGGAAAGCGGCCGTGTTCGGCGTGATCGCCTTCTCGAGCGCGCCGGCGTCACCGTAGGGGATGATCTTGAATCCGGGAGTGAGTGGCCCGAAGCCCCGCTTGTACGACTCCTCGGTCGAGAACGAGACGATCGTGATCGTCCGGCCGTGGAAGTTGTTCGCGCAGACGACGATCTCCGCCTTGTCGGCCGGGATCCCCTTCACCTCGTACGCCCAACGGCGGATCGCCTTGAGCGCCGTCTCGACCGCCTCGGCGCCCGAGTTCATCGGCAGCGCCTTGGGGTAGCCGGTCAGCTCGCACAGCTGCTCGAGGAACGGCCCCATCTGGTCGTTGTGGAACGCGCGCGAGGTGAGCGTCAGCTTGTCGAGCTGCTCCTTCGCGGCCTTCACGATCGCCGGATGTCGGTGCCCTTGGTTCACGGCGGAATAGGCCGAGAGGCAGTCGAGGTACTTGTGCCCCTCGATGTCCCACACCCAGGCCCCCTCGCCCTTGGAGATGATGATAGGGAGGGGGTGGTAGTTGTGGGCGGAGTACTGGTCGACTTGGGCTAGGTACTCAGCAGTCTTCTTCATCGTCTCGATCGGAGGTGGATTGTCCGGCGCTCACCGTAACGAAGGCGCCATGATACTCGGTGCATGGTGCAACGTGCAAGGCGCAGCGTAACGGCCTCGTTCAGTCAGCACCCGTGCGCCTTGCACGTTGCGCCGTGCGCCAGCATCCCCCGTCAGTTGCCTTGTGGCGGAATCTGCGCCGCCCGCTGCTGCTGGAGGACCCTCTCGGCAAAATCCACCCGCTCCTCGATGTCCACGAGGCGCTCGTGGCTGTCGGAGGCGAGGGTGAGGACGCGCTCCTCGACCTGCTCCAGCCGCTCCTGCATCTCCTGGAGTTGCCGTGCAGCGCCAGGGTCGGTGGCGGACCTGCTGTCGATCCGCCGCGCCAGTGCCGGCCCGACCTTGGCAGCCAGCACGATGAGCGCTATTCCAATGAAGATATCCACGGGCCGCTACGCTCCATTGTCCGGTCCAATATCCAATAACGAATAACCAACACCCAACATCCAAGGGGGGCAACCGTGGGCCATGGATTGCCGCCGACAGATCCACTTGGCTATTGGATATCGGTTATTGGACATTGGACATTGCATCGGTCCAAATCAGTCGTCTTCGAGGGTAGACAGATCGCCCGCTTCCTGCCCCCACTCGAGCGCCCGCAGGTAGCGCCGCAGGATCTTTCCCGAGCGTGTCTTGGGGAGCTTGTCCTTGAACTCGATCTCCTGCGGCATCGCGAGCGGCGACAGCTTCTTGCGGACGAAGTTCATGATGTCCAGCTCCAGCTCTTCCGACGGCTGTTCGCCGGCCTTGAGCGTCACGAAGGCTTTCACCACCTCCATGTTGATCTCGTCCGGCTTGCCGACCACGGCCGCCTCGGCCACCGCGGGATGCTCGATGAGCGCCGATTCCACCTCGAACGGCCCCACGAGGTGACCACCCGTGTTGATCACGTCGTCGTCGCGCCCGACGAACCAGTAGTATCCCTCCGCGTCGATCGAGGAGCGGTCGCCGGAGACGTACCACACATTGGGGTTCTGGCGCAGCTCGTCGGGCTTCGCGCCGTCGTGCGCGCCGACGAACTTGCTGCGGTAGGTGTCCTCCATGTTCCAGTAGGTGCGGAACATCGAAGGCCACCCCGGCCGGAAGGCGATCAGGCCGACCTTGCCCGGGTCGGGGATGGGTTCGTGCGTCTCGAGATCGAGCACGCACGCGGTAATTCCCGGGAACGGCCTTCCCATCGATCCCGGCTTCACCTTCATCCCCGGGTAGTTGGCGATCATGATCGCCCCGGTCTCGGTCTGCCAGAAGTTGTCGCGGAACGGGATCCCGAACTTCTCCTGACTCCACACCACCGCCTCGGCGTTGAGCGGCTCGCCCACCGAGGCGAGGTGGCGCAGGGACGAGAGATCGTGTTCCTTGGCCGGCTCCCCGCCCTCCCGCATCAGCGACCGGATGGCGGTGGGCGCCGAGTACCAGACGGTGACCTTGTGCTCCTGGATGAACTGGTACCAGCGCGACGCCATGAAGCCGGAGTCGAGCACGCACTGGGTGACGCCGAGTGTCCACGGCCCAATGATGCCGTAGCTCGTGCCCGTCACCCACCCCGGGTCGGCGGTGCACCAGTAGATGTCGTCGGGCTCGAGGTCGAGCACCCAGTTCGCGGTGAGCGCCTGGCCCCACACCGAGTTGTGCACGTGGAGCGCGCCCTTGGGCTGGCCGGTCGTGCCCGAGGTGTAGTGCAGCACCGAGGGCGTCTCGGGATGCGCCTCGAAGACGGGGTAGTCCTCGACCCGGGGCCCGGCCTCGAAGTCGAAGTGTACCTCACCATCCTTGAGCTTCGCGGGATCGCCGTCCACCACCACGATGTGCTTCAGCGCCGGGAGCCGGTCGAGGATCTTGCGCACCTTCTTGACGTGCTTGGTGGTGGTGAGGATCGCGCATGTCCCCGCGCTCGCCAGGCGGACCTCGAGCGCCTCCTCACCGAAGGCCGAGAACAAGGGCTGCGCCACCGCGCCGTGCTTGAGGATGCCGAGGAACGAGATGTAGAGCGCCGGGATCCGGTCCATGAAGATGCAGACCCGCTCACCCGGCCGGATGCCGAGGCTAGCCAGCAGGTTCGCGAAGCCGTTGGAGTGGACGCGGAGGTCGTCGAACGTGTAGGTCGCCTTCTTGTCGCCGAAACCCTCCCAGATGAGCGCGGTCTTGTCCCCCAGCCCGCGCGCGCAGTTCCGGTCGGCGCACATGGCGCCGATGTTCAGCGTCTCCCCGTCCTTCCAGCCGAGCACGTCCTTTGCCACGTCCCAACTGAAATCCTTCAGCCGTGCCTCGTAGGATCCGATGTTGCTCATCATCCGTCCCGCGTGATGGTAGTGAGTGAACCGTCGTCAGGACCCCGGCGCGATCAGATCACCGCCGTGCCGTTGAACCGCAGTACCGGCAGCACCGGGATGGCGCCCTCGCGCGCCGAACCCACGATCCGCGCACCGTCGCCTTCCGGCACCAGCCAGCGGTCGAAGTCGGGGGGCGTGAGCGCGGCGTCCACCGCCGGGAAGCGCCCGGTCCAACTGTGCTGAGGATCGAATACCCCGATCAGGTCGTTGAGTACCGCCGTGGCCACCGGAAGCGCCCCACCCCCCGTGCCGGAGTAGACCATTTCCCCGCCGTCCGGGGCGTGCGTGACGACCACGTTGTGCGGCCCCTTGACCATGCCGAGATGCCCGTCGGCGCGCACCGCCATGGGGCGGACGGTGGCCGTGAGGGACCCGTTCGACGTGGCCGCGAAGGCCACGAGCTTGACCCGGAGATCCTCCTTCGCCGCGAGCCGCACGAGTGCGGGATCGACCGACTCGAGCCCCTCGGTCTCCATGTCCTGCCCGACGTAGCGCTTCCCGGTGATGCGCGTGAGGAGAAGCTTCAACTTTTGGGCCGAGTCCCAGCCGGAGATGTCCAGTTCGGGGTCGGGCTCGGTGAGGTCGCGCGCCTGCGCCTCGCCGGCGGCCTCCTGCAGGCTCCGGCCCCCCTCGATGAGCTCGAGCATCACGTTGCAGGCGCTCGAGAGGACGGCGCGGATCTCCCGCACGTCGCCCCGCGCGAGCGGCTGCTCGAGCGCAAGGATGAGCGGCCACCCTGCGGCGATCGAGTCGTGGTAGGCGAGCCGCACCCCCTGCTGGAAGGCGAGCCGGTCGAGCGCCTCGCCGTGGGCCCGGAGCAGAACTTTGTTGGGTGTCACCACCGGGTGGTGCTTGTGCAGCGCCTTCTGGACCAGCTCGTACGTGCCGAGCCCACG
>Ga0055464_10000039_pt1 | contig 15617 bp, 11 predicted proteins | sample Joice_ThreeSqC_D_FD_57690 | JGI IMG/M metagenome (GOLD analysis project Ga0055464, IMG submission 57690) | Wetland microbial communities from San Francisco Bay, California, USA, that impact long-term carbon sequestration - Joice_ThreeSqC_D2 | ecosystem: Environmental > Aquatic > Marine >...
CGGCCAGGAGTACGCGCTCCCGCCGATGCTCAGCAGCGGCCGAGCACTGCGGATTCCGCTGGAGCATGGCGTGCCGGCCGACACGAACGAGTACCTCCTGATCGAGTACCGTACGCAGAGCGGGTTCGACCTCGGCCTGCCCGCATCCGGGATTCTCGTGTATCACGTCGATCCGCAGGTCCCCGGCAACTGGCCGTGCCAGGATTGCGCGCAGGAGTACCGCGTGGTGCTGCTCGAGGCGGACGGCGACCGCAGCCTGCAACGCACCTTCCTGGACGGGGGCAACCGCGGCGAGCCTGGCGATGCATGGGGCGTGCTCGGCCCGGGTTACCTCACCACGAACTCCAATCCCTCGACGCGGCTCACCACGGGAGTCCCGTCCGGCGTGCGCATCGATGACATCTCGATCCGGGACGGCATCGCGCACGTGACCGTCTCATCCGGCTCGATCGCAACCGACAAGCTCACGCAGCCGTTTCTGCTGAGCCCGGCCCAGCCGCCCACACCAGAGGAGCACGCCTACCTCGACCGCGTGGGCAATGCCAACGGGCAGTACGACGTCGGAGATCTGCGGGCGTACCTGCGGCGGTAGGAAGCCGGGGAGTGGGCCGGGCGGCGGCAGCGGCCGATCGGGCCTAGCTCACGGACTCACGGAACCGGGTACCCGAGCCGGGCCAGCAATGCCTGCACCCGCGGGTCCCGCCGGAGTCGTGAGCCGAGGAAGCAGTAGAGAATGGCACCGTTCACATCCTTCCACTTCGGGTCGTCGATCGTGTCCGCCAGGTACGCGATGGCCGCTTCGTTTCCATCCAGCGCTCGGCGTACGACGATGCGTGTCATCGGATCCATCTCGTGCGCGATCCGCCGCAGTGCTTCCTCCCGATGTGCCGGGGAACGTATCTGCTCCGCCACCGCCTCCGCGGCCACGCTGTCCGAGCCCCTTGTGAGCAGGTACCGTCGGTAGTAATCGGCTGCCCGGACCGCATCACCGCTGAGCAGTCCGTGCCAGAATCCGAACATCATCACGAGCAGATGATTTGGCGAGAGGGCGCGGGACTCATCGTACATCGCAGAGGCATCTGTCCACCGCTCTGCTCCATCGTAGGCGGCCGCGAGCGAAACGGTGATGATCATCGACAGCGGATCGAGTTCCTTCGCACGCTCCATCTCCCGAATCGCATCGTCCCAACGCTGCCAAATCATCAAATCGTACGAGTACCACTGATGCGCCGTGGGATAGCTCGGGCTCAGGACAACGCTGCGCTCGAACGCCGCTCGGGCTTCGTCCCACCGGAGCCGGTACTCGAGGATCTCCCCGAGGGACGCGTACGCCTCACCCAACTCCGGCGCGAGCGCGATAGCCTTCCGCGCCGACTGTTCTGCGAGGTCGAGGATCGAGTCGGTCTCGATACCCGGCACGTCATACTCGGCCGGAATGAACAGCACATACGAGTCGGCGAGGCCGGACCAGGCTTGCGCGTAGCTCGAGTCCAACGCGATGGCCTTCGAGAAGTAGCCCGCCGCAATCACCAGGTCGTCGGCCGTGCGCTTGTTCCAGTAGAACCGGCCGAGCAGATAGGCGTCGTACGCACCGGCACTGCGGGTCCCCTCGTTCGTGAGGGAGGTGTCCGACGGGACGAGGGTCCCCTTGAGCGCCGACACGACGGCACGTGCCACCTCGTCCTGTACCGCAAAAATATCGCCGGCCTCCCTGTCGAAGCTTCGGGACCAGAGATGCAGTCCGTCGGCAGTCTTGATCAGCTGCGCCGTCACCCTCAGCTGGTCGTCCACCCGTTGCACGCTCCCCTCGAGCACGGTCGCCACTCCCAACTCGCGACCAATCTGGCGGACATCCTCGGCCCGGCTGCGAAAGGAAAAGGCCGATGTGCGGGCGGCAACACTCAGTCCCGGCACGTTTGCCAGGGCGTTGATCAGCGTCTCGGAGATACCATCGCCGAGGTAGGTCTCGTCATGCGCGGGGCTGAGGTCCAGAAAGGGCAGCACCGCGACGGAAGCTTCCGGGACATGTCCGCCCGCTCCGCTGCGCCGCCAGACTCCCAAAGCCACAAGGACGGCGATGACCGCGAGCACCGCTCCCACCCCGAACGTACGCCGCCTGGACATTCGGGGCCCGGAGACCGTTGGCGCACCGGGGGCCGGCGAGAAGGACGTGGTGCCGGGGCGGATCGCGTCGGCGAACTGCGCGACTGGATTGAACCGGTCAGCCGGGTTCTTCGCCAGTGCCCGTTGCAGCGCCGCGGCCACCGCCGCGGGTACCGCCGGCCGCAGGTTCGTGACCGGCGGCGCCTCCACCGCCAGATGCTGGTGCACCACGCTCTCCACCGTCGGGCCCGTGAACGGTGGCTGCCCGGCAAGCATCTCGTACAGCACGCACCCGAGGCTGTACAGGTCACTGCGGCCGTCGAGATCTGCGGCTCCCGCCGCCTGCTCGGGGCTCATGTACGTCGGCGTCCCCACCGACAGACCCGTCTGCGTGAGCTTGTCCCCACCGGCCGCATCCACCGCCCGCGCGATCCCGAAGTCCGCGACCACTGCGTGACCGCATTCCAGCAGGATATTCGCCGGCTTGATGTCCCGATGGATCACGCCGCGCGCATGAGCATAGCTCAGCGTATCGGCCACCTCCCGGGTGATCTGCAGCGCATCGTCCAGTGGCAGCTGCCTCTCGCGGTTGAGGCGGTCGCGAAGGTTCTCACCCTCGACGTAGGGCATTACGTAGTAGAGAAGCTCGGCGGCTCGGGGAATCGGGCGAGCATCCGATCGATCGATCGCCGGGTCCTCGGATCGCTCTCCCGCCGTTGCGATCCCAGGATCCAGCGACCCGACGATCTGTCCCGAGTCGTACAGCGGCAAGATGTGCGGGTGCCGTAGGTTCGCCGTCGTCTCGATCTCCCGGAGGAACCGCTCCGACCCGAGAGCGGCGGCCAGCTCGGGGTGCAGGACCTTGATGGCGACTTTCCGCTTGTGCTTGAGATCCTCGGCGAGGTACACCGTCGCCATGCCACCCCGACCGAGCTCCCGCTCGATCGTGTAGCGCCCTTCCAGGGCCGCCGAGAGGCGCTGCAAGACGTCGGTCATCGCGCTCCGCCGTGCGGTGGGCTCAACGCCCCGCGCGACATGTTCGGTGCGCGGTACAGCAAGGGGCGCGCAGACGAGCGGATGCACCGCCGGTGCTGTTCAGACATTGAACCGGATGCTCAGAATGTCTCCGTCCGCGACGACGTACTCCTTCCCCTCGATCTGCAGCCGCCCGGCCTCACGGACGCCCGCCTCGGAGCCGTATTCCATGAACACCACGTACGGCGTGACCTCGGCCCGGATGAAGCCGCGTTCGAGATCCGAGTGGATCCGCCCCGCCGCCTGGCGCGCCTTCGTGCCGTGTCGGATCGGCCATGCCCGGACCTCGTCCTCGCCCACGGTGAAGAACGACACGAGATCCAGCAGGCCGTAGGCCGTCCGGATGAACCGCGCCAGGGCGGATTCGGCGAGTCCGAGGTCCTCGAGGAACGCGGGGCGATCCGCTGGGTCCATCTGCGCGATTTCGGCCTCCACGCTGGCGGACAGTACCAGCCCCGCAGCGAATAAGTCCGAGAGCCGCGCCGCGATCGGGACCGGCATGGGCTCGGCCGCCTCGTCTTCGGCACGGTTCAGCGCCACCAGCAACGGCCGGTCGGTGAGCAGGCCATAGCCCCGGAGGAACTCGCGCGGCAGCACCTCGGCCGGGAGGGATCGGATCGGGCGTTCCTGTTCGAGCGTGGCCTTCATCGTCTCGAATGCCGCCAGCTCGAGGGCGTCGGGCTTGTCCTTCTTCGCGCGATCCAGCCGGCGCTCGACGATCTCGAGATCCGCGAGCACACACTCGGTGTGGAACGCTTCCAGCTCGGCGGCGGGATCCGCGGCGGTGTCCAGCGCGGGGTTCGGGAAGGCGCGCAGGACCAGGCAGAGAACGTCCTGGTCGCGGATCTGCTGCAGCGCCTTGCGCGACAGACCTTTGTGGTCGGCCCCGTGCTCGCCCGGGACATCGCAGAATACGATCTCGGCGTACGTGGTCTTCTTCGGCGAGAAGATCCTGCTCAAGGCATCGATCCGCTCATCCGGCACTTTGACCGTGCCGAGGCGCAGCTCCGCACCGAACCCGACCGGCACGTCCAAGCCCGTCATCGTGTTGAAGACGGTCGTCTTTCCCGACCCGGCAAAACCTACCAGTCCGACTTTCATCTCTCGACGCTCACGGTATGTCGTTGATCGTGCCGCCGCAGCGCGGCTCTCGGTCGCTACGGGACCGCGCGACGCCAGCGAGTGGGAGGGGAATCTGCTCAGTCACGGCTTCAACAGTTCTACGACAAAGACGTCGCTCTGCCTGTCCTCGATGGTGAAGTAGAAGCGCACACCGTCGGTGGCAAAGTCTTTCCGGCTCGACTGCCGATCCGGGTCCGGGAACCGCACGAGAAGCCGAGGCTGGCCCCCCGTCGTACTTACGGACCAGAAGGAGGCGTGCCCCTGGGCATCGTGCGCCTTGTAGTAGATGGTCCGCCCGTCGGGAGCCCACACGACATCCGCGGCCGGGAGTGCTGCGGAAGACGGCTCGAACAGGCGGCTGGGGTTTTCCCCAAACGCCGGAATCACCATCACGGGGCCCGCGACCCGGTCCGTGCTGGAAGGAACATAGGCGACCGAATTTCCGTCGGGAGACCAGCTCCCCGAACGCCCAGGGGAGGCGAGCCGTTCGGGGGCTGTCCAACTTCCGCCGGCCGCGCGCCGCGTGAGCAGCAGTGTGAACGGGACGATCTGATCGTAGAACAGAATCGTCTGCCCGTCGGGGGACCAGAGCGGATAGCTCTCCTGGGCCGGCGTCGCCGTCACGTACTCGACGGGCCCGCCATCGAGTGGCTTCACCTCGATGTCGCGGGTACCCAGGCGCCACGAATGGTACGCGACGGCACGCCCGTCGGGTGAGAGGTCCGGGCAAAACTCGTCCGCCGGGTCGTTGGTGAGCTGTTCCGGCGCTCCGCCGCCGATCGGGATGCGATAGATGTCCGCGTTGCCCCTCAGGTTCGAGTCGTACAGCAGCCAGCGGCCGTCGCGGGAGACCCGCATCGACTCAATGACCTGGTTGCCCGTCGTAACCTGCGTGGCTGCCGCATCGGTGACCGGGGGCGCAGCGGGAACGGGGAGCGACCAGATGTTGGCCCGCGCCGAGTACACCGCGTATGCCAGATGGCTCGCGTCCCTGGACAGGGAGATCGATATCGCGCCTAGTCCCGTCGTCACGCGACGCAGCTCGCCGCGCAGGCGCCCGGACGACGTGATCTCTGCGGCGTACACATCGCGCGGCCCGTCGCGGTTGGAGACGAAGAGCAACTGCCTGCCATCGGGGGTCCAGATGGGACTCTGGTTGAACTCCCGCGGCTCGACGAGCTGGATCGGTGCACCGCCCTCGGACGGGAACAGGACGATCGCGCTCGGCGCGATGTTGCCGAACGTGAGGCCCGGGAACACCGACTCCGCGTTCATGCTCACGCATGCGATCCACTTCCCGTCCGGGCTCCAGGCACAGGAATGCGGATCGGCGGCGGTGCCGATGGTGCGTGTCTCTCCTCCGTCGACCGGTGTGGCGAGGAGGGAGTCCGCGCGGACGAACGCGATCGTTCTGCCATCGGGCGACCATGTGGCCGACACCACCCCCGCGGTTAGCGAAGGGGCGATGACCGGCCGCGACGATCCGCCGAGTGCCGACGCGATGGAGACACCGCCCCGCATGAGGAACAGCAGCGTCGTGCCGTCCCGGGACCACGCCGCGTGCGTCTCGACCGCGGTTGAGTCGTCCGACAGCGGAATCGTGCGGCCGCCTCCGGCCGGCCGGATGAAGATCCGCATCCGCGAGGCATTGCCGGCCGAGTAGGCGACGAACCGGCCATCGGGTGAGATCGCCGGCTGGATCTCGAGTCCCTGCTCCGCCGTTAGCTGTTCGGAGCGCCCGAGCACCGGGAGGGACGCGGGCCTTCGCCAGATGCGGGACGCGACGAGCGCCAGCACCACGAGCGCCGCGCCGGCGAAAACCCACCGGAGCACCCGCTTGCGCCGTGGCACATCCGCCATTTGGCCGGGCGTCACACTTCGCTCGAGCGCCGCCGCGAAGTCGCCGGCGGTCGAGTACCGATCGGCCGGCGTCCGGGAGAGCGCCTGCATGACAGCGCGATCCACGGCTGCGGGCATCGTGTCCCGGACCGTACGGATCGACACCGGCCGCTGGGTGAGCAGCTTCGCGATCATAGCCTGGACCGTCGGGCCCGTCACGGGCGGCTCGCCCGTCAGCATCTCGTACAGCACCGCGCCGAGCGAGTAGACGTCGGACCGCGCATCGAGCTGGCGGTCGCCGGTCGCCTGCTCGGGACTCATGTACTGCGGCGTGCCGAGCGAGATGCCGGTCTCCGTGAGGCGATTGCCTCCGGCCTGCTGCACGGCGAGCGCGATACCGAAGTCGGCCAACACGGCCTGGCCTTCCAGGAGCAGAATGTTCTCCGGCTTGATGTCCCGGTGCACGACACCCTGGCGATGGGCATAGTCGAGCGCGGCCGCCACTTGCCGGGCGATCGTCAGTGTCTGATCGACACCCAGCTGCTTTTCCCGGTCGAGCAGATCACGCAGTGACTCGCCCTCGACGTAGGGCATGACGTAGAAGAGGAACTCGTCGGTCCCCCCGCTGTCGTACAACGGCAGAATGTGCGGATGCTGGAGGTTGGCGGTAAGGGTGATCTCCGCCAGGAATCGCTCGGCTCCGATGACGGCGGCCAGCTCCGGACGGAGGACCTTCACCGCCACCTTCCGCTGATGCTTCACATCGTCAGCGAGGTACACAGTGGCCATTCCGCCGGCTCCAAGCTCACGCTCGATCCGGTACCGGTCGGCAAGGGCGGCCGAGAGTCGGGAGGGTATCTCGGACATGGGAGTCCTAAGATAGGGCCGGAGGGCGCCGGAACGGTAGGACGGGAGGACGGAGGAAGGTGGAAGGGGAAACCGGCGGCCGCCTACTTGCCGTCGATTCCGTACACGAGCACCCGGAAGGACCCCGGTACGACGCGGGGCCGCTGCCGGGGCGCGGCGGAATCCGCCACCGATGGCGCTTCGTAGGTCGCGGCCGACAGATAGATCCGGTGCGTAAGCGGATCGAGGGTCATCGTGCGTGCTGAGCGGGCCGTGCTCAGCGTCTGGACCACCTCGAGATGGTCGGGCGCCTTTTCGTGCGCGATCGTGACGGTCCCCTCTCCATTCGAGGCGAAGGCCAGACCAGTCGCCGGATCGAAACGCGCGGCATCCGCCCCGCCGCCGATCCGCACCGTATCGACGACGGCCCCCGTCGTGCTGTTCACCATCACCATGTACTGGTTGCCGCAGACCGCGAACAACCGGTGGTGCGCAAGGTCGATCGCGAGACCGGACGCCTCTTCCCCGGGGGCGATCGGCCAGGTAGCGACCACCGCATGGGTCTTGGCGTCGATCACGACGATCTCGTTCTGGTCCTCGATGTTGTTGTATATGCGCCCGGCGGCCGGATCGAACACCGCAAACTCCGGCTTCCCCGAGAGCGGGATGGTGGCGATGACCTTGCCGGTCTTTGCCTCGAACACCGTAGCGGAATGTCCTCGCCCGTTGAAAGTGTAAACCTCCTCGAATCCCGGCACGTACAGGATCGCGTCGGGATTCTCTCCGGTGGCCACCCTGCGCGTGATCGTGAGGGTCTTCAGGTCCACCACGGCCGCTGTGTTCTCCCGCCCGTTGCTCGCGAACCCCAGCCCCAATTCCGGGGCTACGGCGAAACCGTGCACGCCCGGCAGGCTGTCGATGTGCCCGATGACCGCGCCCCGCTCCGTATCGATGACCACGATCGAGGTTCCGTGGCTGACATACAGCCGGTGCGCCGGAGCATCCTCCGCGAGGTAGTCCCAGCCTCCTTCGCCGCCTACCGGGATCTCCTGGATGAAGCGGTATGTCGGGGTCTGTGCGGCGGCGCGCACGGTTACGCCGGCAAGGCCGAGCAGGAGCACGACGCCCTGCACGGTAACACGTCCGATGCAGTATCTCATGAGATCACCTCCGGTGATCGTCCTGCGGAGTGCGGGACCATCGTTCTTTGATGAGGACTTGTACCTGTGGAGCCGGCGAGAGGGTCCGCGGAGGCAGACTGAAGGAGTCGGCGAATCGGAGAACCGAGGCGAATTCAGCGATCCCTCGATGCCACGAGCCCCCCGTCATTCTCGACTTTCCGCAGCGCCACCGCGTTGATGCAAAATCTGAGACCGGTTGGCGGCGGGCCGTCGGGAAAGACATGCCCCAGGTGCGCGTCGCAGACGTTGCAAACCGTCTCGACACGCCGCATCCCGTGCGACGAATCGAGGTGATAGGCCACGACATCGGCGGCGGCGGGCTGCGTGAACGAGGGCCATCCGGTGCCCGACTCGAACTTCTCGCCGGCGTCGAACAGCACGGTGCCACAGCACACGCACGCATAGCGGCCCGGCTCGAACCGGCTGCACATCTCCGAGCTGAACGGGGCTTCGGTCCCCTTCCGCCGGGTGACCTGATACTCCTCGGGGGTGAGCCGCCCCCGCCATTCTTCGTCCGCGCGGTCGATTCGCTGCGGCGGCTCGGGGCTGCCGCGCTGCGCCAGCGCGAGGATGTCGGGCCAGGTCAGCATAGAAGCACCATACCAACTGGGCTGATACGACGGAAGGACGGTACCGAGGTAGGGCGGTGCGTACCGTCCTACCCCCTAACGCTCTCCCGCTGTCGTCGGCGCGCGTGATCAGTACGCGATCCAACCTTCCACGCCTGAGGTCCAGACGCCGGTGCCCGTGCTGGCGGTGGGGAAGACCAGTTCGCCGGTCGCGCCCTCGAACCTCCCCGTGCCCCATGTCACCGACGTGTACAGGTCGAACCCGTAGCTCGTGAACTGGACGTCCGTGAGGAATCCGCCCACGACGTCTCCATTCGCTGCGGTCAATGTGTAAGGCGCCTCCCCAATGACGCTGTAGTCGGTCGTGTTCACGCACATCGTCGACACCATGACGGTCTTGCCGAAGTGGGAAACTTCTCCGACGCCCGTCGAGGTGATTGTGATCCCCGCCCCCTCACCGCACACGTCACCGTACTCGTCGCTCCCGTCGATGGTCCCCTTGATGGTGCGGGTGACGACGGCCGGGCTGGAGTGCTGAGCGGCGTCGATCCCCGACGCGTTCCGCGTCAGGAACGACGACTCGACCGGCCCGCTCCCATCCGACGACTCGCATCCCGCCAAACCGACGGCGACGAACAGGGCCAGGCCGAGACCTGCGATCCTCGTCATGATTCCCTCCTGTGGTGTTGTGTGATGAGATTCTGTTGGTCACATGCACGCAGTCCGCAGCGAAGGACGCCGCGCGCAACGCGGCGCGTCCGGTCACGGGACGGAGCAAGTCGGAAGGGAAGCAGCAGCGAGGGGTTCGAGGCGTCGCAGTACACGCCGGACCGGCCGTCCGCGTCGATCGCTTCTCCGGTCGTGCCGCGGGCAGCGAAGACATCGTCGGGGCACTTCGATGCACCGGCCGTGGGAACCGCCCTTCGCTGCTACGGACCTGAGATTACGTTACCCACGTTCCGCCGGCTAGAGGTGGCTGATTGGAATTCGCGATAGCAGCAGTCGGCAATGTCGGTTGAGGAGAGGACCACCATGATCGGTCGTATCTGGCACGGCTACACGACACCGGCGAACGCCGACGCGTACGAATCGCTCCTCGAGTCGGAGATCCTCGTCGGCATCCAGAACCGGCGCATCCCCGGCTACCGCGGCATGCGGCTCTTGCGCCGGTCCCTCGGCGTCGAGGTCGAGTTCGTCACCATCATGTGGTTCGACTCGCTCGATGCCGTGCGGAAATTCGCGGGCAACGACTACGAGGCGGCGGTCGTGCCACCGAACGCCAGAGTCCTCCTGTCACGGTTCGACACGCGCTCCCAGCACTACGAGGTGAAGGCGGACCTCGGTGCGTGACGCGATGACGCACCCCGCGGTCCTGCAACGGGCAGCGTGACGTGCGCCCGGTGATCGGGGGGGACGATCGGCTCAGGCGCGCTCGTAGCGCGCCACCGCCTCCTGCACGATACGATCGACGAACTGCGGGTACGGCAGCCCCACCTTGGCCGCGGCGTTGGCCATCTCGTGCCCCTTGCTGATGAAGGGGTTGGCGTTGGCCTCGAGGACCCACACCTCGTCGTCGTCGGTGAGCCGTAGGTCGAACCTGGCGTAGTCGCGGAGCCACAGTGCCTTGCCCGCCTCGCGGCAAACGCGCTCGATCCGCTCCCGGGCACACGCCGACACCGGCCGCGCCAGGACGGTCCGGATGCCCCAGCGTTTGCGGTAGTCGTCGGCCCACTTGGCGGCCTGCGTCGCGATCCGCTGCTCGGGCTCGGTCTTCTCCTTGTCGAACACCAGCTCGGTGAGCGGAAGGACCTGCAGGCGCTCGTCATTGCCGAGGGTTCCGGCGTACAGTTCGCGGCCCTGGATGAACTGCTCCGCGATCGCCGGCTGTCGGAACCGCTCGTGCACGAACGCCACCCGCTCGGCGAGCGCCACGACGTCGTCTACCACCGAAGCCCGCGCGATGCCCAGGGATGCATCGGCGGCGAGCGGCTTCACGATGAGCGGAAACTCGAGCGGAGGGGATTCGGTGACCTTCTCGCGGGTGCGGTACATGACGAATGCCGGCACCCGGATCCCGTGGTAGGCGAGAACCTTTTTGCTCATCGCCTTGTCGCGCGTCACCTGAAGGGCGAGGGGGGAAGACCCCGTGTAGCGCCAGGCGCCCGCGTCGAGCAGAGTCGCACAGACATAGTCGAGCGAGCCGTCGCCGTTGAACGACTCCGCGAGGTTGACCACCACGTCCGGCTTCCAGGCCGCGCACTCATCGAGCAACACGCGCGGGTCCCTGTGCACTCCCACGAGGAGCACCTCGTGCCCCGCGTCGAGCAGTGCGCCCGCCACCTGGTACTCCATCTCCGGCTCGTCGGCACCGTTGCCCGCGAGCTCCTCGTCCATCTGCCGGCGATGATCGTCCGGGATCCAGCCTGCGTACGGCGTGTCGAATGCTACGATGACGCGCACGGGCGCCTCGATGGCAGGGTTCTTCCAAGGTAGGAAGTTCCTTCCCCGAAGAGCAAGCCCTGAACGCTCGTCTGCTCCCCGCCTTACCCCTTACGTTTCGCCGGCATGTCGCGGCCGCTCTGGTGCAGGATGACCTCGGTAGCCTTCCCGTCCGGCCCGACGACGAACGTGAGCCGCGCCTCGAACTCCGCGACGAAGAACTCCGTCTCTGACGAGGCACGGATCTCGATACTGTTCTGCCCGGTGGCCCGGGTCATGAGCTTGTCGCCGTCCAGATACACGGCGAGATCGAACCCTGGCTGCAGCTCGTACACGCCGACGTAGCGCTCGAGGATGGCGCGGTTCAACTCGAGCTCCTCGCGCACCGGCACCGCGTCGGACACCCGGATCGCCCGTTCCGCCTCCGTGACCCCCTCGGGGTACATCAGCATCGCCGTGACGACCCCGTTCTCGACCTCGAACTCGAAGTGGGAGTTGGACGTCCGATAGAAGAAGTGCGTCTTTGACGAGGGAACCGCCCGCGTCTTCCGTCCGCCGCGCGTCGTATACAGCGCGCCATTCTCGACGGTCACCACCCGCTGGGCGCCTTCATCGATCTGGTACACGCCCACGAATCGCCGGAGCGCCGCTTCGGGCAGGTCGATCGCGGTGAACTGCGGATACGGGTCACCCACCGCGGCTGCCGCGAGGCGGGTGGAGACGGTACCGGGGCCGACGTCGTTCACCGTGGTATTGGCGAAGACCGCCACGTACACCTCGTCGTCCGGCAGATAGATGCCGTCGGTGTTGAAGCCGAAGATCCCGCCGCCGTGGCGGATGGCCCGATGGCCGCGAACGTCGCCGATATTGAAGCCGTACCCATAGCCGGTTGATTCGCCGTTCTTCAGCACGTAGGGCGTGGTCATCCGCTCGAGTGAGACGCGGCTCACCACTGCATCGCCGAACAGTGCCCGACTCCAGCGATACCAGTCCTCCACCGTCATCATGAGGGAGCCCGCCGCGTACGGCTGGGTGAAGCTCAGGTACCGCTGGTTGACGTACCCGGCGTCCCCACCGTCGTACCCTGACGCGCGCTTCGGGATGATGCGGCTGCTGCTCCCGTAGTACGAGTGCTTCATGCCGAGGGGGTCGAAGAGCCGCTGCTGCACGAAGTCCTCGTACCGCATCCCGCTCGCCGCCTCGACGATGGCCCCCAGCAGGATGTAGCCCGAGTTGTTGTAGGCCCAGCGCTCGCCGGGGGCGAATTGGACCGGCAGGTCCTTGAAGATCGAGATCAACTCGGCCGGGGAGACGTCCTGTTGAACGCTCGACGCCATGTAACCGGGAATGTCGGTGTAGCTCACGATACCAGACGTGTGGGTCAGCAGATGCTCGATCGTGATGCTATCGCCGTACGACGGGTAATCGGGGAGGTGCTTCGTGATGGGATCGTCGAGCGAGAGCTTGCCTTCCTCGGCGAGCATCAGGATCGCAGCGGCGGTGAACTGCTTCGTGATCGACCCAAGCTCGAACACCATGTCCGGCGCCAGCGGCACGCCCAACTCGAGATCGGCCATGCCGGCGGCGTCGAGGAACACGACAGTGCTCCCTCGCGCGACGAGGGCGGCCGCTCCCGGGGAGTCCGGTGCGTAGGCCGCCGACAGAATAGCCTCGTAGAGCGTGGTATCGGCGCTCGCGGTGGTTTGCGCGCGCAGGCCGACCGGCAGGGTCGTCGTGAGCAGCAGAGCGGTTGCGCATAAAACTCGGAACCTGACGGTCTTCAGCATGAGGTCCTCGCATGCGATCGGTGGTTCATGACAGGATGGGTACGCCATGGACGCCGCTCCCTACGGGGCAGGCCGGGAAGGGGATTCAGTCGGCGGTCCGATGAGGGCGTTCCAGCAGTTCGGGGGCAGCGGGTGGCTGAGAGGGGCGAATTCGGCGGCCGTGCCGGATCCTACTTCCGGTATGCCCACGCCTGCCCGGGAACCACGTCGACGGTCACCGCGCCACTGCCAGTCGTGCCCGACCGGTGCGTCCCGAGTGAATCCACGAGAACGACCTGGCCACCCTGCAGCGACCAATCCCCGCGGAGGTCCGACGTCACATCAGTCTGTGCACCGCTCGGCAGGGAGCGGCGGATGGAGGTGAGAATCCGGTAGGTGCTGTCGGCCGCGAGCGAGAGCGTTCCGCTGCGCACCTCCAGCCGCGACGTCTCGGCGCAGACGGCCGGGGACAGCAGCACCTCGCAGCTCGCGGAGATCACGAGCGAAGTCGGCAGGTCCAGGCCGTCGATCGTGCGCAGCGAGTAGACGCCCATGATGGTGTCAGGGCCGGTGGAGCTGCCGCAGGCGGTCCCGATCCAGAGCATCGAGATCGTGCAGCAGATCCTCACATGACGCGGCATGACGGCCCCTCCGAGCGCTCGGTATCCTCTCAACGCAAACGTACCCTGGGTGCCGTGATGGAGCCAGCGGACCGGCCGAACGACACTCCTCGAACCATGTCCCAACGGTCATGCCACGCTGCCACGGTCTCTCGCTGCGCTTGACGCCGGCTTGACGCGTCGCGCGTACCTGAGGTCGCGGCCGCCCAGCCGGACGTGATCGTGCTCGAGCCCGATTCGCCGGGTGGCACCTATTTCACCGTGCCGATCGCCGAGATCGAGACGCTGGAGGTGTGTCGGGGAGACAGCGGCGCCACCGCGGGCGGCATGGTGGGCGGGCTGAGCAGCGTGGTCAGCTTCCTCCTGGGCCAGGGGATCGGGCGCCTGCTCGCTGGGCGCCCGTCCCGCTTTCCCCTGCCCCGCTCCAGAGGCGCGCCGGCCCCGGCCACCTCCCACGACCCTTGCGGGCCCTCTCGCGCGAGCCCTAGCTTCTCGGGTGCGAGCCACGAGACGGGGGATCCCAACGAGCGGTGACCGGGGCGCCTCCGCATGCTCCGTGGCCCCCCCCACCCTACTCGGCGGATGTCATCTGGACGTCAGATGCCACGCGACGACGAGAACCCGACCTCGCATGACTCCGGCCTGACGCTGGTGACGCTCGGGGGGCTCGCGCTTTACGCACGACGTCCCGACGGCGCCACCGAGCAGATCCTCGGTCCCGGCAAACACTCCGCACTCCTGGCCTATCTCGCCCTGTCGTCGCGCCGGTCGGCCACACGCGACCAGCTCGTCGATCTGCTCTGGGCCAATCTCGACCCGCACGTCGCGCGACACGCGCTCCGGCAGGCCCTCTGGTACCTGCGCCAGCGAGCTGGAGAGGATGTCATTCGGACCGAAAACGGCGACCTCGTGCTTGGCCAGACTCTCACGCTCGATCGCGACCGTTTCCTCGCTGCCGTGGAGCGTGGAGCGCTCGAGGAAGCGGTGGAGCTCTACCGGGGCGAGTTTCTCCAGGGCTTCGCCGCTCCGGGGGGCGCGGAGTTCGAGCATTGGGCCGATGTGGAGCGATACCGACTCCAGCACGCCTTCGCGGAAGCCGCCGAGACGCTTGCGCGGAAACAACTTTCTCAAGGCCGGTTCCGCGACGCGTTGCGTACGGCGCGAGGGCTGCGGGATTTCACGCCGCAGCGCCAACGCAGCTGGCGCCTGCTCCTCGAGGCGCTGCTGTCGGCAGGCGATCACGCGCAGGCCGCCGGCGAGGCACTCGCCTTGTGGCAGATGCTGGAAGCGGACGGGCGCGAGCCCGACCCCGCCACCGCCCGAATCCTCCGCCGCGCGCAGGCACCGACACCCACAGAGCCGCACCGCGTGGACGAGGAAGCCGGAACGCGGCCTCCCCTACTCCCCCATCCGGAACTGGTGGGCCGGGAGGAACCGTTCGCCGCCGTGCTGCGCGCCTGGGACGCGGCGCGGAGCGGCACTCCGCGACATGCACACGTCACCGCCCCCGCCGGGCTCGGCAAGAGCAGGCTGCTCGACGACGTCGTGTCGCGGCTGCGCGCGGGCGGTGCACGCCTCGTCAGCGTGCGTGCCCACCAGGCCGAGCAGTTGATGGGTTTCGCCGTGGCGAGCGACCTCGCCGCACGACTCGCCACGCTTCCCGGCAGCGCCGGCGTGTCCGCCGCGACCGCGGCCGTCCTAGTGGGGCTCAATCCCACCCTGTCGGGACGCTTCGACGTCGCGCCGGACCGTTCGACCGGTGACGAGGCGCTGCGGCGCCGGACCTTCGCTATGCAAGAACTGGTCGCGGCGGTGGCGGACGAGGCCCCGGTCGCACTGTTCGTCGACGATCTCCACTGGAGCGACGGGCTGTCGCTGCGGGTCCTGCAGGCGCTCGTCGCGAGGCTCGAGCGCGAACGCGCCTTGGTGGTGACCACGTCCCGCTCCATGCGGCCCGCGGGCGTGAGCAGGCCCGACACGATCGAGATTTCGCTGCAGCCGCTGCGCGTCGCGCACGTCGGGCAGCTCGTGACGAGCATCGGGAGCCTCCCGGACGGCGAGTCCTGGGCCGAGCGCCTGCCGGGAGCCTTGCACGCC
>Ga0055464_10000041_pt1 | contig 15528 bp, 12 predicted proteins | sample Joice_ThreeSqC_D_FD_57690 | JGI IMG/M metagenome (GOLD analysis project Ga0055464, IMG submission 57690) | Wetland microbial communities from San Francisco Bay, California, USA, that impact long-term carbon sequestration - Joice_ThreeSqC_D2 | ecosystem: Environmental > Aquatic > Marine >...
CGGAGCCGGAGCCGGAGCCGGAGCCGCCCGCGTTCGACGTGCGGAGCTTGTTCCCCTTGATGTAATACATCAGCGTCAGCTCCTCGAGGCCTGCGTCGGCGGCCTCGGCCGCCGCGCGCAGATCCCCCAACGGTCGGCGGAGCAGACTGTCGGGCGATCCGCCGAACTTCGGGAGTATCGCGTCGATCTCGAAGCGGGTCTCCCGCATTGTGAGCACTCCCTCGAACTGCTGCGACACGGCGGAGCAGGGCAGGACCAGCGTGAGAACGGCGAGTCCGGACATGGCGCGGTTGAACGTCGGCATACTGATCTCGTGCGGAAGTGGGTGCAGGAAAGTTAGGGGCCCCGCCCGGTTTGTGCAGGCCGGTCGGCGGGGCGCCAACGCGCGACGTCAGCCTCGGCCGCGATGAAGCCGAACGCCGCCCACTCCGTCCCCGCCAGGATCTCCGCGAACAGGGTGTCTGCGCGCTCACGGTCTCCGTGGTAAAGGTACCAGTTGGCAAGCCCGTATCCCAGCGTCGCATGGTCGAGTGCTCCTGCGCCGCGCACCTCAGCCAGCACGGATTCGGGGTCGACCGCTCCGGCGTACATCAGCAGGAGCCGGTGGTAGCTCTGGTTTTCGACGATCGCGAGGTCGGGACGGATGGGGGTCAGTGCCGCCGCGGCCTCCGCGTCGTCGCCATCGCGCCGGAGGGCCATGTACAGCCAGTGGCTCGCGGCCACGGTCATATCGGCACCAGGCGCGTACTTCAAGCATTCGCGATAGGCACTGGCGGCCCTCGCGAAGTCGCCGCGGAGATAGTGCGCCAGCCCGAGGTGGTACCAGATGTTCGAGTTGAGCGTGCTGGTCGGCGTCCCGGCCGCATTCGGCTGTCCGTCAGGCTCGATCTGACCCGGTCGGTCGGCGGTGAGCTGCGTCGCTCGGAGGAGGTCCGCCATCGCGCGGTCCAGCTGCCGCACCGTGATGTATCGGTGGCCCCGATGGCGGTACATGCGGGCGTCGTCCGGGAACTCCTCGATGCCGCGGCTGAACACCGTGATGGCCTCACGGTAGCGCCCGAGGTAGGCCAGCCGGCGACCGTACCAGATGAGTGGGTCGGGGTCGTCGGGTGCGGCCTCGTAGGCGGCACGTGCGTCCGCGAGCTGTGCCTCCCGTTCCGACCGCACGGCGGAGTCCAATGCCGGCAGGCGCAGAGTATCGCCGAGTAGCGAAACGGCCTGCATGTCTTCGGGGATCTCCGGGATGCGGAGTGGTCGGTCCGCGGCGCGTCCCGGCCCGCACGCGGCGGCGGCCGCCGTCAGCACGACGGCCGCAATCACGGCGGTGGCGTGCCAGCGAGGCCTTCGACGGGCCATCGATCGCTCGTCACGGCGACTGGTCACTGGGCCCGCGTGCATGGCGGATCCCTCGCTCATTGCGGAATCGGCTGCGGTCCCGACGGCGGCCTGCGCACTTCCGCGATGCCGACCAGTCCCTCCACCAGCTCGTCCTCGTCTTCCCGGTCGATGTACTCCTCCCGGTACATGCCGATCAGCTCGAAGAAATACGAGAGGGCGAGCGGTCCGATCAGCAGGCCGAGGAGCCCGAAGAACCGGATGCCCGCAAGTGCCCCGACCAGGGTCACGAGGGGATGGATCCGCGCCCATCGGTTGTACACGATCGGCCGGATGACGTTGTCGGCGCTCGCGACCACAATGAGACCCCAGATCGCGATGCCCACGCCGGACGCCAGTCGGCCGCCGAGTACCAGGGCGATGGCGCCCGGGCCCCAGACGAGGCCGCTTCCCACCACCGGGAGGATGGCGAAGACGCCGGTCACCACGCCCCAGAACCCGGCGTTGGGCAGGTCGACCACGGCGAACGCGGCCCCCACTAGCCCACCCTGCACGACGGCGACGAGGCCGGTGCCGATCAGGGTGGAATTCGTCACGTCCCGAAACCGGATCCGGAGCTTCTCCGTGTTCGCCGCATTGAAAGGGATGTACGGGCTGACCGCGGCCCACGTCCGGTCACCGGCCACCAGCAGGAAATAGAGCCCGAACATCGCGATCGTGATGTTGAGCGCCAGTTTGGTGGCGGTGCCGACCAGCTCGAGCGCGCTCGTGCCGATCCACTGCACCGCATTCTCTCCGAGCGCGACGAGGCGCGGCCCGATATGGAACTCGCCAATCCGCAGGTCCGCGAGGCGCCCCACCAGCGGGCTGTTGATCAGGCCGCCAGCGATGTCCTGGGCCTGGCTGACCACAAGCCCGGCCACGGAAGCCCCCGGGACCAGGAGGATGAGCGTCGCCGCCGTCACCACCGCCGCGGCGGCGGCCGCGGGCCGCAGCCAGCGGCGGAGCCAGCGGAAAAGCGGGTCGAACACGACGTAGAGGACCGGCGCACCCAGCAGCCCGGTGACGTAGGGCCAGAGGGCGATCACCAGGCCGATCCCGAGGAGGCCGATCAGGACCTGCGCGCGCTGATATCGGGAGGCGAAGAATGCCATGTCGGGAAGTGTACAGGCCGCGGCGAGGTGCCGCCAAGGGTGCTCGAGCCGAACGCAACGGGGGAGACGCCCGCGGACGTCTCCCCCGGAGTCCGGCGTGTGCGGCTCGGTTCAGAATCCGGGCATAAAGGAGAACTGGAAGTGCCCGCCCCGCTCGCGGTTGAACGGGTAGACCCAGTCCAACTCGATGATCATGAACCCGAACACGTTCATGCGGAACCCGGTGCCCGCACTGAATTTCGGCGTGCGTTCCCCGCCCATGAAGAACGGCTCGGCCGCTGCCTTCGTGGGGCTCTGGCACTCGACGCTGATCTCGGTGCACCAGGCCAGGCCGGCGTCGCCGAAGAACACCATCTCGAGGGGCAGGAAGCCGAACAGGCCGTTCCCGATGCCGAGCAGCCCGAGCGGCGGAAACCGGAGCTCCAGATTCGCGAGCAGCAACTTCGAGCCAAACAGCTCTTCGTAACTTGGGCAGTATTCGTTGCCCTGGCACTCGGTGAGGAAGTTGTACGAGCCGTAGCTGTAGCCACGGAGCAGGCCGTCATACCCCAGAAAAAGCGGCTGCAGCTGTCCCGAGTTTTCGGCGTTGGGCCCGTACCGCCCGAAGTGCATGATGCGTCCCGCGATCGTGAACGGACGTACCGGCATGATGTACTTCCGGAAGTCCGCCACCACGTTGAAGAAATTGATCGAACCGAGATTGGCGGTGACGTCGAGCCGGTAGCGCGTGCCGATGAGCGGACTCGCGACACCCCACATGGAGTTGTCGTGCACGAGCGCGAGTTGCGCCTGCGCGAGGTTGATCGAGGGAGGCGCCGGCAGGTTCGTGGTCGAGTCCAGGTACAGCTGTCCGAAGTTGTCGACGGCGCGGAGGCGCTGCTCGATGTCGTACGACACGTTGAGGTAGCCGATCCCTCCCTCCAGCCGCTTGACCCGGCTCAGCGGATACGCCGCCGTCGCCATGAGGTTGCGGTTGGTCTGCCGGTACAGCAGGCGTTGCTCGTACAGCACCGGCACGCCGCCGATGTCCCCCTGTCCGTAGTTGACGTAGCCGGTGAGGTAGGGGATCTGCTGGCCGACGAGGCCCCAGTTGAGACGCCTGGTGAGATTGCTGTAGCCGACGAGCGCCGCCACGTCCTTGAAGCTCCCCTGCACCTGCAGGGCGGTCGCGAGATTGTGGTTGCCCAGCATGTCGCTCCAAAAGAGCGACGCGCCACCGGCGATGTACGTGCCGTATGCGTCCGCCCCGACCGCGAGCGACGGCTGGCCGATGTAGTCGAGGCCGAACTTCGTGCGGTACGGGTGGTCGGGGTATTGGGCGGTGTCCCGCGGGAGCCCGTAGAACGCGTTGGCGATGATCGATGCGACGTCATCGGTGACCCGGTAGGTCGGCGGCAGAAGCGCCGGATCCTCGATGCCCTCGAACGGCGGACGAACCGGCCCGCCTGCGAGGACCTCGGGACGGTCCACGAAGAAGATGGAGTTGACGTTCTGCTCGTACACACTCATCGCCAGCTGCCCCGTGCGCGAGGCCACGGAGATCGTAGGGCTGAGGCCGGTGATGCCGCTGACGCCGGTGTAGACGTTGGTGACCTGGTGCAGCGTGCCCGACGCCACCTCGAGGCGGTAGACATTCGAGATGCCGTTCTGGTCCGACACGAAATACAGGCTCTTGCCGTCCGGCGCCCACTCCGGGTTGATGTGCTTGCCGCGCTCGAACGCCTGGACGGGCTCGATCGCGCCCGTCGTGGGGCTCATGAGGGCGAGCGTGTAGTCCCCGAACAGGAGGCTCGACAGCCCGGTCGAGAATCGGTCCGTGACGAAGGCGATGGATGTCCCGTCGGGCGACCACGCGGGCTGCAGATCGGCGTAGGCGTCGTTCGTGAGGCGCCGAAGCTGTTTCTCCTGCAGGTCGTACACGTAGAGGTCCGAGAGCCCCTTGACCGTCGCGGAGAAGGCGACGTACCGGTCGTCCGGCGACCAAGTCGGGCTGTAGATCTCGCCGAGCTCGTCGAACCGCGCTTCCTGCACGCGATGGCCGCTCTCGACGTCGATAATCGTGAGCACCGGGCGTCCCTTGGTGACCCCGCCGAGTGCGAACCGCTCGCCGTCATGGCTGAACGCGCCGGCGGAATTGACGAACTGGATGCTCTCGAAGTGCGGGTCGACGTCGGTCTTCGTGATCTTGCGGATGATCTGGCCGGTCTTGACGTCGGCCAGGAACATGTCGATGGAGAACAGGTCCCGCTCGGACAGGAATACCAGCTTGGTCCCGTCGGGCGACAGCGCGGGCGCGATGTTGAGGCGGCCGCCGCTGATGTCGGGGGTCATCAGGGGGCGTCCGTAGTCGATCGGGCGGCTGGTCTGCTCAAACAGCGGGTTGTAGGTCTCGCGCAGGGCGCGGTGCCATCCGGCGACCGCCGAATCGGGTGACACGCCGATCACCCGCGCAAACGCCATCTGCGGGCTGCTCGACGTGCGCGACGCCTTGAGGATTCGCCCGACCGCGTCATCGCCGTACGTCCCCGCGATGTACGCCCAGAGCGACTGACCGTACCGGTACGGGAAGAACTGGGTGCCGGCGAGCTTCTGCGCGCTCGGCAGCTCGGTCTGCACCGCGTCCCGCATCCACATGGCGGTGTTCGGGTCGCGGGGGCCAACGGACAAGTACTCCGCCATGCCCTCCACGAACCAGAGGGGGAACCGCATGACCGACGGCACGCCAGCCAGCGCGACGCCGCCTCCCTCCCCGGTGATATCGAACTGGAACGCGTGGACCAGCTCGTGCCCCACGACGTGGTCGGTCTCCGCCAGCGGCCCGGCGAAGGGCAGCACCATCCGGCGTTTGAGGATCTCCGTCACGCCGCCCGTCGACTCGCCGATGTCTCCCTGCAGCGTGTTGGTCTGGCGGAACTGCGGCGAGCTGGCGTACATGATCAGTGCCTGGTGCGAGCTGAGATCGTGGTTCAGCAGTCGCGAGAGCCGCGCATACCACCGCTCCGCCATGAGGACGAGATACTCGACGGCGGGCTTCTCTTCGGGGTAGTAGTAGATGTCGAAGTGCTCGGTCCTGATGACGTCGAACTGGAAGGTCTGGTACTGGACCTTGTTCTGCCCGAAGTACTGCGCCTGCGCCGAGCCCGGAACGCTGAGCAGCAGCACTGCGGCCGCCACCACTCCCAGGAATGGCCTGATGCCCCGCATGAACTCCTCGATCCTCTGGTGGATGCTCCCGCTACCTTCCCTAGGACTGCGAAACGCCCGGATTTGTTCCAACGCGCCTGCGGGCGAACGTGCCCGGATGGCCGCCAGGAACCGCCTGCGGACCTCTGGTGGAAAGTAGCCCGGCAATGCCGCCGACGCGAATGGGACCGACGCCTCGCACCGTGGCCGCCGACGCGATCCGGCGGCTCGAAGCCGCTGCCGATCCCGCCGCGGCTCGGCAGGCGGCGACCTACTTCAAGCCGGGAAACGAGTTCGTCGCGTACGGAGTCCGGGCCCCGCGGGTTCGGGCCATTGCGCGGGAAGTCCACGCTGCCGTGCGGTCCTCCTGGGACGTCGGCGCGGCGATGGCCTGCTGCGAGGTGCTCAGCACCCGCCCGCAGCACGAGGCGAAAGCTGTCGGGGTCCTGCTGCTCGGCCGGTACCACCGGAGCTTTCCCCCCGGTTTGCTGCGGACCGTCCGCCGCTGGATCGCGGAAGGGCGGTTTGCCAACTGGGCCGCCGTGGATCTCGTGTGCCCCGAGGTCCTCACGCCGCTCGTGGAGCGGCGAAGCACGGTCGCCGGGCAGGTGCGCCGGTGGTCGAGGGCTCGGCTAATCTGGCTGCGCCGCGCCTCCGTGGTGACGTTCGTGCCCCTCGCGCGCGCCGGCCGCCACCTGGACGACGCCTACGCCGTGGTCTTCGACCTGCGCGGCGACCAGGGGGACCTGATCCACAAGGCGTGCGGCTGGCTGCTGCGCGAAGCGGGCAAGACCGATCCGCACCGACTCGAGCGGTTCCTCCTCGATCAGGGGCCATGCCTCCCGCGGACGACGGTGCGCTATGCCATTGAGCGGTTTCCCCCGGCTCGCCGCCGGACCCTCCTGAGCGAAACCAGGCCCTGACGGCGCGTCGCTGCGTCCGTTTCACCGGCGCGCGCGACGGGTCAACCTGCCCGTCCCGCGGGACCCCTGATTATCTTTTGCGGCCGATCGGACGGCACTTCGTGGTTCCAGCCGGCGGTCGCTCAGTGTGCCCACCAGGAGTCGACGGATGACCGAACAGACTGCCCGAGCAGGCGGCGGACGCGCACGCGGCGTGATCCTCTGGGTGCTCGCGTTTCTCCTCATGGCCGGCTCGGCCGTCTACCAGCGGCTGACCGGGCCCACCCACCCGCTGCGCGGTTCTTTCGAGGTCGCGGGGCAGGAGTACGCGTACCGGCTCACCCGCAGCGGCTGGTCGTACGCCGACGAGCCGGTGCGGCTCCCCAACCCGGGCGCCGGTGTGGAGGGGACGCTCTACTACAAGCGCTTCAAGACCGACGACTCGCTGACCGCAGTGCCGATGCGGCCCGAGGGGGACCAGCTGATGGCGGATCTGCCCCGGCAGCCGGCGGCTGGCAAGCTCGAGTACACCATCGTGCTCGACACCCCCGGCGGGCGCATCCACATTCCCGAGCGGCCGGAGCCGGTGGTCATCCGGTTCAAGGACAACGTTCCCCTCTGGGTGCTTCTGCCGCACGTCGCATTCATGTTCTTCGCCGTGCTGTGGGGCATCAGGGCGGGGCTGTCGGCGCTCTTCCAGCCGGCCCGCATGGCCCGGCATGCCTGGGTCGCGCTGGGCCTCATGACGGTGGGTGGGTTGGTGCTGGGACCGCTCGTGCAGAAGCTTGCATTCGGCGCGTACTGGACGGGGTTCCCCTTCGGTTACGACCTCACCGACAACAAGACGTTGCTGCTGTGGCTCGTCTGGGTGATCGCGTGCGGCATGTTCCTGCTGCGCGGGGTCCGGGAGTGGCAGCGGCGCGCGGTGGTCGTGGCGGCGACGATCCTGATGATGTTCGTCTACGTCATCCCGCACAGTGCGCGCGGGAGCGAGCTGGACTACAGCAAGCTCGACCAGGGCGCGGCACCGGCCGAGGCGATCGAGCAGGGTTGACGGAGGCGCGCCGCACCGGGGGACGCGCCGACACCTACCGGCCGGCGTGGTGGCTGCCGGGGCCCCACGCGCAGACGGTTGGCGCCAGGATCCTTCGCTCCCAGCGCGGCGTCGCGTTCCGGCGCGAGCGGGTCGAGCTCCCCGACGGCGATTTCCTCGACCTCGACTGGCCCGCAGTGGCCGGACACCCCGAGCCCAGCGCCACGGATCCGCTGGTGGTCGTCCTGCACGGGCTCGAAGGGTCGGCCCGCTCCACGTACGCGCTGGAGTCGTACCGGGTGCTCGTGGCAGTCGGCCTGGTCCCTGTGGGGCTCAACTTCCGTTCCTGCAGTGGCGAGCCGAGCCGGCTCCCTCGCCTGTATCACTCCGGCGAGACGGGCGACCTGCGGTTCGTGCTGGACCGGCTCCGCGAGCGATTCCCCCATCGCGTGTTCGGCGCGCTCGGCTTCTCCCTCGGCGGCAACGTCCTGCTGAAGTACCTCGGCGAGTCCCCTGGCGCGGTGCCCGCCGCGGCCGCGGCGGTGTCGGTGCCCTATGATCTCGCCGCCGGCGCGGACTACATCGAACGGGGATGGTCCTGCCTCTACCGGCGCTACCTCGTCCGGAAGCTGCAGCGCAAGGTTGCACGAAAGGCGGAGCAGCTCGACGGGCTGGTGGATGTCGCGGCACTGCTGCGCGCGAGGACCTTCTGGGAGTTCGACGACGCCGGCACGGCGCCGCTGCACGGATTCCGCGACGCCGACGACTATTACAGGCGGTCGAGCTCCAAGGCGTTTCTCCCCGATATCGGGGTGCCGACGCTCCTCGTGCACGCGCACGACGACCCGTTCCTTCCGCCGTACGCGCTTCCCACGGCGGACGTCATCGCGGGCAACCCGAAGCTCCGCACGGCGTTCGTCCGCCATGGCGGGCACGTGGGCTTCGTCACGGGCCAGCCTCGGGCGCCCGTGTTCTGGGCCGAGCGACGAGCCGCGCGGTTTCTGGCGGAGGCGCTGGGCGACGGCCGTCCGGAGGCGCCGGAGGCCGGTTAGATTCCGTTTCCGCGTTCGGCACGGATGCGGGGGGGAAACCACTCAACACTTGAGGAGAAGCGATGCCAACGAGTAAGGCGACCGCCACGTGGAATGGCGTGCTGCGTTCGGGCAACGGACGATACGAGGCCGGATCCGGTCTCTTCGCCGGCGAGTACACGTTTGCGACGCGGTTCGAGGGCACGAAGGGCACGAATCCCGAGGAGCTCATTGCGGCGGCGCACGCCGCCTGCCTGAGCATGGCGCTGTCGGGTGTGCTGGAGAAAGCCCGCACTCCGGCGACGCGCATCACGACCAAGGCGGCGTGCACGATCGAGGTGATCGAGGGCGCTGCCAGGATCACGAAGATGGCCCTTGAGGTGCGCGGCAAGGTCGACGGCATCGACAACGCCGCCTTCGTCGCGGCCGCGAACGACGCCAAGCAGAACTGCCCGGTCTCCAAAGCCCTGAAGGGGAATCTCGAGGTGTCATTGGACGCCGCCCTCGAGGCGTGAGCGTCGCTCCGGTTCCGCAGCGGATTCATCGGGGCGCGCGGGAGATCGTAGTCACCTGGGACACGGGGCACGTCGCCAGGTGGCCCGCCCGCCTGCTGCGGCTCGAATGCCCGTGCGCGGCGTGCAAGGAGGAGATGACGGGCCGCCCGCTCCTCGATCCGGCCACCGTCCCGGAGGACGTCGCGGCGGCGGCGATCGCCCTCGTGGGAAGCTACGCGATCCGGATCACGTGGACGGACGGCCACGATTCGGGGATCTGCACCTACGAGTGGTTGCACGAGCACTGCCCGTGCGACGCATGCCGGGGGCGCGGAACCGCGGATGCGGCCCCTGTGGCCGAGTGACGGCGTGGATCCCGTCACCCACACGCTCGTCGGGGCCGCGCTCGCCGAGAGCGGACTGCGGCGGCGGACCGCGCTCGGTGCCACCACCCTCATCCTCGCGGCGATCCTTCCCGACGTCGACGTCGTGGCCTACGCGTGGGGTCCCACCACCGCGCTCTGGATCCGGCGCGGGATCACCCACGGGCTCCTGGCGCTTCTGGTGCTCCCGGTTATCCTCACCGGCGCGGTACTCGGTGCGGACCGCCTCCTGCGGCGGAAGCGCACGGCCGACGCCGCCGTTCCCTCGCAGATCTTCCTGCTAGCCGTCTTCGGGGTCGCGACCCATCCGATCCTGGATCTGCTCAACACCTACGGCGTTCGCCTGCTGGTGCCGTTTTCGAACGGGTGGCTGTACGGGGACACGCTCTTCATCGCGGATCCGTGGGTCTGGATCCTGCTCGGCGCGGGCGTCGTGTGGTCCTGGCGTCGCCGCCGCAGGGACGCGGTCCCCGGCGTTGCGCCGCGTGTGCGGGGTGCGTGGACGGTTCCGGCGCGCTGGTCGCTGGTGCTGTTCGCGGTGTACGCCGGCGGCATGGCGGCCTCGAACCTGGCTGCCCGAGCGGCCGTCCGGGGGGAGGCCCGGGAGCAGGGGATCGGCCCGATCGACCACCTGATGGTCGCACCTGAAGCGGCCGATCCCTTCCATCGTTGGGTGGTCGTGGAGTCCGGCGGAGACTACTGGGGCGGGACGCTGTCGTGGTCCCCGATGCCGAGGGTCACGCTGCGCTCGCTCGGGCTGTCGCGGGAGCCGGACTATCGCGCCGTGGCCGCCATACGCGGACCGGTGGGGCGACACTTTCTCTCGTGGGCGAGGTTCCCGTACTTCGTCGTCGAGCAGCGGAGTACCGATCGCACGGTAATCATCGGCGACGCGCGCTACTACACGACGGACCCACGCGACTCTTGGGCGAGTGTTCGGATCGATCTCGGTGGGGGCACGACACCTTGAACGGCGGAGGGGACACCCGGATGATCCGGGCGTCCCCTCGCCGAGCCGCGGAGCACGGGCGGGTCAGTCGTCCCGCGCCGCCACCGCGACCTGGGACCAGGGCGCTGTCTGGGCCCGGTTGTGCCGCTGGACGCCATCTCGGGCGTCCCGGATCCCTCGGAGTACGCTGCGCACGAAGTCGGGCGACAACTCGTGCTCTCCGGCGGCGACGGCCGACGTGGCCACGAAGTCGTTGAGGTAGCACCGGCGGTCCGACACTGCGCCGTCGCTGCGTGCGAACACGCGGTTGTGCACGAGCTCGACGTCGACGCGCACCCTGTCCCGGTACCGGAAGAGCTTGCACACGATCGTTCCGCGGCCCACGGCGTCGGGGAACCGCACCGGCGCCATGCAGCGATAGCCCATGTCGTCGGATTCGGTCGTCACGGGTTCGCCGGCTGCGGCCCGCTCGAGCAGCGCCGACACCGCCGGCACCAGGGCCTCGACCGTCTCGTCCAATCGCCGGGAGAGCAGAACCGAGCCGCTCTCAATGCATCCGTGCATTGTCGCTCCGCGTTCGCGGCGGCACCTCACCAGCACCCGCCAAGCGAGGATTCCGCCGACTCCGTTCACCCAATATAAGTGGCCAGAACCGTGCCATGGGTAGCGATGGGGTGCCGTGGAACGTCAAGTCATTGTCAGGAAATGATTTATGGAAATCTACCAGCCCTCTTGTCAGGAAGGTCGGACGCCGCCGATTCCGGTATTGTCCCCGGATCGGCACACCTCGATCCTGCGAGGCCGCTGAGGCCTGCCAGATCAGCGTAGACCTTGCACCGGCTCTTCCCGAATTGCGGCGGCCCGGAACAACCCGTCGGCTGCCTGCAGCACCTTGGCGCGCAGCCGTGGAGGGTAGTCTGGATGTTCGTCGAGGAACCGTCGGACGGTGTCCGCAGCCCCCGCCGACGCGTGTCCGTCCAGCAGCGCGTTCAGCCAGGCGAGCGGGAAGAAGATGTCGCCGGTCCGTTGGATTTCGTCCAGCAGGTCGAGTCCCTCGCGCAGATGGCGCTCCGCAAGCGGCGCCCGCAGCGGATGGTTGATGAAGCTCAGCGCGCTCAGGACCCACGGCTCGTGCTCGCGGTTAGTGGGGTCCCGGAAGCTCTCGAACACCGAGTCGCGGACCGCGACGTCCCGAGACAGTGCCGGGATGACAAACGCGAAGCGTGCGTGACGGTCGGCGTTGTCGATGCGCCGGAGCTGCTCGGCCAGGATCTCCTCGGAGCCGTCCACCCCCCGTAGGGCGAGCGCCTCGGCGAGGCTCGTCATGCGGCTCTCGCTCATCGGGAGGCCCTCAATGACGAGGCTTCGACGCCAGAGGCGCTCGAGGCGGGCCAGCGCGGCGTCGCTCAGCGCCACGTTCACGTAGGCGTTGAACAGCACCGCCTTCCGGCTCGAGCCCGGTGCCCGCGCCAGCTCCTCCCAGAGCATCGTTTCGAGGCGCGGGGCCAGGGCGGAGCGCGCCGAATCCGGCAGGAAGCGCCAGTACAACTGCTCGAGGAGACCCAGCACGAGCTGCACGTTCTGCTCGTCGGGCTCCTGCGGCACCGCCATCAGCGCCAGGCTCGCGAACGGCATCGGGGCGATTTCCCGGTCGAGCACGCCCTCCCACAGCGTCGTCCAGGCGACGGCCCGGACGACCGGCGTGCCGATGTCGGCGAGGTGCTTCGAGAGGTACACCCGGCTCGGAGGATCGAGATGAAACCCCGCGTACCCGAGCCCGCCACCGCCCGGCAATGCGAACAGCGGGACGGGCCGGCCTGCCGCCTCGCCGACGTCCACCCGCGCGGCGTCGAGGCGTACCGGCAGCGCGAGGAGAGAGTCCGGGTATCCCAGCACGACGTCCAGCGCCTGGTCCCATAGCAGCCCACGGCCGACGGGATCCTCCTGGCTCAGCGTGAGGCGGCCGATCGTGCCGCCGGGTTCGATGTCGAGTGCCACGCGCACGTCGGGCCGTCCCGCCTGCTCGACCCAGACTCGGCTCCACTTCCGCAGATCCTCGGTGGTGCGACGATCGAGCACGTCGATGAGGTCGTTCCAGTCGGCGTTGCCGTAAGGGGCGGCGGTGAGGTACTCCCGGAGGCCGTCGCGGAGGGTGCTGTCGCCGAGGAGGCGCTCGAGCTGGCGCATGACGATCGGCGCCTTCTGGTAGATGATCGCCCCGTAGAGTGTGCCGGCCTCCTGGAGGTTCTCGAGGTCCTGCCGGATGGGGTTGGCGCCGGCTGTGCGGTCGATCCCGTACGCCGCCGGATAATGTGCGAGGTAGAATCTGAGGATGTGGTCGATGTCCGGGAACGCCGGGTTGACGATCTTCGCCGCCATGAAATTGGCGAAGACCTCCTTCATCCAGACGTCGTTGAACCACCGCATCGTCACCAGATCTCCGAACCACATGTGCGAGGTCTCGTGGGCGATCACGCTGGCGCGTCCGAGGAGTTGGTTCTGCGTGGGCGACTCGTCGAGGAACAGGCTCCCGGCGCGGTACAGGATCGCGCCCGCGTGCTCCATGCCGCCGTACTGGAAGGCGGGGATGGCCATGAAGTCGAACTGGGCGAAGGGGTACGAGATGCCCGTGTACTCCTCGAGCCAGCGGATCGCCTGTGCGTGCAGATCGAAGATGGCGTCCCGGTTGCGCGCGACCCGTTCCCGGTCCGTTTCGCGGTGATAGAGGTGCATGGTCCGGCCGTCGCGCACCGCCTCCTCGACGGTGAACCGGCCCGCAGCGAACGCGAACAGGTAAGTGCTGAGCGGGGCCGTCTCCTCGAACCGGTAGGTCGTGCTGGTGCCCGTCGAGTCGATCTGGGCGAGCGGCCCATTGGCCACCGCGGCCCACCCGGCGGGCACCGTTAGCTGCAACGTGTACCGTGCCTTGAGATCCGGCTGGTCGAAGCAGGGGAATGCCGTCCGTGCGCGATCGGGCACGAAGAGCGTGTACAGGAAGTCCGGATTTCGGTTCAGGGAGCCGTCGCCCGCCGTGAAGTCGATCCGGACGCTGTTGGCTCCGGCGGTGGTGGCGTTCGACGGAAGCACGAGGTGCCCGTTCCGCGCCTCGAAGGCGACCTCGCTGCCGTCCACGATCACGCCGTGCACGGCTTCCGCGGGAGCGGCGAAGTCGAATACGACCGGCGCGGGCTCCCGCAGCGCAAAGGTGGCCGTCATCGATCCAAGGATCGGTCGGTCCACCTGCTCGGGGATGTCGAAGGCGAGCGCGTAGTGCAGATCGGCGATGGAGCGGTCGCGGTACTGCGCGAGCGCCAGCGGCACCCCGGGCCCCGTGTCGGGGCCGGCATCGGCGCAACCGCCCGCCGCCACCAGTGCCATGGCGGTCCATGTCGCCCGCCGCAGTCCCGCACGTGCCATGTACCCTCCTCCGAAATGTCGTGCCGATCGCGCATACCGCTCCACGGGGCGGACCAGCCGGGCTGGCCCAGCCGCCGTGCTCTTCGTACAATGCACGCGTATATGATACCGACCGCCGACAGCCCGCCAGTGCCGCGCGATCTGCGGGGGCGATCCCTCGAGAGCCTCCGCGTCTCCGTGACGGACCGCTGCAACCTCCGCTGCAGCTACTGCATGCCGGAGGAGCACTATGTGTGGCTGCCCCGTCCGTCCATCCTCGACTACGAGGAGATCGCGCGGATCGCCGCGGTGTTTGCGTCTCTTGGTGTGACCAAGGTCCGGCTCACCGGCGGCGAGCCCCTCCTGCGCCAGGACCTCGAAGCGCTGGTCGGAATGCTGCGGCGTGTGGGGGCACTGTGCGAGATTGCGCTGACCACGAACGGCATCCTGCTCGGCGCGCACGCGAGCGCCCTGCGCGACGCCGGACTCGACCGGGTCACCGTGAGCCTCGACACGCTGCGCGCCGACCGGTTCGAGCGGTTCGCGCGCCGGGCACGCCTGCAGGAGGTCCTCGAAGGCATCGCGGCAGCGCGGAGCGCGGGCTTTTCGGGGACGAAGGTCAACACCGTGGTGGTGCGCGGTGTGAACGATGACGAGCTCGGCGACATGATCGCGTTCGGACGCCGCGAGCAGGTGGAGATCCGCTTCATCGAGTACATGGACGTGGGAGGAGCCACGCGCTGGTCCCCGGCCGACGTCGTGTCGCGGGCGGAGATCCTCGACCGACTCGCTGCGCAGTTCGGCACGCCCGTGGCGCTCGCGGGAGGTGCTGGCCCCGCCGCGCCGGCCGAGCGGTTCTCGCTCCCCGACGGCACGGCGTTCGGCGTGATCGCGTCCACGACGGCCCCGTTCTGCCGCACCTGCGGGCGCAGCCGTCTCACGGCCGACGGGATGTGGTACACCTGCCTGTATCAGGAGCGTGGTATCGATCTCAAGACACCGTTGCGTGACGGGGCGCCCGATGCCGAGCTCGCCGCGCTCGTGCGCGACGCCTGGACGGTGCGTGCCGATCGGGGCGCCGAGCTGCGCCTCGCGAACATCGAGCGGGGGCCCCTGTACGCCCCGGCGAGCTTGAAAGCTGACCCGCACCGCGAGATGCACACGCGCGGGGGCTGACCGCGCTCGACCATCCGTGATCCCACGATCCCCAGGAGGCGCCGTGAAGATCCCGTCCCTCTCCGTGCTTGCCGCACTCGCCGTCTCGGCCACGGCATGCTCGCACGGACCGCCGCCGGACTTCGCGCCGGATCCCGGCTTGGTCGCGCGCATCGTCGAGCTACGGATGACCACGGGCGCCGAGTATGCCTGCCCGGGACAGAGCCTTCGGGCGGACTACGAGGCCGTGCTGGACGACGGCACCGTGGTGCCGTTCGCTCGGAGGTACGACAAGGACGATCCGCCGGCGCTCCACGTCGTGCTGCTCGATCGCCGGAGCGGGGAGGCGGTGAGCCAGGAGGACGGGGACTGGAGCACCGACGCCGATCCGCTGCAGAGTGCGCTGGGAGGGTTCCGGCTCGAGGCGTCGCTGCGTGCGAGGCCCGAGTTGACGGTGTCGGCGGTTGTGGCGCCGGAGTATTCCTGCCTGCGCCACGCCTTCCACTTCGCGGG
>Ga0055464_10000043_pt1 | contig 15085 bp, 13 predicted proteins | sample Joice_ThreeSqC_D_FD_57690 | JGI IMG/M metagenome (GOLD analysis project Ga0055464, IMG submission 57690) | Wetland microbial communities from San Francisco Bay, California, USA, that impact long-term carbon sequestration - Joice_ThreeSqC_D2 | ecosystem: Environmental > Aquatic > Marine >...
CCTCACGTGCGAGCAACCGAGCGGGCGGCGTCGATCACGACCGACTGCACCTGCTCGAGGGAGCCTTCCAGCGAGGCGCCGGCAGCCTTCCGGTGCCCCCCACCGCCGAAGCGCTCAGCGAGCTTCGCGACGTCCACCGTCCCCTTGGAACGGAACGAGACCTTGATCCGGCCGTTCGCCAGCTGCCGGAACAGGAGGGCCAGCTGCACGCCACGGACGGAACGGGCGAACTCGACCACGCCCTCGAGCTCGTCCGCTCCCACGACATGGCGTTCCATCGCGCCCGGTGGGATCGTCATCCACGCGAGGCCGTGCTCGAGCTCGACCACGAGCGTGTCGAGCACCTCGGCAAGCAGCCGGATCTTGCCCTCCGATTCCGCCGCATACACGTCGCCGTAGACGGTCTCCGCCTTCACGCCTCGCTCCATCAAGTCGGCCGCCATCCGCATGGTGCGCGGGGTCGTGTTCGCAAACCGGAAGCCTCCGGTGTCGGCCAGCAGGGCCACATAGAGCGCGCGCCCCGCCGTCTCGTCGAGCGGCCATCCCGCCACGTGGGACAGATCGTAGACCAGCTCTCCGGTGGCGCAGGCCGCCGGATCGACCAGACGTGGGCCCGGAGGGAGGGTGCCGTCGCTGGCATGGTGGTCGATACACAGCACCGGGACCTTGGTGCGCTCGACCACACGCGCCAGGTGCCCGAGGCGCCCGAGATCGGCGATGTCCAGCACGAGGATCACGTCCGCGCGCTCGAGGTACCGCACGGCCTGCCGGGACTTCTCCGAGCGCTCGAGGCCCTCGAGGAGGAAGCGGAAGCGCAGGGGGAACGGCGTCGGGTTGGTGATGTGCGCCGTGAGACCGGCCCGAGTGAGGAAGTGCCACATCGCGGCCTCACTGCCGGACCCGTCACCGTCTGCATTCACGTGGGTGGTGAGCGCGACGCGCATGCCCGGCTCGAGCGCCTGCGCGATGCGCCGCGCCGAGGGGCGGCGTCGCGACGGAATTCCCAGGCCCGGCGGCACGGACCGGCGAGTCGGCGTGTCTGGCATGGTGCGGAAACTACACCGCCGCCCGGCGGTCACCAAACCGCCGGGCGGCGCCCACGGTACGGCTCGGGCCTCGTTATGCGGCGTGCTTTTCGGGGAAGTACTCCTTCGACGAGAAGTACTCCTTGGTGAGCTTCGCGACCGTTCCGCCGAGGAAGGCGAGCCCGATCAGGTTCGGGAATGCCATGAAGCCGTTGAGCAGGGTGCCCATCGCCCAGGCGAGCGGCACGGACACCACGGCTCCGACGAGGATCAGCCCGGTGAATAGCGCCCGGTAGGGCACGATCATCTTGGAGCCGAAGAGATACTCGAAGCACTTCTCCCCGTAGTAGCACCACCCGATGAGCGTCGAGAACCCGAACAGGAAACTCGACAGGGCCACGACGGCCGAGGCAAACGGGATGCTGGTGCTCATCGCGGCTGCGGTCAGGTCTCCCGACGACTGGGCGTAGGCGGGGTTGGTCCACATCCCCGACTCGAGAATCACGAAGGCAGTCATCGAGCAGACGACGATCGTGTCCATGAACACCTCGAACACGCCGACGACGCCCTGCTCGGCGGGGTGCCTCACATTCGCGATCCCGTGCGCAATCGGGGCCGACCCGAGCCCCGCCTCGTTCGACAGCACACCGCGGCTGACGCCCGCCGCGATCCCCTGGGCCACCGACGCGCCGACGAAGCCGCCGAGCGCGGAGGTGGGCGTGAAGGCATTGGAGAAGATCATGCCGAAGACGTGGGGCAGCTTGTCCGCGTTCATCAGGATGTACGCGATCGAGAACGCGACGTAGATCACGATCATCGTGGGCACGAGCTTCTCGGCCGTTCCCGCGATCCGCTTGATCCCGCCGAGGAGCACGAGACCGACCGCCACCGTGATGAAGAGCCCGGGCACCCAGAGCGGCACCTCGACGTGGAAGATCGTGCGCGCCGCCTCGGTGAAGGTCCGCGCCACCGTGTTCGATTGGGCCATGTTCCCAGTGCCGAACAGGGCGGTGCAGGCGCCGAAGAAGGCGAACATGATCGCGAGGGCCTTGGCCAGCTTCGGGAAGGGCACGCCGCGGGAGATGTAGTACATCGGACCGCTCGCGAGTTCACCGCTCTCGCGCCGCACGCGGTAGTGCACGCCGAGCACCGCCTCCGCGTACTTGGTGGCCATCCCGACCGTCGCGCAGACCCACATCCAGAAGACCGCACCCGGGCCGCCGATGAGGATCGCGGTGGCCACGCCTCCGATGTTGCCATTGCCGACCGTCGACGCCAGGGCGGTCGAGAGCGCCTGGAACGGCGTGATCGTGCCGCTATCGTCCGTCGACCGCTTCGCGAAGGCGCCCTTCATCACCATCCGCAGGGCCAGCGGGAACCGTCGCACCTGCACGAAGCCGCTGCGGATCGTGAGCCAGCCGCCCACGAGCAGCAGCAGCACGGGCATCGCGGCCGGCTGCCACACCCAGTCGTTGATGGAGAGAATATGGGCAGGAAGGTCGCTCAGGCTCATGCACGACTCCTTGACGGTCGGTAGAGGGTTCGCGGCGGCACGCCCCGGTTCCCACGCGATCCAAGCGGACGCAGAACCTTAGGCGCCGTCGCCCCCGTGTCAAGGAGCCGGCGCGGCGGACGCGTTGCGGAACCGGATCAGACGCTGTAGTTCGGTGCTTCCCGCGTGATCACGACGTCGTGCGGATGCGATTCGCGGAGCCCCGCGGACGTGATCTGCACGAACTCCGCCTCGGCGTGCAGCTGCGCGATCGACGCGCAGCCGCAGTACCCCATCCCGCTGCGGATGCCGCCGATGACCTGATAGACCACGTCTCCCACTGGGCCTCGGTACGGGACGCGTCCCTCGATCCCCTCGGGCACGAGCTTCTGGGGCGAGATCTCGCCCTCCTGGAAGTACCGGTCGGCCGAGCCGTCCTGCATGGCGCTGAGCGAGCCCATCCCGCGGATCGTCTTGAACCGGCGCCCCTCGAGGAGGAAGCTCTCGCCAGGGCTCTCCTCGGTGCCGGCAAGCATCGAGCCGAGCATTACGCAGGACGCGCCGGCGGCGAGCGCCTTCACGGCATCGCCCGAGTACTTCACACCGCCGTCGGCGATGACCGGCACGTCCGTTGCGCCGAGCAGTGAATCGATGATCGCGGTGATCTGCGGCACGCCGACACCGGTGACGACCCGCGTGGTGCAGATCGAGCCCGGGCCGATGCCGACCTTGACCGCGTCGACGCCGCGCTCGACGAGCGAGCGCGCGCCGGCTTCAGTCGCGACATTCCCGGCCACGAGCTGCGCCTCGGGGAACGCCTCCCGCAGCATGCCGACCGCCTGAAGCACGCCCTCGGAATGGCCGTGCGCCGAGTCCAAGACCAGGGCGTCCACCCCGGCTTCGAGGAGCGCGGCGGCGCGCGGCCGGGTGTCCCGGCCCACGCCGATGGCGGCGGCGACCCGCAGGCGCCCGTGCTCGTCCTTGTTGGCGTTGGGGAACTGCTGGCGCTTGATGATGTCCTTCACCGTGATGAGGCCCCGGAGCACGCCGCGCTCGTCCACCACCGGCAGCTTCTCGATCCGGTGCTCGCCGAGAATCTGCTCCGCCTCCTCGAGCGTCGTGCCGACGGGCGCCGTGATCAGGCGGTCCCGTGTCATCGCCTCGCGCAGCGGCCGGTCGAGCTTGCGCTCGAACTGGAGATCGCGGTTCGTGATGATCCCCACGAGCCGCCCAGCGTCGTCCACGACCGGCACGCCGGAGATCTTGAACCGGCGCATCAGCACTGCCGCTTCGCGGATGGTCCGGTCCGGTCCGAGCGTGATCGGATTGAGGATCATGCCGCTCTCGGAGCGCTTCACTCGGTCGATCTCCGCCGCCTGGCGGTCGATCGGCATGTTCTTGTGGATGACCCCGATCCCCCCAAACCGTGCCATGGCGATCGCCATCTCGGATTCCGTCACGGTGTCCATGGCGGCAGACACGAGTGGCGTGTTGAGCGCGATGGTCCGCGTGAACCGGGAACGGACGTCCACGTCCCGGGGATGAACCGTCGCGTGCCGCGGTGTGAGGAGAATGTCGTCGAACGTCAGGCCGAATTCGCTTCGTAACTTCATCCTCGCGCCTCTCGCTGGGCATGCAAAAAGACCCGTCGCGCCGGAGGCGCGCAACGGGTCTTTGGGTGTCGTCCGTCAGACGGCAGTACCATGAGACAAGGTACGCGCCGCTCCCAGGCGGGTCAAGCGGGCTCGGCGCCCTCCCCCGGGTCCGGTGGTGCATGGTTCGCGTCCGCCGCAGGCGGCGCCTGCGTGGCTTTTGCCGGCTCGGCGGCGGAGGGCTGACCATTGCCGGCCGCCGGGGTGGTGGGCTCCAGCTCTTCGGCTACCACGCGGCTCGCGGCGGCGAGTCCCTCCATGAGCTTGCCGGCAGCCTCCAGGATCTGCGCCCCGCCCTTCACGGCGACGTCGGCCAGCTTCACCGAGCCGATCCTGTCCTCGATGTTCTCGGCCAGCCGCTGCACCGTCGATGGGGCCCGACGGCTGCGATTGAACTTCGACTCCAGGAACTCGACGTAATCGAGCACCTGCCGCCCCACGTCGTCCGACAGCGCGTCGAGCTTGGCGACGAGCTTCGACTTCAGATTCTCGTTCATGGCCTCTCCCTCTCCGACCGGCGCTTGGCGACTTCCATGAGCGTCAACACCGGGTTGCCGAGGTAGTGGGAACGCCCCGTCCGGATCTGGCCCACGATCTCCAGCTCACTGAGCGGCTCGGTGCGCGCCAGCTCGTCGGCCTGCGCGTCGGTCAGGATCACGTAGACGAACCCCGTCTCCGGCAGCGGGCCGCGCGCCAGCAGGTAGCGGCTCCCCTCCGGAATATCACGGCGGATCTCGTCGGCCGGCTGCACCGCGATGAACTGCACCGTCCAGCGCACCACCTTGCCGACGAATTCCGCCGGATTGGCACGGACCTCGGCGCCGCTCACGCCGACGAGCACGCCGGGGACCTCCTCGTGAAGATTCTGTGCCCGCACCCATCCCTCGGTCTGCACCCGCACCCAGTCACCCGACCGGGCCACTATCCTTACGCGGGAACCGGTGTCGAGGATTCCGCTGGAGTCGCCGTCCGGGGTCACCCGCAGCGCCGCCGCGGCGGTCGTCGTGGCGTAGTCGAGGACGGATCCGCCGGGCTGGCCCGCGTCCCGCGCCGGCGGGGCCGCTGCGGCTTCTGTGGGCGCTGCGCCCGCCGTGGGAGCGCCGACCCGCTGCAGCGACGGTTCGAACATCCAGCCGACCCGGCGCACGTGCACCCACCCTGGCTGGCGTCCCAACTCCTCGAGCAGCGCGCCCGAGGAGAGGCGCGCGACGACGGTGCCGTTCGGAGCTGCCCGGAGGTTCTCACCATCCCGCGCCACCACCTGGAGCTGGAACCCGTCGCGGTCGGTCGAGTCCACGGACCGCGCCCAGACCCATCCATCGAGCACCACCTCGAGCCACCGGCCGTCCGTGCCCTCGGACGCGAGTTCCACGCCCGCGTTGACGGTGGCCAGCAACGCGGCCGTCCCCGACGGGTCGCGACGGAAGTTCTCGGTGCGGATCACCCGATAACGGCCCTGCGCGGCAGCATCACCGGCGCCGACGACCGTCACCACTGCCACCAGCAAGGCTGGTAGGGCCCGAACCACCAGACTAGATTGCCTCATTCTCGCTCACGAGGATTGTAGGAGTCCCCCGTCCCCATGTCAAACCGCTTCCAGCGTCGCGTCTTCGCCGTCTCGTCCGTCCTCTGCGTCGCCCTTGGCGCCGGTGCGCCGGGCGGGGTCGCCGCTCAGGTGGGCCACCCCCCGACCTCCTCACCGTACCGGGAGCTGAGCACCAAGTACCAGATCTCGGGAACCGCGGGTTACTCGTGGGGCGGCGGCGGCAAGGTGGGCGTTGGTCCGGGAAGCGGGCCGGTGTACGGGGGACGAATGGACGTCCACCTCGCGGGCCCCGGCGCCGTGCAGTTCGGCATCAACTTGGGCAGTCTCGACCGCGTCCTGCTCGATGCCACCAAGGGACCGGACGAGCGGATCGTCGGCACGGCGAAGCAGTCGGTCCTCATGATCGATGCGGGGCTGAACCTCATGCTCACGGGCGAGAAGACCTGGTACGGCTTCGCCCCGTACCTCGGCGTTTCCCTCGGCCTCGCATTCGGCGGGAGCGTTCCGGAGGATTCCCTGAGCGGCTACGAGTTCAACACCAAGTTCATGGTCGGGCCGCAGATCGGATTCCGCTGGCAGTTGCTGCACCATATCGGCCTGCACGTCGATTTCCGCGACGCCATCTGGCGGCTGTCGTACCCGGACCGCTTCTTCGTGGTGCCTTCGGGCGCTTCCTTTGCGCCGATCCTCGATCCCCAGTTCAACAAGAACACCCAGTGGACGCACAACCCCATGCTGCTCGTCTCCCTGGGGTACGCCTTCGGCTCGTAGGCCGTGGACCTGATCTGGGACGGCCTCCGGCGGGGGATCGACCTCATCGTCGGCGGTGATCCCGATGTCTTCGAGATCTCCGCGCTTTCCCTCCGCGTGGCGCTCACCGCCACGGTGCTCGCCTGCGTCGTGGGCGTGCCGGTGGGATTCGTCGTCGGCACGACGCGGTTCTGGGGCCGTCGGGCGGCGATCACGGCACTCAACACGCTGCTGGCCTTTCCCACCGTCGTCGTCGGCGTACTCGTCTGGGGCCTGCTGACGCGCCGAGGGCCGTTCGGAGGCTACGGCCTTCTCTACACCTGGTGGGCCATCGTCATCGCCGAGGTCGTGCTCGCCGTCCCGATCGCGGCCGCGCTCACCGCCGCGGCGGTCCAGGGGATCGATCCTCGCGTACGGCGCACGGCCCTCACCCTCGGTGCCGGCCGCTGGCGGACGCACCTCGCCGTGGCGGGCGCCGCTCGGTTCGCGATCCTCACGGCCGTCGTTGTGTCGTTCGGGCGGGTGCTGGCGGAGGTCGGCGCCGCGATGATCGTCGGCGGCAACATCCGGCACTATACCCGCACGCTCACGACGGCCGTCGCGCTGGCCACCTCGCAGGGCGACTTCGGGCTCGCCATGGCGCTCGGCCTCATCCTGCTGGCACTCGCCCTCACGGTGAACGTGCTGCTGCAGCTCTTCCAGGGTCGGGGCGATGCTTAGCGCCGCCGGACTGCGCCACACCTACGGCGGACGGACGGTGCTCGCGGTGGACGCCTTCGCGCTGGAGCGCGGCTCGGTCACCGCCCTCGTGGGCCCCAACGGATCCGGGAAGAGCACGATCCTCCGTCTGCTGGCGTTCGTCGAGCGGCCGTCCTCGGGGACGATTGCGCTGGATGGTGCCGAGGTGCACACGGCCGAGCAGCGTCGGCGCGCCCGGCGCCGGGTGACGCTGGTGGAGCAGGCGCCGTATCTGTTCCCCACGTCCGTGCGCGAGAACGTGGAGTACGGCCTGCGGCTGCGGGGAGCGCGCGGGCCCGCAGCGGCGGCCCGCGCCATGGCCGCGCTGGAGCGCCTGCACGCGGGGGGGCTCGCAAACCGCCCCGCCCGCGAGTTGAGCGAAGGCGAGATCCAGCGGGTGGCGCTCGCGCGCGCGATCGCACTCGAGCCCGACGTGCTGTTGCTCGACGAACCGGCGGGCGCCGCGGACCGTGCCGCCACCGCACAAGTGCACCGCGTGCTCCTGGAGGAGCGCGCGCGCGGAGCCGCCGTCTGCTTCGCCTCGCACCATCTCGAGGACGCGTACCGCTGGTCCGACCGCCTCGTCGCACTCGCCGACGGCCGGGCGGGGTCCGTGACCCCCGAGAACCTGTTTCGCACGACGCTCCCCGAGGGCACGGGCTCGAAGGTGGCGGAGATCGGTCCGCTCGGAGTCGTCGTCGTCACCGATCGCTCCGGGCCGGTCACCCTCGCCATCCCGCCGCACGAAGTGCTCGTGAGCCACGCCCCGCTGCAGTCGAGCGCACGGAACACGTTCACCGGCCCCGTGGTACGGATCAGCGACCACACCGGCGACATGGTGACGCTGACCGTGGATGTCGGCGTCGACCTCGCGGCGCGGATCACCCGCTCGGCGTTGCAGGAACTCGGGATTCACGTGGGCTCGCGGGTCGTGCTGACGATCAAGGCCCTGGCCGTGCAGGTCTTCTGATTCGGCGATACATTCCCCGGTGATGCCCACCGTCAGCCTGACCCGGGTCGTCCCGTTCGCCGCCGCGCACCGGTACTTCCGTCCCGAGTGGCCGGTCGAGCGCAACCGGGAGGTCTTCGGCGCCTGCACCAGCGAGCACGGTCACGGCCACACCTACGAGTGCCACGTCACCGTGACCGGACCCATGGATCCGGAAACGGGTATGGTGATGAACCTGCGGGACGTGGACGTGATTCTCGAGGAGGAAGTGACCCGTCGCCTCGACCACAAGTTCGTGAATTACGACGTGCCGGAGTTCGCTCCGGGCGGATTGATCCCGACGGGCGAGGCGCTCGCCGTGTTCGTGTGGCAACGCGTCGTTCCACGCCTGCCGGCGCCGGTACGGTTGGTGAGGGTTCGCATCCAGGAGGATCGGTACCTCTACGCCGAGTATGCCGGAGAGGAGCACGCCGGGTGAGTACGCGCGCCTTGCGGCTGGCGGCACCAATGGCGACCGCGATCGCGGCGCTGGCGCTGATCACCACGTCATCCTCGGCCCAGACCAACTCGGAGCCCCGCCTGATCTTCTCCATCTTCGGCGGGGTGGCCAAGGGGCCCAACCTGTACAACATCCCGCATCAGCCGCTCCTCCTCGTCTTCGCGCCGGAATACGACACGCTCGCGCTGAGCCGCCGGGCCACCACCGCACCCATGGTGGGCGTCAATGCGACCGTGTATCGCTCCTCGGGTTTCGGCGTCGTCGCCGAGGCCGCGTACATCGGCATCCGGCTGGATGACGACTGCACGATGGTATACGAGCGCACCGACATCCAGCGCCGCAACTACCAAGTGTGTACGGATATCGCCCGCCGCACGGGCACCGTGTCGAAGGTGGCGTTCAGCCTCGGAGGAGCGTATCGCATGGCCTCCCGCAGTGCGGTCAGCCCCTACGTGCGCCTCCAGGGCGGGGTCTCGATCCAGAGCTCGAGCCTCGTCGAGACCGTCGGCACGTACAACGAGGTGACGAGCGACAACCTGGTGGTGCCGGTGAACCGCGTCGTGATCGAAGACCCCGGCGACATCTCGGTGCACCCCGTCTTCGCCGGCGCCGTGGGGGTGTCATTCGCGCTCGGTCCGGGCTACCAGCTCCGGGCGGAGATCCGCGATCACCTGATGCGCTTCCAGCGCCCCAGCGGCCCGGCGGACGATCAGGGCCAGGTGGCGATCGAGGGCTTCTGGGGACATGTGCCGGCGCTCGTGTTCGGCTTCGACATCGTCCTGGAGCGGAAGCGGGGCCGCCGGTATTGACGGTGCGCGGCGCAGTCCTCGCTGGCGGCGCGTCCAGCCGGTTCGAGCACCGGCCAAAGGGGCTCGAGACCGTCGGCGGACGGCGCCTCCTCGACCGGGTGGTTGACGCGCTGCGGGACGCCACCGGTGCCCTTCCCCTCCTCATTGCGAACGATCCGCATGCCGCCGAGTGGCGCCTCGGGCTCGAGGTGATGGCGGACCTCGTGCCGGGGACGGCGAGCCTGGGGGGGATCTACACGGCCGTGTGCGCCGGAGCCGAGCCGGTGCTCGTGGTGGCCTGGGACATGCCGCTCCTCACGGCCGGCCTGCTGCAGGCGCTCGCCGCCGGCGCCGGCGGGTGCGACGTCTTCGTGCCGGAGAGCCGCGGACCGCTCGGTGCGGAGCCCCTCTGCGCCGTCTATGGGCCCGCCTGCGCCGAGCCGATCCGTCACTGCCTGGATCGGCGCATCCTGCATGCGACGGCGTTCCACGACATGGTGCGGGTGGGCCGCATGCCTCTCGCCGACGTGGCGGAGCACGGCGTGCCCGAGGAACTCTTCTTCAACGTCAACGACCGCGCGGACCTCGAGACGGCGCGGGCGCTCTGGCGCGCGCGCGAGCCCCAGTGAGGACGGTACACGGTGAGCGATGAGTCCCGCGGAGCCGCCCGTACTCGCCTCACGCCGCGCGAGGCGGCCGGCCAGATCCTGACGGCGGTTGGCGTGCTCGACGCCGAGACCGTGCCGCTCCAGGCCGCCCTCGGGCGCGTGCTCGCGGTGCCCGTCGTCGCGCCGTTCGACCTGCCGCGTTGGGACAACGCCGCGATGGATGGGTATGCGGTGCGGGGGGCGGACCTGCCCGTGTCGGGCACGACGCTCGCCGTGGTGGAGGAGATCGCTGCCGGCCGGTTCCCCGCACGGGCGCTCGGCCCCGGGGAGTGCGCGCGGATCTTCACCGGAGCGCCGATCCCGGAGGGCGCCGACGGAGTCATCCGGCAGGAGGACGCGACACGGCTCGACGCGCGCACGGTGCGCATCGAGGACCTGCGTGACGTCGATCGCAACGTGCGGCGGCGCGGCGAGGACGTCGAGCACGGCACGTGCGTCCTCGAGCCGGGAGCCGAGCTGGGCCCGGCGCAGATCGGTGTCCTCGCGGCCCTCGCGTGTGCGGACGTCGGGGTGCATCGCCGCCCGCGCGTCGCCATTCTCGGGACCGGCGACGAGATCGCCACGCTCGAGGAGCGGGACGCGATCCTCGCTGGGAGGAAGATCGCGTCGTCCAACACCTACACCATGTCGGCGATGGCACTCCAGGCCGGCGCAGAGGTGGTGGACCTCGGCATCGCGCGCGACGACCCGGCCGCGCTCCGGGAACGCCTCGACCTGGCGGCGGGCGCGGACCTCATCGTCACCTCCGGCGGGATGAGCGTGGGGGAACACGATTACCTCCGAGCCCTGCTGCAGGACGCGGGCGGGGCACTCCTCTTCTGGCGGATCAGGATGCGCCCGGGGGCGCCCGTTGGCTTCGGCCGCTACGGTGGCGTGCCGTGGATCGGGCTCCCCGGCAATCCGGTGAGCACCATGGTGACCTTCGAGCTGTTCGTCCGCCCGGCGATCCGCAAGCTGCTGGGACACGGGCGGCTGTTTCGGCGGGCGACGCCCGTCCGGCTCGCCGAGCCCGTCTCGACCAATGCGCCGCTGCAGCACTTCCTCCGCGTGACGCTCACGCCCGAGCCGGGCGCGCTCTCGGCACGGCTCACCGGCCCTCAGGGATCCGGCATCCTCAGCTCCATGGCGCGGGCCGACGCGCTCCTCATCGTTCCCGAGAATCGCGACGAGATCGCGGAGGGAGAAACCCTCCAGGCAATCCGCCTCGACGAGTCCGTACACGTGCCGGAGGCTCCCTACTAGGCCGCGGCGGTGCCCGGGGGCGCGCACGGCGAGTCCCGCGGTGTACAGTGAGAGAAGACCCCGGACCGGAGGAGACCGACGCTCATCACCGCGCTCGTCAGCGCCTGTGCGCTGGCACTCGGCCCGATTCCGCAGGACACCATCCCGCCCGAACTGCGTGCGGCCCAGGCAGCGCTCGACGCGGGCGACGCCGACCACGCCGTGAAGCTCGCGGAGAGCTACATGTGGGGTCACAAGCGGGATCCCCGCGGGTACCTCATGGTCGGTGACGCCTATGCCGCGAAGCTCCCGTCTGGACTGTACCGCGCCGTCCAGGCATACCGTGAGGCCTATCGGCTCGACCGCGACAACCCCACCCCGTACTACCGCCTCGCCCAGGTCGGCATCGCCGTGGGTGGGGACAACGGCGAGCAGCTCGCCTCCGAAGGGCTCGAAAAGGTGCTCGAGCTCGATCCACTGTACGGCGACACGTGGCGGCAGTGGCTGATGCTGTACCACGGATCTGGCGATCGGGACCGGATGCTGGAGCGGCTGCAGCAGCACGACGGCAATCCCGCCGTGCGGGCGATGATCGCCCATACCTTCGTCGAGGAGGAGCGCTACGCGGACGCGGATTCCGTCCTGGCGTCCGCCATCGCCGAAGACTCCACGAACGTCGAGTGGCTCGCGCTCCGGGCCCAGGGAGCCTTCGAGTCCGGCGACTCGCTGGCGGGTGTGCGGTACTACCGGCGCGCGCTGGCGCACGCCGTCCACGATTCCACCGACGCGCTGTGGCGCCAGGTGGTCGGCATCGCCACTCCGGACGAGGTGCGCGTCTGGAGTGCGGGCGTCGCGCCCGACGAGAAGGCGGCGTGGCTGGAGAGCTTCTGGGCGCGGCGGAACCCAAACCTCTTCGCCGGAGTGAACCACCGCATCGCCGAGCACTTCGAGCGCTGGCGGGTGGCGAGACGCGAGTATCCGCTGCTCAGGCCCTTCATCGCGTTCCAGCGCAACCAGGTGGCGCGGGGCATGAACCTGGAGCCTTCGCCGGGCGAGCGCGACTTCCACATGCGCTGCGAAGTCTACGAGATGCCGGCGCGGGATCCCGGTAGCCCCCCGGTCGATCCAGGGCCCAGCGACGTCCGCAACCGGCCGCTCCGGGTGGGCGATCTCGGGCCCATGGTCTTCCCGCCGCTCAATCTCGACCTCCGCAGCGTCGACTCGACGGCCGCGCGCATCGGCTACAACCTCGCCACCGGGCTTAGCGACCAGGGACTGACCTACCTGCGGCTCGGCCCACCCGACGGCGCGGTGCTCGGCGGCGACAACACCTTCGACCCGCAGTGCAACAACGCGGAGGTGGTCCGCTGGCGCTACGCCGAGTTCGGCGAGATCCGGTTCGCCAAGCCGATCGCGTTTGGCAAGATCGGGATGCGCGACATCTCCGAGATGATCTTCCGCCCGATGGAGACGCCGCAGTTCGAGGCGATGCGCACCGCGCTCACTACGGACGAAACTTCGGAGCCGGCCCCCCTCTCCTTCGGCGTGTGGACGGCGGAGCTGCGGCACCAGTACGACTCGACGTGGAGCGAGCTGGTCGTGGTTTCGACGCGGGGCGAGCTGGCGGCCACGCTCGTGGGGCCGACGGGCGGGCAACGTGAGGTCCGTGAGAGCACCCGGGGCGTCGTGACGCTCGAGGACCAGCCCGGGCGTTACGCCCTGCTCGCGCACGCGCGGGTAGACGGGGAGCTGGGCCGCCAGGAGCTGGGCATCGAGCTACGCGGCTTCGAGACGCTTCCCGCCATGAGCGACCTGCTCATCACGCGGCCATGGGCCACCGACACCGTGAGCCGCGACGCGATGCTGGCACACCTCGAGCGGGACCTCACGTTCTCCGCAGGAGACACGGTGCGTGCCTACGGAGAACTCTACGGCCTGGCCGCACAGGGCGGCATGAGCCGCTACCGGGCGACGTACCTGCTGCTCAAGTCGGGGAACTTGCGGGAGGACTACGCGAAGGAGGAGTGGCCCGACGCGGTCCGGCTCGAGTTCCAGCGGCAGGTGCCGGCCGCGGGCACCGTGGCCGAGACGATCGACCTGGCGCCGCAGTGGATCCCGCCGGGCCGCTACCTCTTGCGGCTCGAAGTACGGGACCTCGTCGGCGACCGCGCGCTGGGGCGCGCGACGATCGCCTTCGAGATCCGGTAGGGCTACATCCGCTTGTAGGCGGGCCCGGCACCGCCCTCCCGCGGCGTCCACCGCGGGCCTACGACGTCGGTGGCCTTGCAGTCCACGCAGTTGGGCGCGTTGACCACGAGCTTGCCCTCGGCAACCTCGTACACGCCGGCCGGGCAGAGGTGGGTGTAGAACTCCGCCATCTCCTGCGAGACGTCGTCCCCGACCACGAGGTGCGAAGGGATGTCGTCGCGGGTGGCATTCCCCGCCTTGAACACGGCATCCACCTTGGTGATCACCAGCGGATCGCCCGCAGGCACCGTCACCGCGCCGCCCGGTCGCCGCGCCACGTCCGCATCGCGGTGCATGGCGATCCGCTTCCCGGGGAAGCGGCCCCCCGTGATGGTCATGAGACCGGCCTTCACGCCGCCTTTGTAGAAACCGTCCTTGAACGCGAGCCGCACGTTCCGTGTGCGGTAGAGGTCGTCGCGGATGTACGAGTGGCGGACGAGATGGTCGTATTGATGCAGTGCGGCCGCCGACGTATCGCCACGTTTCAACGCCGCGAAGATCGCCCGGGCCGAGTAGATGCCCGACTGCATCGCGTAGTGGATGCCCTTCAGCGACGGCACGTCGACGAACCCCGCGGCGTCGCCGAGGATCACGATCCCGTCGCCCGAGAGCCGGGCCGGCAGCGCGTAGTAGCCGCCCTCGGGGATCGTCTTGGCACCCCATTCGATCGGCTCTCCGCCCTCGAGGTAGCGGCGGAACAGCGGATGCAGCTTCAGCCGTTGCAGCAGTTGGTGCACGTCCAGGTCGCGGTACGGGTAGTCGAGCCCGACCACGAGCCCGAGGGCGGCCACGTTCGGCTCGAGCGGATACATGAAGCTCCCGCCGAAGACGTCAGTCGGCAGGGGCCACCCCATGGTATGGATCACGCGGTCCAGAGGCCGCTTCAGCTCCCACAGCTCCTTCACGCCGAGCGCATAGACCTGCGGGTTCTCGGCGCCGATCGCCTGCCACTCGGTGTACGCCTGCGCGAGCATCCCCCGAGTGCCCTCCGACAGTGCGGTGACCTGCGCCACGATGTCGGCGGCGGGCATGTGGGTGGACATCGGGTTGCCATCCCGGTCCAGCCCGGACGGCACGGTGCGCACCCCGATCACGCGCTGCCCCTTCGTGAGCAGGGCCCCGGCCGGGAAGCCCGGAAAGAGGTCCACCCCCAGCTCCTGCGCCTTGTCCCCGAGCCAGCGCACGATCTCGCAGATCGACGCGACGTAGTTCCCCTTGTTGTGCATCGAGGGCGGCATCGGCAGGCGACGGGCCCGCTGCTCCGAGAGGAGGTACAGCGACTCCTTCCGGACCGGCTGGCCGAGCGGGAAGTCCTGGATCGACAGCTCGGGAAAGAGATCGTGGAACGCCCTGGGATTCACGACGGCGCCCGAGAGGTTGTGCTCGCCCAGCGCGGCCGCCTTCTCGAGGACGCCGATGTTCACGTCGCCGATGCCACCACCCGACTCATTGTCGCCCCGCACGAGCCGGGCGAGCTCGATCGCGCCCGCAAGACCGGCGGGACCCGCCC
>Ga0055464_10000044_pt1 | contig 14812 bp, 13 predicted proteins | sample Joice_ThreeSqC_D_FD_57690 | JGI IMG/M metagenome (GOLD analysis project Ga0055464, IMG submission 57690) | Wetland microbial communities from San Francisco Bay, California, USA, that impact long-term carbon sequestration - Joice_ThreeSqC_D2 | ecosystem: Environmental > Aquatic > Marine >...
TGAAGGCGGCGGGGCTGGTCGCAATGTAATGCGGAGCGGGATGGCGCGACCGTGCGGCACGGCTCGGACGCCAAAGTGTCCCATCGCCAATGGAGGCGACGTGGCCGCCAATATGAAGCGTTTCGTTTCCGCTTGACGCCCGCGCCGCCACTCCTACCTTGGAAACCACGTCGGGCGGACGTGACCAAGGCCACATGGCATGGGCCTGAAGCGAAGCGAGCAGCGCAAACGTGCCCGGCGGAGCGGCCCTGCGGGGGGAGAATCGCGGGGCCGCTGTTCTTTGCAGCTGCGGAATGCTGGGCCGTGGAGGAGCTGCCCGGCCGGGGCGCAGATCCCGGTTGCGCGTCCGCCTCCGCTTGTCAACGGCGATTCCGCCGTTCATACTTGCCTCGGACGCGTGGGTTCCACTCTCCGACGCCGCGTCCTTCCCGCGGCGATCCTCGGACTGGGTACGGGGCAGGATGACCGATTTCCTCGAACGCGTGCAGCAGGCACTGCCGGAGCGCTATACCGTCGAGCGGGAGTTGGGCCGCGGCGGGATGGCAACGGTCGTGCTTGCCCGCGAGCGTCATCCGAACCGCCAGGTCGCGATCAAGGTGCTCGAGCCCGGCGTGACCGAGCGGCTGGGTCACGAGCGGTTCCTGCGGGAAGTCGACCTCCTCTCCAGCCTCACGCATCCGCACATCGTGCCGATCTACGCGGCCGGTGAAGCGGGCGACATGCTGTACTACGTCATGCCCTACGTGCGTGGCGAGACCCTCCGCGAGCGCCTGCGGCGGGACGGACCCCTGCCGCTGTCCGTCGCGCTGCGGATCGCGGACGAGGTCGCCGACGCGCTCGAACATGCCCACCGCAACAACGTGGTGCATCGGGACATCAAGCCCGAGAACATCTTGCTGCACGACGGCTATGCGCTGGTCACCGATTTCGGCGTCGCCAGGGCCATCACCGCTGCCGGCCCGGAGCAGATTACGGAAACCGGCATCGCGGTGGGGACGCCGGCGTACATGAGTCCCGAGCAGGCGGCCGGCAAGTCGGAGATCGACGGGCGCACAGACGTCTACGCGCTCGGCTGCGTGCTGTTCGAGATGCTGACCGGAGAGCCCCCGTTCGGCACAGGCACGGCCGACAGTGTGCTCGCCCGCCACGTGACCGAACCGCCGCCGAGACTCCGCTCCCGCGTCCCCGCCATCCCGGCCGACGTCGATCGCGCTGTCGAGAAGGCCTTGGCCAAGTCGCCCGACGCGCGGTATCAGTCCGCGCGCGAGTTCGCCGACGTGCTGACCATGCTGCGCGGCACGCAGACTTCGGGCACGCTCCCGGTCACGCGGGCTCCGGGACTCGTCGCGAGGCTGTGGCACCGCTCCTGGTGGGTGCGCGCGGCCGCACTGGCCTCGGTGATCGCGGTCGTCGCCGTAGTGTGGCTGCTGGCGCGCGAGCCGGAAACCACCCTGCGCGTTGCGTCCGGGCACTACCAGGACTCGGTCTCGGTGATGCCGGTCCGCAATCTCACGTCGGACGCGTGGCTTGATCGGCTCGGGGACGCCCTGACGTACGACGTGATCGCCAGCCTCCAGCGGATACCCGAACTGAAAGCCTCGGCGTACGTCTCCGTGCGGGCCCAACAGCCCGAGAGCCTCCAACTCCGAGAGCTCGGGGCCTCGCTTGGCGTGCGGCTTGTGCTCGTGCCGGAGTTCCGCGAGGTCGGTGGGCGCGTCCGCCTCGAGGCGGAGCTGGTGGAGGCCGCTACCGGCCGCCTCGTCGCGAGCGACTCCTGGTGGGTCACGTCCCGCAACGAGAGCGAGCTGCTGAGCCGCCTCGGGTCCGGGATGGTGGAGCTGATCGCCAGCAGCGTCGGGCTCGCCGCCCGGCCGCAGCTCTCGGTGCGCACGGGGCCCGGGGAACAGCAGTACCGCCTCGGGAAGCACTGGCTCGGCCGCCGCACCCCGTCCGGCATCCGTCGCGCGATTCAGCATTTCCAGAGCGCGGTCGGGTACGACTCCACCTCCGCACCGGCCTACGAGGGGCTGTCCACGGCGTACGTCCTCGCGCTGTTCTACCGGTACGACATCGGGCTCGACGGCTACGAGGCCGCGCGGCGGTCGCTCGCGGCCGCCCAGCGTTCCGTCCGGCTCGACCCGGCATACGCGCCGGGCTGGGGGGCGCTGGGCTACGTCGTCAGCCGTGCATTCGGCCCGACCCGGGAAGCGGCCCGTGATTTCAGCAAGGCCCTGGACCTGGAGCCCAACTCGGCGCAGTCGGTGGCCTGGTCGGGCGGCGTGCTCCTGGCGCAGGGGCGCACTGAGGATGGCCTGGGGGCGATCCGGCGGGCGATCGATCTCGATCCGTTCTCGCCGGCGCGGTGGCTGAGCCTGGTGTACGCGGCGTTCCCGCTCGGGGATTACGACGTGGTGATCGATGCCGCGCGCCGGGCCTCGGAGCTGGAACCGGAACTGACGATTTCCCGGGCGATGGAGGGTCGGGCAATGCTCCTGAGCGGGCGCGCGGAGGAGTGTGCTGCCTTGGACCTGGGGCCGCACGAAGGGGTTCGGGCTGCCTGTCTCGAGTCGCTGGGCCGTCATGCCGAGGCCAAGGCGATCGTCGATTCCCTCGAGCGCGTCGTGCACAACGGGGGCGAGCCTGAGGCGGTCTACACGGACGTGGTCCGGGTGGAAGATCTGGCCTGCTACTACGCCTGGATGGGCGATACGGAGCCGGCTCTTCGGTGGCTGGCGGAGGCCTACCGGCTCTCCCCGATCGGGGTCGAGCGGCGGGTGCTCGAATCGGCGCTCTTCGACCCGGTGCGGCGCGACCCGGCCGCCGCCGCCCGCATCGATGAGATCACGCACGCGATCTGGCCGCGGGTGAAGTCCCGTAACCCTAGTGCGGGCATGATGTAAGGGCACCCCGACGGTGTGCGGGCAGGGCCAGGCCCGCACCTGGCATTTTCGCCCGGCGGGCATTAAGTTCGGTCGATAGGACGCATCGGTAGATCGGTGCGATTTGTGAGTCCAGCGACACGGCACACGGGGACCTGGTACGCGTTGCAGGTCCCTGATTTTTGTGGCTGCAGACCCGTCTGGCCGGATGACGCCCGGTGCGACGGCCCCGGGTGGGAGGGATTCCCGCCGAACACAGGTGATGACGGCTCGGCAGGCACGGCACGGCCGGACTCCGAGGAAGATCAGCACCGAAAGACATGGAGTACGGCATGCGCATCGTCGGGAAGGTCAAGTGGTTCAACGACGGGAAGGGGTTCGGTTTCATCTCTCGTGACGACGGCGAGAAGGACTGCTTCGTCCACCACACCGCCATCCAGGGCCAGGGCTTCAAGTCGCTCCGCGAGGGCGAGCGGGTCGAGTTCGAGGTCGTGCAGGGCACCAAGGGCCCGGCCGCGCAGAACGTCGTTCGGCTCGAGGAGTAGTCCGGACCAGCAATCCGAAGGAGTGCGGCGGGCCATCCCCGCAGAGACAGGGGGGGCCCGCCGACTTCGCGGGATCAATCAGGGAAACCGTGAGAGGTTATGACCGAGATCATCATTGACGAGAACGATTCGTTCGAGTGGGCACTCAAGACCTTCCGCCGGAAGGTGCAGCGGGCCGGCATCCTCAAGGACGTCCGCAACAAGCGCTACTACGTGAAGCCGAGCACGGCCAAGCGCCTCAAGGCCGTGGCCGCGCGCCGGCGCCGACTGCGCAGCAGCCGCCGCTCCAGGTAGTTCCCATCGCGGAGGTCCCCCAGGCTAGCGGTCCGACGAGCCCGGGGGCAGGGCCGCGCGCGCCGCAGTCTCCGCCAGCCGATCCGCCAAGCGTTCCAGTTCCGGCCTGCGCCGCCGGGAGAGCCGCGAAATCGTCCCCCAGGCGGTGGCGATAGCACCGCCGATCGCCATCGGGATTGCCAGCACGACGGTCGTCTCGGGCAAGCCCAAGGCGCTCAAGACGCCGAACGTCACGAGCGCACCACCAGCGGCGCCCCACCCGGGTGCGAAGATGGACGCTCCTCTCAGCTCGACGTGCTCCTCGACGCGCACGCGCGTCCTGCCATGCTCGCGCGTGACCAGCACCCGCACGTCCCGGCCCACGAATCCCGGAAGCTTGCCGTTCCACTGGAGCGAGCCCCCCACGCTCGAGACGGTGCCCACAAAGCCGAGGGCCCGATGGATCTCCGCCACGAGATCCTCATGCAACGCCCGCGGAATCTCCCCGTCGATCTCCCGCTCGACGACGATCTTGCCTGACTTGACCGGCAGTGGCACGGCCGTTACCCGGGACGGAGCCGTGCCGCTCTCCTCGGCAGCTACGAGGGACCGCGGCACGGACATCTCCGCGGCCGCAGCACGGACGCGCGCGGGAGGAATCCCCGCCTCCGCCGCGATCCGCTCGACGGCCCCGATCGTGAGCGTGCCGTCTTCGGTCGCGTGGTCCGCATCCAGCTCCGCGGCGCGGCGGATGAGATCGCGCACCTCCGCGTCGGCGAAGGCCCGGCCGGGCTCGGCCCCCCGCGCCAGGGCCCGCACGAAGTCCCCCGGCGTCGCGAACCGGTCGGAGGGTCGCATGGCGAGCGCGCCCGCGAGGGTCTGCTCGATCCGCCCCGGCAGCTGATCGAGCCGCTCGCGATGCTGCGCCGAGGCGTCCGTGAACCGGCCCAGCTTCACCCCCTCGTCGGTGGGCCACATCTCGGGCGTCTCGCCGATCAGCATCTCGTAGACCACGCAGCCGAGGCCGAACACGTCCGTTCTCGCGTCCAGCGTGACGCGGCCGGCCGCCTGCTCCGGGCTCATGTAGCCGGGCGTACCGAGCGGGAATCCGCTCCGGCTCGCACCGCCGCCGCTGGCTGCGGCGAGCGCCTTGGCGATCCCGAAATCCGAGACCACGGCCAGCTCCTCCGAGAAGAGGATGTTCTCCGGCTTCACATCGCGATGGATCACGCCATGCCGGTGCGCGTGGTCGAGCGCCGCGGCTACCTGCTCGGCGATCCGCAGCACGGCGGCGAGCGCGAGCGGCGTTCCCCCGCGCATCCGCTGACGGAGCGAGCCGCCGGCGACGTAGGGCATGACGTAGTACAGGTACTCGGGAGATCGGTGGATTGCGGGATCGTCGGATCGTTCCGCCCCCACGGCGTCGCTCGGCCGATCGCTCGATGCCGCGAACCCACGATCCGTCGCTCCATCGATCCCGCGGTTCACCCGCCCGCTGTCCAGCAGCGGCAGGATGTGCGGGTGGTTGAGCTGCGCCGTGATCCGGATCTCGCGCAAGAAGCGCTCGGTGCCGACGGCCGCGGCGATCGCCGGCTTGAGGACCTTGACCGCCACCGAGCGGTCGTACCGCTCGTCGTGCGCGAGGTAGACGGTCGCCATGCCGCCGGCACCTATCTCCCGCTCGAAGCGGTATCGCCCTGCCAACGCCTCGGACAGGCGCATTACCGGATCGGTCATCCACCTCCCTCTCACGTGCCGGACTTTGACATATTGCATCGCCGGCCCCGTTTTGGTGAGGTGCCGGTTGCGGAGGTGCAATCATGAGTCTCGGTGTGCTTTTTCTCATCCTCACGCCACCCGTCGTCGCGATGGGACTGCTGGGGTATCGGCGAGACTACCGTCGCTACGGCCACACCACGGCGCTTGGGTTCTGGGCCGTCTGTCTCGCCTTCCTCATGCCGCACCTCGTGCTCGGGTATTCCTTCCCGATGGTCCTCGTGCCGCGCACCGACTTCGAGCGCGTGGCCATGGGCATCATGGCGTTGGGTCTGGCGGCCTGCGCCTGGCCGCTGCGCTACTTCTCGGCGCACATGTGGACCGGCCGGCGGCAGCCGTACCTGGTGACGGCCGGACCGTACCGCTACTCCCGCAATCCGCAGTACGTGGCGTACTTCCTATTCCTCCTGGGATACGCGCTCATGGGGCGCACCGTGCTCGCCTGGACCGGGCTCGCGCTGTACTGGGTCGTGGTCCACCTGATCGTGCTGATCGAGGAGGAGCACCTCGAGCGCCGCTTTGGGGAGGCGTACCGAGCCTACAAGCGGGCGACGCCGCGGTACCTGCTCGTGTAGCGCCGCCGCGCGCGCGCCGGCTCAGCCCCGCACGTGCCGGGTTTCCCCGTGCCGCGGGATCCAGAGAAGTGACGCGCGGAACCCGGCGTCCTCCCAGGCACGCCTGGTCCGGATCGGCGGCTCGCCGAGGGGCTCCTCGGTGAGCTTGAAGGTGCCCCAGTGCATCGCGGTCATCAGCAACGGGCGGTGCGGTTGCGCCGCTGCCAGCTCGTGGCAGACCCCAACTGCCTCCTCGGGGTCGAGGTGCGCCGGGCGCATGAACCAGCGTGGGTCGTAGGCGCCGATGGGGATTAGCGCCGTGTCGAACGGGCCGCGCCGCTCTGCGATGGCACCGAACTCGGGGAACAGCCCGGTATCGCCAACGAAATACGCGGCGGGGCCACCGTCGGGCACCGCGACGGTCCAGCCGCACCAGAGCGAGCGGTTGCGCCTGGGCCCACGCCCCGAGAAGTGCTGGGCTGGCACCGCGCCCACCCGTAGCCCTGCAATGGACGCTTCGTCCCACCAGTCCAGCTCCCGTACCCGGCGTACGCCCCGGCGGGAGATCCAGTCGGCGAGCCCGAGCGGCACCAGCCACTCGGCGTCCGGGCAGCGCGCCGCGAGTCTCCGCACCGTGGGCAAATCCAGATGGTCGTAGTGGTCGTGCGACTGCAGCACGATATCGACCGGCGGCAGGGAGGCGAGAGGCAGTGCGGGCGGCATGAAACGACGCGGCCCCGCAAACGTCACCGGTGACGCACGGTCGCTCCACATGGGATCGGTGAGGACGTTCACCCCGCCGATCTGTATCAGGAAGGTCGAGTGCCCGATCCAGGTGAGCGTCAAAGCACTGGCGGCGGACCGGGGGTAGGTGGGGGCCGGCCTGGCTGAAGGCATCGTGCCGGGCGCTGCCGGATCGGGGCGCCGGTCATAGCTGGCCATCCAGCGCAGAAAGTCGCGCAGGCCGTGCGGGGCGGCGGACGGCCAGGGGTTACGGAACCTGCCGTTCGGATCGTGGTGCGCTTCGGTAGGGCGGTCGGGAGCGGCGCTCATCGTGGCATGGAATGTAGCGGGGACACACACCCCGCAACGTGCTAGCTTTGGGAGCGCTCGGGGCCGGACATCCCCCCGGCGGAAGCGTGCGAGGAAAGGTGCAAGGCGCAAAGCGCAAGGTCGTGAGACGTGGCGAGTGCAGATTGCAGCGGGTACGGTCCGGCTCCCTCTGCCGCTCTGGCATCTAGCATCTGACATCTGACATCTGATTCCTAACGCCTAACTCCTAACTCGTGTCCCAATGAACGTTCTCGTCCTCAACTGCGGCTCGTCCACGGTCAAGTTCCAGATCATCGAGACGGATCTCGACCTGATCGAGCGGGATGCCGACCGATGCCTCGCGATCGGGCTCGTCGAGCGGATCGGCGGCCAGGCGCTCATCACCTTCCAGGCCACCGGACATCCCAAGGAGCGTCATGCCGAGCCGCTGCGGGATCACCGGGCGGCGATCGATCGCATCATTCGCTGGATCATCTCCAAGTCCTCCCAGATCGACCATATCAACTCCCTGGCCGACATCCATGCGGTGGGCCACCGGGTGGTGCACGGGGGTGAGCGGTTCCGCCTCTCGACGCGCATCGACGCTGACGTGGTCGAGGGTATCGAGGACTGCATCGAGCTGGCACCGCTCCACAACCCCGCCAACCTGAAGGGCATCCGCGCGTCCCAGGAGTTGCTCGGTGAAGGCGTGCCGGAGGTGGCGGTGTTCGACACCTCGTTCCACTCTACGATGCCGGAGGATGCGTACCTGTACGCCATCCCCTACCAGCTCTACCGGCGGCACAAGATCCGCCGGTACGGCTTCCACGGGACGTCGCACCGCTACGTCGCGTACCGCTACCGGATGATGCACGGCCTCGAGCAGGAAAGCGTCAACCTCGTGACGCTGCACCTCGGCAACGGCTGCTCGGCGTGCGCCGTGAAGCAAGGGAAGTCGTTCGCCACCTCCATGGGATTCACGCCGCTGGAAGGCCTCGTGATGGGCACGCGGGCGGGCGACATCGATCCCTCGCTCATCGAGTACCTCGCGATCAAGGAGGGGATGAGTCTCTCGGAGATTGACACGCTGCTGAACAAGCAGTCGGGACTCCTCGGCCTCTCGGGGATGACCGGCGACATGCGCGAGATCCTCGAGGAGGAGGCCGAGAACCAGGACCGGCGGGCACGGCTCGCCATCGCCGTCTTCTGCCGGCGCGTGAAGCACTACATCGGTGCCTATCTCGCCGAGATGGGCGGGTGCGATGCGATCGCGTTCGCGGGCGGCATCGGCGAGAACGCGCCGTCAATTCGCCGCCGCATCTGCGAGGGACTCGAGCCGCTCGGGATCGCGCTGGACCCGGTGCGGAACGAGCAGATGGTGGACGGCCGCCAGGGGGAGATCTCCCCCGACGGGACGGGCGTGAAGGTCTTCGTCATCCCCACCAACGAGGAGTTGCTGATCGCGCGCGACGCCTACCGCGTCGTGGCCGACGTGCCGCGGCCCTGGTGACCGGTCGCCGCCGTCAGAGGCGCCGGGCGGCGTGCAGGGCGATGCCGCCGAAGAGCCGTCGCTGCACCCGCATGACCCGGAACCCGGCGGCCTCGAGGGCGCGCGAGAACTCGTCGCACGTGAGATGGCGCGCCACCGACGGCGCGATGTAGCCGTACGCCACCGGGATGCGGTGCCACGCCCATCCGACCAGGCTGCCCGCCACCCGCAGGTACCAGAGAAACAGCCCCCGCCAGATCGGATTGGCCGGACGGTAGAAGTCGAGCGTCAGAAGTGTGCCGCCCGGCTCGAGGATCCGAGCGATCTCGTCCAGGGCCGCGCGTGGGGTCGGGGCGTTGCGCACGCCGTAACCCACGGTGACCACGTCGGCCGATCGGTCGGGCAGGGGAAGCCGGCTCATGTCGCCAACCGCGAAGAGGATCCGGTTTTCACCGACCTGCAGCCGTGACGCCGCCCCCTGGATCATCCGTCGCGCAACGTCGAACCCGACAACGCGTGCGCCGGGCGACGCCCGGGCGGCGAGGAACGCGAGATCGCCGGTGCCGCACGCCAGGTCCACGATGCGGGCGTCGGTACCGCGGTGGTCCAGCGCGTCAATGAGCCGGCGCTTCCATCCCCGGTCCATCCCATAGGAGAAGACCCGGGTGAACCGATCGTACCGGGCCGCGATGACTTCGAACATCGCGGTCACGAACCGCTGCTTGATGGCTGGATCGTCGAGGTGTGCGTCGAGATCGAGCTCGGGCAGGATCCGCTCGGGGTCGGTCGATGGGTTCGTGGTCATCGCGGGCGGCGTGGACGGTCCCCCGTCGGCGCCGTTGACACGGTTACCGGTCTTCCCGTACACATCGTTGTGCGCCACATGGCTTCCTGCGTTCTCGTGGCTTCCTCCGAAGGATACCCCGGACCCGTCCGCGATGGGCCCGGCGTCCCGTTGCCGTGAAGGCACGCGCGGTAGATGTCGTGGTGGCCGGCGCCGGTCCGGCCGGCAGCGCCACCGCTGCGCTGCTGGCCGGCCACGGTCTCGACGTGGTGCTCGTCGACCGTGCGACGTTTCCAAGGGACAAGGCATGCTCGGAATCCCTGAGCCCCGAAGCGGGTCGCATCCTCGAGGCGCTGGGCGTCCTCGCCACGGTGCAGGCCGACGCCGCGCGGCTCCGGGGGATGACGGTGGTCGGTCCCGGGGGAGTGGCCTTCACCGGTCGGTTCGCCGGTGCGCGGCCACACCGAGGATTCCGCGATTGGGGACTTGCACTTCCCAGGCGGGATCTCGACGCGGCGCTCGTCGCCGCCGCCACCGCGCGGGGAGCGCGGTTGCTGGAAGGGATCCGTGTGGAAGGGATCGACGGTGGTGCTGCCCGCGCGCGCACCGTACATCTCCGCGACCGCTCCGGCCGTGCCGACACCCTGACCGCGCGCCTGGTGGTGGGCGCCGATGGGATCCAGTCCCGGATCGCCACTCGGCTGGGATTGGCGCGCCGTGGCCGGCTGCGGCGCGTGGCGTTCGTCACGCACGCCACCGGCGTGCCGGGAATGACGGAATTCGGCGAGATGCACGTGGGGCGGGGCGTCTACGCCGGGCTCGCTCCGGTGGGGCGCGGCCTGACCAACGTGGCGGTCGTGATGGACGCCGCGGCTCCAATAGGCGGCCGGACGCCGCGCGAGCGGTTCGATGCCGGCCTCGCCCGGGTCCCCGCCGTGGCGGAGCGCGTGCGCGGCGTGTCGTGGGTTGGGCCCGTGCTGGGTGCGGGACCGTTCGCGCACCGCACCGCCAGGGCGACCGCCGACCGCGCGGCGCTGGTCGGTGATGCGGCGGACTTCTACGACCCGTTCACCGGGGAGGGGATCTACGCGGCCCTTCGCGGTGCGGAGCTCCTCGTGTCCGAGATCGGCGGCCTGCTCGAGCGCGATCAGCTCTCCGCCGACGCCCTGGTGGTGTACGACGCGGCACGGCGGCGCGAGTTCGGAGGCAAGTGGCTGATCGAGCGCGCGATCGCCTGGGCCATCGCGCGGCCCGCACTGTTGGACCGAGTGGCCCAACGGCTGGCGCGGCGCCCCGGCCTGGCGGATCTGCTGGTCGGAGTCACCGGTGACTTCGTCCCGCCCCGCACCGTGCTGCGTCCGTCCTACTTGCTGAGGCTCGTGGTGTGACGCGGCGACGGGACCACACGCCCGCGCGCGATCGCAGCCTCTCACCGGTCGGGAGCGAAGCGCTGGACACCCCGACGCTCGAGCCGGCCCTCGCACGGCGCACCCTGGAGGACATCACCCTCGCGAACCGATTCCTCGGCGGGTGCTCGGCGGTGCGGTACGGCGTCGGGCGCCTGCTGGGACCGGGTGCGCCGCGCGGGGCGCTCGCGGTGCTCGACGTCGGCGCCGGCGCGGGGGACGTGCTCGAGAACCTCCGGCGCATGCTGGGCCGGAGTGGGACGGCCGTGACCGGCGTCGCCGTCGACTTCCTGCCCGAGGCGACTCGGATGGCGCACGAGCGGTGCGAGCTGTCCGTGCGGGGAGACGCCTTCTCGCTCCCGTTCGCGGATCGCTCGGTGGACATCGTGGTGGCGAGCCAACTGCTGCACCACTTCGCGCGGCCGGCGACGACATCGCTGCTGCGTGAGCTGGACCGCGTGGCCCGTCTCGGGGTAGTGATTGCTGATCTGCGCCGCGGCCGAGCGGGCGAGTGGGGTCTCCGGCTCGCCGCCCTCGCGCTCGGGTTTCACCCCATCAGCCGTGCGGACGGGGTGACGTCACTGCGGCGCGGGTTTACTCCCGCGGAACTTCGAACGCTTTGCCGACTGGCGGGATTGCCGGCAGCGGTGCGGCGCCGTCCCGGTTTCCGATTGGTCGCATACTGGAGGAAGCTGCATGCACACCCTTGACCGCGCGAGCATCGCAGCTCCCATCGATGTCGCCTTTCGCGCAGCCACGGAGGTCGAGCGCTGGCCGGAGTTTCTGACGCACTACCGTTGGGTGCGCATGCGTGAGCGGCGTCCCGGCGGCGGCATCGTGGAGATGGCGGCGTGGCGCCCATTCGGGGCAATCCGATACCCGACTTGGTGGGTGTCCGAGATGGAGATCTTGCCGGAGGTGCACGAGGTGCGCTACCGGCACATCGAGGGGATCACGCGCGGGATGGATGTCGTGTGGCGGCTCGCGCCGCAGGACGGGGTGGTCGAGGCGAGCCTCGTCCACGTGTGGCGGGGCCCGGCGTGGCCGCTCGTCGGCGGGATCGCCGCCGATTGGGTGATCGGACCGGTGTTCATCCACGGCATCGCCGCGCGGACACTCGCGGGCGTGAAGCGGGAGGCCGAGCGGCATGCGTGAGGTCGTGATGACGGGGATCGGGTGCGTCACGCCGATCGGGACCGGCGCCGACGGGCTCTGGCGGGGGCTGCGGGCGAAGCGCTCGGCCGTGCGCACGATCACGCGCTTCGACCCCGAGCCGTTCAAGTCGCGGATCGCCGCCGAGATCGACGGCTTCGTCCCCACCGACCATCTCTCGGAGAAGGCTGCCCGCCGGCTCGACCGGTTCTCACAGCTCGGTGTCGTCTCGGCCGTGCTGGCGCTGCGGGACGCCGAGCTGGTTCTCGAGCGGGAGGACCGCGCCCGGGTCGGCGTCATGATGGGGACGGCGCTCGGTGGTGTCGCACAGGCGGAGGAACAGGCGGCCGTCTACATGCGGCACGGCTTGCGGCACGTCGCGCCGACGCTCGCGACCGCGGTGTTCGGTGGTGCGGTCTCGTGCAATATCGCCATCCACGTCGGATGCACCGGGCCGAACAGCACCAACGGCATGTCGTGTGCGTCGGGCACGATCGGCATCGGCGAGGCCTTCCACACGATCCGGTCCGGGCGGGCCGACGTGATGCTCGCCGGCGGGGCCGAGGCGCCGCTCGCGCCGCTCAGCTTTGGCGCGTTCACGCTGATCCGCGCCATGTCCACCCGGAACGACGATCCGGCCACTGCCTCCCGCCCGTTCGACGCGACGCGGGACGGGTTCGTGATGGGGGAAGGGGCGGCGGTGCTGGTGCTCGAGGAAAAACAGCGGGCGCTGGCCCGCGGCGCCCGCGTGTATGCGGAGCTGCTCGGGTACGCCCTCACCAACGACGCATACCACATGTCCGCACCACGTCCCGATGGCCGCGATGCAGCGCGGGCCGTGCGGCTGGCGCTCGAGGACGCCCGCGTGGCGCCGCACGAGATCGAGTACGTGAACGCGCACGGCTCGTCCACACCGCTCAACGACTCGACCGAGACCGCTGCCTTGAAGCAGGTGTTCGGCGAGCATGCCCCGCGGCTGGCCGTCAGCGGCACCAAGGGCTACTACGGGCATGCCCTCGGTGCGTCCGGTGCGATCGAGGCGGCGATCTGCGCCCTCGGCATGGTCGGGGGCTGGCTGCCGCCCACTCTCAACCTCGTGCAGCGGGATCCGGCCTGCGATCTGGACTATCTCGCCGATGGCGGTCTCGATCGCGCGCCCGGGACCGTGCTCTCGAACTCCTTCGGGTTCGGCGGCATCAACGCGGCACTGGTGCTCCGTCGCGTGTGAGCGTGGGGCCGCCATCTTTGCCGGGCGGCGTTCCGCGGGATACAATCAACTGTTTGCGCGTGGTTCCCTGGTACTCTTCTGCCGAGGAGGCGGACACTATGCAACGTGGTTTACGGGTCGTGATCGGGGCGCTCGTGGCACTGGCAGGGCCGGCGGTCGCGCATGCCCAGGTCGTGCAGGAGCAGGTGGACCTCGACGTCGTCAAGCGGATCCGCGAGGAGGGGCTCGAGCGGTCCCAGCTGCCGGAACTGGTCCGATACATCACCGAGGTGATCGGACCGCGGGTCACCGGCTCGCCGCAGATGAAGCAGGCGAACGACTGGACTGCCGAGAAGCTGCGCGCCATGGGCTTCGAAAACGTGGTGGTCGAGCCGTGGGGTGACTTCGGTAAGGGATGGGAGGAGATTTCCTACAGCGGCCGCGTGGTCACGCCCTACGCCCAGGCCCTCGATGCGCGGCCGGTCGCGTGGACCGGAAGCACCAAGGGAACGGTCCGCGGCCCCGCGGTGATCATTCAGGCCGACAGCGTCCAGGACCTCGCGAAGTACAAGGGCAAGCTCAAGGGCGCGATCGTACTCAACCGCGCACCGCCCGACGTGGAGCCGGAGTGGGATCCGGCCGCGCGGCGGCTCTCCCTCGACTACCTGCTCGGCCCGCCCGACACCGCCGCCATCGCCGCGCGCGCTCGGCAGGCCGCGGAGCGTCAGCAGCGCATGGCGGAGATGCGTGCCCGGTTCCAGAGCATGCGGGAGATGCGCGACCAGTTGGCGCAGATGCTCAAGGATGAAGGGGTGGCCGTGATCCTCACCCCCTCCTCACGCAACTTCTCCGTGGTCGCGGGCGGGGGGAACACCGCGGGCCGCGAGGCCGGCAGCGCCGAGCCGATCCCCGAGCTGGTCGTGACGCGGGAGCACTACAACCAGATCTACCGGAACGTCGAGGCCGGCATCCCGGTGACCCTCGAGATCAACATCCAGAACAAGTTCTACGACAAGGACCTCAAGGCCTACAACACCCTCGGCGACATGCCGGGGACCGACAAGGCCGACGAGTACGTCATGATCGGCGGCCATCTCGACTCGTGGCACTACGGCACGGGCGCGGCCGACAACGCCTCCGGCGTGGTGGTGATGATGGAAGCGATGCGGATCCTCAAGGCGCTGGATCTCCATCCGCGCCGGACCATCCGCATCGGCCTCTGGAGCGGGGAGGAGCAGGGACTGCTCGGCTCCCGTGGCTGGGTGCAGAACCATCCGGAAATGCACCCCAAGATCTCCGCCTACCTGAACTACGACAACGGCACCGGCCGGATCCGTGGGATCTGGGACCAGATGAACGAGCAGGCGATCCCGATCTTCGAGCAGATCCTCTGGCCGTTCCAGGACCTCGGCGTCGTGGCGGTCAAGCACGGCAATACCGGAGGCACCGACCACCTGTCGTTCGATGCCGCCGGCATCCCGGGCTTCAACTTCATCCAGGATCCGATCGAGTACGGCATTCGGATTCACCACACCGATGTGGACACGTACGACAATCTCGTGCTCGATGACCTCAAGCAGTCCGCCGTGGTCGCCGCCTTCACGATCTGGGAACTGGCGAACCGCGAGGAGATGATGCCGCGCAAGCCGGCGGCGCCGTCGACCAACTGAGTTTCCAGAGCACCGTGCCGCGCGAGGGGCCCGCCGATCGGCGGG
>Ga0055464_10000045_pt1 | contig 14725 bp, 11 predicted proteins | sample Joice_ThreeSqC_D_FD_57690 | JGI IMG/M metagenome (GOLD analysis project Ga0055464, IMG submission 57690) | Wetland microbial communities from San Francisco Bay, California, USA, that impact long-term carbon sequestration - Joice_ThreeSqC_D2 | ecosystem: Environmental > Aquatic > Marine >...
GCTTGTTGGCGTGCATCTGGAGCAGCCGCCCGATCCGCTCCCGCCGGTCCTTGGTGGAGTTGAAGACGTACGACCCCGACTCGAGCACGCCTGAGTAGACGCGGAAGAACGTCAGCTTCCCGACGTACGGGTCGGTCGCGATCTTGAACGCCAGCGCCGCGAACGGCCCTTCGTCGGACGCCTCGCGCTCCGCGTGCGTCTCGTCGTGGTGCGGCAGATGACCCGACACCGGCGGCACGTCCAGCGGGCTCGGCAGGAAGTCGATCACGCCGTCGAGCAGCCGCTGCACCCCCTTGTTCTTGAACGCCGCGCCGCAGAACACCGGAACCACCGCGTTCGCGAGCGTCGCCTTGCGCACCGCCCGGCGGATCTCCTCCTCGCTGAGCGCGCTGCCGTCCAGATACTTCTGCAGCAATTCCTCGTCGTACTCCACCGCCGCCTCGATCAGGTCGTGCCGCAGCTGCGCGATCCGGTCCTTGAAGACGTCCGGCACCGGCCCCTCGACCCACGTCACCCCGAGGGAGTCCTCGTCGTAGACGACCTCGACCTCGCGGATGATGTCGATCAGGCCGGTGAACAGCTCGCCCGACCCCAGCGGATACTGCACCGGATGCGCCTTCGCGCCGAGCCGGTCGCGCACCATGGTCACGCAGCGCTCGAAGTCCGCGCCGACCCGGTCCATCTTGTTCACGAAGACGATACGCGGAACACCGTACCGGTCCGCTTGCCGCCACACAGTCTCCGTCTGCGGCTCGACACCACCGACCGCGTCCAGCAGCGTCACCGCCCCGTCCAGCACACGCAGCGACCGCTCCACCTCGACCGTGAAATCCACGTGGCCCGGCGTGTCGATGATGTTGATCTGGTGCAGCTCGTCGAACCGCTTCCACTCGCAGAACGTCGCCGCCGACGTGATCGTGATCCCGCGCTCCTGCTCCTGCTCCATCCAGTCCATGGTGGCCGTGCCGTCATGGACCTCACCGAGCTTGTACGTCCGCCCGGTGTAGTAGAGGATCCGCTCGGTCGTCGTCGTCTTACCGGCATCGATGTGGGCCATGATGCCGATATTCCGGATCTTCTCGAGTGGTCGCGCTCTCGCCATACGTCCTTGTCTATCGATCGCCAGTCCGCCGTTCGGCGCCCGCCCCGCCCGCCGCCCTCAAGGCAGCGAAAAAGCGGGGCGACCGTCGTCCGTCCAGCGGACAGGTCTCGCTCCGCACTCGGCCGGGATCGCTCCCTGGGCCGCGTCGGACACCCGTTTCCGGGGTCCGAACCCTGCGTTATGTCCGGTGAGCCGCCGGTCGGGCCGTGCCCGCCGGGCTCACCCGCTTACCACCGATAGTGCGCGAACGCCCGGTTCGCGTCAGCCATCCGGTGGGTATCCTCGCGCTTCTTCACCGAACTACCCTCGCCCTTACTGGCCGAGATCAGCTCGCCCGCCAGGCGCTCCGCCATCGAGCGCTCGTTGCGGCCCCGGGAGTACTCGCAGATCCAGCGCATCGCCAGCGCGGTCCGCCGGTCCGGCCGCACCTCGACCGGCACCTGGTACGTCGCGCCGCCCACCCGCCGGCTCTTCACTTCGACCGCGGGCTTCACGTTGTTCAGGGCCTGCTTGAAGACCTGCACGCCCGGCTGGCCGGTCCGCTGCTCGATCATGTCCATCGAGTCGTAGAAGACCCGCTCGGCCGTCGACTTCTCGCCTTCCCGCATCAGCCGGTTCACGAACTTCGTGACCGTCTGACTGTCGTAGCGGGGATCGGCCGGAACGGGCCGCTTGACCGCACGCTTCCGGCGGCTCACTTGGGCCTCTTCGCGCCGTACTTGGACCGGCTCTGGCGGCGGTCCGTTACCCCCGCGGCGTCCAGCGTGCCCCGGATGATGTGATACCGCACCCCCGGCAGGTCCTTCACTCGGCCGCCCCGGATCAGCACGATGCTGTGCTCCTGGAGATTGTGCCCTTCGCCGGGGATGTAGCTCGTCACCTCGAACCCATTGGTCAGCCGCACGCGCGCCACTTTCCGGAGCGCAGAGTTCGGCTTCTTGGGCGTCGTGGTGTACACGCGCGTGCACACGCCGCGCTTCTGCGGATTGCTCCGGAGCGCCGGCGCCTTCTCCTTCTTCGCTACCTGTGCCCGCCCGTGGCGGACCAACTGATTGATGGTCGGCATGCCCTTACGTTCAGCTGTTGACCGAGTCCAGCCGGAACCAAAACTGCAGATTCCGTGACAGACTTGAGAATTTAGAGAGGGAAGGCTGACAGGTCAAGGACACAGGCGCACTTAGCCGGAGAGAGCGGGCCAAGCCGCCCGCCCCTCCGGCATCCCCCGCGTCATGCCTCCTCGGTGGCCCGTGCCGGCTCCTCCTCGGAAGTGGGGAGGAAGGGGCTCGGCACCCCACCCTCCTCGCCCGGCTCGGGCGGCGGCGGCGGCGGCTCGAAGCCCACCGGCGGCTCAATCTCCAGCTCCGAGTACCGGTACACGCCGGTCCCGGCCGGGATGAGGTGCCCGATGATGATGTTCTCCTTCAGCCCGAGCAGATCGTCCCTGGCGCCGCGGATCGCCGCGTCGGTGAGTACCCGGGTCGTCTCCTGGAACGAGGCCGCCGAAATGAACGACTGCGTCGTCAGGGAGGCCTTGGTAATGCCCAGGAGCAGCGGCTCGCTCGTGGCCGGCCGGCTCCCCTTCTTCAGCACGCGCTCGTTCCGCTCCCGGAACATGATCTTGTCCACGTGCTCGCCCTCGAGGAAGTCGGTGTCGCCCGGCTCGAGCACCTTCACCTTCTGCAGCATCTGGCGCACGATCACGCCGATGTGCTTGTCGTTGATCTTCACGCCCTGCAGCCGGTACACCTCCTGCACCTCGTTCAGCAGGTACTCCTGCACCTCACGCGGGCCTTTGATCCGCAGGATGTCGTGCGGATTCACCGGGCCTTCGGTCAGGCGGTCGCCGGCGAACACCCGGTCGCCCTCGTGCACCCGGAGATGCTTGCCGGCCGGCACGTCGTATGTCTGCTGCTCGCCGGCGTCCGGCACGACGAAGATCTCCCGCTTGCCGCGCTTGATCTCGCCGAAGTGCACCGCGCCGTCGATCTCGGACACCGTCGCCGGATCCTTCGGGCGGCGGGCCTCGAACAGCTCCGCCACCCGCGGCAGGCCGCCCGTGATGTCCCGGGTGCGGTACGCTTCGCGGGAGATCTTGGCCAGCACCGTGCCGGCGGACACCTCCTCGCCGTCCTCGATGGTGAGCTGGGCGCCCTCGGGCACGACGTAGTTCCGCACGCGCCGCTCCTTGCCGCCCTTGATCGTCTGCACGATCTCGATGTGCGGGTGGAGCTTCTTCTCGCGGTCCTCGATGATCACCCGCTGACGCCGGCCCGTGATCTCGTCCAGCGACTCGCGCACCGTCTCGTCCTCGACGATGTCGCCGAACCGGACCTTGCCCGCCACGTCCGTGATGATCGGATTGGCATAGGGGTCCCACGCGAACAGGAGGTCGTCCTTCTTGACCACCTGCCCGTCCGTCACGGCGAGCCGAGCGCCGAGCGGTACCTGGAACCGGGACCGCACCTGCCGGTCGTCGGAGTCCTGCAGCACCAGCTCGCCGTCGTACCCCGTCACGATCCGGTCGCCGTTCGGCGCCTCGACCACCTGCAGCCGCTCGCCGAAGGTGATGATGCCCTCGAGCTTGGTCTTGCGGGTGGTCTCCTCGGCGATGCGCGCCGCGGTGCCGCCGATGTGGAACGTCCGCAGCGTGAGCTGCGTGCCGGGCTCGCCAATCGACTGCGCGGCGAGGATGCCGACCGCCTCGCCGAGATCGACCATCTCGTTCGTGGCGAGGTTGCGGCCGTAGCACATCCGGCAGATGCCGCGCCGAGCCTCGCACGTCAGCACCGACCGGATCCGGACCTTCTCGATCCCCGCATCCTCGATCGCGGCCGCCGTGTCCTCATCGAGCAACTCGCCCGCCGCGGCCAGCAACATGGGATCGCCGTGCTCGTCCCGCTCGTGCGGATCGGTCACGTCGACGGCCACCACATTGCCCACGAGCCGCTCGGCCATCGGCTCGATGATGTCTTCGCCTTCCTTGAGCGGACTGATATCCAGCCCGAGAATCGTCCCGCAGTCCTCTTCGGTGACCGTGACGTCCTGCGCTACGTCCACCAGCCGGCGCGTCAGGTAGCCGGCGTCGGCCGTCTTGAGTGCCGTGTCGGCCAGCCCCTTCCGGGCTCCGTGCGTGGAGATGAAGTACTCCAGCACCGTGAGCCCCTCGCGGAAGTTCGACCGGATCGGGCTCTCGATGACCTCGCCGATGCCGCCGGTGAGTTTCTTCTGCGGCTTCGCCATCAGGCCGCGCATGCCCGCCAGCTGCCGGATCTGGTCCCGGCTGCCCCGGGACCCGGAGTCGAACATCATGTACACCGGGTTGAACCCGCCGCGCGCCTTCGAGAGGTTCTTCACCATCGCCTCGGCGACGTCACTGTTCGCGTGCGTCCACGCGTCGATCACCTTGTTGTACCGCTCGCCGAAGGTGATCTGGCCCGCCTGGTAGGCCCGCTGGAACCGGTCCACGCGCTCGGTCGCCTCGCGCAGGATCTCCTCCTTCTCCGACGGGATCTCCAGATCCACGACGCCGATGGAGATGCCGCCCACCGTCGCGTGCCGGAAGCCGAACTCCTTGAGCCGGTCGAGGAACACGACCGTGCTCGCGAGCCCGGCGCGCCGGTACGCCTCGAACACCAGCGCCGACAGTGCCTTCTTCCGCATCACCCCGTTCTGGAACCCAACCTGGGCGACCAAGGACGGCGGCAGGATGCTGTTGAACACCACGCGCCCCGCGGTCGTGAGGACCCACGGGCCCTCACGCCCCTCCCGCTCCGGCGTCACGTCGCGGAGCTCGGGCGGCAGCAGGAACCGGATCGGCGTGTGGTGCGTAAACCGGCCGATCGCCAGCCCCGACTCCACCTCCGCGAGCGAGCCGATGTACGGCGCCCGCGAGACGTCAGCGTCCCCGTTCGCCGGCGGCTTGGTCAGGAAGTAACAGCCCAGCACCATGTCCTGGCTCGGCTCCGCCACGGGGCGACCGTCGGACGGCTTGAGGACGTTGTTGCTGGAGATCATCAGCACCCGCGCCTCGAGCTGCGACTCGAACGATAGCGGCACGTGCACCGCCATCTGGTCGCCGTCGAAGTCGGCGTTGAACGCCGCGCAGACGAGCGGATGAATCCGGATGGCCTTGCCCTCCACCAACACCGGCTCGAACGCCTGGATCCCGAGACGGTGCAGCGTCGGCGCGCGGTTCAGCAGCACCGGGTGGTCTTGGATGATCTCCTCGAGGATCTCGTACACCTCGGGGCTCTCCCGCTCGACGATCTTCTTGGCCCGCTTGACCGTCTCCGCGATTCCCTTCTCCACGAGCTTGTGGATGATGAAGGGCTTGAACAGCTCGACCGCCATCGTCTTGGGCAGCCCGCACTGGTGCAGTCGCAGCTCCGGACCGACCACGATCACCGAACGGCCGGAGTAGTCCACGCGCTTGCCCAGCAAGTTCTGGCGGAACCGGCCCTGCTTGCCCTTCAACATGTCCGACAGCGACTTCAGCGGCCGCTTCCCGCGGCCCCGGATCGCCTTGCTGCGGCGCCCGTTGTCGAACAAGGCGTCCACCGCCTCCTGCAGCATCCGCTTCTCGTTGCGCAGGATCACCTCCGGCGCCCGGTGCTGGATCAGCTTCTGCAGCCGGTTGTTGCGGTTGATGACGCGCCGGTACAGATCGTTCAGATCGCTCGTGGCGAACCGGCCGCCGTCCAGCGGCACGAGCGGCCGCAGGTCGGGCGGGATGACCGGCACGACGTCGAGGATCATCCAGGCCGGCGTGTTGCGCACCTCGTTGTCCGTGCCCGAGTTGCGGAACGCGTCGACGATCTTGAGCCGCTTCAGCATCTGCTTCTTGCGGTGCTGGCTCGTTTCCGTCTCGATCGCCACCCGCAGCTCGTCGGAAACCTTGTCCACGTCGAGCCGGTTGAGCAGCTCCCGCACGGCTGGCGCGCCGATGTCGGCCCGGAAGCCCTTGTCTCCCTCAGCCTTCGCCTTCTGGCGCAGCGCGAGGTAGGCCTCCTCGTCCAGCAGTTCGCGCTCCTTGACCTCCTGGTCCCCCGTGTCGATCACCACGTAGTTCGTGTAGTAGATCACCCGCTCGAGATCCCGCAGCGTCAGGTCGAGCAGGTTCCCCATCGGGCTCGGCAGCGTCTTGAAGAACCAGATGTGCGCCACGGGAACGGCCAGCTCGATGTGGCCCATTCGCTCGCGCCGCACCTTCGAGAGCGTGACCTCGACGCCGCAGCGGTCGCAGACGACGCCACGATAGCGGATCCGCTTGTACTTGCCGCAGTGGCACTCCCAGTCCTTGACCGGCCCGAAGATCCGCTCGCAGAACAAGCCATCCTTCTCCGGCTTGAACGAGCGGTAGTTGATCGTCTCGGGCTTGGTGACCTCGCCCCACGACCACCAGTAGCGCTGACCCTGCAGTGCCAGGCGCTCCCGCTCCTTGCTGTCCTTCGGACCGCGGATCTCTTCGGGGCTCGCGATCCGGATCTGAATGAAGTCGAAGCTCGAGCCCCGTGACTCGCGCGTGCTGCGGAAATCGATCATCGGCTATTCCTCGCCTTCCTCGGTGACGCCGAGCGTGACCTTGAGCCCCAGCGCCTGGAGTTCCTTCACCAGGACGTTGAACGACTCCGGCGTCCCCGGCTCGGGGAGATTCTGTCCCTTCACAATGGCTTCGTAGACGCGGCTGCGGCCGTTCACGTCGTCCGACTTCACGGTCAACATTTCCTGGAGCGTGTGCGCCGCGCCGTACGCCTCCAGCGCCCATACCTCCATCTCGCCGAACCGCTGTCCGCCGAACTGCGCCTTGCCGGCGAGCGGCTGCTGGGTGACGAGGCTGTACGGTCCGATCGACCGTGCGTGGATCTTGTCGTCCACGAGGTGCGACAGCTTCATCATGTAGATCGAGCCGACCGTCACCTCCGACGCGAACCACTCGCCGGTCCGTCCGTCCCGCAGGCGGGCCTTGCCGGTCGCCCGCAGTCCGGCCAGCGACAGCAGCTCCTCGGCGGCGCCTTCCACGTCCATCTCGCTCTTCGGCCCGAACGCCCCGGCCAGCGCCGGCAGCCCCTGGGCCTCGAGCAGCCCGCCCGGCTCCCGGGCCAACAGCTTCTCGGCCTCCTTCAGACCCGCCTTGAGCGTCGTCACCTCACTCTTCGGGCGCTCCGTCTCCTTGTCGGCAAGCATCGCGGCGTGCGACCCCTTCTGCCGCTCCGCCTCCTGCTGGGCCCGGTTCGCCAGCTCCTTCGCGGCGTGCTCGATGAAGTCCCGGAGCGATCGGAACAGATCGCGCGACTCCTGTGAGATCGCGCGGCTGCCGAGGGCATCCAGCCGCACCGTTGCCAGGTTGAGCTTCGGCGACCCGTCGTGTGGCAGACGGCGCAGATCGGCCGTGAGCAGACGGACCTCCTCGGGGCCGAACGCCGGGAACGGCGTCGTGAGGTGCAGCGCCTGCGCGGCCCATTTGAGACCCGACACCCGCAACAGGAACCCGATCTCGGCCTCGTTGGCCCCCTGGAACACCGGGGTCTCCGCCATGAAGCCGAGGATCTCGGCGCACCACCCCAGATGTGTCTCGAGGATCTGGCCCACGTTCATCCGGCTCGGGACGCCGAGCGGGTTGAGCACGATGTCGACCGGGGTGCCGTCCGGCAGGAACGGCATGTCCTCCTCCGGCACGATCCGGGCGATGATACCCTTGTTGCCGTGCCGGCCGGCCATCTTGTCGCCGACCGCGATCTTGCGCTTCTCGGCGAGGTAGACCTTCACCAGCTGGATGACGCCCGGCGGCAACTCGTCCGGCTGCAGGATCTTGTCGATCTGATCCTCGGCCTTCTCCTCGATCCTGGCCCGCTCCCGCGTCGCCGCATCGATGACCGCCCGGATCCGCTCGTTGGCCGCCTTGGCGGTCACGCGCAGCGTCTTGAGGTCGACGTCGGCGAAGTTGATGCCGTCGAGGACGCTCTTGGTGAGCTTGGTCGCGTCCTCCAGATACTGCTCGACGGTGCCCTCCTTCAGCATCACCGCCACCTCCTGCCCCTGCAGGAGGTCGCCCAGCTCGTCGAACAGCGCGCTCGTGATGCGCGCCTTTTCCTCGTTCTCAAGGCGGCGGACCTCGCCGATCCGCTCGCCGCGGTCCTTTTCGACCACGGAGTCCTCGACGCGCGAGAAGATCTTGACGTCGATCACGACCCCCTCCATCCCCGGCGGGACCTTGAGGGAGGAGTCCTTCACGTCCTTGGCCTTCTCGCCGAAGATCGCCGTGAGCAGCTTCTCTTCCGGCGACAGCTCCGTCTCACCCTTCGGCGTGATCTTGCCGACCAGGATGTCGCCCGGCGTCACGTGCGCGCCGATGCGGACGATGCCGCGCTCGTCGAGATCGACCAGCGCCTCCTCGGACACGTTGGGGATCTCGCGTGTGATCTCCTCCTGCCCCCGCTTCGTGTCCCGGACGTGCAGCTCGAGCTCCTGGATATGGATCGACGAGTACGTGTCGTCCTTCACCAGGCGCTCGGAGAGCACGATGGCGTCCTCGAAGTTATGGCCGTACCACGGCATGAACGCCACGAGCACGTTGGCGCCGAGGGACAGCGTCCCCCGGTCGGTGCTGGGCCCGTCGGCGATGACCTGGCCCGCCTCCACCGTCTCCCCGACCCACACCAGCGGCCGCTGATTGATGGCGGTGTCCTGATTGGTGCGCCAGAACTTCTTGAGCCGGTAGCGGTCGTGCTGCAGCAGGCGCGCGAGCGGCGTGGCGCCGTCGCTCGTACGGGCCGACCGTCCGGTGTCCACGATGATCTCGTCGGCGGTCACCTTGCTCACGATGCCGCTGCGCCGCGCGACCACGACGGCGCCGGAGTCAGACGCCACCTTGCGCTCCAACCCCGTGCCCACCAGCGGCGCCCGGGGGAAGAGGAGCGGGACCGCCTGGCGCTGCATGTTGCTCCCCATTAGTGCGCGGTTCGCGTCGTCGTGCTCCAGGAACGGGATCAGGGCCGCCGCGATCGACACGAGCTGCTCGGGCGCGACGTCCATGAAGTCGATGCGGGCGGGCGGCAGGATCGGGTAGTCGTCCCGCTTCCGGCACAACGCCACGTCGTTGGCGAACTTCCCGTTCTCCTCCAGCGGGGCGTTGGCCTGGGCGACCGAGAAGTCCTCCTCCTCGGACGCGGACAGCCAGCGGCTCTCCTTCGTGACGATGCCGTCCTTTACCTGGCGATACGGCGTCTCGATGAAGCCCAGCGGGTTCACCCGCGCGAACGTCGAGAGGCTCGTGATCAGTCCGATGTTCGGGCCTTCCGGGGTCTCGATCGGGCACATCCGGCCGTACTGCGAATAGTGGACGTCCCGCACCTCGAAACCGGCCCGCTCCCGCGTCAGGCCGCCCGGCCCCAGCGCGCTAAGCCGCCGCTTGTGCGTCAGCTCCGCCAGCGGGTTGGTCTGATCCATGAACTGGGACAACTGCGAGCTCCCGAAGAACGCCTGGATCACCGCGCTCACCGTCCGCGCGTTGACGAGGTCGTCCAGCGTGATCTTCTCCGGGTCGTTGTTGATGCTCATCCGCTCCTTGATGAGCCGTGCCATCCGCGAGAGGCCGACCGAGAACTGGTTCGCGATCAGCTCGCCGACCGTGCGCACCCGGCGGTTGCCGAGGTGGTCGATGTCGTCGGTGTAGCCGCGTCCCTCCGACAGCTCCAGCAGGTAGCGGACGATGGCGATGAAATCCTCCTTCGTCAGCACCGTGTGGTCGGGCGGCATGTTGACCTTGAGCCGCTGGTTGATCTTGTAGCGGCCGACCCGACCGAGGTCGTAGCGTTTCGGGTTGAAGAACAGGCGCTCCAGCGCCGCCCGCGCGGTCTCCAGGTTTGGGGCCTCACCCGGACGGAGCAGCGAGTAGATCTGCTCCAGCGCATCGGCCTCCGACGTGGTCGGATCCTTGGCCAGCGTGTTCTTGATCACCGGCGACTCGCCGCGGGCGGACGTGATGATGACGTCCACCTTGTGGGCGCCTGCCTTGATCAGCCGCTTGCGCAGGGTCTCGGAGATCTCCTTGCCCGCCTCGGCCAGCACCTCGCCGGTCTCGGGATCGGGCACGTCGAACGCGAGCAACGGCCTCTCGGGTCGCTCCCGCACCGTCGTCGGCCGGTCGTCGTCGCGCAGGTCCGCGCTCGCGTAGCGTGCGAAGACGCGCACCGCCTTCACGCCGGCCTTGCGGAGCGCATTGTACCGCTCAGGGCTGAGCTCGTCCCCCTCGCGCCCCAGCGGCTCGCCGGCCTCGTCCTCGGGGTTCGGCACCTCGTCCGCCAGCAGGGCGTTGAGCACTTCCCGCCGGAACGCGCGCTCGTCCCGCTTCTCGGTGAGATCCAGGGTCTTCGTGGCGTAGAACAGGCGCAGGATGTCGGTGTTGGTGCCGAACCCCAGCGCCCGCAGCAGGGCCGTGGCCGGAAACTTCTTGCGCTTGTCGATGTGCACGTACACGACGTCGTGGATGTCGACCGTGAACTCGACCCACGAGCCGCGGAACGGGATGATCCTGGCACTGTTGAGGCGCTGGCCGTTCGGATGCACCGTCTCCTCGAAGACCACCCCGGGGGAGCGGTGCAGCTGCGACACGACCACCCGCTCGGCGCCGTTGATGACGAACGTGCCGAGTGGCGTGAGGATGGGCAGCTCGCCGAGATAGACTTCCTTCTCGATGATGTTCTTGACCCGCTGCCCGCCCCCCTCCAGGGTCTCGTTGATGACGAGGCGCAGCGTCGCCTTCAGCGACGCGGAGTACGTCATATCGCGCTCGATGCACTCCTCGACGGAGTACTTCGGGTCGCCCAACGAGTACTTCACGAACTCCAGCGAGTAGTTCCCGTTCACATCGGCGATGGGGAACACTTCCTGGAAGACGCGCTCGAGCGACAGATCTGCGTGCTCGGAGCCATCCACCGGACGCAGGAACGCGTCGAACGACCGCGTCTGGATGTCCAGCCGATGGGGCATCGGCATGCCCGGCGTCAGTTTTCCGAACGAGATGGTCGGCAGCAACTCACTCATGATGATTCCTCAGGCAGCGCAAACAGCCCCGCGCTCCGCGGACCGGACGGATTCCGGTCCGGGAGCGACCTCGGGGCTCGTGGAGCGAGCAGGGTTGTATCAATTCGTACGTACATACCGTCCCGGCTGAAGTCGTGGCGTCGATCCCAGCCCCGCCGCAGCGGAGCCCGGACGCGCCCTACTTCAGCTCGACGGTCGCGCCCTGCTCCTCGAGCTTCTTCTTGACGGCCTCGGCCTCGTCCTTGCTCACGCCTTCCTTCACCGGCTTGGGCGCGCCATCGACGAGGTCCTTCGCCTCCTTCAGGCCGAGCGACGTCAACTCGCGCACGACCTTGATCACCTGGATCTTCTTCGCGCCAGCTTCCTTCAGCACGACGGTGAACTCCGTCTGCTCCTCGACCGCCTCCGCACCGCCCGCATCCGCCCCGCCCCCGGCCGCGGCCACCGGAGCCGCCGCGATGGTGACGTTGAACTTTTCCTTGAACGCCTCGACCAGATCGGCCAGCTCCGTCACCGACATGCTGCCGATGGCTTCGAGGATGTCGTCCTTACTCAGGGTCTTGGTAGCCATGCTCGGTCTCTCTCTCGAACTGGGAACTCACGCATCGGTGCGTTGGGCGCGCAGCGCCTCGACCGCACCCACGAACTGATATAGCAACCCACTGAGCGCTCCGGCGAAGCCCTGCAACGGCGCCTGCATCGCGCCGGCGAGCTGGCTCAGGAGCTCCTCCCGTGAGGGGAGGGAGGCGAGCCGCTTGATCTCCGCAGGGGCCAGCACCCGGCCCTCGACGATGCCCGCCTTCAGCTTCAGCGCCTCGTTGTCCTTCTGGAAGGTGGCCAGCACCTTCGCCGCCACGACCGGCTCCTCCCCCGCGAATACGACGCCGGTCGGTCCCATCACGACGTCGTCCAGCCCCGCGACCGACGCCGACTGCATCGCCCGCAGGGCGAGCGTGTTCTTCACGACGGCATACTCGATCCCCGCCGCCCGCAGCTTGCGCCGCAGCTCCGTCATCCGCTTCACCGTCAGCCCGGTGAAGTCGGTGAGGTACAGATTCGGCGACCGCGCGAGCTGCGCAGTCAGCTCATCGACGACCTGGCTCTTCTTGGTTCGGTTCATCGGTACACCACCGGATCAACGTGGACGCCGGGACCCATGGAACTCGACACCGTGACCGACCGGATGTAGGTGCCCTTGGCCGCCGAGGGCTTCGCCCGCACGACCGCGTCCATGAACGTGCTCATGTTGTCGTGCAGCCGCTCGACCGGGAACGACACCTTGCCCACCGGCGCGTGCAGGTTGCCCGTCTTGTCCACCCGGAACTCGATCTTGCCCGCCTTGACGTCGCGCACCGCGCGGGCGACGTCCGCCGTCACCGTCCCGGACTTCGGGTTCGGCATGAGCCCGCGCGGGCCGAGGATCCGTCCGAGCTGCCCGACCTGGCCCATCATGTCGGGGGTCGCGATGATGACGTCGCAGTCGAGCCAGCCGCCCTTGATCTGCTCGACGTACTCGGGCCCGACGAAATCGGCGCCCGCCGCCTCGGCCTCCTTGGCCCGATCGCCCTGGGCGATGACCAGCACCCGGACCGTCTTGCCGGTGCCGTGCGGCAGCACCACCGTCCCGCGGACGATCTGGTCCGCATGCCGCGGATCGACCCCGAGATGCACCGCCACGTCCACCGACTCGTCGAACTTGGCGAACGACGCCTGCTTCACGGCGTCCAGCGCCGCCAGCGGCTCGTAGAGGCGCCCCCGCTCGATCGTCGCCACGGCGGCCTGGAACTTCTTCCCGGCGGCCGGCATCAGTCCTTCACCTCGATACCCATCGACCGGGCGGTCCCCGCGATGATCTTCATCGCGGCATCGATGTCGTTCGCATTGAGGTCGGGCATCTTGGTCTCCGCGATCTTCCGCACCTGCGCCTGCGTGACCGTGCCCACCTTGTCGCGGTTCGGCATCCCCGAGGCCTTCTCGAGCCCGGCCTCCTTCTTCAGCAGCACCGCCGCCGGCGGGGTCTTCGTAATGAAGGTGAAGCTGCGGTCCTGATAGACCGTCAGCTCGATCGGGATGATCATGCCCGGCTGGGACTGGGTCTGCGCATTGAACTGCTTGCAGAAGTCCATGATGTTGACACCATGCGGTCCGAGCGCGGTGCCAACCGGGGGGGCAGGTGTGGCCTGACCGGCCGGCACCTGCAGCTTGACGAATGCAGTGACCCTCTTCGTTGGTTTTGCCATCGTTCCCTCTGGCGCTCCGGGGCCCGCGGCCCCTCAAGCTTCCACGTGCGCCGTGGTCGGCGCGGGTGACACCGCCACCCGATTCCCTGCGACGGCGCCCGCGGCGCCGACGCCGCCTACTGCGCCTTCAGCTGCAGATAGTCCAGCTCGACCGTCGTCGGCCGTCCGAACAGGCTGACGCTGACACGCACCTTGCCCTTGTCGGCCAGCACCTCTTCCACCGTGCCGCTGAAATCGGAGAACGGGCCCTCCATGATCTCCACGACCTGGCCGACCAGGAACGGGATCTCCTCCCGCTCCTCCTCGTCCCCCGTCTCCTCCTCGATGCCGAGCAGCCGGTTGACGTCCTCCTGCCGGAGCGGCTGGGGCGTCCACCCCTGCCCCACGAATTTGATGACCCCCTGGATCCCGTTGATGACGTGCATCGTCTCCTGGTTCAGCACCATCTCGACCAGCACATACCCGGGGAACATCTTCCGCTCCACCGTGACTTTCTTGCCGTTCTTGATCTCCACCACCTGCTGCGTGGGGACCAGCGCCTGCCGAATGAGACGCTCCTCCTCCGGCCGGGGATCCGCCTGGATCTTGCGCTCGATCAGCCCGCGGACCTTGTTCTCGTGGCCCGCCGTGGTCTGGATCGCGTACCAGCGCTGCTCCATCGCCACTCCGATCACCCGAAGATCCGGCCGAACAGGTCGATCAGGATCTTCGAGAACATCCAGTCCATCAGGCCGATCATGATGCCCAGGATGATCACGATCACCGTGATCACCAGCGTCGATCGGCGGAGATCGTCCCACGTGGGCCACGAGATCTTCCGGACCTCGGCCCGCACCTCCCGCAGGAACGTCGTCGAGCGCTGCGCGAGCGCCGTGACCGACGGCACTACTTCGACTCCTTGTGGCCGCGGTGCCCGCCGCACCGCGGACAGAACTTCCGCGTCTCCATCCGTTCGGGATGTTTCCGCTTGTTCTTCGTGGTGAAGTAGTTCCGACTCTTACAGTCGGTGCACTCCAGAATCACTTTCTCTCTCGGCATCGAACGCCTCGCTGCTGGCCGCTGTCGACGGAGCGCGGCGGCTCCATCCCTGCGCCCCCGCCGGGGGGCACGTCGTCACTTCAGAATATTCGCCACCACACCGGCGCCGACGGTGCGGCCGCCCTCGCGAATCGCGAAGCGCAGCCCCTCCTCCATCGCGATCGGCGTGATGAGCTCGATCGTCATCTTCGTGTTGTCCCCGGGCATCACCATCTCGACGCCCTCGGGCAACTGCACGTCGCCGGTCACGTCCGTCGTCCGGAAGTAGAACTGCGGCCGGTACCCCTTGAAGAACGGCGTGTGC
>Ga0055464_10000053_pt1 | contig 14043 bp, 14 predicted proteins | sample Joice_ThreeSqC_D_FD_57690 | JGI IMG/M metagenome (GOLD analysis project Ga0055464, IMG submission 57690) | Wetland microbial communities from San Francisco Bay, California, USA, that impact long-term carbon sequestration - Joice_ThreeSqC_D2 | ecosystem: Environmental > Aquatic > Marine >...
GGCGAGCCCGAATTCGCCTCGCTGTTCCATCAGGGTGAGAAGGAGTCGATGTATCTCGCCGATGTCGCGCGCCGCGTGATCCTCGTAGTGCTCTTCGACAACCGGACTACCGTCGGCATGGTCAGGCTGCGGGTCAAGCGAACGGTGGCGGATCTCAGTGCGCTGTTCACGGCGATGTTCGAGCGGTCCGAGGCGATCGAGGCCGGTGGGCTGCCGGAGGTGTCCCGCGGGCCGCTCGAGGGAGCTGAGGACGAGATTGACAGACTGTTTGGCGACTGAGGGGAGGCCCGATCGAGCATGTCGATGATCAACTACGCCTCCCGAGAGATCAACTGCAAGATCGTATACTACGGTCCGGGCTTGGGCGGCAAGACCACCAATCTCGAATACGTGTACCACAAGGTGACGCCGGACACGCGGGGCAAGATGGTCTCCCTCGCGACCGAAACCGAGCGCACCCTGTTCTTCGACTTCCTGCCGGTCGATCTCGGCACGATCCGCGGCTTCAAGACCCGGTTCCACCTGTACACCGTCCCGGGCCAGGTGTACTACAATGCGTCGCGCAAGCTCATCCTGAAGGGGGTTGACGGCGTGGTGTTCGTCGCCGACAGCCAGGTCGAGCGCATGGAGGCGAACGTCGAGTCGATGCAGAACCTGTACGACAACATGGCGGAGTACGGGTACGACCTGACGCGCATCCCGTTCGTGATCCAGTTCAACAAGCGCGACCTCCCGAACGCCGCGTCGGTGCGCGAGCTGCAGGCCGAGCTGAATCCCGGTTGGGAGGTGGGGGACGCCGCGCGTCAGGTGGAGCGGCCCGATCCATCGCATCCGAAGGAACTGCTGATCGAGCAGCGTGAGGGCATCTGGATCGAGCGGGCGCCGTACTTCGAGTCCGTGGCGGTGACCGGCGACGGCGTCTTCGAAACGCTGAAGACCGTCGCGAAGCTGGTACTGAAATCGCTCAGCTGAGGGTTCCGCCGTGATCTGGACCCTGCCCAACATCCTCACGATCGCGCGGATCGCCCTCGCGCCGGTCATCGCACTCCTGCCCTTCATCGACGGGTACGTCCCCAAGCTGATCGCGTTCATTGTCTTTCTCGCGGCCGCGATCAGCGACATCTACGACGGCCGGCTGGCGCGCGAGCGCGGGGAGATCACGGACCTGGGCAAGCTGCTTGATCCCCTGGCCGACAAGCTGCTCCTGGTGGCCACGCTGATCCCGATCTACTGGATCACGCGCTATCCCATGCGGCAGTACGAGATTCCTTGGTGGGGTAACCTGCCGCTCTGGGTGGCGCTGCTGCTGATTGGGCGCGAGGTCGCGATGACCGTGTTCCGGCAGGTCGCCAAGGGGCGGGGGGTCGTCATCGCCGCGGCCGGCGCGGGCAAGCTCAAGACCATCATGCAGGACATCTTCATCGGCGCCACCATCCTCTGGTTCGCGTGGAAGGACATTGAGGTACAGTACGGGTGGCAGAGCCGGTGGTTCGCACGGTTCTGGGAGCGGTTCCACGGCGCCGTGGTCGCCGTGACGCTCGGAGGGGCCGTCGTCCTGACGGCGTTCTCGCTGATCCTGTACGTGTACCGCTACCGCCGCCTCTTCGGCGGCGGCTCCTCAGGCCCGGGCGCCCCCATCGATGGAGCTTGAGGTCGTCACGGTCGGCACGGAGCTCCTTCTCGGATTCACCGTCGACAGCAACGCCGTAGAAATCGCCCGCGCCCTCGCAGCCGTGGGCGGGCGGGTCACGCGCCGCGTCACCGTGGCCGACGACCGCCGATCGGTGAGCGATGCGGTCGAGGGGGCCCTGCGGCGCTCGCGCTTTGTCGTCGTCACCGGCGGTCTGGGGCCGACCAGCGACGATCTCACGAAGCCCGCGGTCGCGCAGCTCTTCGGGATGCCGCTGGAACTCGATGAGGCGTACCTGCAGGAGTTGGAGGAGCGCTTCCGCCGGTACCGGCAGCGGGCGATGCCGCCGAGCAACCGCTCCCAGGCGGAGGTGCCGCGCGGGGCGACGGTCCTGCCCAATGGGCGCGGTACCGCCCCGGGGCTCGTGCTCGAGGGCCTTCTGGGGACCGCCGTGCTCCTCCCTGGCGTCCCAGGCGAGATGCGCCAGCTGCTCCACGAACACGTCGTTCCGCTCGTGCGCGATCGTGCGGCTGCTGTGTCGGGCCGGCGGGCGACGATTCGCTCCCGCACGTTGCGCACTACCGGGATCACCGAGTCCGGCCTGGCGGATCTTCTGCGGCCGCTCGAAGCGAGCCTCGTGGAGGTCACGCTGGCCTACCTGCCCGGCTGGGAGGGGGTCGACCTGCGGCTGACGGTGTGGGAGGCCGAGGAGCAGGAGGCTGAGCGTGCCCTCGAACAAGCCGAAGACGTCCTTCGAGCCGCGATCGGCCGCCGCTGCTACGGCGTGGGTGAGGAGGATCTCGCGGCTGTGGTGCTCCGAGCCTTGCGAGGCGCGGGCAGGAGCCTGGCGGTGGCCGAATCGTGCACTGGAGGGCTGGTAGGTGGCAGACTTACCGCGATACCGGGGTCCTCTGAGGTCTTTGTGGGAGGCGTGATCGCCTATTCGAACGCCGCCAAGATCGGCAACCTCGGGGTGCCCGGTGGCCTGCTCGCGGCGGAGGGGGCGGTCTCCGAGGCGGTCGCCCGAGCCATGGCGGAGGGGGCGGCGTCCCGTTTCGGTTCCGACGCGGCGCTGGCGGTCACCGGGGTGGCGGGACCCGCGGGCGGCACACCCGACAAGCCGGTAGGGACGGTCTGGCTGGCTGCCGCGGTGGGAAGCCGACTGCAGGCGCTACAGCTCCGGATCCCCGGAGCGCGAGCCGAGGTGCGCCATCGCAGTTGCCAGGCCGCGCTGGACCTCCTGCGCGAGCTCCTCGATTCGCCCGGCGGTACGCCACCGATGCCTGCCAGATAGGCAGGAGTCGTTGGTACGGAGCTTGTTGCTCGAGGTATAATTCTGGACGGTCCCGTCGAGGGGCACGCCGGTGAAACTTCGACCCGGATTGAGCATGGGAAAGCGAAAGCACAAGGAACCCAAGCACGCGTCGGATGCCGCAGAGGATGTCGCGGCATCCCGGTCCGACGAGCGGCTCATGGAGATGGCCGATTTGCCGGAGCAGGCCGAGGGCGTGGACGAGGCGGTGCTGGAGGAGGAGTTGCCCGATTTCGAGGCGGCGGTCGAGAGCCTGCAGGAGGAGCTTGCCGGTCTCAACGATCGGTATCTTCGACTGGCCGCCGAGTTCGACAACTTCCGCAAACGCACGCTGCGGGAGCGTGGGGAGTTGCGCGAGCGCGCGCAGGCCGACTTCGCGCGGAAGCTGCTCGAGACCCTCGACGATCTGGGACGCGTGGCTGCGCTGGAGGCAGCCAATGCCTCGGTGCACGATGTGATCGAGGGGATCCACATGGTGGAGCGCCGGCTCATGCAGGAGCTCGAGCATACCGGATTCGAGCGTGTCGGTGCCGCCGGCGAGGCCTTCGACCCGAATCACCACGAGGCGGTGGCCACCCAGCCCGCCTTGGGTGCGGCCGTTCCGGGTACCATCGGCACGGTGCTGCAGCCGGGGTATCGGTTGGGGAATCTGTTGCTGCGGCCCGCCCGCGTCGTGGTCCTCGTGGACGATCAGGACCCCGAAAGCGTGGGCGATCCGGGCGCGTAAACGGGACCCATCATGCCGCCGGCGAAAGACTACTATCGGGTATTGGGTGTCTCCGAAGACGCCACCGAGGCCCAGATCAAGAAGGCCTATCGGGGGCTCGCCAAGAAGTACCATCCAGACGCCAATCCGAACAACGACGCGGCCACCGAGCGGTTCAAGGAGATCGGCGAGGCCTACGGCGTCCTGAGCGACGCCGAGCAGCGCAAGAAGTACGAGATGATGCGCAAGCTCGGCGCATTTGCGCCGGCGGGGGGCGGATTCGCGTCACGCGCCGGCGGGCGGGGTGGTGCGGGCCCGAGGGGCGAGGACATCGATTTTGGGGGCTTCCCCGGGTTCGGCGGGCTCGGCGATCTGTTCTCCTCCATTTTCGGCAAGGGAAAACGGTCGGCTTCGCTGGAACTGATCGAAGTGACGGCCACGATACCCTTCCGGACGGCGGTACTCGGCGGCAAGGTCCCCGTGACCATCGAAGTCAACGAGGCGTGCCCCGCCTGCGGTGGGTCGGGCGCCGCGCCGGGTGCCAAGATCTCCGTGTGCGACGAGTGCAAGGGCCGGGGAACGGTGACGTTCGGACAAGGGGGCTTCGCGGTGACCCGTCCGTGTCCCGCCTGCCGCGGGCGCGGCAAGATCCCCTCTGAGTCCTGCCCGCGGTGCGCGGGGCAGGGTGAAGTGCGGGTGCAGAAGCGCCTGCTGGTGACGGTGCGGCCGGGAACCGACTCGGGTCAGAAGGTGCGGTTGAAGGGCCAGGGCCAGCGGCATCCCGACAGCGGGCCGCCGGGCGATCTCATCGTCACGTTCGAGGTCGAGGGCGATCGGTTCTTCCGGCGTGACGGGCTCGACATCCACTGCACGGTGCCGGTCAACGTCGCGCAGGCCATGCTGGGGACCCGGATCAAGGTGCGCACCGTGGACGGCCGCCACTTCGTGCTGACGATCCCGCCCGGGACACAGCCTGGCCGTCGCTTCCGGGTGCGCGGCCACGGCATCGAGAAGAACAACGTTCGGGGAGACCAGATCGTCGAAGTGCAGGTGACGATCCCCGAGAAGCTCACTCCCGAGCAGGAGGCCGCGCTCAAGCAGTTCGCGGACTCGACCGACCTCCGCTACTAACGTTCCAAGGGCGGGGGCCTCAGCGCCCCTCAGGTCCCGATCCAGCGAGTCACGCTGTCCGGCAGGATTTCGCCCGCGCGATCGACCGAGAAGGTGGCGGCGGGTCCAGGCACCGACCACCGCAGGATCTCGCCCGTGGTCGACGAGAAGCTGAAGCAGACGAACTGGTTGTCCTCGCCGATGAGCATGTGGATGCGGCCGTGTGCGTCCACGGCGAGGTCCGAGACGAAGACGTCCGAGCGCCACTGCCACGGCACGCGCCACCGGATGTTCCCGTTCTCGTTGTAGAGGGTGAGGCTCCGGTCCGGCACGGCGTGCAGCACGCCGCCGTGGGCCCCCAAGAGGAAACCGCTCCTGGGGCCTCGATCGAACAGGGCGAAGGTCTTCACGTCGTCGCCGTCGAGGGTGACGAGCCGCCCCTCCCGGGCCTCGAGCACGATGCGACCGTCGGGCAGCACCGCGAACTGGTGGGGCGCGTCGCTCAGCGTGTCGACGGCGATCCGTTGCCGGACCTCCCATTGCGTGTCGAACATCACGATCTGCCATCCGCCGTTCGCGACGTCTGACACGTACCACATTCCCGCCAGCTCCTGCACGTGGTGTGGGCTCGAGAGGGCCTGTTCGCCCCGGGTGAAGACGGCACCCGTGTTCCGGACCCGCAGGATGACCGCCGCCTCTCCCTGGCGCGTGATGGCGAGCAGGGAGTCACCGGCCGACGCCACGGCCCGGCCGTCGACGAAGATCAGATCCTCCGAAGACAGCGGAGCGCTGCAGCCCGCCAGGACGACGGACCACAGCGCTCCGTGCATCAGCACCGATGCTTTCATCTCATACCATCGCGAGGCTCACTTGCAGCACAAGATACGCCGGAATCAGCAGGACGTCGAATCCGCTGATGATGGCGGTGATGCTGCCGAACAGCTCGCCGAGCGCCTGGATCTGCTCGTTGGTGAGCGGGTTGCCGTGGCCATCGGTGAAGACGGGCTCGTCGGGCGTCCCGGAGACCTCGGCCACGGTCGTGCCGTTGTGCGCCACGGTGCCGCTGATGGCGGTGGCCGATCCGGTGACGTCGAGCGACACCGCATCCCCCTGGTGTTCCACCGCGAGGGAGTACGACGCCGTCTCGAGGTTGGGATCGAGCTGCACCTCGGCATGCACGGACGTCGACGCCGTGGGCACGTCGACGTCGTACGTGAGCACGAACCCGTCGGCCGCGGAATAGCTGTGGTTGAGGTCGAAGTTGACGGTTGTCGTCCCGTCCGACAGGGAGCCGACCGCGGAGAAGGTCACAGCATTGGTGTAGACAACCGCGCTTCCGAGGTAGTCGACGTAGGTGACATCCCCGATCACCGCGACGATGCCCACCTGGTCCGCCGCTGCCGTGCTCTCATCGGTGACGTCGAGATACCCAATGGCGTTCAGCGGCTCGACGGGCTGGTGGAACACCGGGTCCACCGCGTAGAGGACGACCCGAATTCCGTTGGCCGGAGCGCCCGTCGCTGCGGCGTCTGCTTCGTACTGCTGCGTGGTGGTGTTGTAGACTAGCGTGGCGCCGAGCAGGTCGGCGGGGAAGAGCGCTGCCGCCGAGCCCGGGCTCGGGAACGCCAGCAGCCGGTCGAGCGCCCGGAGCTCGGCGAGTGCGCCGTCATCGGGCAGCGGCAAGACGCCGGCCGAGGCTACGGGGGCCGGGGTGAAGCCAGGCAGCGCCGTCTGGAGCACGTCGAGCGCGTCGAGCGCGGGGTTGTCGGAGAACGTCGCGAGCACCGACGCGGTCGCCTGGTTGGCGGCCGTAGGGTCGAAGGATTCTGCCGGGTTGGTGGAGTCGCTGCACGCGCCGAGCCCGAACGCGGCGAGCACCGCGAAGAGTGCCAGGCGACGTGGGGAGGACGACGCGACACGGTGAGTCGATACGGTCATGGCTGCGCTCCTGTCTTGCTCTGCGATCACAACGAACGAAGGTCCGTCCAACATACCGCGTCACGGCCGCCCACGATGTGATATCCTTCACCTCCGGCGGGTGAGCCGCGCCCCTCGGCGCGGGCCGTCCTGGGTCATTCGTCTCCCTTGTGCCGATGCGCGTCTATTACACCGATCAGTTCGCCATTCCTCTCCCGGAGGGACACCGCTTCCCGCTGGTGAAGTACCGGCTGCTGCGCGAGCGAATCCTGCAGCAGCGGGTGGTGTCCCAGGAGGCGCTGACGGTCCCCGACGCGGCGTCGGACGACCAGCTCGGCCTGGTGCACGCGCCGGCGTATGTCGCCGGGGTTGCCGCCGGAACGCTGGGGGCGGCGGCGATGCGGCGCATCGGGCTTCCCTGGTCGCCCGAGCTGGTGGAGCGGTCGCGCCGATCGGTGGGCGGCACGATCGCTGCGGGGATGCAGGCCCTCCACGACGGGGTCTCGGTGACGCTGTCCGGCGGCACCCATCACGCCTCCCGCGATCGCGGCGAGGGCTACTGCGTGTTCAACGACGTCGCCGTCGCCGTCCGTGTACTGCAGCGGGCAGCCCGCGTCCGCACGGCGGTCGTGATCGACTGCGACGTGCATCAAGGCAACGGGACGGCGCTGATCTTCCGCGACGATCCGAGTGTCGTAACCGTCGATCTGTACGGCGCCGGCAACTATCCGTTCGAGAAGGTGCCCGGCACGGTCGATGTGCCCTTCCCCGACGGCACCGGTGACGCCGAATACCTCGAGCGGCTCGAATCCACCCTGCGGCGCATCCCGCTCCCGGGCAACATCGATCTCGTGTTCTATCTCGCCGGCGCGGATCCGTACGAGGGGGACCGCCTCGGACGGCTCGCTTTGACCAAGGAGGGCCTCGCGCAGCGGGACGGGCTGGTGTTTGGCTACTGCCGCAGCCGGGGACTCCCCGCGGCGGTGACGATGGCGGGCGGCTACGCGTCCGCCATTGCGGACACGGTCGAGATCCAGGCCCGGACGGTGGCCGAGGCGGCGCGAATCAGAACAGGCTGACCGAGGCTCAGCGGCCCCGCAGCCGCGCGATGCGCTGCTCGAGTGGCGGATGGGCGCTCATGAGCCTGAGCACACTCTCTCCCCTGATCCCGAAGGCGGTGAGACTGTCGGGAAGCCGCGAGGGGGCGTTCTGTAGGGTCCGGAGCCGCTCCAGCGCGGAGGCCATGGCCTCGGTGCTCGCGAGACGGGCACCGCCGGCGTCGGCGCCGAACTCCCGGCGGCGGGAGAACCAGGCCACCACGACGCTTGCGAGCACGTCGCCATATCGCGGACAGAAGAGCATCCGCCGGCGCGGCTCAGCGATGGCCAGCCAGCGGGCGACGATGGGGATCCACCGCGCGGTTCGGGGTGTGGCGTTGCCGCGACTCTTGTCAAACGGGCGCTTCTGCCGTACCGAGTTGGTATTTGCCGCATGCGCCCGTCAGGAGCCGGCGCCGGGGGTTTTCGTCGGGCGTGTCGCTGGTCCAAGCGAAGGAGGCTGCCATGCGCAGAGTTCGGACAATCCGCAGTTCCATAATGCTTCTCTTCACGGCTCTGATCCCATTCTTCGTCGGGTGTGGTGATAGCACGACGGAGCCACCGGCTGAACTCGTCGGGACCTGGGAGGCCACGGCGCTCCTCGTCGACGGCTACGACCTGATGGGGGATGGCATGACCCTCACCTACACGTTCACAAGCGGTGCGGAATACTCGTACACGGTGGCGAACGACCAGCTCGACTTTTGCAACCCGGGGCCGAATTGCAGCGACTCCGGAGAATTCACGGTGAGCGGAAACCGGATCACCTTCGATCCCGACACCGTGTGGGAGGAGACCTACAGTTACACCCTGTCGGGCGCCACCCTCACCGTGACTGCGACATTCGGCGGTTCCACCTTCACGTTCACGTTCGCGAAGCAGTAGTCGCGGATCTCCAAACGGCTGCCGCCAGCCGTCGCATCCGCCTGGCGCGTCACTCGGTGTCGGTGGACCTGCCCCAAAGGTCGGTCACGTAGTAACTGACGCCGAGGAACACGCCGCCGAAGCCGAGGAAGAGCAGAATGCGCCAGAGGGGTTCCACCTGGCTCAAGTCGTACAAGACCAGCTTGGCGACGGCCAGGAAGAGGGTGATGACCGCGAGCCGTCGCGCCCTGGGCACGAAAGCGAGCAATCCGATCGCGTAGGCTCCCCACGCAGCGGTCACGAGCCCGCTTCCCGTGGGCAGCCTGCTCAACTCCCGCGCGAGCCAGCCGAGAACGGCAAAGTGGGCCGCGAGCCGGTAGACGAGAGCGGCTCTCGGCTCGATGCGTCCCGCCGTCAGCAACGCGATCGCGATGACGGCTCCGTCCGCCGCCGCACGGCTGTTGAACACGGCAGCAGTGGGGCCGCTCCCGCCGACCAGACGCTGGAACAACCACAGTCCCACTACCAAGTACAGGAGGTTCGCCGCGACGCCGTAGTCGAACACGTCCCGCCCTGCGGGTCGTGCTTCTCCGCGCGCGAGACGCCGCGCCAGCAGATGCAGCCCGGCGGCCTCCGCGGCCCACAGGACGATTACCACGTCGGGCGCGAACAGGAGGTTCGTCCCGATGGCGAGGAGCACGGCCGCGGTCACGCCGTGGGCTGTGGCGAGGAATGCTAGGGCTCGAACTGGGTTCAGATATCGGGCGGCCAGCGCGTAGAGTGCCGCACCGGCCAGCGCGGTGGCGCCCCACGGCCAGGCGCCGGCGCCCCAGAGCACGCGGGACGTGAAGAATACGAGGAGGGGCATCGCGACGGTCAGCACCGCGAGATCGGCGTGTCCTCGAGCCGCGATGCGCCACGGGCCCGATGCGGCCGGGGTGGTCCACCGCTCGGGGTCTCGTTCCGCCAGCAGGGCCCGGGCTAGCGGCACCAGCCAGTGGATCAGCCAGACCGCGACGATGCCGCTCTGCAGCGCCACGCGATCTGGGAGCGTCTCCGTGCGGAAGCCGAGGGCCACGACGAGCCATGCGCCGACGGCCGTGGTCCAGAGGAGTGACCGCCATCCCTTGAACAGATAGATCGCGCCGGTGCCGAGGAGGATCAGGCACGTGTACGCCATGAGCCCGGGCACGGAACCCGATTCCGTGTACAGCAGGAACGGCGTAGAGAGTCCGCCCGCCGCGGCGAGCACCGCCAGCATCGCCTCGTTCTGCCGCAGGCCGGTCCAGAAGGTAAACACGGTGACGGCGACCATGAACGCGAAGGCGGTGGAGAAGCTCACCAGCTCGAGCAACTGGAAGGCGGCGAAGCCGGTGATGTACCACGTCGCCGCGGCGCCTCCGAGCATGATTTGGGCGAACCAGCGCTGCCGCCCATGGACCCTGAAGCCGATCACGGCGAGCACCATTCCGAGCGCCACGCCGAAGGCCACCCGGATCGCCGGTGTCAGCCACCCCTGGTCAACGGCGTATTTGAACAGGAATGCCACGCCGACGAGCAGCAGGCCGATCCCGACCCGGCTGATCCAGAACTCCGGCCCGCGGAGGAACAGCGTCGTGAAGAACCCGGGTGACGCCGATGCCCGCTGCGGAGGTCGGTGTGGCACGCCGCGGAACGATCCGGGGGCGCCCTCAGCGGCTCGTGCGGACGGGGTCGGCGGGTGGTGCCGGTCGGGAGCATCGGCGCGGTGCGCACGGCTTGCCGGAGCCTGCGCCGCGAGCTGTCGCTGCAGAGACTCAACCGCCGCCTCGAGTGCGGCAAGTCGCTCCTCGGGGGAGCGTTCCGGGTACTCAGCCACGGACCCAAGGTACAGGCCCCAAGCGGGTCGGCAAGAGCGGGACGTTTTCTGGGGCAGGCGGGAACGGGCCTGTGCCGCTAGTGTTGTTGCCATGTGCTCCCCGCAGGCAGTCCTCCAGTGCCTCGGCCGCGCGCCCGGCCCATGACACCAACGTGCCGCTCGCACAGCTGACGGGCATCGCGCTGGCCGTCGGGGCCGCGGTGGCGTGGGGCGGGTCCGACTTCACGGGCGGCTACGCGAGCCGCCGGGCGGGTCCACTCCACGTGCTCGTACTCTCCCGGCTCGCGGGGCTCGTGTGCTATGCCACGCTGGCGATCGTGAGCGGCGAGGCGGCGCCACCCCCTGCATCGATGGCATGGGCCGCGATGGCCGGCTGTGCGGGCGCGCTCGGGATCGCGGCGCTGTATGCCGGCCTCACGACGGGCCGTGCCGCCGTGGTCGTTCCGACGTCGGGGGTGATCGGTGCGGCCATGCCGGTCGCGTTCGCGGCGGTCGTGGCGGGAGTGCTGCCGGTCTTCCGGCAGCTCGGCCTGCTGACCGCGCTGGTGGGGATCTTCCTGGTGAGTGTCGGCCAGGGCTCGCGCGCCGCGAGATGGTCCGGCGGCCTCGGGTTCGGCGTCCTTGCCGGCATCGGCTTCGGCGTGTTCTTCATCTGCCTCGGGCTGGTGGAGCCAGGGCACGTGTTTGCGCCCCTCGCCATTGCCGGGGTGGCGAGCTTCCTGGCTGCCGGCGCGCTGCTGCTCTCGACGCGGGCCAGTCTCCCCTCGCCCACCAGCAATCCTTCGGCGCTCCTCGCCGGCGTGTTCGACGCGACTGGTGCGGTCTGCTACGTGCTTGCGCTCCGCTGGGTCCGCCTGGATGTCGCGGCCGTGCTCTCGTCGTTGTATCCCGCGGTGACGGTGCTGCTCTTCCGCGTCGTCGCGCGGGAGGCTGTCAGCCGGGCGCAATGGGTGGGCCTCGCGATCTGCGTCGCCGCCATCGCGCTGATCGTGGTATGACGGGACTGCCTCCACTGGACTCGCCGCCATCGGCCCCGTATCATCGCTGCAAGCCATGATCAGGACCGACTCCAGCCCCGACTCCCTGACCGGTCGCTCGGAGCTGCATCTCTGCTCCGCCTCCGATGCCGCCCGGCTTGGGGCGGCGGTGCACCGCGACGTGGTCGAGCCGCTGCTCGCGTTGCGGCGCGACGCCCACCGAGCGGGGTTCGAGCTGCGAATCCTGAGCGGCTTCCGCAGCTTCGAGCGGCAGCTCTCCATCTGGAACCGCAAGGCGAGCGGACAGCTCGCGGTGCTCGACAGTGACGCCGCACCGCTGGACGTCGCGACCCTGAGCGAGCGGGAACTGGTGTTCGCCATTCTCCGGTGGTCGGCGCTCCCCGGCGCGTCCCGGCACCATTGGGGGACCGACCTCGACGTCTATGACCTGGCCGCCACACCCGAGGCGTACGACATCCAGCTCGTGCCCGAGGAAGTGGACGCGGGCGGGATGTTCGCTCCCCTGCACGAGTGGCTCGACGCGCGGGTCGCCTCCGGTGACGCGCATGGGTTCTTTCGCCCGTACGACCGGGACCGCGGCGGCGTCGCACCCGAGCGGTGGCACCTGAGCCATGCGCCGACCGCCACCGCGTGCGAGCGGGGTCTCAGCCTGGCTCTCCTGCGGGAAGTTGTGGCGCACTCCGACATGCGGCTCGAGCATGAGGTCCTGCGGCATTTGGAGGAGATCTACGAGCGGTTCGTCACCAACGTCAGCCGGCCGAGCACATGAACCTCAGACCGCGACAGGAGTGGGGCACCATACCCTGGGCCCCCGATATCTATGGGCGCTCCCACCTCGGGATCCCTCTGGAGGTCTGGCGGCCGGGCGGGACGTGTCGGATCCTGGTGTTCGCCGCCATCCACGGCGAGGAGCCGGAGACCACCTTTGCCCTCTCGCGGGCCCTGCGCCAGCTGACCGCGCCGTCTCTACACGCCGCCGTGGTCCTGGCGGCCAACCCGGACGGGCTGATCCGCGGCACGCGGGGCAACGCGCGCGGGGTCGAGCTCAACCGGAACTTCCCGACCACCGACTGGCAACCGGGTCCGGTGGCGCACCGTTCGACCCTCGACGATCCCCGCGACGTGACGCTGAGTCCCGGTGCGAGTGCGGGGTCGGAAGCCGAAACGAAGGCGCTGATCGGTCTCGTGCACGAGCTGAGGCCGAAGGCCGTGATTGCCCTGCACGCCCCGCTCGCGTGCGTCGATGATCCCAATGAGAGTGTCCTGGGACGGTGGATCGCCGCGCGGACCGGTCTGCCGCTGGTGCGGGACGTCGGGTATCCGACACCGGGGTCGTTCGGCACGTGGGGCGCCGAGCAGGGGATCCCGGTGATCACGTACGAATTCCCGCTTGCGACGACCGACGCGTTGGTGCGCGAGCACGTGCCGGTGCTCGTGGAACTGCTGGCCCGACGGGTCACGTGAGCGTCCCCGCGTCTTCCACTCCGAGCCCCGCACCCGGGGCCCGGCACTAGGCGAGACAGCATGGTCCTCAACGTCATCTGGGTCGCGTTCTTCCTGATCGCGCTCGTGGTGGGACTGATCCGGCTGATCTTCCTGCACGACACCGAGATCTTCACGACCATGGTCAACTCGACGTTCGAGATGGCCAGGACGGGGTTCGAGATTTCACTGGGCCTGACGGGAGTGCTGACGCTGTGGCTGGGGCTCATGCGGGTGGGTGAGAAGGGCGGAGTGGTGGACGCCCTGGCCAGGGTGGTGCGGCCGTTCTTCCACCGGCTCTTCCCGGAGATTCCGCGGAACCACCCGGTGCACGGCTCGATCATCATGAATTTCGCCGCCAACATGCTAGGTCTCGACAACGCGGCGACCCCCCTTGGGCTCAAGGCGATGCAGGAGCTGCAGGAGCTGAATCCGGATAAGGACACTGCCTCGAACGCGCAGATTATGTTCCTGGTCCTCAATACGTCGGGCCTCACCCTGATCCCCATCAGCATCATGGTGTACCGCGCGCAGATGGGGGCCGCGAATCCCTCCGACGTGTTCCTGCCCATCCTGCTCACCACGTTCTTCTCCACCCTGGTGGGCCTGATCGCGGTCGCCATCGTCCAGCGCATCAACCTGTTCGACCGCGTCGTGATGGCATACCTGGGGGGCGTGACCGTGCTGGTGGTGGCGACCCTCGTCTACTTCTCGCGCCTGCCCGAGGCGCAGATCCAGACGATCTCGAACCTCGTGGCCAACGTGACACTGTTCGGCGTGATCACCGCGTTCATCGGGCTCGCGATGCTGCGCCGCGTCAACGTCTACGAGGCGTTCATCGACGGCGCCAAGGAAGGGTTCCCGGTCGTCATCAAGATCATTCCGTATCTCGTGGCCATCCTGGTCGCGATCGGGGTGTTCCGCGCCTCGGGCGCGATGGAGTACATCGTGGCCGGCGTCGGGAAGGCGTTCGCGGCCCTGGGGGTCAACACCGACTTCGTCGGGGCCCTGCCCACCGCGCTGATGAAGCCGCTCAGCGGCAGCGGAGCGCGCGGGATGATGGTGGATG
>Ga0055464_10000056_pt1 | contig 13976 bp, 10 predicted proteins | sample Joice_ThreeSqC_D_FD_57690 | JGI IMG/M metagenome (GOLD analysis project Ga0055464, IMG submission 57690) | Wetland microbial communities from San Francisco Bay, California, USA, that impact long-term carbon sequestration - Joice_ThreeSqC_D2 | ecosystem: Environmental > Aquatic > Marine >...
GCGGCCCGGGCGCTCCCCGCCCTCGACGCTACCGTGCGCGCCATGAGCGAGCCCATGGTCAGCCACGACTGCGTCGGATTCTACCTCCTGAGCGAGGAGGTCGCCCGCCACGTCAAGGTGGTGCAGAGCGGCCAGGGCGCCGACGAGGTCTTCGCAGGCTACCACTGGTACCCGCCGCTCGTGCAGAGCCGCTGGCCGGTCACCGACTACGCCAGCGTGTTCTTCGACCGGAGCCACGACGAGTACCTCCGATCGGTGCACCATCGATTTGCGACGGAGAATCACAGCCTTCGATTCGTGGCGCGGCACTTCGCGGCCGCCGAGGCGGAAGAACCGATCGACAAGGCCCTCCACCTCGACACCACCGTGATGCTCGTCGAGGATCCGGTGAAGCGCGTCGACAACATGACGATGGCGTGGGGCCTCGAGGCCCGCGTGCCGTTCCTCGATCACGGACTGGTCGAGCTGGCCGCGCGGATCCCCGCCGAGCACAAGGTGCGGAACGGCGGCAAACACGTCCTCAAAGAGGTGGCACGCGACATCATCCCGGCCGAGGTGATCGACCGCCCCAAGGGCTACTTCCCCGTCCCGGCCCTGCGCTACCTCACCGGACCGTACCTGGACAGGGTGCAGGACCTGTTGCACTCCACGACCGCACGGCAGCGCGACCTGTTCGACGATGGATACGTCGACGCGTTGCTCGCATCCCCGGACAACAACCTGACACCGCTGCGCGGCTCGAAGCTCTGGCAGGTTGCGCTGCTCGAGTACTGGCTGCAGGCTCACAGCCTGTGACGGAAAGGGTGAATGCCATGCAGACTTCCACCGACGGACCCCAGCGCATCGAGCGGCGCGAAGCGCTGACGCTCCGGAACTGGGGCGACCGGCCGGTCGGGCCTGGCGCGGGTCGCCTGCGTCCCGATGTCGCGGTCGACTGCGGGTGGGGGCGGCTCATCTTCGCTCACACCTTCACCGATCACCGAGCGATCGCCGATCTGCTCCTCGCGGAGACGCGCGACACCCGGGACATCGCCTTCTACGTCCGCGATCCGCACGTGGTGCTCGCCCTGGAGCCGCAGCAGCTCTTCCTGGATCCGTCGCACACCTACCGCCTGTGGCTGAGCACCTATCGGCCTCCGGCCGCACGGCCCGGCGGGTTCGTCGTCCGCCGGCTGCAGACGGAGCCGGACGCGGCGGCCGTCAACCGCATCTACGGCGAGCGTGGGATGGTGAAGACCCGCCCGGAGAGCTTCCCCTGGGACCACCGCACCTTCCGGCAGCTCACGTACCTGGTCGCGGAGGACGCCGCCAGCGGCGCGGTGATCGGCACGGTCACCGGCATCGACCACGTGGAGGCGTTCGACGATCCCGATCAGGGTTCGAGCCTCTGGTGTCTGGCGGTCGATCCGCAGGCGCCGCAGCCGGGCGTCGGCGAGGCACTGGTCCGGCACCTGGCCGAGCACTACCTGACGCGGGGCCGCGCGTTCATGGACCTCTCGGTGCTCCACGACAACACGCAGGCGATCGCGCTGTACGAGAAGCTGGGGTTCCAGCGCGTTCCCGCCTTCTGCGTCAAGCGCAAGAATCCGATCAACGAGAAGCTCTTCATCGGACAGAGCGACGGTGGGGATCTCAATCCCTACGCGGCGATCATCGTGAAAGAGGCCAGGCGACGGGGGATCGCGGTCGAAGTGATCGACGCCGAGCACGCCTTCGTCGCGTTGTCGCTCGGCGGACGCACGATCCGCTGCCGCGAGTCGCTCTCGGAGCTGACGTCGGGCGTGGCGTTCTCCATCTGCGACGACAAGGCCGTGACACGGCGCTTCATGCGGGACGCCGGCCTGTCCGTGCCCGACCAGCAGGAGGCCGGAACGCAGAAGGACAATCACGCCTTCCTCAAACGGCTCGGACGGCTCGTGGTGAAGCCGGCCCACGGCGAACAGGGGCGGGCGGTCACGGTCGACGTGCGCACGCAGCAGGCGCTCGATGCGGCCGTCAAGCGCGCATGGCTGCTCGACGACCGCGTGCTGCTGGAGGAATACGTGGAGGGGAAGGATCTCCGCCTCATCGTGATCGACACACAACTGGTCGCCGCCGCGGTCCGCCGGCCGCCGGTGATCACGGGCACCGGTCGCCACACGGTGCACAAGCTGATCGAGAAGCAGAGCCGGCGCCGCGCCGCCGCTACCGGAGGGGAGAGCCGGATCCCCATCGACGAGGAGACCGAGCGCGTGCTGCGCCAGGCCGGGCACGGCCTGGAGGACGTCCTCCCGGCCGGCGAGACGGTGGCGGTGCGCAAAACCGCGAATCTGCACACCGGCGGCACGATTCACGACGTGACCCCACAGCTCCACCCTGCGCTCGCCGCGGCCGCCGAGGCGGCGGCCCGCGTCATCGACATCCCGGTTGTCGGGCTCGACTTCATCGTGCCGGCCGTCGACGGGCCGGACTACGTGATCGTGGAAGCAAACGAGCGGCCGGGCCTCGCCAATCACGAGCCGCATCCGACCGCCGAGCGGTTCATCGATCTGCTGTTCCCCCAGAGCATCCCTATCGGCTGAGAGCTGACCATGCACGCGGTCCTCCACCCCACAGCCTCCCATCCCGGCCGACCGGCCGTCGACCTCGAGTATATCACCGGGCTTCTCCTCGAGCTGCTGGCCGTTCCGAGCCCCGCCGGGTACACAGACGAAGTCGTGCACCTGGCTGGGCGCGAGCTCGAGCGGCTCGGAATCCCCTTCGAGCTGACACGACGTGGGGCGATCCGCGCGGATCTGGCCGGGCGCGTCACCAGCCCCGATCGCGCCGTCGTGGCCCACCTCGATACCCTCGGCGCCATGGTGACCGCGCTCAAGCCGAACGGCAGGCTCGGGGTCGCGCCGATCGGGACCTGGTCGAGTCGGTTCGCGCAGGGCGCGCGCGTCAAGATCCTGTCGAAAAGCGGTTGCCGCACCGGCACGATCCTCCCGCTCAAGGCGTCGGGACACGCCTTCGACCGCGACGTGGACACCCAACCCACCGACTGGGACCACGTGGAGATACGCGTCGACGAAGTGGCGCAGCACGATCAGGATCTGCGCGAGCTGGGGCTGCGCGTGGGCGACTACGTGGCGGTCGAGGCGCACCCCTGCGTGACGCCGAGCGGTTTCATCAACGCGCGGCACCTAGACGACAAGGCTGGTGTGGCCGTGCTGCTCGGCGCCGCGAAGGCCGTGCTCGCCTCGGGCCGGCAGCTCCCGGTCGACTGTCACCTCGTGCTGACGATCTCCGAGGAGGTCGGATCCGGCAGCTCGCACACCCTGCACCGGGACGTCGCCGAGATGGTGACGATCGACAGCGCGCCGCAGGCACCGGGCCAGGCCGCGATCGAGTTCGGCGTGACGGTGGGGATGATGGACTCTTCGGGGCCGTTCGACTACCACCTGACGCACAAGCTCATCCGGCTGTGCGAGCGGCACGAGATCCCCTTCCAGCGCGACGTATTCCGTCACTACCGCAGCGACAGCGCCTCCGCAGTGGACGCCGGCAACGACCTGCGTACGGCGCTGGCTTGCTTCGGCGTGGACGCGTCCCACGGCTGGGAGCGCACGCACACGCACGCGCTGCAGTCGCTGGCCGAGCTGCTCGCGCTGTACATGCTGAGCGAGCCGACGTTCGAGCGTGACGCCGAGGAGCTCACGTCGCTCGACCGGTTCTCGCGCATGCCGACCGTCCCCGGAGCGCCCACCCATCCCGATGATACGGAGCTCCCAACCGACAGCACGACGACGTCCGCGTAGACAACACGGGCTGCGGCTTGACCGCCGTGACACGCACCGTATACTCGCAGGGCAATGACGGATCGATGCTGGCCTCTTCGCCACCGGGCCCTGGGCTCCGCACATGCCGCCACGCTGCTGGTGGTCCTGCTGCTCGCGAGCTGCGCGAGACTCGGGACCGGCCGCGCCGAGTGGGCTGCCGGTACGCTGCGCCTGTCGATCGACGGCCAAGGCCGAATCGTCCGGATGATCGACGGGAGATCGGGACGGGACTATCGTGCCGACACCGTGCCGTCACCGCTGCTCTCCGTGCAGGTGGACGGCGTCCTGCATGCCCCGGAGTCCTTCGCGTGGCAGCGTGCGGACAGCACCGCCACGCTGCACTACGCCGGAGGCGTCACCGCCACCGTGCGGGTCACGGCGAAGCCCACCCACCTCGTGCTCGAACTGACCGACGTCGAGCCCGTGGAGCCCGTGCAGCTCGTTGTCTGGGGCCCGTACGCCACGACGGTCGCCGACACCATCGGGGAGACCGTCGGTGTGGCGCGCGACTCGGTGATTGCCGTGGGACTCCAGGCGCTCAACCCCAAGACCCTGGGTGGCCTCCCGTGGCGGGACAACGATTTTCCGCCGCAGATCGATGTATTCGAGTCCGGCGACTACGCCGATCTGAGCGAGGAGGGCAAGCGGTACGTCCTCTACCGCGTCGAGGCGGCCAAGCCGGAGTCCTTTGGCAGCACGCTCCAGGCGTACACCCGCAACCGGACCCGCAACCGCGTCATCGCGAATTGGGATCACGACCGCTATGTGGCCCCACGGTTCGCGGACGGGGGCGTCGTGGGCTCGAAGATCGCATTGTTCGGAAGCCCCACCGGAGACCTGTTCGCGACACTCGCGGCCATCGAGATCGCGGAGGGACTACCTCATCCGACACTCGACGGCGAGTGGGCCAAGACGGCCCGGTCCGCGTCGGCCGCGTACCTGATCCTCGACTTCGGCGAGGCGGACATCGATGAGGCGGTGTCGTGGACGAAGCGGGCGGGACTGCGTTACCTCTACCATCCGGGGCCGTTCCGCACCTGGGGACACTTCGAGCTGGGCGAGCGCTTTCCACACGGCCGAGACGGTCTCCGGCAATGCGTCGAACAGGCCGAGGCCGCCGGCATCATGGTGGGCGTTCACACCCTCTCGAACTTCATCACGACGAACGACGCCTACGTGACCCCCGTCCCCGACCCGCGCCTGGCCCGGGTCGGCGCGAGCGCGCTGACCGCGGATCTCGATGCCCGGCAGACCGAGATCCCGGTGGCATCGCCCGAGTTCTTTGCCCAGTACCGTAACAACACGCTGCGAACGGTGGTCGTCGGTCATGAGTTGATCCAGTACCGTGTCGTGTCGGAGGAGGCACCGTGGCGGCTGCTCGACGCCAAGCGCGGGGTCTTCGGCACGGCCGCATCGAGACACGCGGCGGGCGATTCCGTGGCACTGCTCGCGGACCATGGCTATCGCGTGTTTCTCACCGACGTCGACCTCGGCCGGGAAGTGGCGACCAACCTCGCCGACCTGTTCAACGAGACGGGGCTGCGACAGATCTCGTTCGACGGCCTGGAGGGGAACCAATCGACCGGGATGGGCAACTACGGAGAGATCCTGTTCACGACCGCGTGGTACGACCACCTGTCCGACGGGATCAAGCGGCACTACATCGCCGACGCCAGCCGGACCAGCCACTTCTTCTGGCACATCTACACCCGGATGAACTGGGGCGAGCCCTGGTACGCGGGCTTCCGCGAGAGCCAGACCGAGTACCGGTTGAAGAACCAGCCGTACTTCCGCCGCAATCTCGTGCCCGGGATGCTCGGCTGGTTCAAGATGACCGCGCAGACGAGCATCGAGGACGTCGAGTGGATGCTCGCACGCTCGGGGGCGTTCGACGCGGGCTATGCGTTCGTCACGAGTTACGAAGCGCTGCACGGAAACGGGTTCACCGACCGGATCCTGGACGCCATCGGCACGTGGGAGCGGGCGAGGATGGCGGGCACCTTCAGCGCGGAGCAGAAGCGGGCGATGGAGGACGTCGCGCGCGAGTTCCATCTCGAGTCCCGCGGGGATGGCGCGTGGGAACTGACGGAGATCTATCCGCACGTCGTCCGGCAGGGGCCGGGCGCGCGGCAGCCGGGCGCCCTGCGCTCCAGTACGCTTGCGTTCGACAATCCCGGCGACGCTCAGGACCTCACCTGGATCCTGAGCGCGGAGGGCGGCTCCGTTTCCGGATGCCGGCTGACGCTCGACGACGCCGGTGCGCTGCGTCTCGACGTCCGCCTGAGCGACCGATGGTCAATCCGTTACGAGGGTGGCGATGTCGCCACCATCCGCAACGCCGACAACGTCGTGCGGGGCAGCGTCCCGATCCGCGCCGGCACGTTCCGCCTGGCCCCGGGGCGGCACACGATCGGCTTCACGTGCGACGCACTCTTGAAGGACGAAGCCGGCGCGCGCCTCGAGGTGCGGCCCCGGGGGCGTCCCGCTCCGCTCTAGCTCCCCTACCGCCACACCATCCTACCGTCTTACCACCCTGGTTACCTTCCCTCCCCATGATCTCCGTTGCCAACCTCGCCAAGTCCTACGGCTACCGGACGCTGTTCGCCGGCGTGACGCTCCAGCTCAATGCGGGAGAGCGGTACGGGCTGGTGGGCGCCAACGGTTCCGGCAAGACGACGCTGCTCAGGATCCTGAGCGGCGACCTCGAGCCGAGCGAGGGGACGGTGGCGACGCCGAAGCGGCTTCGGGTGGGAGTCCTGCGCCAGGATCAGTTCGCCTACGACGACCACGAGATCCTGGAGGTCGCGCTGATGGGCAACCCGGCGCTGTGGAACGCGATGCGGGGAAAAGAGGCCCTGCTCGCGAGGCCCCAGGAGGAGTTCGACGCTCATCGGTTCGCCGAGTTCGAGGAGGAGGTTCAGCGGCACGACGGCTACACCGCCGAGGCGCGCGCGGCCACGATCCTCGAAGGACTCGGCCTGCCCGCGGCCATCCACCGCCAGCCCCTCTCCACCCTGTCAGGGGGATTCCGACTGCGCGTCCTCCTGGCCCAGGTGCTCGCGAGCGTGCCGGATGTCCTGCTGCTCGACGAGCCCACAAACCATCTCGACATCCTGTCGATCCGCTGGCTCGAGACGTTCCTGCGGGACTTCGCCGGAACGGTGGTCGTGGTCTCCCACGATCACCGGTTTCTCGACAACGTCTGCACCACCATCCTCGACGTGGACTACGAGACGGTCCTCGCCTACCCCGGGGACTACAGCACCTTCCTCGACGCCAAGCGGGGGGAGCGGGAGCGGAGGGAAAAGAATCTCGCCTCGCAGGAGCGCGAGATCGCCCATCATCAGAAGTTCGTAGACCGGTTCCGGGCCAAGGCGAGCAAGGCGAGGCAGGCGCAGAGCAAGCTGCGGATGATCGAGAAGAAGGCCGAGTCGCTCGAGGTGCTGGCGCCGAGCTCGCGACGGTATCCGACCTTCCGGTTCGAGCCACGTCGCCCGAGTGGCCGGGAGGTCCTGACCGTGAAGGGGGTCAGGAAGGCGTTCGGAGCGAACGCCGTCCTGCACGGGGTGGATCTCGCCGTGAACCGGGGCGACCGGCTCGCGATCATGGGACCCAACGGCATCGGCAAGTCCACGCTGCTCAAGATCGTGATGGGCGTCCTCGACGCGGACGGCGGAACGGTGGAGTGGGGGTACGAGACCCACCCCGGGTACTTCGCCCAGGACCAGCGGGAGCAGTTCGAGTCGGCGGACGCTACGGCCGAGGAGTGGGTCTGGCACTCCTGCGCCGACCGGGACCTGGGATACGTTCGGGGCCAGATGGGCCGGATGCTCTTCACGGGCGACGACGGGAAGAAGCGGCTGAGCGCGCTCTCCGGCGGCGAGGTGTCGCGCCTCGTCTTCACCCGGCTCGGCATCGAGCGGCCCAATGTCCTGGTCCTAGACGAGCCCACGAACCACCTGGACCTCGAGTCGATCGAGGCCCTGGTGGAAGGCCTCCGCTCCCACCCGGGCACGCTCGTCTTCGTCTCGCACGACCGGTGGTTCGTGAGCCGGCTCGCGACCCGGATCCTCGAGATTCGTCCCGACGGCATTACCGACTACCCTGGCACGTACGAGGAATACGTGCACGCGTGCGGCGACGACCACCTCGATGTCGACCGCGTCGTGCTCAAGGCCAAGAGGGAGAAGAAGGAGGCGTCGGACCCGAAGGAGCGAGGAGCCCGGCGTCCCAAGCGTGACCCTGTCGGGTCGCGTGCGAAGCAGGCACGAGCGCGGCTCGACGAGGTCACCGCGCGGATCGACGGGGCCGAGTCCCGCATCGCCGGGATCGACACGACCTTCTGCGCGCCGGACTACTTCGCGCGAACGCCGGTCGGCGAGGTGCGGGTGCTGGAGGAGGAGCGCACCCGTCTCCAGCGCGAGGTGTCCGAGCTCATGGCCGAGTGGGAGCGGATTGAGTCCGAGATTGGCGACCTGGAGCGGGAGCCGGGGTTGCGAGCAAGATGAGACGCGAAGCTGGCAACGGGTCGGGACGTCGCTGCTCCCCATGACGAAGGGGCCGCACCGATCGCTCGATGCGGCCCCCTTTTGCCGTCACGCGCAGTACTGCGCGGCGTGACTAGGCGATCCTGGTCACGTTCTCCGCGGCCGGGCCCTTCTGGCCCTGCACCATGTCGAACTCCACGGCCTCGCCTTCGCCGAGCGTCTTGAAGCCCGTCGCCTGGATGGCCGAGTGGTGGACGAAGCAGTCCTTCTGACCGTTGTCGGGCGTGATGAAACCAAAGCCCTTCTGATCGTTGAACCACTTCACCTTGCCAGTCATGCGTGACATACCTGCTCCTCATGTGTTCGATGCGCGTCGGAGTCCGGAATGTCCGCACTGACCGATCGTCCATCGTGTCGTCCGCGGATGTTGCCCCGCGGGGGGTGCCGCACCGTGCGGCGTGCTGCCAAGAAAAAAGGGAACCCGCGTCAGTTGCCGGTTCCCCTGCAATTGCATTGCGTGTGTTCGTGGCGCCGCGATGGACGCCTCTTGGCTCATACGAAGATAGTCGAGCGGGTGCGGAAAGGGAATGGCCGACGCCGATCGGCACGTTTGACATGGTGCCGGCCACCGGCTATTCTTCAGTCCAGGTACCGACACACATCGTCCGTTGCAGACCAATCCGAAAGCGGGAATGGGCCGCCGCGCCGATCCCGCTTTTTCGTTTGTGATGACTGCCGTGCCCCTGACTCGTGGAGGATGCACGCGCATCGCCGAGACCGCAGCCACCGTTCGCCAGTTCGTCGCCCGGACGGCCACGTGAGAGCCGCCCGCACCGACGAGTTCAGGGGCAGCGGCTCGGTGGGCTCGCACTACGAGTCGGCGCCGATGACCCTGGACCTCATGAGCAATTCGTGATGCCTCCGGCGAACTCCGTCACCTATCGCGGGTGCACGATTACGCCCCGTACGTTCCAGATTCACGGGAGCCGGCAATGGACGCTGGATCTCGTGATCGCCTCCCGTATGCGGCGGCGCGCCTTCAGCGGTCCGAGGACCTACCAGACCGAGCAGGCGGCCATCCGCGGGTGCCACGCGTTCGGACGCCGGATCATCGACGGCCTGGTACCGGACTGCTCCGTGGACGACCTGCGATGAGCCGGCCGCTCGTCGAGCAGCGACGGCTGCAGTACCGCGGGCGCGAATTTCACTTCGTGTCGTACGACGGCCAGCCCGCGAACCCCAAGCGGGGTCAGCCGGCCACGGAGCCCTCATGGTGGCTGATGGTGGCGGGCAAACGGTGGGAGGTCATGCCGTTCGATCCCAGCCGGGACCCCGAGGATCTCGATCGTGCCTTCGCGGCGTGGCTCGATGAGCACGTGTTTCCGGCGCCCGACGGAAGGGGAGACTGAGCGTGGCAAAGCGTGGACCACTGTCGGCGGCGAAGCGCAAGCGAGAGGCCGACAAGCGAGAGAAGCGGCAGGCCAAGCTGGAGCGGCGCGCCAAGCGTGCGGAGGAGCGCGCACACGCCCGTGAGGCGGAGAGTTCCGAGACGATCACCCAGGAGGACCATGAACAGCACGATCGAGTATAACGGCTACATGATCGAGCCGACCACGCGCCTCAAGGACGACCAGCACGGGTGGACCCTCGAAGTGCGCATCACACGCGCGGGCCGGCGCACCGGCGCGCGGCGCTGCCGCGCTCCGAACACCTACGCCACCGAGGCCGTCGCCGTCCAACGCTGCCTGGAGTTCGGTCGGCGGATCGTCGACGGCAAGCTGCAGCCGAAGAGCGATCGCGCGAGGTAAGCGCCCGCACGGAGGCGGGAGGTCCCAGGGCTCCCTGACGAGCCGCGTACCGCGGACGTTCCTCCTGGGCGATTCGTTCGCCATGCGCGTCGGACCTGCTTGACGCGGTGGTGGGCAAGGCGTTCTGCCCGCATCATCTCGGCAATGAACTCTCCCCGTTCGTGGCACCACGTCGCGGCGGTCGCCGTGCTCGGCGCCTTGGCGTGCCCGCACGCCTTGGCGGCACAGGCCGCGACGTCCGACCTGCGGCTCGCCGCGCCGATCGAGCGCTGGGACGAGGCGCTCCCGCTCGGGAACGGCCTCCTTGGCGGTCTGGTCTGGGGCGGCGGCGACACGCTGAACGTGTCGCTCGACCGCGGCGATCTCTGGGACCTCCGCATCCCGGCGGTCCTGCAGGGAGCAGACTGGACCTTCGCGACCGTTCGACGGCTCGTGGCGGCAGGACACCACCAGCGTCGCGTCGAGTTGTTCGACGACCCATACGACAGAATCCCCTACCCCACGAAGCTTCCCGGCGGACGGCTCGTCGTCGTCCTCGACTCCGGTGCCGCCGCCCGGCAGTTCACCCTCCACCTCTCCACGGCCGAGGCCTTCGTGGCGTACGGTGGCCGCGAGGTGACGGGCTTCTTCAGCGCCGTGGAGCCCGTCGCGCTGTTCCGTCTGCCGTCGCCCGCGGCGCATGTCTCGCTCGTCAGGCCCGCGTCGCTCGACGCGCTGCAATACCCGCCCGCCGACACCGGGCGCGCCGGCGGGACGGTCTGGCTCGAGCAGCGCGCGGCGCTCGGCCTGCGGTACGCGATCGTGGCCGGCACGCGCCCCGACGGAGACGGACTCGTGCTCGCGGTGACGATCGCCTCGACGGCCGACGGAGACGACCCGCTCGCGCTGGGCCGCGCACGGGTGACGTCCGCCCTGGACCGAGGCTACGAGCGGATGTGGGAGCCCCACCGCGCCTGGTGGCAGCGGTTCTGGGCCGTCTCCGACGTGCAACTGCCCGACCCCGTGATCCAGGCGCAGTACGACTTGGCGAAGTACTTCTACGGAACCGCTTCGCGGCGCGGCGCGCCGCCGATGCCGCTGCAGGGCGTGTGGACGGCCGACGGCGGGACGCTCCCGCCCTGGAAGGGCGATTTCCACAACGACCTGAACACCCAGATGACGTACCTGGCCTGCGACGCCGCCGGACTGGACGAGGCGTGCGAGAGCTGGCTCGACTTCAACTGGCGTCTCCTCCCGGCCTACCGCTCGTTCGCGCAGCGGTTCTTCGGCGTCCCCGGCGCGGCCGTGCCCGGTGTGATGGCGTTAGACGGGCAGCCGCTGGGCGGATGGGGGCAATACTCGCTCTCGCCGACGATGGGGGCGTGGGTGGCGCAGTCCTTCTACCAGCACTGGAAGTACACGGGGGACCGCGCCTTCCTGGTGGCACGCGCGTACCCGTTCCTCTCGGAGATCGGCGAAGCGATCCTGGCGCTCCTCGAGCCCGACTCGAGCGGGATGCTGAAGCTTCCGCTGTCCACCTCACCCGAGATCAACGACAACGCGCCGACGTCGTGGCTCACCCCCAACACGAACTTCGACCTCGCGCTGCTGCGCTGGCTGTTCGGCGCGCTGGTCGAGACGGCCGGGGCCGCGGGCGCACCGAGCGACGCCCGGCGCTGGAACGAAGCGCTGCACCGGCTCGATCCGCTCGACCGCGATCCCGCGACGGGCGCGCTGACCGTGGCACGCGGGTTCCCGTACGCGGAATCGCATCGGCACTTCTCGCACGCGATGGCGATCCACCCGCTGGGCCTGCTCGACCCCGAAGGTGCCGACTCCGCGACGGTTCGTGCCACGCTGGATGGCCTCGCCACGTACGGAACCGACTGGTGGGTGGGCTACAGCTTCAGCTGGTACTCGGCGATGCTCGCCCGCGCAGGGCGTGGCGAGGCGGCGCTCCGCCAGCTCGAGATCTTCACCCGCGCCTTCGTGCTGCGGAACGGATTCCACGCCAACGGCGACCAGAGCGGCACCGGACTGTCGCGCCACACCTACCGCCCCTTCACACTCGAGGGGAACTTCCTTGCGATGGACGCCGTGCAGGAAATGCTGCTGCAGAGCTGGGGAGGGACGGTGCGGGTCTTCCCCGCGGTCAGCGACCGCTGGCCGGACGTCTCCTACCGCGACCTGCGGGGGGAGGGCGGGTTCCGCGTGTCGGCCACCCGCCGCGCGGGATGCACCGCGGAGGTGCGGATCGTGGCGCCCCGCGCCGGCGAGCTGCGCCTGCGCGATCCGTTCGCGGGGCGCGACGCCCGCTGGAGCCTCCCGGGGGTCACGAGAGCGGGGCGCGATCTCCTCGTCCGGCTCCAGGCCGGCGAGACCCTGTCAGGCTCGGCGCCGTGCCCGGAACGCTGACGGGCCGATCACGTCTCCTGCGCTGACGTCAATTCGGCGCCTGAGGCGGCGCGTCGGGGTTCCAGCTGTCCAACACGATCAGCCGTACCTTCGCCACCGCAGCCGCTCGTGGGACCCGCGGCGATCCAGGCCGCGGATGAAGCAGACGCCGCCACGATGACCGGGACCATTTCCTGGGTCGCCAACAAGGTGGTGGTGGCGACCGCCGGCGACATGGCGCTCGAGATTGGCACCTGGACGGTGGCCTCGGAGACGGAGCCCGACACGGGCAAGTACGTGACCGTCTGGCAGAAGATCGATGGGCAGTGGAAGGCGGCCGCGGAAATCGGTGTGAGCACCAAGCCGGACACCGCGAAGAAGTAGCAGGCCGCAGGCTCAGTACGGGAGTGCCGTGTAGCACGTCCCGCTGGAGGCCGCTGCGGGCATCCAGCGGCATGAGGGTATTGCTGCGCGGATACTATCGGACGGCCCGCACAAGCCGGTCGAACCTCGGATTGCCCCGAAGCCGGGCGAACGTGGGATCGACCCGCAACCATCCGCGCGAGAGATAGTAGGGGACGGCGAGCAGGGCCTCCAGATGGTCGATCGCCTTCCCCGGCTGGCCCACGAGCAGATAGATGCGCACCAACTGGTGCTCGGCGTACGTGTGGCCGAGGGCATCCCGGTCCATCGGGAGGAGATCCAAGGCTCGCTGCCCCGCGCGAATCGCATCCTCGGGTCGGTGGAGGTACGCCATCGTCAATCCCAGATTCGTGAACAGCTCGCTCCGATCCGGTGTCACGCGCAGTGCGGCTTCCGCGATCACGCGAGCCGAGTCGGCATACTGCCGCGCCAGGACCTCGTTGCCCTGGTACGCATAGATCTGCATGCGTACGAGGCTCCACTCCGTCCGCTCACGGAGGTACGCGGACGGCGGAAGTCGAAGGACGAGGTTCCGCTCGGCATCGCTCAGCAGCCAGTACAGGTCATAGTACGTGGCGAGCTGCACGGCCAGCTCCGTATCGTCGACCCGCCGGGCGGCATCCCGGATCACGGCTCGGGCGCCGTCGAGATCCCCCTCGGCGATGTGCACCATCGCACTCTGGATGATGAGGGCGACGTTCTGTGGATCGAGCGCGCGTGCCCTGACGTACGCCGCGTGTGCGTCGCGGTATCGTCGCAACCGAAGCAGCAGGTAGCCTCTCGCACCCGCCGTTTCCGCCGACCGGGGATCGAGTGCTTCCGCCTGCCCGAGGTGGCGGAGGGCATCCTCCCAGCGTCCCAGCTGTTGCTCCGCGGACGCGGCCCGCACGAGCAGGCCGGCATGACCTAGGGAGACGCGAAGCCCCTCCTCCGCCGCCTGGTCTGCGCGCGCAGCGTCGCCCGCGACCGTCAGGTAGTACTGCACGAGCGCGTCGTGCGCGTCGGCGTCGTTCGGCGCCAGTGCAAGGGCGCGGTCCGCCGCGCTGCGCGCCTGCCTGCCCACCGCCGCATCCGCGGTGGCGACG